>Ga0265798_10011304_pt1 | contig 10890 bp, 10 predicted proteins | sample P3T30metagenome_FD_192430 | JGI IMG/M metagenome (GOLD analysis project Ga0265798, IMG submission 192430) | Plant litter microbial communities from East Loma Ridge, Irvine, California - P3 T30 | ecosystem: Environmental > Terrestrial > Plant litter > Unclassified | place: USA: California... | reverse complement strand
ACATGACGATCCCCGTGAACGTGCCGCATCCGGTCAAGCTCCGGATCGAGGACTTCGAGGTGCTCGATCGCACGGGCGCGTTCGCCGATTTAAAAAAGGTCGAGTTGATCGAGGGGATGATCGTCGGGATGAGCGCAGAATTCCGCCCGCATACCTTCGTCAAAAGTCAGCTCATGTACCGGTTGCAGGCCGCTTTGGAGGCGACGGGATCGCGCTTCAGCGCGGTGGTCGAGCCGACATTGGCGCTACCGCCGTATAATCTCCCCGAACCCGACGTTGCCGTCGTTGATGCGCCGATGGAACGCGATTACTTCCGGATCGAGCATGTCGCGCTGGTGATCGAGGTGTCGGATACGACGCTGGACAACGATCTCGGCGCAAAACTGGCGCTGTATGCGCGGCACGGGGTCCCGGAATATTGGGTGGTCGATCTTGCGGAGACGACTGTCCATCAATTCTGGGCGGTCTCGGCGGAAGGGTTCTTGCAACGCCGGTCGCTCCCGCTTGCCGGGGCGGTGCCCAGTGCGACGCTGCCCGAGCTGAGGATCGACGGCACGGGGCTGGTCTGACCGCGACGGCGCGTTTGGTTATGCGCCCGGCTTTACTGCGAGCAGCCCCGAAACCTTTGCTCGGAACGCGCGCAACTGCTCGCCCGATAGCGTCGCGAGGCTGGAGAAGGAGAACCCGCGCGGGTTGACCGCGACGCCGCCGCGCAACACTTCCCAATGAAGGTGCGGTCCGGTCGAAATGCCACTGTTGCCTGAATAGCCGATCACCTGCCCGCGCGATACGCGCTGGCCCGCGCGCACCGCGAAACGGCTGAGGTGCCCGTAGCACGTCACGATCGACCCGCCGTGCGCCATCTTGAGAAAATTGCCATAACCCCCGCTGCGCCCGGCGAACGCGACTACGCCGTCGGCGGGGGCATGAATCGGCGTGCCAGTGGCTGTGCCGATGTCGATCCCCTTGTGCATCCGCGAGAAACCAAGCAGCGGATGGAAACGCATTCCGAAGCTCGAGGTCACGCGCGCCATCGAAACCGGCATCGTGAACTGCCCCTGCCGTTCGGCTTGTCCCGATGCTTCATACCAGGTGCCGTCGTTCCACTGGACCAACTGCGTCTTGCGTCCACCGTGGCCGAGCCCCGCGAACAACAGCTTGCCGAGCTGCGTCTCGCCGGTCGCTGCGCGCTGGCGTTCGACGATCAGGTCGTAGGTGTCGTTCGAATCGATCTGGCCGACCGCGACCTTGCTCGCGATCGCCTTGATGTAGCTTTCGACCGCGCGGATCGGGACGCCTGCCGCGCGCGCCGAGCGGTACAGGCTGGAGCCGACCGCGCCGGTGATCCTGAGCGGCGTATCGTCGACCGCAATTGCGCGACGCTCCATCACCAACCGGTCGCCGACACGTTTGAGGTCGAGCGCGAGATCGAAGCGTGCGCGCAGTGACAATGCCTCGAGCGGACGCGCGACGCTGCGGTTGGGGCGGCGACCGAGGGTCAGCGGAATTTGCGTGCCGGGCTTGAGCGTGTCGAGCGGCACCGTCGTCGCAACGAGCGCGACCGTGTCCTGCGCATCGCGCTCGGACAGGCCGGCGCGTTGCAGCATGTCGCCGAGGCTGTCGCCGTGGCCGACCGTCGCAGTGCGTTGCTCGACCGGGCGTTCGGGAGCCTCGGTCAGTGGGCGGACGAGATCGTTCGATGCCATGTGCCGCCCGGTATCCGCGCCCCAGGCGAGCGGTGCGATCATCTGCGCGCGCGCTTCCTCGCGGTCGGTGCCGATCATCGGTGCGGCGGCCGCGCCGAGCAGGGGGGTGGTGAGCGGTGGTGCGATGACGAAGGCGGTGACGCACAGCGCGGCACAGGTCGTGGCACCGCGCCACCAGTCGCGTGAGCCGATGCGGGTTCCGAGGTCGGGCACCCAATCGATCTGGCCCGCGGCGGTGCGCAGGCGTTCGAGTCGGCGGGTCTGTGCCGCGGGCACGATCGCGCGGCCGAAGGACAGCGCAGCGCTGCCGCCCGAAGTCTCCACGTCCTTCAAATTTGGTACAAACAAGGCTGTCTCGCCCCCGAAATCCGATGTCCGCCGCCTGATCTGCCCCGCAGCGTCGGGCGTGAGGACTGTGCCGCCCAAGTCCTAAAGTCAAATTAACTGCCACGCGTGATCGGGTGGGATGCGGTCAACCGTTCGAACGATACGATCGCGTTGGGAACACGCTGGGTCGTTTGGCAGATTGCGGCTGAGCGATGTTCTTGCGGTGTTTTTTTCGCAAACGGGGTGGTTGCGTATCGCCTCTGGGAGCGCGATGTTGCGGGTGTCATGCAACGCCACCACGACAGCGCCGTCACTGCGGTGCTCGGGCCGACCAACACCGGCAAGACGCATCTCGCGGTCGAGCGAATGTGCGGGCATTCCAGCGGCATGATCGGTTTTCCGCTGCGGTTGCTGGCGCGCGAGGTCTATGACCGGGTCGTCAAGATCAAGGGCGCGAACCGCGTCGCGTTGATCACCGGCGAGGAAAAGATCGTCCCAAAAGACGCACGCTGGTTCCTCTGCACCGTCGAATCGATGCCGGTTGACCGCGATTTGGCGTTCGTTGCGGTCGATGAGGCGCAGCTTGGCGCCGATATGGAACGCGGTCATGTCTTCACCGACCGAATCCTGCGCGCGCGGGGTCGCGAAGAGACGATGCTGCTCGGTTCGGAAGCCTTGCGCCCGATGCTCAAGGCGCTGGTGCCCGGGGTCGAGATCATCAACCGTCCGCGCTTTTCGACGCTGAGCTATGCGGGTGCGAAGAAGATCAGCCGCCTGCCCAAACGATCCGTCATCGTCGCGTTCAGCGCGGAGGAAGTGTATGCGGTCGCCGAGATGCTGCGGCGGCTGCGCGGCGGCGCGGCGGTGGTGATGGGTGCGCTGTCTCCGCGCACTCGCAACGCGCAGGTCGCGATGTTCCAAGCGGGCGAGGTTGATTATCTGGTTGCGACCGATGCGATCGGGATGGGGCTCAACATGGACGTCAACCATGTCGCCTTCGCCAGCCTCAACAAGTTCGACGGCCATCGCCAGCGTCGGCTGACCGTCGCCGAAATGGCGCAGATCGCGGGGCGCGCAGGGCGGCACCAGCGCGACGGGACGTTCGGCGCGCTGGTCGAGGAAGGGCCGGGGGCGTTCGGCCCCGAGGAAGTCCTCGCGATCGAGGAGCATCGTTTCCCGCCGCTCGAGCATCTCTACTGGCGCGAGGGCGAGCCCGATTTCTCGAGCGTCGCGGCGTTGATCGCGAGCCTCGAGGCCAAGCCCGAGAACCGCCGCCTGCGCGCGGCGCCGCAATCGGTCGATCTCGCGGTGCTCAAGCGCATGGCCGAGGAGGATTGGGTGCGAGCCCGCACGCGGCATCCCGCGATGGTCGAGCGGCTGTGGGCGGCGTGCGGCTTGCCCGATTTCCGCAAGCTCGGCGTCGATCCGCATACGCGGTTCGTCGCGCGCGTGTTCGGCTATCTGAGCGAAGGGCAGGGGCACATTCCGCACGCCTGGTTCGCCGCTGAACTGGCGCGGCTCGATACGGTGGTCGGCGATGTCGAGACGCTCGCGGGGCGGATCGCGGCGGCGCGGAGCTGGGCGTATATCGCCAACCGGCGCGACTGGCTGGCGGACCCGGCGCAGGGCGCGGCGCGTGCGAGCGCGGTCGAGGAACGGCTGTCGGATGCGCTCCACGCCAGCCTGACGCAGCGTTTCGTCGACAAGCGCACGACGTTGCTGATGCGCCAGATCGGGGCGGACCCGCGGATGCTCCCCGTCACGATCGGGCCGGAAGGCGAAGTGATGGTCGAGGATCATGCGATCGGGCGGCTCGACGGGTTCCGCTTCACGGTTGCAGCGGATGCGCGTGCGAACGACAAGCGGATGTTGCTCGCGGCGGCGGAGCGGCGGCTGGGCGACGAACGCGGCAAGCGGGGCGTTGCGCTGGCCGAAGCGGCGGATGCCGACCTGTCGCTGCGGACCGAGACGGGCGAGACCCCGGTGGTACTGTGGCGCGGCTTTACGGTCGCGACCTTTGCGCCGGGGCAAAGCCTGGTGCGCCCGCGCATCGTGCTCGACCGCGCGCTCGATTGCCTCGACGTCGCGCTGCGCGCCAAGATCGAGCTGCGGTTGCGCGGCTGGTTCACTGACGCGGTCGGGCGCACACTTCCGGGGCCGGTATTGCTCGATTCGGTTCAGCGCGACCCGGCTGCGAGCCCCGCGTCGCGCGCGGTCGCGGCGGCGCTGGTCGCGGGCGGCGGGATGGTCGCGCGAAGCGAGGTGGTGGCGGTGCTCGACAAGCTCGACGGCGGCGCGCGCAAGGCGTTCCGGCGGGCGGGCGTGACGATCGGCGCGCTCGACCTGTTCGATCCGCGCTTGCTAAAGCCCGCCGCGGCACGCTGGCGGCGGGCGCTGTTCGCGATCCGCGACGCGCGCGGCATCGCCGACGCACCGCGCGACGGCGCGAGCGTGCTGGTGCGCGGCGCGCCGGGCGCAACGCTGGTGGACGGCTATCGCCCGATCGCGGCGCAAGCGGTGCGGATCGACCTGATCGAACGGATCGCGCGCGCGGCGCATGACGCGCGGGGGGCGGCGGGTCGCCAGCCATTCGCGCTCGATCCCGCGCTCGCGCTGTCGATGGGGCTGACCCCGCCGACGATCGAGAAGCTGATGGCGGGGTTCGGCTTCCGCCCGGCTCCTGCTGCTGCGCCCCCTGCCGCCGACGATACGGTACCGCGCTGGGTCTGGCGCGGGCTGCCGACCGTCCGTCCCGTCGTCGCGCCGCGCGGCACCCACTTTGCGGCGCTCGCCGATCTGGCGGTGCATGGCTGAAGCCTTTCCCCGCGGCGCGAGCATGCGGCTCGACTGTTTCCTCTGGTTCGCCCGGATCGTGAAGACGCGCAGCATCGCGCAGGGGATGGCCGCGAGCGGGCGGTTGCGGATCGACGGGCGCGCGGTCGACCGGCCCGCCGCGCCGGTGCGGATCGGGAGCGTGCTCGCCTTCGCCACTCCCTCGGGCCGGATTCGCGCGATCCGGGTCGAATGCCTGCCCGAGCGACGCGGCCCGCCCGACGCGGGGCGGGCGTGCTACATCGACCTGATCGAAAATGACCGATCGGGCACTGCAATCATTGACGCAAACATTGACGGGGCGGACGCTCGCGCATAGCAGCGTCGAGTTCGTTGCTCCGGGAGTTACCTAATGACCTACGTCGTCACCGATGCCTGCATCAAGTGCAAGTACATGGACTGCGTCGAGGTGTGCCCGGTCGACTGCTTCTACGAGGGCGAGAACATGCTGGTGATCAACCCCAGCGAGTGCATCGATTGCGGCGTGTGCGAGCCCGAGTGCCCCGCCGAAGCGATCCTGCCCGATACCGAAAGCGGCCTCGAGCCGTGGCTCGAACTCAACACGACGTTTTCGAGCCAGTGGCCCAACGTTACGCGCAAGGCGAACCAGACGCCTGCCGACGCGGACGAGCACAAGGGCGAGACCGGCAAGTACGACAAATTCTTCTCGGCAGAGCCCGGCGCGGGCGACTGATCGACCGGATTGGCCGGAAATGACACGGTACCGCGCGTCCGGTGCCGCCGGGATTGGCGCGCGCGCGACCTTTGTCTGGTAATTTTGTTGCGACTGTGTTAAAAGGGTGGCGACGGATGGTGCCTGAGGCGCCGTCCGACACGGAGACGTATCAATCCATCACCCTGCGTGCGCTGATGCAGCTTTGCTGCGAGAAGTGCGTTGCACCGGGATACCCGGTCCACAGAAAGGTCCAACGGAATGGCTGCCAAGGCGCTGTCCTTCGACGTCGGCGATTATGTCGTTTACCCCAAGCACGGCGTTGGCCGTGTGATCGAGCTCCAGCGGCAGGAAATCGCCGGGATGCAGCTCGAACTCTATGTCCTTCGGTTCGAAAAAGAGCGCATGACGCTGCGCGTGCCGACCAACAAGGCCGAAAGCGTCGGAATGCGCAAGCTTTCCAGCGACAAGACGCTGCGCGAGGCACTCGAGACGCTGACCGGCAAGCCGCGCGTCAAGCGCACCATGTGGTCGCGCCGTGCGCAGGAATATGAAGCGAAGATCAATTCGGGCGACCTGGTGTCGATCGCCGAAGTGGTCCGCGACCTGTTCCGCGCCGACGACCAGCCCGAGCAGAGCTATTCCGAGCGGCAGATCTTCGAAGGTGCAACCAGCCGCCTCGCGCGCGAACTCGCCGCGATGGAGCAGGTCGACGAGCCGACCGCGCAGGAAAAGATCCTCGAGATTTTGCGCAAGGCAGCGGCGATCCACAACAAGGACAAGGCTCCGGCCTGAGGTTCTTTTGCGGATACCGTGGTTTGAAAAGGGGGCGGCCGGCAACGGTCGCCCCTTTTTTCGTTTGGGGGGCGGGGGCGGGGGGCTCCCACTCCCAACGTCACCTTGAACGTGTTTCAGGGTTCACTGCGCTGCGATGACGGTCCGTGCCCGTTGCGCAGTGGATGCTGAAACAAGTTCAGCATGACGGGAGGGATGAAGAGGCACCGCACCCCCACACCCTGCGTCACCCTGAACCCGTTTCAGGGTCCACTGCGCCGCGATGACGGTCCGCGCCCGTTGCGCAGTGGATGCTGAAACAAGTTCAGCATGACGGCGCGTTTGGAGTGGTACGGCACCCCCACACCCGCGTCACCCTGAACTCGTTTCAGGGTCCACCGCGCCGAAATGACGGTCCGTGCCTGTCACGCGGAGGATGCTGAAACGCGTTCAGCATGACGGCGCGGGAAGGGGGCGGGCCAACGACAAGGGTTGCATCCAAAAACCACAAGGTGTACTAATAAGGCAACACACAGGAGGTAGCGTATGCGGAGTCTGTCCTTCCTTGCCGCCCTCGCGCTTGCGGGGTGTTCCAACACCAGCGATGCGGCCACCTCCGCGGGTGCAGGCACGACCCGCACCTTCGCAATCACCGATTTCAGCGCGATCTCGCTGCGGGGATCGGACGATGTCGATGTCCGCGTCGGCACCGGCTTCTCGGTCCGTGCCGAGGGGCCGAGCGCCGAACTCGACAAGCTCGAGATCCTCCGCGACGGCGATACATTGCAGGTCGGACGCAAGAAGAACCTTGCGGGCATGAGCTGGGGCGGCGGACGGCGCGGCGTGAAGGTGTTCGTGACGATGCCACGGATCGTGACCGCGCAGATCGCCGGATCGGGCAACCTTGCGATCGATCGGGTCGATGGGCAACGCTTCGGCGGCGAGACGGCAGGATCGGGCAATCTGTCGATCGCGACGCTGACCGTCCCCGATGCCCGGCTGACGGTGGCCGGGTCGGGCAATATCGACGCCAGGGGCCGGGTCGAGCGGCTGACGGTCAAGCTTGCCGGGTCGGGCAATGTCTCCGCGGGCGGGGTCAAGGCGAGTTCGGCGACCGTCTCGCTCGCGGGATCGGGGGATGTCCGCGCCGATGTCGCCGGCCAGGCGCAGGTTTCGCTGGTCGGATCGGGCAATGTCGATCTCGGGCCGCAGGCGCGGTGTTCGGTCAGCAAGACCGGGTCGGGCAACGTCCGCTGCGGCGGATGAAGCCCGCGCTTGCCTGAGCGCGGAATCACGGCGATGCCTTGCGGATGATCCTTGTCCGTGTGTTCGCCCTGCTCCTTCTCGCCATTCCCTGGGGTGCACCGGCGGCGACCGGGCGGTCGTATGTCGTCACCGATTATGACCGGGTTCGCATCGACGGGCCGTTCGACGTCGCGCTGACGATGCGCGCTTCGCCCTCGGCGCGCGCGGAAGGCCCGGCGGATGCCAGCGACGCGCTCGATATCCGGGTCGAGGGGCGCACTTTGGTCGTCCGGGCAGGAAGCCGCGGCTGGGGTGAAGTCCCCCGGCGCGGCGGCGCGCAGCCCCTGGTGATCCGGCTGGGCGTGCCGATGCTGCGCGGCGCGACCGTTATCGGTGGCGGGCGGCTGACGGTGGCGGGGCCGTTCCGCGCGCAGCGAATTGACTTGCAGGTGACGGGGAGCGGGTCGATCGCCGCGCCTGCGCTCGATGCCGACGAGATCAACGCGACGATGCTAGGGTCGGGTGCGATGACGCTGGGCGGGCGTGGGGGTCGGGTCCGGTTGCTGACCAGCGGGACCGGCGGGATCGATGCTGCCGCGCTGCGGAGCGACGCGCTGACGGTGCGGCTCGATGGATCGGGGACGATCACCGCGACCGCGCGCTACACCGCCGATGCGACGAGCACCGGGCTTGGCGCGGTGACGATCTATGGCAAGCCGACGTGCCGGGTGTCCAAGGCAGCGAGCGGGCCGATCCGGTGCGGGGTGGAGGCGGCGCCGTAAGACCGCGTCAGATCAGCCCCAGCGCCGCAAGCTTGCCGATCAGCGCCGCGGGCATCGCATCTCCCACCACGACGTCGCCGCCCAGATCGGCGGGCGCATCGCCCGGTTCGAGATAGCGCCACCCCTGGTGCGCGCGCTTCGGGCGGCCTTCGGTCAGCACCAGCGCAGGATCGATATGGATCGCCACGCGCCCGCCCTCGGCTTCGCCGAACCCGAGGATCGGCGAGCGCGCGACCAGCGTGTGCTTGATGATCCAGTAGAGCGATCCGCCCTTGCTGCCCCCTTGGCCGTCCGCACTGACGATTTCCTCGTGCCGCTTGGGCAGATAGCGCGTGGTGAGGAACACCGGCCCGTCCGCGGCGCGTTGCTTGAGGCGTTCGGCGAGGTGTTCGAGGCTCGTCGCGCCGAACGCAACCTTGGTCAAATGCAACATGGGGGTGGATTTGGGCGCGGCAGCGTCAGCCGCCAAGCCCCCACAGCGTCGCAAGCCCCAGAAACGACAAGAAACCCATCACATCGGTCATCGTCGTGACGAACACCGCCGACGACACCGCGGGATCGACCCCGGCGCGCTCCAGCGACACCGGCACGAGCACGCCCGCAAGCCCCGCGATCAGATTGTTGATCACCATCGCCATCGCGATCACGATCGCGAGCCCGACATTGCCGAACGCAAGATACGTCCCGGTGCCGACCAGCACTCCGAGCATCGCGCCATTGGCGGCGGCGATGCGGAATTCGCGCAAAATCATCCGCGCGGTGTTGGAACTGGTCAGCTGGTTGGTCGCGAGCGCGCGGACGACGACCGCGAGCGTCTGCGTGCCAGCGTTGCCGCCCATCCCCGACACGATCGGCATCAGCACCGCGAGCAATGCGAAGCGCGCGATCTGGCCCTGGAACGCGCCGACCACCGATGCGGCGATCATCGCGGTGCCGAGATTGACGACCAGCCAGGTGATCCGCGTCCGCACGGTCAGCAGGATCGGCTCGTTGATGTCGCCGTCGCCCGCGCCCGACAGGCGCAGGATGTCCTCGCTCGCTTCCTCGGAAATGATGTGGACGATATCGTCGACCGTGATCATGCCGACGAGCCGCCCGCCGGTGTCGGTCACCGCCGCCGAGATCAGCGCGTATTTCTGGAAGCGCAGCGCGACTTCTTCCTGGTCCATGTCGACCGGGATTAGCGTCTGTTCGCGCTGCATCACGTCGCTGATCGATATGCCACGCGGCGTCCGCAGGATCCACGACAGCGCGACCGTCCCGATCGGCTTGTGCGCCGGGTCGACCACGAAGATTTCCCAGAAATCGGTCGTCAGCGCATCGTGCGTGCGCAGATAATCGAGCACGTCGCCGACGCGCCAATGTTCGGGCACCGCGATCAGCTCGCGCTGCATCAGGCGACCGGCGGATTCCTCGGGATAGCTCAGCGCCTCCTCGATCGCGGCGCGATCGTCGGGGTCGAGTGCACGGAGCACTTCGCGCTGGTCGGCGGGCTCCATGTCCTCGATGATCGCGACCGCGTCGTCGGTGTCGAGTTCGGACGCGATATCCGCGACCTGGCTCGCCGAGAGCGAATCGATCAGATCCTCGCGGACGTAATCGTTCATTTCGGCGAAGACGTCGCCGTCGAGCAGGTCGGTGATCGCGCTCGCCAGCGCCGCACGGCAATCGGCAGGCGTCAGTTCGAACAGATCGGCGATGTCGGCGGGATGAAGCGGCTCGACCAGTGCGCGCGCGCCCTCCGCATCGCCGGACTCGACCGCATCGAGCACCGCACGGACGAATTCGGGCTTGAGCCGATCGTCCTCGTCGAGCTGTGCACCGTCGTTTTCGGGAAGGAGTTCGGTCTCGCTCATCATGGACCTCCTGTTGCCCGCCGGGGGTGGGCTCTAGCCCGATATGGGAACAAAGCCAATCGGTGGCGATTTGCCTCTCCGACGCTGCATCGCTACGGCAGCGTCATTCCCATTTCAGGAGCCCAACATGGCCGATCTTCCCGAAACCCTGACGCTGACCCTCGATGGCGGCGATGTCGTGATCAAGCTGCGCGGCGATCTCGCGCCGCAGCACGTCGCGCGTGTCGCCGAACTGGCGAACGACGGCTTCTATGACGGCGTCGTGTTCCACCGCGTCATCCCCGGCTTCATGGCGCAGGGTGGCGACCCCACCGGCACCGGCATGCACGGGTCGGACAAGCCCAACCTTCCGGCGGAATTCTCGAAGGAGCCGCATGTCCGCGGCGTCGCGTCGATGGCACGCACCAATGATCCGAACTCGGCGAACAGCCAGTTCTTCATCTGCTTCGACGATGCGCGTTTCCTCGACGGTCAGTACACCGTGTGGGGCCAGGTGACGTCGGGCATGGAGCTCATCGACGCGCTGCCGAAGGGCGAGCCGCCGCGGGAGCCGGGCAAGATTTTGAAGGCGACGGCGGCTTAAATCCTGCCTTTAGCCCCTCCCCCTCGGGGGAGGGGTTGGGGTGGGGCCGTTCAGCAGAGCTCAGCTCTCTGCGAGGCACTTCCCCACCCCCAACCCCTCCCCTGAAGGGGAG
>Ga0265798_10011303_pt1 | contig 10890 bp, 7 predicted proteins | sample P3T30metagenome_FD_192430 | JGI IMG/M metagenome (GOLD analysis project Ga0265798, IMG submission 192430) | Plant litter microbial communities from East Loma Ridge, Irvine, California - P3 T30 | ecosystem: Environmental > Terrestrial > Plant litter > Unclassified | place: USA: California... | reverse complement strand
GACCATGGGCGGCCAGCTGATCGCCACCATGCTGCTGGCCGTGATGGTGGCGCACGCCGCCGCGATCATCGTGCGCCAGCTGACGCCGGACGCCATGCACCCGCTGGCGGCGCGCTATATGCTCGACCGCATGGCCGGGATCCATCAGGTGCTGCAGCTCTCGCCCGACAAGGGCGAAGAGATCCTGAACGCACTCGGTTCGCCGACGTCGCGCTTCTGGCTGGCCTCGAGCGCGAGCGAGACCGGCGTGCCGATGAGCGAAGCCGAGCAACAACAGGCGCAGGCCCTGGCCAAGCGCCTGCCGCGCGATCCGGCGCCGCGCAGCTGGATTCAGCTGACCGACCATGAACCGGGCGGCGACGGCAAGCGCCAGGCCGGCATGCTGGCCTCGGTCGAACTGCCGGACGGGCGCTGGCTGGTCGGCTACCAGCAGTCGCCGGGGGCGAGTCCCTGGTGGCGTCCGCTGCACTTCTCGATCCCTGTGAGCACGCTGCCGGTGCTGCTGGTGGCGCTGCCGTTCATCGGCCGCATCCTGCGTCCGATCCGCGCGCTGGAACGCGCCGCCGAACGTTTCAGCCGCGGTGAGCACGATGGTCCGTTGCCGGTCACAGGCCCGCGCGAGGCGCGCGAACTGACGGCCGCCTTCAACACGATGGCCGAGCGCCAGCAGCGTTTCAACGACGACCGCACGCGCATGCTGGCGGCGATCAGCCACGACCTGCGCACGCCGATCACGTCGTTGCGGGTGCGGGTGGAACTGATCGATGACCCCGAACTGCGCGCGGCGATGATCCGCACGCTGGAAACGATGGGCCTGATGGTCGAGCAAACGCTGCGCTTCGCCGCCGAGGAATGCGTGGTCGAGCCATCGCAAGACATCGACCTGGCAGTACTGATGCGCGACCTGGCAGCCGAACTGGCGCGCCCCGGCATCCACATCCGCTACGCCGGCCCGGACACCCTCCCCTACCGCTGCCGCCCGGTCGCGCTGCGCCGCGCCCTGGGCAACCTCGCCGAGAACGCCACCCGCCACGGCACCGAGGTAACGCTATGCGCCAGCGCCCCAGGAACCGACATCATCCTGGCAGTAAAAGACAACGGCCCCGGCATCCCCGTTGAGGAACTCGAACGCGTCTTCGAACCCTTCGCCCGCCTCGACCCCGCCCGTTGCCGCGACACTGGCGACAACAACGGCCGCGGCAGCGCCGGCGGTAGCGGCGTCGGCCTCGGCCTGAGCATCGCCCGCACCTGCGTCGAAGCCCACGGCGGCACCCTGACCCTCGCCAACACCCCACCCGGCCTCAGCGCCACCCTCACCTTGCCCACCTGAAACCTCCCTTGAGGGTCAGAGTAGAATTATTGAGCAATTTCTCCGCAAAGCGAATAACGAGGGTCAGAGTAGAATTATTGGCCAATATCTTATTAGCACGATGAATCCGGGCATTTTTCATTTGATCGTGTTTTAAATAAATTACCCAATAATTCTACTCTGACCCTATTTAATTTCGGTCGAATTTCGCTGCCGCAGGCACATTTTTTCTCTATGAGACGACTATGCTAGCCATCAGAAAATTGATCGCTCTATTTCGATTCCAGACATCAATAATTGGGCCCCAAATTAATTAGGGTCAGAGTAGAATTATTGAGCAATTTCTTATAAATTCGAATAATTGGGGACAGAGTCAGTGTCAGAAACAATGTCGCAACCACTCGGGCAATGAGGGTCGGAGTCGAATTAAAAGCAATTCTGGAGAATTGCTCAATAAATCGACTCTGACCCTATTTTGCCTTGGGGAAAGGTTTTTCGATGAATGCAGATTTCGCTTGCGTCGCGTGGTGGCTCATATAGAATGAATGAGAATCATTATCATCTGACTGGAGCTCGCTTCGGTCTGCCACCAGCTTGCGTCACGAGGAACGACATGTGCGACAAACACGCTTCGACACAGCCCTGCCCTAATGAAGGCCCGCAAAGTTCGCGCCGCCGGCGCGTCTGGGAGCTGTCCCATGCCTGCCATTGCCCGCTGGTCGGTGTGGGGCTGCCGCTCAATGGGCTGCGCAAGCTGGTGGAGAAGGTTACCGGCGGTAAGGTGCTGCATGACGATTACGATATCCACGTCGGCACCGTCAGCGAATGCGCGCTGCGTACGCCCGTCGCGGATGCGGTCCAGAAGGAACTCGAACGCCGCTATGCCCAGCATATCCAGCGCTTCCGCGCAGCCAAGACAACCGAGCAGGTCGAGGCCATGTGGGAGGCGGCGGTGGCGGCTGGCGATGTGGCCGGGGCGTTCTGGGCCGGGCTCTCGCATCCGCGCTGCACTACCGCGCTCGAAGAGAAGATGTGCCGCGATATCCATATGGTGCAGCACCAGGCCGGCGCCTGCGCGCGCGCCGATATGAACAAGTTCAATGCGATCGTTGCCGACAACGCGCGCCTCGAGCGCGACGTGGCGCGTCTGCAGGAGCGCTGCAATGCGCTGGCGCTGGAAAAAGCCGGCGACGCCGAGCGCCATGACGCCCTGCTGATGGCGGCGCGTGCGGCGACCATCGCGCGCGATGGCGATATCGCGCTGCTGCGCGCAGAGTTGGCGCGGCTGCAGGCCAGTGTGCCCGATCTCGAATCGCGCGAGCGCCTGGCCGAGCGCGTGACGCAGATGGAAGCGCGCGAGCAGGCCTTGCGCGCGCAGCTGGCCGAACTGAAGACCGCGCGCGCGCCGGCAACGCCGGAGGCCGAACCGGTCGCAGTGCCGGTCCAGGTGGTGCCGGTCGCGATGCCGGTGCGGCTGGAGAATCGCAGCGTGCTGTGCGTCGGAGGCCGCAGCAGCAGCGTGCCGATCTACCGCAATATGATCGAACGCGTCGGCGCCCAGTTCGCGCACCACGACGGCGGCCTCGAAGACAGCAGCAGTCAGCTCGACGCCAGCCTGGCTGCGGCCGACCTGGTGATCTGCCAGACCGGCTGCATCAGCCACAGCGCCTATTGGCGCGTGAAAGACCATTGCAAGCGCCACGGCAAGCGCTGCGTCTTCGTCGACAATCCGAGCGTCTCGAGCCTGGCGCGCGGCTTGCAGGAAGCCGCGACCGAAGAGACCCTGGCTTCTTAAGCAGCCAGCACGCGGAGTGCCTTCACCAGGCGCTCCAGCTGCGCCGTGGTCGTGTAGTACGAAGGCGTGACGCGGATGCAGCTGCCGCCGGCCGGGCCTTCGCGCGCCACGGTGAAGACGCCATACTGCTCGGCCAGCGTACGCGCCAGCGCCAGGTTATCTTCGAATGACGTCTTCCCTTTCAGGCGGAACGACGTCACCACGCCCGTCATCCCTGCCTCGTCGGGCGTGAGTACCTGGACCTGCGGCAGGTCGCGCACTCGCCCCACCCAGTAGTCACGCAAGCCACGCAACTGCGCCGCACGCTGGGCGCGCGGGATGCGTGCATGGAAGGCCAGCGCCGCGGGTATCGTCATCACGGCCGCCACATTGAACGTGCCGGCGTTGACGCGCGCCCGGATGTCGGTGGGTGGGAATTCACTATTGCCGCAATCGATGTCGATGTCCTGCAGGCGGCCGTCGCGGATGTACAGGAAGCCCAGGCCGAGCGGCGCGCCGATCCACTTATGCAGGTTGGCGCCAACGAAATCCGCGCCCAGGTCGGGGATGCTGAAATCGATCTGGCCGAACGACTGGGCGATGTCGACCACCACATCCACTTTTTGCGCGCGCGCGATGCGCGCGATCTCGGCCACCGGCAGCACCAGGCCGGTGCGGTGGCTGATGTGGGTCAGCAGCAGCAGGCGGGTACGCGGATGGCGGCGCAGCGCGTCGGCGTAGGCCGCGATGACGTTCTCGCGCGTGGCCGGCTCTGGCACCGTGACCGTGACCACCTCGGCGCCGCGGCGCTGGGCCAGCGCGCGCATGGCATCCATCACGGTGCCGTAATCAAGGTTGCTGATGATGACCGTCTCGCCGGCCTGCAGCAGCCGGTAGTTCAGGATCAGGTTCTGGAGCGATTCGACCGCGCTGCGCGTGAGCGCGATTTCGCCCGGCGCCACGCCGGCATATGCTGCCAGCTGCGCACGGATCGCCGGCATCTGCTCGCGGTCGAAGCGGGTGCGCAGGTAGTGCGAGTTGTGGCGATTCAGGTAAGTCAGGTTGCGCTGGTAGTCTTCCAGCACCGGGCGCGCCATGATGCCGTAGTAGGCGTTCTCCAGGTTGACGATGTCACGCGCCACATCGTAGTCTCCGGGCGTCCCGGCCTGCGCGTTCGTGGACAGGGCCGGACCGCCCAGCGTCAAGCCGGCGGCCGTGCACAAGAGGCGGCGCCTGCGGTAGGCGGATGGTTTCATGCATGCTCCGAAACGAGTGGTGATGCCAACGAGTATAGGCGCGCCCTCCCGTCCAGGAACGCCCCCCGGCTGATCGCCCCATAAGCGCCATTTATGCCCGTAACCGGCCGGGGTAGAATCCACTTCACCTCCACCACTGGAACCCCCACCATGCTCAGTCGCGACATCGACATCTTCCGCACCGTGATGACGTCGGGCTCCGCCACCCGCGCCGCCAAGGTACTGGGTTTGTCGCAGCCGGCCGTCAGCCTGGCCCTGCGCCGGCTCGAGGAGCGCGCCGGGCTCGAACTGTTCCAGCGCCTGTCCGGCAAGCTGCAGCCCACGCAGCAAGCACACGCCCTGCTGGCCGAAGTGCAGCGCCATTTCGTCGGCATGGACGTGATCGAGCAGCGCATCCGCAGCCTGAAGCAGTTCGGCGCCGGCCGCGTGCGCGTGGCGGCCTTCCCCGGGCTGGGCGTGGGCTTCATCCCGCGCGTACTGGCCGACCTGGCGCAGGTGGGGGAGCAGTCCGATGCGCGCAGCATGGTGTCGCTGCAGGTGATGGGATCGCAGGACGTGCGCAACCAGGTGCTGCGCGATGAGGTGGAACTGGGCATCGCGGCCCGTGACGTTTCCACCGTCGGCGTCGAGCATGCCCTGTTCGCCCACTACTTCGGCATCGTCGCCCTGCCTGCCGGCCACGCACTGGCGCGCAACAAGGTCATCACGCCCAGGCAGCTGGCGCGCTATCCCTTCGTGGCGCTCAATCCGGACGATGCGGTCAGCCTGCGCCTGGATGCGATCTGCCGCAGCCACGGCGCGCAGTTGCAAGTAGCGGTCGAGACCACGTATACCTTCAGCCTGTGCGAGATGGTGCGCAACCGGATCGGCGTCGCCCTGGTCAATCCGGTCACCGCAGTCGATTATCTGGACGCCGGCCTGGTGTTCCGCCCGTTCTCCGAGCGGCTCGAGTTCACCGCGCTGACGATGTGGCCCGCCGGCCGCCCGCTATCGCCTTTCGTGCGGCGCATGCTGGGCGCCATGCGCGCGCGTCTGCAGCTGGATATGGACCGGCTGCGCGCGAGCATGCCGCCGGGGGCGCAGGCGATCGCGCTGCACCAGTTCCATCCGCTGGACGCGAACGATGCGGCGGCAACCGCATCCTGAACCCGAGCAATTCAGAACAAATCGATCGAGGTACTCAGCACGCCGACCAGCTCGGCCATCTCGGCCGAGTTGGCGATGCCGAGCAGGACGTCGCCGCGATTGAGCGTGCCGTTGTCGATCAGCCCCGCCCAGCCGGCGATCTCCTCCTGGCTGGCCGTGCGCTCGAGGCCCGCCTGGTACAGGTGGGCGACATACTGCGCGTTCGTCATGGCGCCAAACTGCCCTTCGGCGGCATTGACGAAGGTGTCGGCGATGGCCGCCATGCCGATGCCATTCTCGCTGGCCGCGATCCAGTAATTCAGGCCACCCTGGTCCGGCGCACGATCGAACAGTGCGTCATACATGCGCACCAGCATGCCGATCTCGGTGTCGGCGACATGCTGCGTCTGGCCATACCAGCTGTCGTGCTGCTGCATGATGTAGGAGTCGGCAAAGCGCAGCAGCACCTCGGCGCGCGTCTCTGTGTCCGCATGCAGCGAGGGCAGCCACTGCGACAGCTCCTTCAGGTCGCCGAAACGGTCTGCGCCATTGTCGAACATGGCACGCACAAAATCGTCATTGGTCAGCGCGTCGTCGACGCTGCTCTGCGCCAGCAGGCCGGTCGAGATCTCCAGCAGCGAGGCGCCGGCCACGTGCTGCGCTTCCCATCCATCGAGTTCGACACGGGTCGCGACCCGGTCTTCCAGCACCGCGACCAGGCGCGCGATCGTGCCGCGCACCGACGCATCGAAACCGGCGCCGCCGACATTGATCAGTTCGACATTCGCCAATGAATCGACGCCATCGCCGCCGTCACGGGCCACGATCACGACATGGCCCGCTTCGACGCGCATCGTATAGTCGGCGCGGGTTCCCGAAAGACGGACGGTATCGCTGCCGGCGCCGCCATCGATCCAGTCGTCGCCGGCGCCGCCGGTGAGGTAGTCGTCGCCGTCGTCGCCGAACAGGCGGTCGTTGCCGGCGCCGCCGCCGATGACGTCGTCGCCGCCGCCCGCGTGCACGACATCGTCGCCAGCGTCGGTGTTCAGGGTCTGGGCGTGATCGTCCGCCACCAGGTACTGGGCGCCCTGCCCATTGTTCATGGTGCCGCCAATGGTGACTTCCCCGGAAATCAAGGCGAAATCGACATGGTCCAGGTTCACGCTGGCAAGCACGAGGCCACGCGTGTCGATGACCACTGCGGTCAAGGGATGGTCGCCATGCTGCGCCGAGGACGACAGCACCAGTTGCGGCGCGCCAGAGACGCCCTGGCCAAAGTCCAGCACCGGCGTGATGGTCTGCAGCAGCAGTTGCGCACCAGGCGCCAGGCCCGCGAGATAGGCCGTCGCTTCGTCGACCAGGCCAGCCTGCGCGGCGGAGCCGGCGTCGCTGTGTGCGCGTATTTCGCGCAGCAAGTCGCCCAGCGCAGCGCTGGCCGCCTTCGGCGCCGCGCTGCCGGCAGCTTCCAGGCCGACGCCATTCAGATACGCCGCGCGCAACCACGTAGCGCCGTCGGCGCCGCTGACGATATCGATGCCGGCGACGTCATTCGGGTCCGACGGCACCGTCGGGTGTTCCCTGGTGGCGATCGTGAGCAGCTGGCGCGGCGCGCCCTCGTCCTCGGTGACCGTGCGCAGCGTGACCTCGCGCCGGTCGTCGAAGCGGGTCTGTGGCGCCGTGCCGGGCCGTTCGTCGATGTCCCCGACCCGCACCGTGAGCAGCTGCGACGCGATGCCCGCATATGCCTGGCACGTCACCTCGACCTGGTAGGTATTATTGCCGGCGCCGAGGCCGAGGTCGCGCGGCGTCTCGTAATCGGGCGCGTCGATGAAGCGCAGCAGGCCGGTGGCAGAATCGATCGTGAACAGGGCCGCGTCTGCGCCGCCAGTGATCGTATACACGTTCGGATCGGGCGACGGCGGCTCATAGGCCTTGTCGACCGTGACGTCGCGGGTGTTTTCCGCCACGCGCACCACCGCGCCGCCGGGGTAGGAAAAGCGCGGCTGGAGATAGCCGCCGGAGTTGGTGGTGGATGCGCTGGTGCTTGCCATGGTCATTCCTCGCTATTGGGTTACCAAGAGTATCACCATGCCATGCAGGGCACGGTATGGAAACCGATGGCGCGCCGCGCATGCCGCCTTCTGCGTGGAAATACCCTGGATGCGGCGCGCACAGTCGCGCGAAAAAAGCCCTTGTCATCGGGCTGATGGTCACCATCATGATCTTATCGAACCAACACCATCTTGAATCTGGAGGTAGTCATGAAAAAACTTATCGCACTGTGCAGTGGCCTGATCATCGCAGCGGGCGCCGCCGCGCAAACAGAACGGACCACCCCGGCCGCAGCCCACTCCGGACAGACCGGCAAGCCGGTCGCCGCCGACAAGACCGAGCGCAAGAACGCCTTCCAGGAATCGGTCGAAAGCGCGAATGCGGTCGATCCCGACTTCCAGGGCAGCAGCAAGCAGGAAACGACTTCTTCCGGCATGGGCCAACCGAAAACGGATACCGACAAGACGTCGAACGCCAGCAAGCCGACGTCCGATGCGCAGGATGTCGAAGACAAGACGAAGAAATAAAGAATAAGGGGGTTAGGCTCGGAATGCCGTTCAGTTAGTGTGAACGTTGTTCCGGCGAAGGCCGGAACCCAAGCGATGCGTGAGCGATCGATACGCTGAACCTAAGGCCCAGCCTGCGCTGGGGGCGACGGCTCTTCTGCTCACTGAACGGCATTGGTTATACGCTCGCGCCCGTAAGCCTTTATCCGACGACTGCAATCGTGGTGCCGCTGACCGGAATCGAACTGGTGAGCGTCGGATTGCGAATGCGACGTCCTCGATCTATCGAGACATCGACGCGGCATGCACGTCGTTGAGACTAAGCCGCCATCACCATGGTCGCCGGCGGGCGCTGTACTTCGGCGCCAGCGCCATCGGCGCCAAATCAAGGGATGCCCATTGCCGCCTCGACACGGTCCAGTCCGGAGCGCAGGAAATAGCTGGCGAAAATGTGACGAATACTAAATGTTGAGGCAGGTATAATGCCTGTTAGCAATAAGCTCTGCGCCTGCAAACCAAAGGCTTGTTTCCCCTCTCTCGCTGAGCACAACCATGATCACCCGCCGCAGCTCGTATGCTTGAGACGATACTCACCCTGGGTGTCGACACCGAATTCGATGTTATTGCCGCGCGCCAGAGAGCGCGTCAGATCGCTGCAGCCTGCGGTTTTGGCTCCGTCGACCAGGCGCGCATCGGCACTGTGGTGTCTGAGCTGGCCCGCAATATTTTCAACTATGCCGGCGCCGGCACGGTATCGTTTGCCCTCGAGGGCGCTATCGCGCCTCAGCATTTGCTCATTACCCTTGAAGACCGGGGAGCCGGGGTCGCCGATCTCGAACAGATCCTGTCGGGAGCGTACCACTCGCCATCCGGCATGGGCCTGGGCATCCTGTCGGCGCGGCGCCTGATGGAACGCTTCGACATCGCCAGCAGCGCGGCGGGAACCCGGATTACCGTCGGCAAGTCGTTTCCGCCGCAAGTCAGGTTCATGAGCGGCGCCGACTTTCGCGCCATCGTCGCGCAGTTCGAGGCGCTGCCCAATCAGGCGGCCTTGTCCGAAGCGCGTCACCAGAACCGCGAATTGACCGATGCCCTGAGCGCCCTGCAGGCGCGGCAAGAAGAACTGCAGCTGGTCACTACTCGCCTGGAAGAAAGAAACCGCAACGTCGAGGCGCTGTACGACCTGCTCGACGACAAGGCGACCGCCCTGCAGCAAGCCGACCGCAGCAAGGACGAGTTCCTGGCCATGCTCAGCCACGAACTGCGCGGCCCACTGTCGGCCGCCGGCATGGCCGCCACGCTGCTGCAGCCGGCAGGCGTGACGCCGCAGCGGGCCAACCAGATGGGTGAATTGATCGGCCGTCAAATCGCGCACATGAGCAGACTGGTGGAAGACCTGTTGGACGTCTCGCGCGTCAGCCGCGGTCTGGTGCAGCTTGAGAAGGCGCCGGTGGCGCTGGCCGAGATCGTGGCTGCGGCCCTCGAGCAAGTGCAATCGGCGGCGGGGCTGAAACAGCACCGCCTCGAACAGCAACTCGGAAGCGACCGCCTGTTCGTTCTGGGCGACCGCACTCGCCTGATTCAAGTTGTGAGTAACCTCCTCGGCAACGCCATACGCTACACCGATAGCGGCGGCCTGATCCGCATCGTGCTGGAACAACGCGGGACGAAGGTGCTGCTGCGGATATCGGACAACGGCAGGGGCATCAGGGCCGAACTCATGCCGCGCCTGTTCGACCTCTATGTGCAGGCCGAACTGTCGTCCGACCGAACCGGTGGCGGCCTGGGCCTGGGGCTGGCGCTGGTGAAAAACCTGGTCGAAGCGCACGAGGGAAACGTGACGGTGTACAGCGCCGGAGAGGGGCACGGTAGCGAATTCACCGTGCAATTGCCCTTGCATTTGGAGCGTCGTGCCTGAGCTCGGCGAAGGCCAGGCAGTCGTCGGCCGCGTTCAACTTGTCGGCTTGGCGTCATCGCGAAGCAGCGCGATGACCGTGTCAATACTGTAGGGTTTGGACGTGAACAGGTAAGGCCGATCACGGCTGTGTTCATTCAGCAGTGCGGGCGACGTATAGCCAGAAGTCAGGACAATCTTCACGTGGGGGTACAGTTCGCTCACCACGCGGGCGAGCTGCAGCCCGGTCATCCCAGGCATCATGACGTCGGAAAAGATCGCGTTGATTCCTCGATCGCGCTCCAGGACCTGGAGTGCCTCGATTGCAGAATAGGCAACCGTCACCGAGAAGCCGCAACTGCACAACAATAGTTCCGCCAGGTCGGCCAGGTCGCGCTCATCGTCGACGACGAGAACCTTGCGTAGTGCAGTGTCCGGCGTGGCGCCTGGCGCTTCTTGCGCCTCCGTGCTGAATCCGATGCCTGGGCCCCCGGCCTTCTTGACGCCACAGCCGATATTGATCGCGGTTTGCACAACGAACTCCTTTCATAGTGCTTCAGCAGTAGCGGCCATCAGGATACTGATTCTAGGGAAGCGGACGGACGATCGATCAGACAGATCGGAATGCGGGCAGGACGGCGGTGGCCGCTGCGCTACCGGACGACCGGAATGCGGTTGGTAAACGCGGCATCGTCACGGTAAAGGTAGTGCCGTGTTCAGCATTCGATGTCACATCCAGCTGGCCCCCGTGTGCATGGACGATTTCGCGCGAAATGTACAGGCCGATTCCGAGACTGGTACGCTCGGTATAGTCGGAGTTGACGCTGGCGGCAATCCTGACCATCGGATCGAAAATGCCCGATATTTTATCTGGCGCGATCGTGCGGCCGTGGTTATTGACCGTGATCGCGATATCGTCGTCATTGCTGGTCAGGCACACCGTCACCGGCGCATCCGCACCGCCGTACTGGATG
>Ga0265798_10011302_pt1 | contig 10891 bp, 10 predicted proteins | sample P3T30metagenome_FD_192430 | JGI IMG/M metagenome (GOLD analysis project Ga0265798, IMG submission 192430) | Plant litter microbial communities from East Loma Ridge, Irvine, California - P3 T30 | ecosystem: Environmental > Terrestrial > Plant litter > Unclassified | place: USA: California... | reverse complement strand
AGCGTCGCACTCTTGAAATCTAGGACAGGCACATCCATTGCTGTGGCACCGCAATTCGGAAAAAAAGATTCTAACCAGTTACGTGTCTTGAAAGGGTGAGCGCATGTGTCCAGCGGGATGCGGCGGGTCTCTTCACGTCTGAAACTGGCGTCAGGCGGCGCGCAGCGGGCAATCCGGGCGCTACAATTTTGCCTCGCCGGCGACGTGCAGTGCCGGATGTGGGACAAAAGGCGGGTAGATGCTGGACATTTCGCAGGGATGGGCGGTCGCGGTCGGGTGGGTCAGCCTGCACTTGGTCGAGCCCGCGCTGGCGCTGCTGGGCGCGGGCAGCGCGTTTGGCAATCCCGCCGAGGTGGCCGAAGCCGTCCTCATCACCGCGCTGCAACTGGTGATGATCTCGCTGGTGTTCCGGCCGCTGGAAAGCCTGTTTCCGGCCGAGCGCTGGGCCGATCGCCGACTGACGGCGATCGACAGGAACTACACCTTGCTGATGCTGCTGGGCCTGTTCCCGCTGTTCAGCTATTTGGTACTGACGCCGATCGCCCATCTGCTGGGCGGCGAGACGGCCAGCGCAGCGGCGGTGGCCGAGGGTCCTTCGTGGGGGCTGACGCACTGGGTACCGTGGTTCGAGCAGCACCCCTACGCCGCGTTCGCGGTGTATTACGTGGTCTATGACCTTGCCTACTATTGGATGCACCGCGCGCAGCACGCCATTCCATGGTGGTGGGCGCTGCACAGCATGCACCACAGTCAGCGGCAGATGAGCTGCTGGAGCAACGATCGAACCGCCTATCTGGATGGCGTGCTGCAGTCCTTTGTGCTGGCGACAGTGGCGCTGGTGATGGGCGTGGAACCCGCGCAGTTCGCCTGGCTGGTGCTGTTGTCGGAACTGGTGCAGAACTTTTCCCACGCCAATGTGCGCCTGCGCATCGGGCAGAGACTGGGCAAGTTCCTGGTCGGCCCGGGCTTTCACCGGCTGCACCATATGGTGCGCGACCCCGAGCGGCCCAGCTTTCACAACTGCAATTTCGGTCAGGTCCTGTCGATCTGGGATCGACTCTTCGGCACCGCCCGATATGGAGAGCCTGTCCATCCCACCGGTGTCAGCGACCCGGTGGTCGATGCCGACAACGGCAAGGGCCTGATTTCGCTGCAGTGGTATGTGTTGAAGCGGTTCTGGGCGGCGTTTCGCAGTCCGGCCGGCTGGCGGCCGGGCGACGTGCACTTCGGCGGACCGGCGTTTGCGCCGATCGCCGATGACACCGAGGATGTGGCGGCGCCCAAGCCGGTGTCCAAGCCGGAGCTCAGGCCGGCAGCGGCGTCACCAGGCGGCGGTTCTGGCTCTGGCGCCGCAGCTCGCCCAGGAAGTCCTGCGCAGCCGAACTGAGCGACGCGTGCTTGCGCCACATGAAGTGGGTGGTGGCGGTGTTCAGGCCCGGCAGTTGGTGAATGCGCAGGGCACCGCGTTGCGCCAGCGGCTCGGCCATGCCGCGCGGCAGCAAGGACACGCCCATGCCGGCGGCCACGCAGCCAAGAATGGCCCCGTAGGCGCCCAGATCCAGGCGTTTGGCGGGCGTGGCGTGTCCCAGTGACAGCCAGCGTTCCAGGCGTTCGCGATACGGGCAGCCATGACGGAACTGCAGCAGCGTGCGCGAGGCAACGTCTGCCGGGGTGGTGATGGCGTCGGCTTGCGGGCCGGAGATCAGCACGATTTCTTCTTCGAAGACCGGTTCGCTGGTCAGCGCCGGGTCGGTGGCGGGGCTGGCCACGACGATGGCTTCCAGGCGGTGCTCCAGCAACGACTTCACCAGCGGCACCGTCAAGGCAATGTCCAGGTCGAGTTCGACGTCGGGGTAGGTACGGTTGAACGGCAGCAGCACCTCGGCCAGGCGCAGCGAGGCGAAGCTTTCGACCGTGCCCAGGCGCAGCTGGCGCCGTTCGGGCGATAGCGTGCCGGCGACACGGCGAGCCTGCTCGCCCAGTTCCAGGATCTTGTCGGCATAGGGCAGCAGGGCGCGGCCGTGGTCGTTCAGGTCCAGTCGTCGGCCGATCCGGTCGAACACCGGATTGCCAAGCTCGGCTTCCAGCTGCTTGATGCGGGCGGTGACGTTGGACTGCACGCAGTTCAGGCGTTTTGACGCGCGCTGCATTGTGCCTTCTTCAACCACTGCCTTGAACGTGCGCAAGAGAACGGGGTCCATGGTGGTTCCTGATGCCTGCCTGATGTTGCTTTCCAGCGACGCGTGGCGCTGGGCGACATCGGTGCGGTTGCGGGCCAAGTTGGTGCAGTTTTCGCACGTTTCCCACGGGAAATGCACGATAATGTGCTATCGATCAATTTTACTGATCGAACATATCAAAAACAATCACTATCGATGGGGTTTTGTTGGGGATAACCTGAGTACTCACAAACAAACAAAACCTTTGGATTGCCATGAGCAGCCTTGCTACCTCGATCTCGACCTCGCGCCAGCCGCGGCGCGCAGCACCCGTCACCATCCTCGCGACCCTGCGTCGCTGGATCGACGTCAGCCGCGAACGCCACGCGCTGGCCAGTCTCGACGACGCGGCACTGGCCGACCTGGGTCTCCATCGCGACCAGGTTCGCCGCGAAGCCAACAAGTACTTCTGGCGCTAAAGCCAGTCGACCGCAAAACCTGATCTGCGCTTGAGTTCGGCGTCGTACGCCGAACCCGTTGAACAGGTCATTGCTGGTCCCAGGGCCGAATCCGGTATATCACCGGATTCGGCCCTTGTCGTTTCAGCGTGCGTCGATGCGATGGGCTCCGGCACAATATCGCCCATCAACGATCCCACGGACAGAGCATGGAACGAGTCGATTGTGTCGTCATCGGAGCCGGTGTGGTTGGCCTGGCCATCGCACGCACGCTTGCGCAGTCTGGCCGGGAGGTCATGATCCTGGAGGCAGCGCGCGCCATCGGCACCGGCACCAGTTCGCGCAACAGCGAAGTGATCCACGCCGGTATCTATTACGTGCCTGGCTCCTTGAAAGCGCGGCTGTGTGTGAAGGGCCGCGACATGCTCTACGCCTTTTGCGACAGCCACGGCGTGGGACACCGCCGCAGTGGCAAGCTGATTGTCGCCAGCGACCCGGACCAGATCGGCCAGCTTGAGTCGATCGCCGCCAATGCAGCCGCCAGCAGCGTGGATGACCTGTGCTGGCTGGATGCGGATGCCATGCACCAGCTCGAACCCGCCTTGCGTGGCCACGCCGCGCTGCTGTCGCCGTCGACCGGCATTGTCGACAGCCACGCCTTGATGCTGGCCTTGCTGGGCGATGCCGAGCGCGCGGGCGCCACCTTGGCCCTGGGCGCGCAAATCAGTGCCGCATCGGTGCAGGCCGATGGCATTGCCTTGAACATCGACGGTGATGGCGAGGCGATCACGCTGCTGGCGCGCACGGTCATCAACAGCGCCGGCTTGGGCGCCTGCGATCTGGCGCGGCGTATCGATGGGCTGGATGCGCAATACGTTCCGCCCAACTACTTTGCCAAGGGCAGCTATTTCACCTGCGCCGGTCGCTCGCCGTTTTCGCGCCTGATCTACCCCTTGCCCGAAGCGGGCGGCCTGGGCGTGCACCTGACGCTGGACCTGGGCGGGCAAATGCGATTCGGTCCGAACGTGAAATGGCTGGATCACATCGACTATGAGGTGGACGCTGCCGACGCCCCCGCCTTCGAGGCGGCGGTGCGGCGCTTCTGGCCCGACTTGCCCGACGGCGCCTTGCAACCCGGTTATGCAGGCATCCGGCCGAAGATCAGCGGCCCAGGTGAACCGGCCGCCGACTTTCGCATCGACGGACCTGCTGTTCACGGTGTGCCGGGCCTGGTAAATCTGTTCGGCATAGAGTCACCCGGGTTGACGGCGTCGCTGGCGATTGCCGAGGAAGTGCGGGGCTGTCTGCGCGAGTGAATCGGCCTGCGGAGATAGGCCTCACGCGTAGCGGTCGCCGTCTGCCGCATCGAGCGCGCTTCGCTCCTCGCCGCTTTCATTCAGGATGCTCGCCAGATAGGCAATACCGCTTTCGCGCGCCGCCGCTTGTAGTTGCGCCGCATCCAGGCCGTGCGCATACAGCTTGTGCATGCGCAACATCATCACCATGGGAATGATGGCGCTTTCTCGCACTTGCGGATCGGGGTGCTGCCACAGCGACATCAGCAGCGGCTGGCCCGCCTTCAACGCGCGTTCGATCTCGCTGTCGCCTGCCTGGCCGGCGGCCGCCAGCAAGGCATGGCCGATGAAGCGCGCCGACACCACGTCTTCCGGCTGATAGCGCGCGGCCAGCTGCGCCACGCGGCGACCCCGGGGCTTGAGACGCAGCAGGTCGCCATCGTCGACCAGAGCGCTTCTGCGCGTGACGGCTTCTTGCAGTGCTACCGGCACGTCGTCCTTGGGCAAGGGCGGGATGGGGTTGCGATATGGCCATGGCCTGATCCAGGGATCGGTGCCATGTGCGAAGCGATACAGCGCAATCGCCTCGTCGCGCGCTCCCGCCGCCAAGGTCTGTGCCGCCAGATTCGCCACGACCGTCACGTCGTGCGCGTCCAGCGTCAGGCAGTCGTAATGGCCCATATACAGCAGCCGACCCTTGCCTTGGGTAGCAGTCAGCACCTTCTGCCAGGATTGCAAGGCCGTGAAGATGGGTGACGCGAGTGACCCTGTCTGGGGTGAATCCAGTGCCGGGTGCGCGATGTGAATCGTGCCTGCCTCGCGCTCCACCGTGAAGGCCTCGTCCAGGCTGTCGTCTGGCAGGGGCGAGCCGTAATCGTCGAAATCGGCCAGGAAGGTCTCCCGCACCTTGCGCATGAATTTGCGCCAGAAGAGGGCTTCACGTCGGTCCTGACTCGTGCCCGTGTTCTGCGCCGCACGCCAGGCGGCCACCTTCGGCGCCAGGCATGCCGGCATGCCCATCGCCAGCAAGGTGGCGTCGTCGAACGCGGTGGCCGCCGATGACACGACTTCGTCCTCATCTTCCGGCCAGTCCGCCGGGCATCCCGCCAGTTGCCAGGTCACGTCGATCATCTTGAACACGGCCCGCCAGCGTGCCAGCTCGTCACCGCGCAGGATGGCCAGGCGCGCCTGCAAGCCGAAGATCTCGTCCAGAAACAGCCGTCGTTCTTTCGGGTCGAACTGCCCGCCGGCCAGCGCGATGGTGGTGCCCGCGCGCAAGGCGGGCAGGTCGATATCGAGACGCGCCTGCGCACCGGCGGCGGCACGCTGCAGCAGATCGTCTGCCAGCTGCAGATGACGGGCAGCCGACTCGGCATCTGGCGTCTTTCCACCGCGCTTCGCCTGCTTTTCTTGCCGTGCCGGATTCGGGTCCATGCCCGCGGCCCACGCCAGGTGCGCACCGCCTGCCTGGCGCAAGAGGCGGGTGTGGAAGTCGGTCCAGTCACCCACGTGATCGAAAGCAGCGCTCAGCTTCACCGCCCGCAGGGGTGACATGCCGTTTGATGCCGTCGCCCAGTGTGTATCGCCAGCCTCGATGTCGCCGTGGGCATAGGCACTTTCTGCCAGGCGGGCGTACTGCAGGTGCGTGTTCGAACCAAGTTCAATCAGCTGCTGGCAGATCGGCTCGTACAAGCCGTAAGCCCGGTTCTGCCAGCAGGCCTCGGCGCAGGTCTCCAGGGCCAGCCAGGCCACCTCGCGGACGGCGGGCTCGGTGTCGCGGCTCAAGGCGGCAAGCGCTGGGCCGACTGTTTTCATCACCGCGTCTTCCGCGGTGCTGCGCCACACGTTGCGCAAGGCGTCTTCGATGAACTCCGCCACCTTCAGGCGCTGCGCAGGGTCGGGGTCGTCTGCGCCCTTCACGACCCGTTTGAGCGCGCCGGACAGGGTGGTGCGGTCGGGCGCGTCGTCCATCACGCGGGGCTTGCGGGCCCGCCCTTCGGTTTTCACTCCCTCATAAAGCGAGGCGCTGAACAGCCCTTCCGGCCAGTGCGCCGCCAAGGCCAGCACCTCGTCGCCGACCTCGTGATCGTTCAGGCTCCGCCCCACGTCATGCGGCCAAGTCCGGTTGATGCGGCCTGCGATCCGGTGCCCGAAGCGTCCGTCGCATTCGTGGGCGTAGATCAAAGCCCAGGCACCGGTCACGAACCACAATGGCGCGGTCGCGTGGCCAACGACGGTGTCGTCGTCCACCGTGCATCGCAGGGTGTCGCCCTCGATGCGCAGCGTTGCGCGGGTCGGCGTCAGCGGGTCGTCATACCAATGCCGGGCGGCAAAGGCATTCATCAGGCGGATCAGGTCGGCGTGTGCGGCGTCAGGCATTGATTCGGCTTCTGGTATTGAGGGAGGCTGCGCGCAGATGCGTGAACAGGCCGCACATGGCACCGACGATCAGGCCGAGCGAGGCACCCAGCACCAGCCCGGCCAGGGACGCGGATGCCGTCAACACCATGGCAACGACGCTGGTCAACACGCCTGCAAGCGCACCAGACAGCGCGCCTGCTATCAGCGCGCCCGTGCGCCGGTCCATCCCGCGCATCGACAGGCCGTGGGCCATGCCGAAAATCAGGCCCGCGACGAGGCAAGGCAGGCCGAACAGCATGTAGGCGTATGACAAGGCCATCAGCAGTCCGTTGCTGTGCGCCATCGAAGGCCCGAGCTTCACCGCGTTCACCACGGTGCCGAGCGCCGCCAACACGAGCAGCAGCAAGGGGCCCAGCAGCGTGAGCCACAGTAGCGGGGGAAGGGTGGCGCGCCAGTTCATGCAGCCTCCAGCAGATGGGTCGGCTCGCCGCCGACAGCGCCGGGCGAGGCTCGTCATGCTAGGGGGAATCAAGATTTACACATGTATGAAAACGCAAATGAAACCGGCGAAATGCGCCGGCCAAACCTGCGCGAGCGCAAGCTGTCACAAGGCTTTTGAACACTTCCCCACGCATTTGCTACGGGAAAATCCCAGGCGTATAGTGCACGCCAAATTCATACTATGACCATATGACAAGATCAGAAGATCAATTGGCAGAACCTGTCCCGTCTTTGCGTCTGGCCCCTGAACGGCTGTCGGATCGACTGGCGTCGATGCTCGCGCACCAGATAGAGACGGGCGAGTTTTCGCCTGGTCAGCGTCTGCCGACCGAGCCGGAATTGGTCGTCATTCACGGCGTGTCGCGCACGGTCGTGCGCGAGGCGGTCAGCCAGTTGAAGTCGCGCGGTTTGCTGGTCTCGCGTCAGGGCGCCGGGGTGTTCGTGGCGGCGACGCTGCCCTCGCGGGCGCTGGCCTTCGATCCGGCGGTGCTGCAGAACATGGAATCGGTCGTGCAGGTGGTGGAAGTGCGCCGCGCGCTCGAAGGCGAAATTGCGGCGTTGGCTGCGCTGCGAGCGCGCCGTCCCGACATCCGCGCGATGCGCGCTGCCTTGGCTGCGATCGACGCGGCCGAAGCCGCAGGCGGCGATGGCGTGATGGAAGACCTGGCGTTTCACCGCAGCATTGCGCACGCCTGTGACAACCCGCAGTTCACCTTGCTGCTGGACTTTCTGGGCCAGTACCTGCGTGACGCGGTGCGGGTCACGCGTGCCAACGAAGAACGCAATGAAGGGTTTGCGCAGCAAGTGCGCGCGGAACACCACGCGATCCTGCAGGCGATCGAAGCCGGCGATCCGGTGCTTGCGCGTGCCGCTGCGACCGAACACATGGTGCAGGCCGCGCGCCGCCTGGTCGAAGGGGGCGTCGTGCCCGCGCCGGCGGCCGCGCGTCACATGGCAACGCCGCGCGCTGCGTCAAAGACGGCTGCCGTCAAACCCACTGCATCCAAGACAACATCAATCAAAGGAAAGACAGAATGACCCAATCTTCTTCGGGCAAGGTCCTGGGCGTCGTGGGCCTGGGCTCCATGGGCATGGGCGCAGCGCTGTCGGCGGTGCGTGCCGGGGTCAGCACCTGGGGCATCGACCCGCGCGCGGAAGCCGGTGAAAAGTTCGCGGCAGGTGGCGGCCAGGTCGCCACCTCCATGGCGGAACTGGCGGCCAAGAGCGACGTGGTGCTGGTGCTGGTGGTCAACGCCGCCCAGACCGAAGACGTGCTGTTCGGCAAGGATGGCCTGGCTGCGTCGTTGCGCAGCGGCTCGGTGGTGGTGACGGCTGCAACCGTGGACCCGACCCTGCCGCCGCTGTGGGCCGAGCGCCTGCGGGAACGCGGCATTCACCTGATCGACGGCCCGGTGTCGGGCGGCGCGAAGAAGGCTGCGGAAGGCCAGATGACGGTGATGGCCTCGGGCTCGCCCGAGGCGTTTGCGGCGGCGGGCGATGTGCTGGAAGCCTACGCCGGCAAGATCTACCGCCTGGGCGACAAGCCGGGTGTGGGTTCGACCGTGAAGATGGTCAACCAGCACCTGGCCGGCATCCACATTGCCGCTGCCTGCGAAGGCATGGCGCTGGGCATTCGCGCGGGCGCAGACCCCGAAGCGCTGTACGAAGTCATCTGCAATTCGGCCGGCATGAGCTGGATGTTCCAGAACCGCGTGCCGCACATTCTGCAAGGCGACTACACGCCGCTGTCGGCCGTGAACATCTTCGTGAAGGACCTGGGCATCGTGCTGGACGCGGCGCGCAAGTATTCCTTCCCGCTGCCGCTGGCCGCTGCCGCGCATCAGCTGTACATCGGTACGGCCTCGGCCGGTTATGGCGGTGAAGACGATTCCGCCGTGGTGAAGTACTACGCCAAGCTGTCCGGCATCACGCTGCCTGTTGCCAAGGAGCAGGCATGAGCACCATCGTGAAGCAGGCCAAGCTCGGCTGCATCGCCGACGATTTCACCGGCGCCACCGACCTGGCCAACAACCTGGTGCGCAGCGGCATGCGCGTGGTGCAGACCATTGGCGTACCTGCCGACGGTGCTGCCATCGACGCCGACGCGATCGTGGTGGCGCTGAAGTCGCGCACCATTCCTGCGCAGGAAGCCATCGACCAATCCCTGGCTGCACTGACCTGGCTGCGCGAGCAAGGTGTCGAGCAGATCTACTTCAAGTATTGCTCCACCTTCGACAGCACGGCGGCGGGCAACATCGGCCCGGTGGCCGAGGCGCTGATGGACGCGATGGAGACTGATTTCACCATCGCCACGCCGGCCTTCCCGGACAACGGCCGCACGGTGTTCAAGGGCCATCTGTTCGTGGGCGATGTGCTGCTGCACGAGTCGGGCATGCAGAACCATCCGCTGACGCCGATGACCGATCCCAACCTGGTTCGGGTGCTGCAGGCGCAGTGCAAGGGCCGCGTGGGGCTGATCGACTACCGCACGGTGTCGCAAGGCTCGGAAGCCATGCTTGCACGCATCGCCGCGCTGCGCGCAGAGGGCGTGCGCCTGGCCGTGGTCGATGCCATTTCCAACGAAGACCTGGTTCGCATGGGCCCCGCCTTGGCGAACCTGCCCCTGCTGACAGCCGGTTCTGGCGTGGCCATCGGCCTGCCGCAGAACTGGGGCCTGAAGGCCGACGATCGTGCGGCCGCCTTGCCCAAGGCCGAAGGCTTGCGCGCCATCGTGTCGGGCAGTTGTTCACTGGCGACCAATCGTCAGGTGAAGCATTTCATCGACCAGGGCGGCAAGGCTTTCGCGCTGGACCCGGTGCGCTTGGCCAATGGCGAAGACGTGGTCGCAGAAGTGCTGGCCTGGGCCGAGCCGTTGATTGCAGATGCGCCGGTGCTGGTGTATTCCACCGCCGATGCAGACGCGGTGAAATCGGTGCAAGCCAAGTTCGGCGTTGCCGAGGCCGGTGCGATGGTCGAACACGCGCTGGCCGCGATAGCCCGCGGTCTGGTCGAGCGCGGCGTCGGCCGCCTGGTGGTGGCCGGTGGCGAAACATCTGGCGCCTGCGTGCAGGCACTCGACATCACGCGCCTGCAGATCGGTGCGCAGATCGACCCCGGTGTGCCGTGGTGTCATGCGCCCAGCCCGGTTGCCCGCAACGGTGGGCTGCACATCACCCTGAAGTCGGGCAACTTCGGCACCGACGACTTCTTCACCAAGTCCTTCGGAGCGCTTGCATGAGTGCGTCGGTGCCGTTCCTGGATGAAGCCGCTGCGCGGGAAGAAATCTGCCGGGTAGGGCAGTCGTTGTTCGCGCGTGGCTATGTGCATGCCACCGCCGGCAACATCAGCGTGCGGCTGGCCGATGGCAGCTTTCTGATCACGCCGACGGACGCGTGCATGGGCTACCTGGAACCCGCACGCGTTGCCCACGTGGCGGCCGACGGCACGCAGATGAGTGGCGACCGTGCCAGCAAGACGCTGGCGCTGCACCGCCAGATCTACGGCGCCGATGCGAACGCGCGCTGCGTCATCCACACCCACAGCACCCACCTGGTGGCGCTGACGCTCAAGGGCGTCTGGCGCGACACCGACATCTTGCCGCCGATCACGCCGTACTTCGTGATGAAGGTCGGCCATGTGCCCTTGATTCCCTACCACCGCCCGGGCGACCCGGCTGCGGCGCAGTGCGTGGCGCAGGCCATCACCCGTGCGCGTGATGCGGGTGCGCCGATTCGCGCGGTGATGCTCGACCGCCTGGGCCCGAACGTGTGGCACGACACCCCGGCCGCTGCGATGGCCACGCTCGAAGAACTGGAAGAAACCGCCCGCCTGTGGCTGATGACGCAGCCCGCGCCCTTGTCGGATGCGCAGATCGACGAACTGCGCAGCAGCTTCGGCGCGACGTGGTGAGGGCCTGTCCATGCGCATGCGTCTTGAGCATTCGTCCGTGAGCCCCTGTTTGTAGTTGCCCCTGATGTGCGCGCGCGGTTCTTGAGCGCGCCGTGCGCAGCCACGTCTGCACGTGCAGCCGAATCCTATTTCTTGCCTCTGGAGGTTCCATGCCTCGTTTTGCCGCCAATCTGACCATGATGTACACGGAACACGACTTCCTCGACCG
>Ga0265798_10011299_pt1 | contig 10892 bp, 7 predicted proteins | sample P3T30metagenome_FD_192430 | JGI IMG/M metagenome (GOLD analysis project Ga0265798, IMG submission 192430) | Plant litter microbial communities from East Loma Ridge, Irvine, California - P3 T30 | ecosystem: Environmental > Terrestrial > Plant litter > Unclassified | place: USA: California... | reverse complement strand
TGCGAAGACTACTTCGACGAGCTCAGCCCCGACGGCAGCCACCCCGCCCGCCTGCCGGTGCCCGACGTGCAAAACAGCCCGGCAGAAATGGAGTAAGGCTATTATTCCTTAAAGGAAGAACGTCATGCAGAGCGCAGCGAAGCATCTTGCCCGCCATAGTAATTTGATTTACTGATGGCGGGCAAGATGCTTCGCTGCGCTCTGCATGACGTTCTTTTTGTTCGCCTACCAGCGACTAAGCGCGCGCTGCCGTAGGGGCTACTGCGGCCTCATCAACGTGGCCCACCGGGGTGGCATCGTCCTCGCAAGCCTCGTCGGAGTCGCCCTCGCCGAATGCTTCATCGGCGGCGGCCTCCTGGGCTTCGGCCAGGGTCAGGGCGGCGGCTTCGGCTTCCGCGAGCTGGGCAGCTTCCATTTCCTGGCGGCGCTGGGCTTGCACGCCCAGCAGGGCCAGCATGCCGTCGGGCGTGGCCGTTGCCAGCTGGGCTTCGTCGCGTTTGAAGAAGTCGCGATGCACGTTCACCACGGGTTCGCCGGGGGCCGGGCGCTGCCGAATGTAGGCACCATCTTCCCGCATCAGATAGCTATTTTGGTTGTCCATCATATTCATCATCAGAATATTGATAGCCTCCCGTTTAAGCTGCGGATTAACAATCAGAAACAACGCTTCGATGCGCCGGTCGAAGGAGCGCACCATGATATCGGCCGAGCCGGCATACACTTTGGCCTCGCCGCCGTTGTGGAAATAGAATAGGCTGGTGTGCTCCAGGTAGTCGCCCACAATGCTGCGCACCTCAATGTTTTCGCTCAGTCCCGGCCGGCCCGGGCGCAGGCAGCAAATGCCCCGCACCACAAACCGAATGGGCACGCCCGCCTTCGCCGCCCGGTAAAACTCGTCAATGATTTCCTTGTCTTCGAGCGAGTTCATCTTCATCACGATGCCGCTCGGGTGGCCCTTTTTGGCGTGCTTCACTTCCTCGCGGATGAGGTGAATGAGCTGCTGCCGCATGTCTTTCGGCGCCGTGATGAGGTACTCGTAGTCGTCGGGCTGCGAGTGGCCGGTGATGACGTTGAAGAATTCCGACACGTCGTGCCCGTACACGTCGTTGGTGGTGAGCAAACTCACGTCGGTGTAGAGGCGCGAAGTCTGCTCATTGTAGTTGCCCGAGCCGATGTGCACGTAGCGCGTCACTTTTTCGCCCTCCTTGCGGATAATCATGAGCAGTTTGGTGTGCGTCTTGTACTTGCTCACGCCATAAATCACGAAGCAGCCGGCTTTTTCCAGCCGGGCCCCTTCCCGAATATTTTTCTCCTCATCGAAGCGCGCCTTCACTTCGAACAGCACCGATACGTGCTTGCCGTTCTCGGCCGCCTTCAGCAGCGCCGCCGATACGCGGGAGTCGTCGGCTAGGCGGTAGATGGTTTGCTTGATGCCCAGCACGTGCGGGTCCACGGCCGCCTGCTCCAGCAGCCGCACCATGGGGTCGATGCTGTTGTAGGGGTGATGCAGCAGCACGTCGTGGTGCTTGAGGTACTCAAAGAGGTTTTCCTCGGCTCCTTCGGGCAGGCTGAGCGGCTGCACAGCCGAGGGCATCTTGGCGGTTTTGCCCCGGAAATTGGGGTGCCGCACTATCTGCCACAAGCCTTTCAGGTCAATCAGCGAATTGATAACGAATACGTTGCCGTTGTCGATATTCCACCGTTCGCGCAGCACCTGCATGAGGATGGGCGAGGCATTGGGCTCCACTTCCACGCGCACCACGCGGCCGCGCTTGCGGGTTTTGAGGCCCACCTGAATTTCCTTGATGAAGTCGTTGTCGATGTCGTCGGACTCTTCCAGCGTGAAGTCGCCGTTGCGCGTGATGCGGAACAGGTCCGCCGACACAATTTCTACGTTGCGGAACAGGCGCGGCAGAAACTCGCGCACCACTTCCTCAATGGGCACAAAGATGACCTTGTCCTTGCGCGTGAGCTCGAAAAACCGGGTCAGGTTCTGCGGAATCTGCACGAAGGTGAGGCGCTCCTGCCCTTTCTCGGCCTCGCCGTCGAGGCCCACCGCCAGGCCGTTGCCAATGCGCGTCACCACCCCGAAGATGAGCATCTGGTTCATCATCAGCGGGAAGCCGTGGTACGAATCGTACACCATCGGCGTGAGCAGCGGAAACACGGTGTTCTTGAAATACCCGTCGGCTTTCTTGATTTCGAGCTCCGTCAGGTCGCTCATCTTCAGAATATTAAAGCCATTCTTCTCAAAGTTGGGCTTTAACTCGTTCAGGTAAGTCAGGCTCTGGTCGTTCACGAAGCGGTGCGCGAAATCGAGCAGTTTGCGCCGGAAGGGCAGCTCGCGCAGTCCCGAGTAGTCAATCCGCTCCTTGCCGTAATCGAGGTAGTTGTAGAGCGAGCCCACGCGAATCATGAAAAATTCGTCGAGGTTGGAGCTCGTGATGGCCAGAAACTTAAGCTTATCGAACAAGCCCCGGCCGGTGTCCTGCGCCTGGTCGAGCACGCGGTAGTTGAAGCGCAGCCAGCTCAGGTCGCGGCTGATGTACTTGCTTTTGCGGATAAGGTCGGCGGATTTAAACAACTTCATGGACCACGGATTTTCGGATGTAAACGGATTTCGCGGGTTTTTGGGGTGCCGCGTCTTCGCCTGCCAACAAATTAACGGCGGGCACTGCTTCCAAGCCGCGCCGGAGGCGCATATTACCCTAATAATTCGCTCTTCGGCCCCAAATACAGCCGGAACATGGTGCCCTCGCCCTCCCGGCTCGTGACGGCGATGCGGCCGCCCTGCGCCTGCACCAGCCGGTTGACCAGAAACAGGCCCACCCCCGTGCCGGACGACGCCTGCGGGTGAAACCGCCGAAACAGCTGAAATATCTCGCCGCCGTGCCGCTCCAGGTCGATACCCAGGCCGTTGTCGCGCACTTCCAGCACTGGCTGGCCGCCTTCTTCGTAAGTCCGCACCTCCACCCTGGCCGGGCGGTCGGGGTGGCGGTATTTCAGGGCGTTGCCCAGCAGGTTGAGCAGGATGGTGCGCAGGCTGCTGCGCTCGAAAAGCAGCGCGGGCAACGCGGTAAAATCGGTGTGCACGCGGCCGTCCGTCGCCGCCACCTGGGGCTGCAACAGCGTCAGCACTTCCTTGGCCAGGTCGGCCAGCACTACTTTTTCGGTGGGCTGGCCACCGGTCATGCGCTCGGCCTGCACCACGGCCGACAGGTCGTGGATGGTTTTGCCCAGGTCGTGCAGCGAGGAATCCACCAGCCGCAGCACCAGCGACGCCTCGGCGTCGTGAAACGTGGCCGAGTTGCGCAGCTCCTCAAACAAGCCGCGCAGGTTATCAACGGGCTGTTTCAGGTCGTGGCTGGCTGCGTACACGAAGTTGTCGAGGTCGGAGTTGGCGCGGGCCAGGTCGGAGTTGGCCGCGGTGAGCTGGGCGTTTTTGAGGCTGATTTCGTGGCGCGTCTCGGTCAGGGCATCCAGCGAGTCGCGCAGCTGCTGGTTCACGGCGCGCAGCTCGTCGTGGTAGCGCGACACGTACTGCCGCCACTCATTTTTCTCGATGGCGTGCAGCACTGTTTTGGTCAGCAATTCCTGGTCGAACTGCCGCTTCACCAAGTAGTCGAGGGCGCCGTTGTTGAGGGCGCGCACGGCCAGCTCTTCGCTGCCACCGCCGGTCACCATCACCACGCACAGGGTGTCGGCCGGCGCCAGCGTTTTCAGGTCGGCCAGTATGTCGAGGCCGTCGGCATCGGGCAGGTTGTAGTCCAGCAGCACGCAGTCGGGGCGGTACGCCAGAAACTGGGTGCGCGCCTCCGCGCCCGTGGTGGCCTCCTCAAAGCTGATGCTCTCGAAACCCAGGTGCCGGCCCAAATACCGCCGGTACAGGGCCCGGTCTTGCTCGTTATCGTCAACGAGTAAAATTTTCTTCATGTGCCCTGCGCCTACAATGCCTTCGGCAGCTCCGAGGTTTCCAACCAGTACTGAATGGCGTTGCGGACCTTTACCTCCAGCGCCGCGTACTCGATGGGCTTGACCAGGTAGCTGTTGGCCCCCATCTGGTAGCAGTCGGCAATGTCGCCGACACTGGTCGAGGTGCTGAATACGATGACGGGGATGGACTGCAGCCGGGCGTCGCGCTTCATGATTTCGAGCACGGTGCGCCCGTCGGTGCCGGGCATGTTCAGGTCGAGCAGCACGAAGGCGGGCAGGGTCTGAGGCCAGCCCGAAGCTTTGCCGTAGCCCTGCAGGTAGTTCAGCGCCTGGTCGCCGTCTTCGCAGCGCAGCACGGGGTTTTGGAGGGCGTGCTTCCGAAACACGCGGCTCAGGGCCATGAAGTCTTCGGCACTGTCCTCCACTACGAGGATGGGTTTTAGAGGCGATAAAAGCACGATGACCGGCTATTTAGGAATGGTAAAGTAAAAAGTAGCGCCCTGCCCGGGCTGGGAATCAACCCACAGGCTGCCGCCGTGTTTTTCGACCATCTTTTTGGCGATGGCCAGCCCGGCGCCGGTGCCGCCCCCGTACTTTTCCGGGGTGTGCAGGCGCTTGAACAATTTGAAGATATTGGCCTGGTGACGAGGGTCTATGCCAATGCCATTGTCCCGTACGTAAAACACGTAAAACTCGTCCCGATTTATGGCGGGAAAAATATCAATAGCCGCTTCCCCCACCCGAATGACCTTTTCCGGCTGGTCGTTGTACTTCATGGCGTTCGAAAACAGGTTGCTGAACACCTCCTGAATCCGAATCCGGTCGCCCATGATGGTGGGCAGCTGCTGGCGCACCTGCAGCTGGGTGCGGGTTTCCTCAAAGCGCAGCTGCAGCAGGTCGCGCACTTCTTCCAGTATTTCGTTGAGGTCCACGGCTTCCAGCTCCAGCTCGGCGCGGCCCACGCGCGAGAGCTGCAGCAACGACTCAATCAGGTTTTCCATGCGCTGGCTCAGCCGCACCAGGGTTTGCAGCCGATGCACCCCTTCCTCGTCGAGCTTGTCGGCGTAGTCTTCCAGCAGGAAGAGCGAGTAGTTGTGAATGCCGCGCAGGGGCTCCTTGAGGTCGTGCGAGGCCACGTAGGCAAACGAGTCGAGGTCGTCGTTGCTGCGGGCCAGCTCCGCGTTGAGGCGGGTCAGGCTCTGGGCCCGCGACTGCAGCTCGTTGAACACCTTGAGGCGGATGTCGGAGATGCGCAGCCGGATTTCCTTGGCCGCTTCCAGCTCCACGGGTCGCCACGGCGCGGCGGTGTTTTCCACCAGCTGCTTCCAGGCCTCAAACGACTGGCGGGGCGAAAGGAAAACCTGGCCATCGACCAGGGTCTGGTTTTTCTCGTGCTGGCCGGCCCAGGTCACCGTCCGCACCTGCTCGGGCCGGAACCAGAGCAGGTAGTTGCCGGGCGCGTCGGCCAATGAGGCGGCAATGATGCCGCTGGCCGTGGCGCGAATGGCCTGCCCCGCCGGGTTGAGCGCGGCGTAGGACGAGGTCGAGAAAACGTCTTCCGACGAGTGAGCCTGCAGCCAGGCCAGCAGCTCGCGGATTTGGTCGGGCCGGGGCGTGGCGCCGAGGGTGATGATTTCGTCGTTGAAGCACACCGCTGCCCCGCCGCAGTCCAGCACGTCCTGGAGCGTGGGAAAATACCGGCACAGCCCGTCCACAAAATTGGTCTGGCCCGATACCGTGACGTGCTCGAACAGCGCACTCTGCCGCTCGCTGATGCGCAGCTGGTACTCGGTGTTGTCGAGCAGCTCTTTGCTGCCGAGCAGGGCCGAAAACGTCTTGCCAATGAACTGGCACAGCTCGCGCAGCTCGTAGCTCACCAGCCGGGGCGTGAGGTGGTGGCAGGTCACCATGCCCCACAGCTTGCCGTTCTGAATCAGCGAGATGGTCATGGTGGCCCCCGAACCCATGTTGCGCAGGTACTCCAGGTGAATGGGCGACACGCTACGCAGCACGGCGTAGGTCATGTCGGGCGGGCGGCCGGTCACGGGGTTGCGCACCGGCACCAGCGGCACCGGCGCGTAGCCGGCATCCGGAATGAAGCGCAGCCAGTTTTTGAGGTACATGGCCCGCGCCTGCTGCGGAATGTCGGTGGCCGGGTAGTGAATGCCCAGCCAGGGGTCGAGGTCGTCGTGCTTGGCTTCGGCAATAACTTCGCCGCTCTCGTCGGCCGCGAAGCGGTAAATGGCCACCCGGTCGAAGCCCGTCAGGGCCCGCACCTGGTCCACGGTGTGCTGGCAAAACTCCGGCACCGAGCCCGCGGCCAGCATCTGGCCCAGGGCGGCATTCAGAAAAGGCAGGTCGAGGGGCGCACCTTCGAGTTGGTCCACCGGCTCAAACTCCAGCCACAGCACCCCGTCGTAGCGGTGCATGATGATTTTAAAGTACGGCCGCCCAGCCACCGGGTCGAGGCGCACGCCCAGCAGCTGGGGCGCCGTGCCCAGCGAGCCGAGCAAGGCTTCCACTTTCGCCCGCTGGTCGGAAGCCAGCACCTGGTCGAGGCCGCCGCCAATCAGGCTGGCGGCGGGCAGGCCGAGGTAGGTTTCGGTATTGGCGCTGGCCTGCACGATGCGCCCGGTGTGCTCGTCGAGGCACAGCAGGAAGCCATAGGGCTGGATGGCGCCCGGAATGTGGATGGGCTCCCGGTCGCAGTTGTTGAGGGTGATGGCCGTGCCGAGCAGGCTTTCGTCCGAGTAGCTTACAGTTTGTTTATCCACGCATCAAGGCATTGAAAAGTAAGGGACGCCGACGCCACAACCTCATCGGCGGTGGCCGGGGTGACGGCCTCCGTCAGGAGTTGGCAGAACGCTTTCCACATCGGTCCGGTTCGTTCGCCATAACCCGCAAAGTAGCGCCGCAGCGGGATGCAGGCCCGCTCCAACTGCCGGTTGATGACCTGCCCGCCCAGCGTGGAGCCTTCCAGCACGTAGAGGGCGCCCAGCAGCTGCGGCCGCGTGTGCAGCGGTGGCAGCACCGGGCACAGCGGCAGGCCCGGCTTGCCGGTCGATAACCCCAAATCCTCCTCAATCAGGTGTGCCCGGTAGCGCTGGGGCAATTCCCAGGCCGGGCCAAATTCGGCTTCGTGCTGGCGCAGGGCCGTTTCGTAGGGCTGCAAGAACCCATACATTCGCTCCAGAAAGTGCGCTGTGCCAGCTGCCGTGGGTGCTCCCGCCCGCAAAGACTCGTTGAAAGCGCCTGCCTCCAGGGCGTCGTGGTACGGGCGGGTTTCGGCGCGCAGGCGCGCTAGGATGGTAGGCCCAGCAGGGGTTTCAGGGGCACTTGGAATAACGGGCATTCGCATAACCGGCAGCCTTGGGAACAGGCCTACCGTAGCCAAAAGTAGGCACGAAGCCGCGCTTCCCCTTTCCCGTTGCCGGAATCGGCAGCGACAGCGGCGGCCGTCCTATTCCGTCAGAATGGCCGTTGCCTCAATCTCAACCAGTAAGCGCGCGTCAATCAGGGCTTTCACTTCCAGCATTGAGGCCGCTGGCCGAATGGTTGCGAAAACCTCACCGTGCGCCCGCCCCACAGCTTCCCATTGCGAAATATCGGTCACGAAGATGCGCGTCCGCACCACGTCGGCAAACGAGGCCCCGGCCGCCGCCAGGGCCTCCCCTATTTTTTCCAGCGCCCGCCGGGTCTGGGCGTACATGTCGGCCCCGCCCGTAATCGCGTCGCCGTCCTGCGCAGTTGTGCCGGCCACTTCCACCACGTTGCCCACGCGCACGGCGCGGGAATAGCCCACAATGGGCTCCCAGGGAGCCCCGGAGGAAATCAGTTGTCGCATAAGAATCAATGGTTGTGCACACAAAAAAAGAGGCAGCCAAAATAGGCTGCCTCTTCCCGTTCACAAAATCCGACCAATTCGAAAATCCGTCGAATCCGTGATTCAGACATTACACGTCGAGCTTGGCGTACTTGGCGTTGCGCTCAATGAAGTCGCGGCGCGGGGCCACCTCGTCGCCCATCAGCATCGAAAACAGGTGGTCGGCCTCGGCGGCCGATTCCACCGTTACCCGCTTCAGGGTGCGGGTGATGGGCTGCATGGTGGTGGTCCAGAGCTGCTCGGCGTTCATCTCGCCCAAGCCTTTGTACCGCTGCACGTTCACCGTTTCGGGCTTGCCACGGCCGAGGTCTTCCTGGGCCTGGGCACGCTCTTCTTCGGTCCAGCAGTAGCGCTCTTCCTTGCCACGCTTCACGAGGTAGAGCGGCGGCAGGGCGATGTAGATGTAGCCGCGGTCCACCAGCTCGCGCATGTAGCGGAAGAAGAAGGTGAGAATCAGCGTGCGAATGTGCGAGCCGTCGATGTCGGCGTCGGTCATGATGATGACCTTGTGGTAGCGCAGCTTGTCGAAGTTCAGCGGGCCGGTTTCGGTGCCTTCCTCGTCGGTGGTGAAGGCCAGCGACTTGCGCTCGTTGAACGTGACGCCCAACGCGGTAATCATGTTCTTGATTTCCTCGTTTTCCAGGATTTTGTGCTCCTGCGCCTTCTCCACGTTCAGGATTTTGCCACGCAGCGGCAGAATGGCCTGGAACGCCCGGTTGCGGCCCTGCTTGGCGGTGCCGCCAGCCGAGTCACCTTCCACCAGGTACAGTTCGCAGATTTCCGGGTCGGAGTCGGAGCAGTCGGCCAGCTTGCCGGGCAAGGAGTTTGAGCCCAGCACGTTCTTGCGCTGCACCATGTCTTTGGCCTTGCGGGCGGCAATGCGGGCCTTAGCGGCCAGAATCACCTTCTCCATGATACGGTTGGCCTGGTTGGGGTTTTCGTCCAGGTACTGGGTCAGGATTTCGCCCACCACCGAGTTCACCGCGCCGCTCACCTCGGAGTTGCCCAGCTTGGTTTTGGTCTGGCCCTCAAACTGCGGCTCCTGCACTTTCACCGAGATAACGGCCGTCAGGCCCTCCCGGAAGTCGTCGCCGGTGATTTCCACCTTGGCTTTCTCAAACAGCTTGTTCTTGTCGCCGTAGCCTTTCAGCACGCGCGTCACGGCCGAGCGGAAGCCGCCCACGTGCGTGCCGCCTTCGATGGTGTTGATGTTGTTGACGTAGGAATAGACGTTTTCCTGGTACGAAGTGTTGTACTGCAAGGCCACTTCCACCGGCGTGCCGCCCTTCTCGCTTTCCACGTAAATGGGCTCCGAAAGCAGCGAAGGTCGCTGCTCGCCGTCGAGGTACTGCACAAAGTCGCGCAGGCCGCCGGTCGAGTAAAACTCGTCGCCGCGGAACTCGCCGCTCTCCAGCTTCTCGCGGCGGTCGGTGAGGGTGATGCGAATGCCCTTGTTCAGGTAGCTCAGGTCGCGCAGGCGGCCGGCAATGGTGTCGTAACGGTACTCGGTTTCGGAGAAGATGCTGTCGTCGGGCAGGAACTGCACTTCGGTGCCGTGCTCGTCGGTGTCGCCGATTTCCTTCACCGGGTACTGCGGGAAGCCAATCTTGTATTCCTGCTCATACACGTGGCCCTTGCGGCGCACGGTCACTTTCAGGTCGGTGCTGAGCGCGTTCACGCAGCTCACGCCCACGCCGTGCAGGCCGCCCGATACTTTGTAGGAGCCCTTGTCGAACTTGCCGCCGGCGTGCAGCACCGTCAGCACCACTTCCAGGGCCGATTTGCCTTCCTTGGCGTGCCAGTCCACGGGGATGCCGCGGCCGTTGTCGCGCACGGTCACGGAGTTGTTTTCGTTGATGGTGACGTTAATCAGGTCGCAGTGGCCGGCCAGGGCTTCGTCGATGGAGTTGTCGACCACCTCCCACACCAAATGGTGCAGGCCTTTGAGGCCGGTGTCGCCGATGTACATGCTGGGCCGCTTGCGCACGGCCTCCAATCCTTCGAGTACTTGAATGCTGTCAGCGGTATATTCCGGCTGCGGGGTTTTTGCGGTTGTTTCGCTCATGTGGGCGGGATTAAATCAGGTCGTAAAACAGCCGATTAAGCTGCTAGGTACTGAACACTCAAAAGTACATATTTAATCCCATTTTTTAGGAATTTTCGCGGTTTCTGCCCCCGTATTTTTTCATTTCCTGTGCAGCAAAAACCACGCGTGAAGCCCAACGTTGACGCGCATAAAAAAAGGCCTTTCCCGACTGGGAAAGGCCTTTTTTGGAAACGCTAAAAAGGGCGATTAGTTTATCACCAGCTTCTGCGTGGCGATGCCGGCTTCACCGCGCAGCTGCAGGGTGTAGATACCGGTTTTTTCGCCGCTCAGGTCGATGCTGAAGGTACGCGAGCCCACGGTCGTGGCGTTCAGCGCCTGCGTCTTCACCACGCGGCCCATGGCGTCTACCACCGTGATTTGAGCGCCTGCTTTCATGGCCGAGCCCAGGTTCACGTTGAACACGCCATCGGCGCTGGGGTTGGGGTACACACTCAGCTCGCGCTGCGTAACGGCGTCACGCTTGGCGAGCAACGAAGCCGTTTTGAAGATGCCGCCCACGCCAACCGAGTCGGTAGAAGCTGCCGCATAGCCCACAGCATCGTTAGTACCGGAAGCAATCAAGTCAACCGCAAAAAAGCCCTGGCTGTTGTTGAGGTTGGTCCAGTTCACGCCGTCGGTGCTGTAGGAAGAACCAAAGTCAGCCGCGCCACGCACTGAAGGGTAGCGCTGGCCCACGGTGTAGTAGCGGCCGTTCACGGCGTCGATGTCGTAGTAGAAGAAGCTACCGGTGTTCGTGTTGTTCGGGGTGATGGCCTGCCAGGTGTCGCCGCCGTCGCTGGTACGGATAACGTTCACGGCCGAGGTTTGCTGGGCAGTAACCTTGGTGTTGTAAGCGATGCCGTTCATTGCATCCTTGAAGGCGATTTTGCTGATGGTTTCGGTGAGAGGCGTAGGCGCGCTCACCGTCCAGGTCACCCCTTTGTCGATGGACTTGTAAACCCTTTCCTGGTCGGTGGCGCCTTGGGAAGC
>Ga0265798_10011298_pt1 | contig 10892 bp, 12 predicted proteins | sample P3T30metagenome_FD_192430 | JGI IMG/M metagenome (GOLD analysis project Ga0265798, IMG submission 192430) | Plant litter microbial communities from East Loma Ridge, Irvine, California - P3 T30 | ecosystem: Environmental > Terrestrial > Plant litter > Unclassified | place: USA: California... | reverse complement strand
TTCTGCCACAAGCATGAGTGATATGATAGCTGTAAGCTATCGTTCTCTTTTAGGCATGTTCATATATACTCTCCCCTCCACTTCTTGGAGCATTTTCGTAATATACAGTTGTGATTTTGTAACTTCATCCTTAGATTACAATACACCATACATGCGAAATTTGTATAGGAGCTGCAAGATTGAAATAGTAATTCTTTTATTATTATCACTATTAACTATAGTATTTTACTGGAACTCAAAAAACAGTTTCACCAATTCTAGTTTGGACATAGGCTCAGCAGGATTGAGTTTTATGTTATCTGGAAACTTTAACTTTTTTAAGCTATTGAAATTTAAGGTAGGCCGTATAAAGTATCCTTTTAAATTTGGAATTTTAATTGCATTAGTAATGTTATGTATATCTATATACAACATATACATTCTTAATGAAATCACTACAGGAAAGTATAATATGGCGCAGTCAACTTGGTTGCAAATTACTGTTTTTACATATTCATTATCGCTTTATTTTTCATCTAAGCATATTTCTTATATAATCGATAAAAAAAAGCTCGGTGTATCTCCTATCATGCTTTCACTATTCAAGTCCTTCCCATTGAAGACCAATATTTATCAAGAGCTATCTACAGGCATTGATCTATGGAATAAAAAAACCAGGGAAGAGATATCTAAAGCCAGTGCTGAACTGCGCAAAAAGCGCCATAAAAATAAAAGAAAATGAACCAATAATATTAATCTCAATCTAAAATTTATTTTCAGTACTGTATTGATAAGATTGAATTCGCTTTCCTTTCCTCTTTATTTGGGTAGCGTAAATTTGATTTAAAAGTATAGCTTTCTCATACTTAACGCGCACCTCTCTATAAATACCCTCTGCTTCTTCTTCACTATAGATTGCTTAGTCAATTCTGTCTCCGGATTAAAGCCGGGCAGGAATACGCTTTTAAATCATATTGGAAAATCACCCCAGGAACTTCATGAAAGAATTATCCATTCCAATGGGGTATTGGATCTGTCTGGTTCGTTCTCATCGCTGGATATTGCCGAAACAGCCATCTCAAAAGCACTACATAATAACCGTGAATGGATAAAGGTATGGGCTGCAAGCACCCCGAGGTATAATTTAACCATTACCTATGATATGGGGAAACCGGTTGGCTATGTTGTTCAGAAAGGCACCGATATTGCTTATAAAGCAACTAAAATCAGGGTTGCGCTTAAGTATCAGACTTATAACAATAAACCCTATTACATAATTACTTCCTTCCCAGATAAGTGAGATGCATATGAGCCTTGCCCCTCTTGCCCCAAATTTGGATCTATGTCTTGTAGGTACACTCAACCAGGACTTCGACTACATAACTGGCGCGGATACGATGGACGGTGCCATTGATGTAGTCGTTGACGAAGCTTCGCCAGAAGAACGAAGAGATTTGCGCAAAGAGATTACTGACTTTCTACAGCTTTCAGATGAAGAGATAGAAGCAGAATTTGCTGAGCGCTGGAAAGATATCTCACCGGATTACGCTAAGAGTTTCCTGATGTATTTCCTTGAAAGCATCAATAGGTATGGTGACCGTTGAGCGACTTCATAAACAAACATTGGTATACAAATAAAAGTTGAACTCACACAAACCATTTAAAAGCAAAAGATTGACATGAAAATACAGATTCGCCAGCTCCTGGATCGCCTGTATGCGTGTTATTGGGCGGCTTTGTCGGCGGTGCTTTAGCCGCATGGGAAATGGTCATCTGATGGAAATAAAGATGGAAGAAGTCATAACACTATCGCTATCGGAAGTCAGCGAGGCAACAGATACCAGTCAGGCTCATTCCGAAGTTCTGATTGGCGGCAACTCAACGGGGATTACCATTCTAGGAAAAGTCCTCGAAGCTGCGATAAGAGTTGATGAACGTCGCTATCTTTTATTCGTCACGGACGACATTATCTTTGAGGAGATGCTGAAACTTCTGCTGTTGGATCTTGCTCAAGGTATAATAGTAGAGGAACTTACAATTGGAGGCGCTTATGATTCAGGACACTTTGAAGCTTTGAAGATTTCGCCCCGTTCTGCAAGCTTCCGCTTTATCGGCGATACCATATGGACAGTAAAAGTATCAGCATCTCCCACGCTTAAACTGCCTTTTTCCGATCCTGGCGGTGTGAACCGTCCAATGGGATTGAGAAAATACATTGATATCACCGCTAACCCTGCGCCAGCCAGCCAGCCAGCCAGCCAGCCAGCCAAGGCAGATGGTAGTCGATAGGGCAACCTGAAGTCTCTTTTCAATATCAACAGAACAGGCGATAAGGCAGCAGACAAAACGGCATTGGTATACGCTTCGGTAGACAAATCAAAGTTGAATTCATAAAAATCATATAAAAACATATGATTGCCGAAAAAAGTCAGATTCCGCCTGCACGATGCAGGCCAATATTCTCCAGCAGCGGTGCCTGTTTCAGCACACTGTCCGGCAGGGCGGCCGCTGCCTGCATCAGTGCTTCACCAACCAAATAAGCCACGTCCTTATCCGGTCACGGTCTTCACCGACAAACATCGGGAAAAGCTCTTCACGACGGATACGCAACTTAATGACACACAGCAGCGACGGGCTCACGTTTCGCAGGGCTGACTGCCAATGAGGATCTGCAAATCCGGTAAACGGCGCACCGTGTGATCCAATTTACTCTTTGCCGCTGCCACATTATTTCAGCATCTCCTCCTGTTTATCCAGCGCCAACTCCTTTCAACATCCTGTGAGAATTGAACAGTCCTCACTAACGTAATTTATGGCACTGAAATGGTTGGCCGTGCCTGAAAAGAGCATACAATTGTGCTGTTTGTATTTTAAACATATGAGGTCACATTATGGATGATGGCATAAAGATCGCGATGTCCCCTGTTCAGCTTGCGGCCGCGCTCTCTGATAAGACAGTGACAGAGGCGGAAACAATGAGTAACCGCCTGTTCGGGGGGTTGGGGCTTGTCATGGGTTCACTCGAACTGGCTGGTGCAACTGCTCTGTGTATCGCACCTGAACCTACCGGATTAACAAAAGCAGGATGTATTGTCGTCGGCGCGCATAGCCTCGATAGCATTAATGCTGCTGCAAATCAGCTCATTATGGGCAGAGACACTCGCACGGCAACATACGAGGCAGCAACAGCAATTGCCAAATCCTTTGGAGCAGATGACGATACGGCGATGAAAATCGGCCTGACTGTCGATATCGCTGTTCCACTGGGATTTGCACTTGGCATCGGCGCAAGCCGGGTAGCCGCAGTAAGGGCTGGCCGCATCAAACTCACTGAGCATGAGTCAATCACAGGTTTAAAACCCGGCGGGCATACGCTTTCCACACATGTTGGCAAAAGCGATGCAGAACTATTAGCCCGCTTTGAAGCGAATAAGCGTTTGCAGTATGCCACCACCTTTACCAACCTACAGGTTGCTGAAGAAGCCATATCGAAAGCGCTTTTTGTTAATCGGGACGTTATAAAATCTGTCCTTGGCGGAGGCACGCAGGGAGCCAGACTGACTATTCGCAATGTATCTGGCAAAGCGATTGGCTTCGGTTTCCGGCGCGGGAGTAACCAGCGAATAGTCATGACAAATGTGAGAATTGTTATCGAGTTTCAGCAATATAACGGCAAACCCTTTTACATTCTCACAGCATTCCCGGATCTATAGGTACAAAATGCAAAACTTCCACTTTCTTGACCAGCTGATTTTCGGTTATTTCAATCAGGACGCGGGCATCATCAATGATGGCGAGGATACGATCGAGGGCATAGTGCGGCTATTCAAAAAGTCAGCACCAGACTGGATGCTCAACGATCTCATCGAGGAAGTTGATGATTTTATCTCCGCATATGGTAACGGTGTCGAAGAGGAGTTCAGGAAACGATATGGGTTTGATTTTGCCCCTGAACTTTGGGAAACCACGGCTCATGAATTCCTGATCACTGTTCGCCAGATCTCGTCAGAGAAATGAGGCTTTCAGGAGGATATTTTCCTGGTTGATACTTACCAGACCATCATCTAAGTCCTGAGAGCCCGTAAGGTGAAAGCCTTGCGGGCTTTTTTGTACCCCCAATCCGAGAATTTCAGGCACCTGGTCAACTTTTCGACAAACGTCATTAGTGCATCATCCCGGAAATCAAAATGTACCGGATTGCTGTTCGGGCCATCAACCCTCTTCCCACGCACCATCTCAGCGCACTCATTTTTTGCACCCCCATCACATTTATCCCGCCCCTACTTCCGTTACCAATTGAATTTAGTCATTTTTTGAAACTGGCACAAATCCTGCTTTATCGCATTACGTACATGTTTGTGTATCGGGATGGTTTAGGAGAATGAGCATTTGAAGGTAATGGTTTGAATACGTGCGACGACAAAAAAGTGATTAAGCAGAGCAAAGCGTAATTTTGGAGACAGACAATGGCCTTGATGAGCGAACCGGTGGTAATAGCGAAACACAGCAAGTGGGTACAGCTTCTGCTTGGATTACTTTGCATGGCGTCAATTTCCAGTCCGCAGTACGTCTGGACGCTATTAACCAAACCTATGATTGCTAAACTCGGCGTCGGGCTGGCGGAACTACAGGTAACGTTCTCGCTGCTGATTATTCTGCAGACATTTTTCTCACCCTTCCAGGGTCGACTGGTAGAGCGTTTTGGTCCACGTTTGCTGATCTCTATCGGTACACTAATGGCGGGATTTAGCTGGGTAATCGCCGCCCGGGTCAATAGCCTGACTTCACTGTATCTGGTCTATGGCTGCCTTGGCGGACTGGGTACGGGTATTGTTTATATCGGCGTGGTGGGACTGGTAATGAAGTGGTTTCCACAGCAGCGCGGTTTTGCCGCCGGAACCGTGGCGGCGGGCTACGGCATGGGGGCAATTTTTACCACCTTCCCGATTTCCATTTCTCTAAACAGCTACGGGCTGGAACAGACAATGACCATATTTGGCCTGCTCTTTGCCGCCGTGGGTCTTCTCGCCAGTCAAAGCCTGAGACTGCCTGAAACCAGCATGACGATGTCGGTCAGCAAAATACCGTCGCCTGTGCCGGACCAGCGCCAGTTCAGGTCCGGGGAAATGCTGCGCCAGCCACTGTTCTGGCTGATGTTCATCATGATGACCATGATGTCGACATCGGGACTGATGGTGACCTCGCAGATGGCGATTTTTGCCGAAGACTTCGGCATCAGCAAGGCGGTAATTTTCGGTATGGCCGCGCTGCCCCTGGCGCTGACTATCGACCGTTTCACTAACGGTTTAACACGCCCACTGTTTGGTTTTATTTCTGACCGCTACGGCCGCGAAAATACTATGTTTGTTGCCTTCGCGCTGGAAGGTGTTGCGATGACGCTGTGGCTTGCCTGCCGCGAAGATCCGTTGCTATTCGTATTGCTTTCAGGCGTAGTGTTCTTTGGCTGGGGTGAAATCTTCTCGCTGTTCCCATCCACATTGACCGACACCTTTGGCAGTGAAAATGCTTCAGCGAACTATGGTTGGTTGTATATTTCACAGGGTATCGGCGCAATCTTTGGCGGTCCGCTGGCGGCACTGATGTATCAGCACACCCATAACTGGCACCTGGTCTTTAGCTGCGCTATTACCTTCGACTTTATCACCGCCGGTCTGGCGTTATGGGTGCTCAAGCCCTGGCGTACGCGATTCTTGCACGCGCAAAGTAATCTTTCACACTGATTATCGGGTAGTGAACAAAGCTCGTAAAACAGCTTCCCCACTTCGTGCAGTGCCAGTGAAAATATCCCGTCAGTCAGACTGCGGACACAGAAAACAGCCGGGACCTCAATCGTCCCGGCCAGAACATTACGCCAGAAACTATAATCAACCGCAGCGAAATATCTGCTGCCATCTTCGTTATAGCTATAGTCGCCACGGTTGAGATTTTTATCGGTCAGATTCAAAACCCCTGCGCGGATCTTTACCGTTTTACTCACCTTATACGACCCGCCTGTATTCCAGATCGAGTATCCGCCCAGCGCATCGGAGTCGTATAAGGACGACATTATCCCGCGCACCACTTCGATACGTTTGATCGATTCCGCGGGGATCCAGCTCATATCGGAATCGTTATGGCGAAGGTGGTTTTTTGTCCACCACGGCACATTAAGCGCCATCTTAAGACACGCCCGCGCTGAGCCTGCACCAAAAAGGGGCATCTGACCTGGTAACATGACGGCTTTGCACCGTTTCGCTTCTTCAGATGCTGGCACACTTTATGCTTGGGTAGATTGACAGCCTTTAACGTCTGCGAGGTGACGATGCTGAATATCAATCTCTCCGCTTCACCCTTTTTTGATGAGATGCTTCTGGCTGAAGGTGAGCACCGTGACCACTACGCCGCCTACTGGCAATGGCTGCAACAGGCTGATCACCTGGCTATACAGCGCAAGCGGGAAGAAGCCGCCCTCCTGTTTCACCGGGTAGGTATTACGTTCAATGTCTACGATGACGATAGTGGTGCAGAACGGTTGATCCCGTTCGACAGCGTGCCACGTATTATCCCGGCCGCCGAATGGGCCATGCTCGATGCCGGTATTCGCCAGCGTGTACAGGCGCTCAATGCCTTCCTCTACGATATCTACCATGAACAACATATTCTGAAGGCGGGCATCATTCCGGCAGAACAGGTTCTGGCTAACGAACAGTATCAACCCTGTATGCAGGGCGTTGATCTCCATCGTGATATCTATGCACATATTGTCGGCGTGGATATGGTGCGCAACAGTGATGGCGACTATTACGTTCTGGAAGATAACCTGCGTACTCCCTCCGGCGTCTCCTATATGCTGGAGAACCGTAAGATGATGATGCGGCTCTATCCGGAACTGTTTGCACAGCAACGCATTGCCCCTGTAGAACGCTATCCATCGCATCTGCTACAAACACTTCGCGAAAGCTCACCTATCAACGATCCCACCGTGGTGGTCTTGACCCCAGGGCGCTTTAACAGCGCTTACTTCGAACACAGTTTCCTGGCCCAGCAAATGGGCGTTGAGCTGGTTGAAAGCGCCGATCTGTTCGTTAAAGATGGCATGCTGTTCATGCGCACGACTGCCGGGCCATGCAGAGTCCATGTGCTCTATCGTCGGGTTGACGACGCCTTCCTCGATCCACTGGCGTTCCGCCCGGACTCCATGCTCGGCGTACCGGGGCTGTTGTCAGTTTACCGGGCTGGCAATGTCGTCCTGGCCAATGCCATCGGCACGGGTGTGGCTGATGACAAATCTATCTATCCCTATGTTCCGGATATGGTGCGCTTTTATCTGCATGAAGAACCTATCCTCAAAAACGTGCCAACCTGGCAATGCAGGCATAAAAATGAGCTTTCGTATGTGCTGGCCAACCTCGAAAAAATGGTCGTGAAAGAGGTCCACGGCGCTGGCGGTTACGGCATGTTGATCGGCCCTGCCGCCAGCAAAGCTGAGCTCGCCCACTTTCGTGCCCTGTTGCTGGCGCGTCCGCAGAATTACATCGCGCAAAACACACTGGCGTTGTCTACCTGCCCCACTTTTGTCAACGACGGCCTGGCACCACGTCATATCGACCTCCGACCCTTTGTGCTCAGTGGCGCGGAGATTCGACTGGTGCCCGGCGGGCTTACCCGGGTGGCGTTGACGGAAGGATCGCTGGTCGTCAATTCGTCACAAGGCGGCGGAACCAAGGACACCTGGGTGCTGGAGGATGATATATGCTGAGCCGGACAGCCAGTGAACTCTATTGGATGGCACGCTATCTGGAGCGGGCAGAAAATATCGCCCGGGTGCTGGACGTCACCAATAAGCTGTCGATGATGCCCATCCGCAACGGAGCGACTCATGATCTGTTGGTACCGCTCAACCTGACCAGCACCAGCGAGCTGTATGCTGAGATCTACCCGACACTGACGATGCCTAATCTGGTCAGTTTTTTCGCTCTTGATAACCGGAATGACAGCAGCATCTTCAGTTGCCTGCAGATGGGCTGGAACAACGCCCATGCGGTACGTGGCAGCCTCTCATCCGAAGTCTGGGAATGTATCAATGCCACCTGGATCGGGATGAAATCGATACGCCGTCAGGGCATCGGCTCAGACGGTGCCGACGCCTTCTTTGACTGGGTGAAAGAGCGCTCTCATCTGTTCCGCGGTGCCATGTTCGGTACCCTGCTCCGCAGCGATGCGATGCACTTTATTCGTCTTGGGACGCTGCTGGAACGGGCTGATGGCACCGCCCGTCTGCTGGAGGTCAAAAACAGGCTGATGGATATTGATGACGACCCGGTGCGCGAATATTACCGCATGGACACCCTGCTGCAGGCGGTAAGCGCGCGCGAAGCCTACCATAGTATTTACAAGCAACCCCTGAGCCGGGAGACCATTGCCGAGCTGATGATCCTGCGCAACGAGCTGCCGCGTTCGTTGCTGGCCTGTATCAACGATATGGTTCAGCAACTGGAGCTGATTGGTGGCCATGCAAACCAGCCACGCCGACTGGCGCATATCCTGCACGCCGAGCTGCGCTTCAGTTCCATGAAAGACCTGAGCAGAATCGGGCTGAACAACTGGCTGGAAACCTTTCTCGCCCAGGTAAACGAGATCGCCGAAAGTATTCATCACACTTATCTGGAGGCGCAATGAAACTTAGCATTGAGCACAACACGCACTACCGCTACGACCAGGCGGTGCAACGGAGTATCCAGTACCTGCGACTGACGCCTCAGGAATCACCTCATCAACGCATACTCTCCTGGCAACTGACCTTGCCGGATAAGGCGGTTTGCACCACAGATGCCTATGGCAACATCATGCATGTGCTGACACTTGATGAACCCCATGAGTCCATCACTATTCAGGCACAGGGCGTGGTGGAGATTGAACACGGCATTGAAGATCAGGCTCAGGGGCATTTATCACCGCTGGTCTTCCTGCGCCACAGTCCGCTGACCCAGCCCGATGCTGAGATTCAGGCTTTTGCCCTGCGCTATTATCAACCCCAGGCAATTCTGAGCGCCCTGGAAAACCTGATGGCAGACCTGCTGCTCAGGATGCCTTACACCCCCGGTTCTACCCTTGTGACCGACAGTGCCGCAGAGGCTTTTGCCGCGGGTAGCGGAGTGTGTCAGGATCATACTCATGTCTTTCTGAGCTGCTGTCGTAGCCTGAATATACCGGCACGCTATGTCAGCGGTTACCTGCACAGCAAAGATTCTCTCCATGTCGCGACCCATGCCTGGGCCGAAGTCTGGATGGAAGACCGCTGGCACTGCTTTGATATCACCAACAATACCCGTATGCCTGATCAACACCTTAAGCTTGCCGTCGGGATTGATTACCTGGATGCCTGTCCGGTGCGCGGTTTACGGATTGGCGGGGGATACGAAGATATGTGCGCGATTGCCGCCGTACAAATGATGTAAATTGACCTGTAGCGACTTGCTGATGGTGAAAACTTCATGCACGCTTATGGCGTGCAAATCTTTTTTTGAGGGAAGTGTGGTATGACCTATTGTGTGGCCATGCGCCTGTCATCCGGGCTGGTCTTTGCATCCGATTCACGTACCAATGCTGGCGTGGATCATATTTCCACCTTCCGAAAACTGCATGTTTTTCATCAGGACGGCGATCGTACGCTGGTGCTTCAGACTGCCGGTAATCTGGCGACCACTCAAAGTATTATCAGTCTGCTGCGACACCGCAGCAGGAATGCCGACTGTCCCAATCTGCTGAATACCTCCAGCCTCTACGAGGCCGCTTCTCTGGTAGGCGAGACAGTTCGTGAGGTGATCCAGCGTGACAGTGAGGCACAGCAGAGTGGCAGTACGACAGACTTCAGTTGCAACCTGCTGCTCGGCGGGCAAATAAACGGGGATGATATTGGTCTGTTCCATATTTACCCACAGGGTAATTTCATCGAAGCAACCCACGATACGCCCTATTTCCAGATTGGTGAAAGCAAGTACGGCAAACCGATCATTGACCGGGTGCTGCACTACGACATGTCTCTGGAGCAAGCGATGCAATGCGCACTGATTTCACTGGATTCGACTCTGCGCAGCAATTTGTCCGTTGGCCTGCCGCTCGATGTCATGATCTACCCTTCTGATAGCTACAGCGATGCCCGGCAATACCGCATTACCGAAGACCACCCGTACTTCACGACTATCCGCAAAGGCTGGGGAGAAGGATTAGTCAGCACCTTCAAACAGCTACCGCCGCTCCTTCTCTAGTCAGATAAGGCAATGTTGTGGCCGTCGGGCCGGCCACTGCAGCCGAAGTAACCTGTGTTCTCTTCACCTCATCGGTCGCCCTGTTCCTCTTTACAGCCCCAACCCAAACACGAAATAATACCCCTCTACGCCGGGCCACAACGCCCTGCCAACGCTTAAACCCAAACTCAACGCTGCGGACACCCTATGAATAACAAAATCTCTCTCAAATACTATGATGTCGCAGATGAGTACGCGACGGAGTCCGCTAAGCCGGTAAGCGAAGCTGAACGTACACCGCTGGCGCACTACTTCCAGCTGCTGATCACCCGTCTGATGAACAACGAAGAGATCAGTGAAGAGTCGCAGCAGGATATGGCGCGTGAAGCGGGTATCGATGCGCAGCGTATTGATGAAATTGCTGAGTTCCTGAACCGCTGGGGCAACGAGTAAGAGAATGACCGGCAGACGAGCGTTGCGCTGTCCGCCGGTTAACCTGCCTGACTGATGACCGCTTTCACCTCAGCGCCAGCCACCCGCCCCACTCCCTCTGGCGCTGTCGAAAATTATCATCCAGACTTATATAGTCTGCGCAGGCATTGTGTTTTACACTGCGCGCTGTAAAAAACTGAGTAGATTAAGCAGGCAAAAATGGCGATGAACGGA
>Ga0265798_10011297_pt1 | contig 10893 bp, 11 predicted proteins | sample P3T30metagenome_FD_192430 | JGI IMG/M metagenome (GOLD analysis project Ga0265798, IMG submission 192430) | Plant litter microbial communities from East Loma Ridge, Irvine, California - P3 T30 | ecosystem: Environmental > Terrestrial > Plant litter > Unclassified | place: USA: California... | reverse complement strand
AGTCTCCGTCGGTTCCTTCTGCAACTAGCCGAAGTGAGCCACAGTCTTCGGTATCACTTCCTGACCGTCCAAGTAAGAGGAGGAAGACGGATGCAAATGTCAGTTCCCGCCACTCGTCCGGCACTGTATCTCCTCGTCAAGAGCGTGTGACCTACGGGAAGAGGTCGAAGACGGTCGGCACCAATCCATCGGGTACTATCTTTGCCAACGCAGCTCATTATGACACCAATCTCACCAACGAGAAAACTTGGGACTTGCCAGACACGATTCGAGAAGACTGGGTCCAGCACGAACCAAATGGCCTTTTCCCAGACCCTTCCAGCACAGTACCAAATGCCACGATGACCCAGCAACGAGTGCTTGACCGCGTTATAGCACCGCCCTTGCTAGGTCAGGAAGACGACGTCGATGTGCCTACCTACAAGCCTCCTGAAGAGTCATCTGTTCCCTGGTCGGACTTGTGCAAATTCACTCAGCCGGAAGCCGGCGAGGAATCTGATCCTCATGGGCCCAACGCTGCGGAACCAGTAGTACATCCTCCAAAACTTCCGGAGCAGGCTCAGAGAATCCCATCCCAGCGGAGCAGGCGTGGCTCCTCTGTGCCTCTTCGCGGCAGTCCCTTGAGGACGGATGTCATTTTCGAGGGCGTCGACCCGAAAGCTGTCATGCCACCTCCACAAGCAACCATATCTAGTCAAGACATGGGACCAACACCCGTGGCCTCGAAACACACCCAGGAAAAGGTTCAGAAGTCTTCGCAACGACAAAAGAACAAGATGAGCTCACTCCCCAATTCCGAAGACGACCTTGTAGCTTTTGGTTTGCCTAAGGAACAGTACGTTCCTCGCCCGAGCCGCTCACGATCTTTGAAGGTCGATATACAAGAGCCAGTCGACTTCTCTGTCCGACCTGAGAAGACGGCCAAGGCGACGCGGCGCCGCAAGACTATAGCCACGGCATCTCCAACAGCTGTTGACAATGCAAATGCACCTGACACGCCACAGAAACTTCAAAAGCTGCACGAACTTGGCTTCACATCTAAGGCTGCTGGGAAAGCGCTCAATGACAACAATGGTGACGTGCAGCGAACAATAGAATGGCTCGTGGACAACGACCCCGAAGAAGATGAGCTGGCCGGCGAAACGCCCGAGATCATTTCCACCACAAAGGCCGTTACTGGAGACATGTCGACAAACGTACAGCCCTTAGCAGAAGCGATTGCCACAGCCGACGAGCTTGCGCCTGCCGAAAGTCCAGTAAAGTCGGATGCTGTGGCTGATCCGACTGGGCCTCCAAATGCAAACACACCTATGAGAGCAGCTCATCTGAAGAGTCCGAAGGTCCAAGTAGTGATTCCCGCCAAGTCTCCACAGAAGCCTGATCAGCCAATCACCGCCAGCAGGAAGGCGAAGCGCAGGAAGACGACTCTGGATGAGCCAGAACCCAACTCTACTCTCAAGTTGCCTGTTCTCCCCGATGCAGTCATTGAGAAGAAAAAGAAAGCACGAGGTCGTCCGAAGAAAGCCGCATTGCCAACGGACGAGACACCAATACTGCCACAAAAAGAAGCAGAGGTGCTCCAGCCTATTGAAGAAAACACCATACTACCAGACAACAAGCAAGAAGTGCATGCAATGGAGACATCAGAACAGACATTTGATACCGCACAAGACACACTACCAACGACTACGATGGTTCCCAAGCAACCTCCTCAGCCCACAACATCACGTACTCCCGAGCCATCGTTGAAAAGACCGACCCCGCCTGCAAGTACAGGCAAGGCACAATATCGCGTGGGACTGAGCAAGCGGGCTAGGATCGCGCCTCTCTTGCGCATTATGAAGAAATAGTAGCAGTATGGTGGGGGTGGGGCATATTGCCAGCAACAGGTTTACGATGGAATTCATGATACCCATTTTCACGTCTACGTTTCTTTTTTACTTTCGTTTGCGCCGGTTCATAGCTCTACAAGTATCAAATCGCACTTGATAGACATCTGATTTGCACTACCTCTTTGGACGTCTGCGACAATGCGCTGAGTTCGGCTTCCCCGACGCGCCGGATGATGGTATCATCAAGCTCCGTTGAGAGTGTCTCGATAGACATAGTTGTAGTATACGGCCGTTCTGATGTCGTTTCCGTTGTAGTAAGTTGAAATCTGTGCACCCCGCGACGGCTATGCTCTAGCCTGTCATGCGACTAGTGATCAAATCGAGCGATAGTTGAGGCGATGTGAGTTGTGGTCGGGATATGGAAGAAAGACGCAAGTCTATGGTGAGAGAGAGACGCAAGCTTATGGTGAGAGAGAGACGCAAGTTTATGGTGATTGAGCACTTCTCGGAAGAGGCGGCTGTGTGAGTGAATAAGCAACAGGTGAAACTTGGATCAGGAACGTGCGTGCACAAAAGTTCGGTCGTCCAACATGTGAATCTTTCACTCGACAAAGTCTTGGCAAGCTGAACTGCGGTCTTCGTCCTCACTTGGCTACGCGTCCTGCATCTGACATTCCAAATCCGTGATACTCCTGCCTTATCGCTTGCCGCCATCCGCTTTCTCCCTGTCTTTCGAACAACCCCCAAATCAAGTACCGCGCATGGTGCTGTCAGTCCCACCCATCGCGCTGTGACAATCTGCCTCAGCATCCTCGACCTCTTCATCCTCTTGGTAGTGACCCACGTCCTCTCCATACTCCATGTCATCGTCCAGAAGCACCTCTTCTTCGCTATTCGGTAATTCGTCTTCGTCTTCGTCACGAACCTCAGCCTTATCCGTGACAGCCGCGTCTTTGGATCCCATCGTGCTCTCAACCATTCGCATGACCTCTGCATGGTAAAGCCGGTCGTGATCGCACCAATACTTCATGTCCACGTCGTCCCACTGCGGCCACAGCTCTTCGAAGCCCGGCGCGAAAAGGAGCTTGGCTGGGAACCGACCCTTTTGGCGCCATATGCGTAACTCAATTCCTGCCGCTGCCAAGGCCGACACACGTCGTTGGGAGCTGTTGCGCTCTCTCCCGATCAATTTCTTGGTTTCGATCTCATTGTTGCTATAAACATTCCAATGTTCCATACGGATGGATAGCTCAAGGCGGGGAATGTTGAGTTGGGGTGCAGCATCGGTGATGACCCACGTACCATAGTGTCCTGGTGTTAGGTCGCAAATATGAAGGACTTCCAAGCTGTTGGGAAGGAATTCGTGAGCCTGCTCGATGTGAACGCAGTCTTTACGTTGTCTGATCAGGTCGAAGTCGACTTTGAGAGATCTAAGCTTTGACAGGCCTTTGAAGCTGCCGAGTGAATAATACACGGCGCGACGAGGGCCAGGGGATTGCGAGGACCATGCGAAGACTTCCAGGCGTGGAAGATGTTGCTGTATGGCTTCGCTTATGCGATTGTATGAATAGTCATGCCAGCCCTGTGCCTCTCGATCGCCGGGCGTCCAGTCTTTATCGCGAAGCTCCGAGTCTTGTCCATATACAATGAGTTCTGTGATGCCAGCGAGTTCTGGCCGGGCTATAGCTGCCTCGAACCAATAAGGGTTGAAAGGAACGTCTTTGATCTCCAAAGTGCGGAGATTGGGACCACAGTGTTGGTATGGGAATGCCAGTGGACTTGGGTTCAGATATTCCTGGTATCTACTCTTGGTACACAAGGTCGACAGCGAAGGTAGATAGGGTAGTTCGTGGTCACTGTCTGCCTCGACGCTGAGGTATTGTAGCTTGTGGAATGGAAACGCCGATGGGTCGTTGGCGAGATCTCTCCACGGTCGGCATAGTATCTCGCAAGTCAGCGGCATCATATCGCTAGCTGATGCCTCAAGATCCAGGTGCTCGACGTTAAAGGCTAAGCAAAGCACGACACCTGGAGCGCCATCGAAGTAAGATTTCCCTTGATAGATGCGACTCAACCAACGCAGCGCGAGTTTTATGTCTCGTCCATGAGTGAGCTCATAGATGATCTCCTTGATCTTTACGGTGCTTTGCCAGAACTCGTTGTCTTCTGTCATGGTGAACTCATATTCTGAGTCTAATTTGAGGTCCCTGCTCGGGACAAGACTGCGGATGTGTTCTGCAAGCGCGGGTCGCTGGATGATCGTGCGGAAAAGGAATACGATTTTGTGAATATGGAGGGTATTGAAGACGAGATTCCGGTACAGATGAGGCTCTGCTAAAGCACGGTAGTATTTGTTGGTTCGCGAGAGCGCATTGAGGTCGTCCTTGGCGAGTCGTCGGGCGATGTTGTCGTCAAGCTCAGTCGACAGCCTCCCCATCGACATGGTAGCGGTACCTGGCTTCCAGAGCACTGGAAAATGTTGTGCCTTAAATGTCTCTTGGTGACGGTATAGAGGAAACAGCTCAAGGAAACTTCTGCCAATTGTGGTCGTGATAGCGGCAGTCAAGGACTTAATTATTGAAACGTTTGACAAACGGTTGCGAGTGCGGTGAGTACGTCATCATCGGATCTTGAACAGGAGTGGTCTACCCTCTTTGATCTCAGACCTCTCATAGATCGTACCATCTAGAAGACCCTCCATCTGAACGATACCCACGAACCTGTAAGACGGCACTGGCGCGTCGGCATCGTCATCATCACATCGGCGGATCGCCATGGCCGTCGGCATCTCCCTGAAGAACACAACCTTGTCGCCAGGTTGATACCCACACGCTCCTTCTGGACCAAGACCGGCGGCACCGTTGGTTGTGGTCATGAAAGAACTGTTGAGTAGATGTTGTCCATACTCATCCCGGAGGTTTGCCGAAATGTACGTCTCGTTGTACATGAAGTTAAATGCCGCACCGTCTGCAATGACGTGTCCTTCCGCGGCGATGTCAGCGACGAACCTCTTTGCATTCTCGCGAGCGTCCGTTGTCGAATATCCATGCTGCTCGAGACACAGCTTGGATGATTCTTCGGTGAAGGTTGACGGCACTAAGTTTTCGAGGGCGTCGTAGACGATTTGTAGTGCTTTTGCATTTTCCACGACATCTGCACCAAAAAGAAGTTTGCCAAGACGAGCATAGTTCTGAGGCAGAGGAATTGTTGATGATGTACTTGTGGACCCAGTAGTAGCGAGCTCACATGCCTCATATAGCTCCGTGAGCAAGCGTTCGGAATCAAAGAGGAGGCCACCTAAAAGCTCTTGCATGGCCTGTCCTGACAGATAGTCCTCTGCTTCTGGAAAGTCTGAAAATTGCCCTCCCAGAATCAACTCGTAGAATCCGGCATTGATTGTCAACCACGACGTGAGCTTTCCCGGGGAACCAAGCGCCCAATGAAGTAATTGATGTCGCGCACTTCCCGACATCTTGAGGGTCGAACTCCTGCTCGCCAGGCGCTGCTCAAAATGCCAAAGCATCCTAAGCTTTTCATGGTCACTGGCCTCCAGTACTGCACACACGTTGTCGATTGTAGAGAACTCTATGCCTTCGATATACAACACCTGCTGGTGTACAATGCAGACTTTCCTCAGAGGATCCTCGTCCGGAAACACTTTCGCTTGCTTCACATTGACCTTGTTTGGTAGCTCATCAAATGGTATCGGCTTGTTGAATGTGAGCGTCCAGGAAGGGTACTTGTGGTGCAAAAGGAGGTGGTATCGAAAGTATGTGTAGAAGATCTGGTTGTCTACAAATAGGCACCATGCCGAGACGCGCATAAACACATCTTGTTCCGGCATGTTCTTCACTGGTTTCAGGATTTCCTTGGCAATCGGATCAAACATACCTAAGAGGTGTATGTATGAAGTCAGTATATGTCTCACGTGCAGTTCGTGGATCCAAGTACTGACCAACAATGCCGTAGATCTTGTCTTCTGGCTCCCGACATTTTGCAGCAGCGATCGCTGGATCGGCTAGCCAGAAACAGGGATAACGGGGCATTAGATCATTGGCATGAACGGCGTAAGTACAGAGCCACACTTTGCGTCTCAGTTCGGTGAACTTTACCCTCAATGGAACTTCGCCGGTTTGCGCCGCTTGTGGTGACAACGATTGGCTCACTTGCTGAATTTTCTCGCCTGTCCAGATCGAAGGGAGCGCGCAAACATCCGAGAGAAACCCGAAGAGAGAGCCAAACATCACACTGGCCGATAAGCTGTGACTGCCAATGTATACATGCGGCTCACGTGCTGCTACATGGAACTCCTGTAAAGCTGTCAGCGTGGGAGAGCCGACCACAAGCTTCGCAACTTACTTGGTATATCCACAGGCGCTCAAACCATTCTCGATGCATCAAGCATATGACAGCCTGAACAATCCTGTCCTCGTTGGCGCGCAGATAGTCCATGGTTGCTGTCCAATTCGGCATTTCCTGTGCCCTACTGCCAGGTGGTTGTAGGGCCTGATGCTCTTTAAGCACTTGAAGCAAGAAGTCGCTCTCGCCATCTGCCTCACCGAGGTATACACATACCCTTTGGGCCGTGCGATAAATTTCACCCATCATCGGAAGCTGTGTCGTCTTCTCCGTGCCATTGATTTGGTCAATACAGACCGCGTCGATCCATAAAAGCCGGTTTTTGTCTGGGTATCGAAGGCTCTGTAGGGCGTTATGGAGGTTGGTTGTGACGGGTATGCTACAGTCGTTGACATCTATGCTGTACTGCGGCTCTTCGGGCTTCCCCCAAACATACGAGAGTGCTTCGTATTCGATCTCGAGCATCGAAGAAGCAGTGAACAGATGACACTTGATCTGGCTTCCATTCCACCCAGGCAACACATCCAGCACGCGAAATTCCGTGCTGCCTATCGCCAGAGGAATCTGGTCGTACATCGTTTGTATTTCCGGAGCCCGTGGCTCCCGAGCCTGTTCGCCTTCGACCGACCCCTCCTCGTATACTATGGGTGCCAAGAGGGGATCGATGTCATCGAATTCAGTCACAGCAAGATAGTGTATACGTCTTATGTTCTCGGTAATGGCATCGATCTCAGCCTTGGTGAATCTGATTTGGGCAAGTTCATCAAGACTATTGACTGTCCTGGGGATGACATGCGGGAATACTACAATGGTCAGATTTAGAGTCATGGGGCACAGGGGGATGACTTGCCAACGTCGAGATCAAGATGCATCTTGTGGACCCACGGCAAATACAGGATGAAGTTTTGCCTCTGCCAGATCAGCTTCGTGGTTGTCTCCTCCACGGACATCTGCCTTTGGCGCATGCGCCCATCGATACTGTCACAAGCCCTCAAAGTACAGCACGTCGTAGATAGACAAGCTTTGGGAATGGTGAAAACATTGTCAGGACGCTTTTCATTGCCTCCACCTGGAGTCGATAGATACCGACTTTAGCATTACGTGGTAGACTGCTCACCACAGGTACCACAAGTGTGGTTAGTATGGCTGGGTGGTGTGCTCCAGACGTCATAACTGCCGCGCGATTAATTTCTAGCAAGAGATCTTTGGCGTCAAACAAATCGTGTTTATCGAATTGTGGTGTCGGAAGCTATTTTGGTCTTCGCTAGTTCAGCGTCACCATGCTTCGCGGGCCGCGCAGCTCCTGTGGCTTGTGCTTCACCCCTGTCTTCTCCAAATCAGTCGCCCTCCTGTCACAACTCTACCAACGCTCCACAATCAAGCGCTTATGGTGTTCGCACCTCCCTGCAGAGTGTGTCTCTACCTTCGTCTACGTTGATGGGCCCATCGACGACGATTCCGTTGACGAACTTCGCCGTATAAACACCCGCTTGGCGTGACACCAGCAGATTCGTCAAAGAAACACCCTTCCCTCAAAGCGGCTAACGCAGGGGGTTGATCTACGCCGCCTCGCCCTACAGAGTCTAGATCCGGCTGTGGCTCAGCGGCTTCACTTTAGCGAAAGAAACCCACGACTTGGGCACGAAACAGATCTGACATCGAGCTAGAGAAAGTTTCCGCGCAGAGCATGCGCTCAAGTGCGCCATTATTGCCGCTTAGGTGGAGTAGTCGCGCGTTGTTGAGGGGGTTTCACAAGGATTATAGGTAGCTGACTGAGCCCACGGGTTCGTCGTGTTTTGTTCATCTTTTCCAAGCTTTGCTCCTACATTCGCTTCGTGTGTCAACCTTGTCGTCGATCTTTCTACACTGTCACAACTGTTGCCTACTGTTTCAATACTGTTGTTTCTTGTTTTTCTTTGTATCTTGTTTTACGGTCAACTGCGAGACTCTCGCCATGTCACGACTCCCACGACTTTCGGCCCTGCTGCTCCCTGTAGCAACACTCCTCACACCTATTTTTGCGCAAGATGCCTACACATCTTCGAAATCCGGAACTCCAAAAGACAACAACGCAAACTGCAGCTGCTATGTCGTCTCGTCCGGCGCGCAATCATCCACACCAGAATATTTCCAATACTACCGCTTCTACGACTTCCGGAATCTAGCCGGCGGTCTCGAAACAGCACCACCACGCATCAACAACAGCCAAAATGCCAGCCTAGTACCAACATGGCAGCCCGACCTCTTCAACAGCGACGACTTCATAGCCGACTGGGGCGTGCAAAACTGGAGCAAAGCCGCAGAACCAGAGTTCCCAACACCAATGTCCAATTCCTTCGGCAACATCTGGCTCGGCCAAGAAGACAACTCCACGTTCCTTTCCCTCCGCACAGCTCGCACCGAAGACCGCCAGAATTCCGGCGAGATCGAAAACCTACAGAAGAACCTCATGCACGTCAGCATGCGCATGTACGGCCGGGTCACGGGTGCCAAAGGCGCAGTCGCAGGTTTCTTCACTTTCTTCGACGACTCGAACGAATCCGACATTGAGATCCTGACCAACGACCCTACCAACCAAATCCGATATACCAACCAGCCATCCGTAAATAAGAAGGGCGACGAAATCACCGCTGCGTCGCAAGGTCCGACCGATCTCCCGGCCTGGGACGAGTGGCAGACGCATCGTATCGACTGGCTGCCGAAGAACAGCTACTGGTACCTCAACGACAAGCAGGTCGCCGCGAATACGTACAGCGTGCCAAGGAAACCTAGCGGGCTGATCTTGAACATGTGGAGTGACGGTGGTAGCTGGAGTGGGAACATGAGTGTTGGCGATGCTGCGGAGTTCCAGATCCAGTGGATTGAAATGACGTTCAACACGAGTGGGCCGTATGTGGGTGCAAATGGAGACAAGAGGCGGAGCGTGGAGCTTGAGGGCAGGACGGTCAGTGGGTGTCAGAACGTGTGTAAGATCGATGGCGTGAAGGAGGTGGGCACGCCGGAGATTGCGCATTTCTGGGACGGGGGCGAGGATGATGAGGGTGGGTTGTCGGCGGGTGCGAAGGCGGGTATTGCTGTTGGTGTTATTGTTGCTGTTGCGATTCTTGCAGCGGCTGCGTGGTTCTTCTGGCGTAAGAAGAAAGGCGCGGCATCGTTCAAGAATACGAAGGAAGGGTATGAGTTGAGACCAGATGGATATGGAGAGATACAGAGGTAGTAATGTTTGCTAATGGGAAGCCGGCGAGCGGTTTGCCGTCTCGACACTTTTCTTCATCGGATCAATCGCAGCACCAGTGTCCATATCATCATTCCTGCTCTCACGTTTGAACAGTCCACATTCATGGGACAAGGATACATCTCTAACCCACCTTTCTCCCGTCCTCACTTGTCCATATGCTTCCTTTCCTCGAACACCCATTTAAACCACGCTACTCAACCTCATACCTCTCCCTCCCCACAAGCGGCACCTCCCTCCTCACCCTCTCACACATCTCCAAATCTACCTCCGCCAGCCCAATCTCGCACTCATCATCCCACCTCTTATCCACCCCCTCCCAATCCACACCCTTGTCCCCGCCTAATTCCGCGACGATCTTACCCCACGGGTCCACAATCATGCCTAGCCACGCAACATAGTCAGCATTCACAAACTTGACATCAAGATCGAGATAGAAACGTCTTACTGTGTCCCCAACTGCGCCGCTTCCCAACTTCGTCATGCACACCCACCTGCGCCGCGGCTATCACATAGCTCTGCGTCTCGATTGCACGTGCCCTGAGCAAAGCTTCCCAATGCCCCGCGCGTCCAGTCGCGCTTGTGAATGCGCTCGGGTACGTGAGTATCTGGGCGGAGTGGGACCGCAGGACCTGTGCGGGGATGGGAAAGCGCATGTCGAAACATATTTGTGCACCTATTGTTCCTAGTGGTGATGGGAAGGGAGCGAGTAAGTGGGTGCCGGCTTCGACGTTGTCGCTTTCCTTGAGGGACGGGCCGTTGGCGATATCCACATCGAAAAGGTGTATTTTCTGGTAGCGCTGGGCGATCTCGCCCTCGGCGTTGATCCATATGAGTGTGTTTTTGATCTTTGAACCTGCACCGGGCTCGTGGATACCGACGTGGACTGGGAGTTTATATTTGGCGGCGGAGGATTGGAGGCCTAGGACGAAGAGGGAGGTAGCGATGGGTTTGCAGAGGGAGGGGGGGCCGATGTCTGGGTGTAGTGTTAGTGTGATTACTGTGTGATGGGATGTGCGGGCGAGTAAGTGAGAGATACTCACAGTCTGATGCTTCTGGTAGGAACAGAGCCTTTGCGCCTGCTTCTGAAGCTTTCTGCACAAGAGTTTGGCATTGAGATAGGTTGTGTGTCATGGATACTGTAGAGCGGATTTGACCGATTGCCTGGACATGGTGAGTATGCGAGTTGTGAGACGCGTGGGAGAGGGGCTGAATGATGGGAAGAATGATAGACTCATGGCATGGGAATGAGATAGAATGAGATTAAAAAAAAATTCAATAAAGTGTATAAATTTGCAGACAGTATTCAATGACAGGGATGAATTGGACGAGTTGAAGCACATCTTTCGGAGAAATGTGATGGTGAGAGATTGGAAAGGCGGAAAAAGCATGAGTATGAAGGAGAGTGGCAATTCGGGGTTGATGGCTTGCATAGATGTGCAATCCGGAGTTTGTCGACTGGATAGG
>Ga0265798_10011296_pt1 | contig 10894 bp, 7 predicted proteins | sample P3T30metagenome_FD_192430 | JGI IMG/M metagenome (GOLD analysis project Ga0265798, IMG submission 192430) | Plant litter microbial communities from East Loma Ridge, Irvine, California - P3 T30 | ecosystem: Environmental > Terrestrial > Plant litter > Unclassified | place: USA: California... | reverse complement strand
TCGTCGGCAGCGGCCACCACGGTCTCGAGGGCGACGAGGGCCTCGCGCGACCGTCGGGCCCGGTCGCCTGCACGGGTGGCCGTGTCGACGAGGTCGCCGAGACCGGTCTCGGCGACGGCCAGGGCCTCGGTGGCGGCCTCGACGTCGACGACCTCGTCACCGGTCAGCCCGGCGATCGCGGGCTCGGCCAGGCCTGCCGCGACGACCGCCCGCTCGCGGTCGTGCGCCGTGACCCGGGCCTCGAGGGCGGCCCGCTGAGCGGGCTCGAGGGCGGAGTCGGCGACCTGCCCGACGTCGTCGAAGCCCGAGCGCTCGAGGGCCGACGCGAGTTCGTCGGCGCGTTCGGCCGCGGCGGACGATGCCACCTCGGCGGCGTCGAGAGCGGTCAGGAGGCGCGTGTGGGCCTCGGCCTGCGCCCCGACGAGAGCGGACAGCTCGACGACGGTCGGGGCCCGACCGCCGAGCAGTCGCGTGATCTCGGCCTCGTCGGTGGCGAGGGCGCGCCGGTCGGCCGCGATGCGCTCCCGGGCGGTGGCGGCGGCGTCTCGGAGGTCGTCGAGTTCGGAACGCAACCGGGCGGTCGCGCGGTCGTGGGCGGCCAGGGCGGCGTCGGCGGCGGCGAGCTCGGTGCGGGCCCGGGTCGCCTCGGCCACGCGTGTCGCCAGACGGGCGAGCTCGGTGTCGACGTCGTCGCGCGTGAGGTCGCCGAGTGCCCGACGGGCCTCGTCGAGCCGGCCGCTCGCGCCGGCGTGCCGCGCCGCGGCCTCGCGCTGACGGGCCTCAGCCGCCCGGGCGGTCAGCGACGCCGTATCGACGTCGTCGTCACCGGGATGCCCGTCGGTCGGCGACGCGGGTGCCGGGTGCTCGTGCGAACCGCAGACGGGGCAGGCCTCGCCGTCGACGAGGCGCGACGCCAGGTCGCCGGCCAGTCCCTGGATCTGGCGGCGGCGCAGCGTGGACTCGACCTCGAGGACCGCCAGAGCCCGGGCGGAGTCATCGGCCAGGCGCGTGGCCGCGTCGTCGACGGCCGTCGCCATCTCGTCGATGTCGTCGAGGGCCCGCGAGCGTCGACGGGCGTCGGCCGTGGCCTGCTCGGCGGCAGCCAGGTCGGCCGAGACCTCGGCGAGGGCCGCACGCTCGACCTCGAGGGCCGCGCGCTCGTCGGGGGTGGTGACCAGACGCTCGTCGAGCGCGGCTCGGCGCAGGTCGGCGTCGGCCTGTGCCCGGACGGACGCCTCGAGGGCGGCGTGACGCGCGGGCAGGGAGCGCTCGAGGCGCGCGGCCTCGGTCAGCACGGCCAGGTCGGCGAGGAGGGCGTCACGGCGGGCGACGACCTCGTCGCGGGCCGGCCGCCCGTCGCCCTCGTGGAGCCCCGCCGCCTCGGCGTCTCGCACCGCCTCGGCGTCTCGCACCACCTCGGCGAGCCGGGCCGCGGCGGCACGGTCGACCTCGGCCGACCGGGTCGCGGCGACGACGGCGTCGGCGACGACCGCCGCGCGCCGGGCGGTCTCGACCCGTTCGCGAGACTCCTCGACCTCGACCGCGGTCTCGTGCAACCGGCTCTGACGAGTGACCAGCTCGGTCCGGCGCGCGAGCGCCGCCGCCAGTGCCCGGGCCCGGTCGAGCGCCTCGCGGGCGGCGTCGCGGCTCTCGGTGCCCCGGGCCCGCCGCGCGGTGGCCTCGTCGGCCTCGCCGTCGAGGGCCGTGAGCAGGGCTGCCGCACGGTCGGTCGCGAGGGCGGCGTCGAGTTCGTCGGCCGTCACCCCGGCCGCCTCGAGCAGGCGGGCACGCGCCAGGTCGATGTCGTGGTCGGCCGCGGCGACGGCCGCGTTGGCGACCTTGCGCTGCTCGACCAGCTCGGCGGTCGTGCGTTCGTAGATCTCGGTGCCGAACAGCGACTGCAGCACCTCTTTGCGCTTCTCACCGGTCGACCGCAAGAACGCCGCGAACTCACCCTGCGGCAGCACGACCGTCTGCACGAACTGCTGCCGGGTCAGGCCGAGGATGCGGGTGACCTCGGCCCCGGCCTCTTGGGTGCTGATCGACACGATGTCGCCGTCGACGGCGTCGGGCGACGACAGCCGCCAGAGCTTGGCCGTCGCGTTGGCCGGGGTCGTGCCCGTGCCCCGCGACTTGGGCCGTCGGTAGGCCGGCGTGCGTCGGATGCGGTGCACGCCCGCACCGTTCTCGAAGACGAGCTCGACGAACGGCTCGACGTCGGGGGCGGCGTGGTGGCTGCGCAGCCGGTCGGGGGTCGACGCCGAACCCGCCAGGCCCCCGTAGAGGGCGAAGACGACGGCGTCGATGATCGTCGACTTGCCCGACCCCGTGGGCCCCTCGAGCAAGAAGGTGCCCGAGGCGCCGAGGGCCGCGAAGTCGATGACGAACTCGCCGGCGTACGGCCCGATCGCCCGCAGGGTCAGACGATGCAGGTTCATTCGCTGCCCTCGGCCGCGCGGGCGGCCTCGTAGGCGCTGCGGACCACGGCCAGTTCGGCCTCGCTCGCGGCCCCGCCCGAGGCGAAGGCGACGAAGTCGGCGGCGACCTCGAGGGGATCGGACTCGGCCGTGACGGCGGCGAGCACGGGCGCGTCCACGGCGCCGACGGGCGTGTGGTGGATCGCGAGGGCGTGCGGGAAGCGCTCGGCGACGCGCGTGTAGAGCCGTTCGGGGTGCACCGGGTCGGTGACGAAGACCCGCAGCCACGCGTCGCGCAGGTCGTCGTGGCGCCCGTCCAGCAGGGCGTCGAGGGTGTCGGTCACCTCGGCCAATCGCCGTGGCACGGGGGCGGGGACGAGCTCGACCGACACCGAGCCGTCGGCCGCCAGGTCGACGATCGTGGACGACTTGACCTGGTTGCGCTCGCCGAACGAGAAGGCCAGGGGTGAGCCCGAGTACCTCAGGCGACCCGACGGGCCGACCCTCTGGGCCCCGTGCAGATGGCCGAGGGCGACGTAGTCGACTCCGTCGAACGCGGTGGAGGGCACCGAGTCGACCCCGCCCACCCGGATGTCGCGCTCGCTCTCGCTGCGCTCGGGCACCGTGCCCGGGTCGACGTCGACGTCGACGTCGATCTCGGCCCCCCGCGACGCCACGACGAACGCGTGGGCGACGACCACCGAGCGCGTGCCGGGCCGACCCGCCAGGTCGTCGCGCACGCGCTGCATCGCCGCACCGACGACCGCGGCGTGCGACCGCGGCAGCGGATCGTCGGCACCGGGCGCCGCGAGTGACCGACGGACGCTGTCGGGGTCGAGGTACGGCAGCCCGTAGAACGCGACCGGCCCGTCGGTGTCGTCGACGACCACCGGGTCGTCGAGGAGGTCGACCGAGGCCCGCAGGTGCAGCCCCGGTCGCATCAGCTCGGCCGCGAACCCCAGTCGCACCGCCGAGTCGTGGTTGCCCGGCGTGACGATGACGGTGGCGTGCTCGGTCAGCCCCGCCAGGGCCCGGCCGAGGAGGCGCACGCTGGGCACCGCGGGGACGGCCCGGTCGTACACGTCACCCGCCACCACGACCACGTCGACGTCGCGGTCGACGACGAGCTGCACGAGGTGGTCGACGAAGGCCTGCTGGTGGTCGTGGAGGTCGACCCCGTGCAGCGTGCGCCCCAGGTGCCAGTCGCTGGTGTGCAGGATGCGCACGGCGCCCCTCTCGTCGGTGACGGCGCGTCGTCGATGGTGACGACGCGGCCGGTGTCGGTGCCGTCGACTGTATCGGGGGCCTCCGACAGTGCCGAGTGGCGCCGACGAGGGCGACGGGCACCGCGCCTCCTCGTCCGCCGCCGACGGCGCCGGGGACGACCTGGCCCGCGCGGCTGGACGCCACCGCCCCCGCGGGAGTGAGATGGTCAGATGCCCGTCCGCCGTGTCGGGCCCGACGAGAGCGAGACCGTGACCCCGAGCCCCCTGACGACCGACCAGGTCTTCGCCCTGCGCCGCGAGGTCGAGTCGCGCCTCGACGCGATGGTCGCCGACCTGACGACCTACGCGAGCCACGAGACGCCGTCCGACGACGTCGACCTGCTCGAGGTCGGCCTGCGCTGGATCGAGACCTGGCTGGGCGAGACCGTCGGCCCGCCCGCCGACCGTCGCGTGCACGTCGTCGAGGGCTACGGCGACACGGTCACGCTCGACTACCCCTCGCCGTCGGGGTCGACCGAGTGGGTGTCGGCGCTCTGCCACTACGACACCGTGTGGTCCGAGGGCACGCTGGCCGACTGGCCCGTGACGGTCGACGGCGACCGCATGACCGGCCCCGGCGTGTTCGACATGAAGTCCGGGCTGATCCAGCTCGGCAACGCCCTGGCGATCGGCGACCGGCTCGGCCTGCCGCGGCCGAACGTGCGCCTGCTGCTGAACGGCGACGAAGAGGTCGGCAGCCTCGCCTCGCGCCCCGCCATCGAGCGCGAGGTCGGACGCGGAGGCGCGGTGTTCGTCTTCGAGTCCGCCGCCGACGGTGCCGTCAAGACCGCCCGCAAGGGGGTCGGCATCTTCGAGGTCGAGGCCTTCGGGGTCGAGGTGCACGCCGGGCTGCACCCGCGCTCGGGGGCGAGCGCCGTCGACGAGATCGCCCGCGTCGTGACGGCCCTGCACGCCGCCGCCGACTTCGACGCCGGCACCTCGCTCAACGTCGGGGTGCTGCAGGGCGGCACCCGCACCAACGTCAAGGCCGGCTACGCCCGCGCGATGGTCGACGTGCGGGTCACCTCCACCGCCGAGGCCGAGCGCATCGAGCGGGTCTTCGCGGCTCTCGCCCCGCACGACCCCGCGGCGTCGCTCACGGTCACCGGTGGCTGGAACCGTCCGCCGATGGAACGCTCGGCCGCGACCGGCGCTCTCTACGAACGGGCCGCGAGGGTCGCCGCCTCGCTCGGCTTCGAGCTGCGCGAGGTGTCGGTCGGCGGCGCCAGCGACGGCAACTTCGCCGCGGCACTCGGCTGTGCCGTGCTCGACGGGGTGGGCGGGGTCGGTGGCGGCGCCCACGCCCGCCACGAGTGGATCAGCGTGCAGGGCATGGTCGAGCGCACCGAGTTCGTCAGCGCCCTGTTCGCCGACCTCGCCTGACCTCGCGCCCGGCCCGGCGGCCGGCACCGCGCCTCCGCCGGACCCCACGAAGTCGCCGAGACCCCCGTGCGCGCGGGTGTCTCGGCGAGTTCGTGGGGTCTCGCGGTCTCAGGCGTCGAGCGTGAAGTCGTAGACGCCGGCGTCGAACCGCGCGTACCCGGCGTAGTCGATCAGCTCGTACAGCTCGGCGCGGGTCTGCATCGAGGGCACCTGCGACTCGAGCGTCCCGTCGGTCGCGAGCGCGTCGAGCGCCCGGGACGCCGCCCCCATCGCCGCCCGCATCAGCGAGACGGGGTGGATCACCATGCTCACGCCGACGTCGTGCAACTGCTGCCGGGTGAACAGGGGGCTCTTGCCGAACTCGGTCATGTTGGCGAGCACGGGCACGTCGAGCGCCGAGCAGATCGCCTCGAACTCGCCCAGGTCGACCATCGCCTCGGCGAAGACGGCGTCGGCTCCGGCGTCGACGAGGGCGCGGGCGCGGTCGATCGCGACGTCGAGCCCGTCGATCGCCCGGACGTCGGTGCGGGCCATGATCACGAGAGCCGGATCACGCCGGGCGTCGACCGCGGCCCGGATGCGACCCGCCGCCGTCGCCGCGTCGACGACCTGCTTGCCGTCGAGATGCCCACAACGCTTGGGGTTGACCTGGTCCTCGATGTGCAGTCCGGCCACGCCGGCCGCCTCGAGCGCCTGCACGGTGCGCGCGACGTTCATCGGTTCGCCGAACCCGGTGTCGGCGTCCACCAGCACGGGCAGGTCGGTCATCGAGGCGACCTGGCCGGCCCGGGTGGCGACCTCGGTCAGCGTGGTGAGGCCGATGTCGGGCAGCCCGAGCTCGTTGGCCATCACGGCACCCGAGACGTAGACGCCGTCGAAGCCCTTCTGCTCGATCAGGCGTGCCGTGAGCGGGGTGAACGCCCCGGGGAACACCAGCGTGCGCTCGTCGGCGAGCCCGGCCCGGAACGCCGCGCGCTTCTCGGCCGGCGAGACGGTCGAGTACAGCATCAGAACAGCCCGCCCGGCTGGGCGGCGGCACCCGCGAGGGCGTCGGGCGCGACGATGCCCAGCCGGCGCACCTCGTCGGCCGTCAACGACGGGAGGCGCGTGGCCAGGTCGACGAACCGCTCGACCTCGGCGTCGGGCAGCACGCCCTCGGCCAGCGTGCGGAACTTCTGCACGTAGTCCGCGCGTCCGAACGGCCGCGCCCCCAGGGGGTGGGCGTCGGCGACGGCGATCTCGTCGACGAGCGTCGTGCCGTCGACGAACTCGACCTCGATGCGGCCGCCGAACGCCTTCTCGGCCGGGTCGGTCGAGTGGTACCGCGCCGTCCAGGCGGCGTCTTCGGCGGTCGTGATGCGCTGCCAGAGCTCGACGGTGTCGGGCCGCTGCGCCCGGGCCGGGGCGTAGCTGCGCTCGTGGTGCCATTCTCCGTCCTGCAGCGCGACCGCCACGATGTAGGGGATCGAGTGGTCCAGCGTCTCGCGGCTGGCCGTGGGGTCGTACTTCTGCGGGTCGCCCGCCCCCGAGCCGATCACGACGTGGGTGTGGTGGCTGGTGTGCAGCACGATGCGCCGCACCTGCGCCGGGTCGCGCAGGGCAGGGTGCGAGCGGCCGAGCCGACGGGCCAGGTCGATCCACGCCTGCGCCTGGTACTCGGCCGAGTGCTCTTTCGTGTAGGTGTCGAGGATGCCCCGCTTCGACGCTCCCGGCGCCGGCAGGGGCACGTCGTACGACCCGGTCGGGCCGTCGAGCAGCCAGGCGATCACGCCGTCCTCGCCCTCGTAGATCGGGGCGGGGCTGCCCTGCCCGCGCATGGCCCGGTCGACGGCCTCGACCGCGGCCTTGCCCGCGTACGCCGGGGCGTAGGCCTTCCACGACGAGATGGCGCCCTTGCGGGACTGCCGGGTGGCGGTCGTGGTGTGCAGCGCCTGCCCGATCGCCTGGTGGACGACCTCGGTCGACAGCCCGAGCATGGTGCCGAGACCGGCGGCGACCGACGGGCCGAGGTGCGCCACGTGGTCGATCTTGTGCGCGTGCAGGCTGATCGCCCGCACCAGGTCGACCTGCACCTCGTACCCGGTGACGATGCCGCGCAGCAGGGCCGCACCGTCGAGTCCGCGGTGCTGGGCCACGGCGACCAGGGCGGGGACGTTGTCACCCGGGTGCGAGTACTCCGCCGCGAGGAACGTGTCGTGGAAGTCGAGTTCGCGCACGGCGACCCCGTTCGACCAGGCGGCCCACTCGGGCGAGACGGGGTGCTCGGGCGCGACGCCCGTGACCTGCGAGCCCGCGCCTCCGGTGGTCGGCGGGTGCGCGAGCGCCTGGTCGCGCGCGACCGCGACCGGCGCGCGCAGCAGCGACGCGGCCGAGACGGCGGCGTTGTCGATCAGGCGGTTGATCACCATCTCGGTCACGTCGTCGTCGACCGGTGCGTCGTCGGTGGCGAGCGCGGCGAGGCGCCAGGCGAGCTCGTCCTCTCGGGCCAGCGGCTCGTCGCTGCGGTGCACCCGCACCGTGTGCACGACGAGGTCGGCGGCCGGTGCGGCTCGACCACCCGAGACCCCGGACGAGGAGGCGCGGGTCGCGTCGCTCCCGCCGCTCGCGTCGGTCGTCGGCCCGGTCGTCGGCCCGGTCGCCGCCCCGGCGGCGTGCTCGTGCTCGGACGCCTGATCGTGCTGCGTGCTCATCGGCCACCCTCTCTGGTGGGGCGGGCGTCGTCGCGCCCGCCGTGCGCCGTCGTCGGTGACGGCCGTGTCGTTGCCGTCCAGTCTCGCATCCCGTGCCCGGCGATCACCGTGGCGCCGACCGGTCGGACGACGAGGCCCGTTCGGGGGTGAACCCTTCTGTCCGGTCTCTGGCAGGCTCGAGGCATGACCAACGAGAGCCCGCTGGGGGGCGGCTCCGACGAGCCACGCCCCTCCACCGACCAGCCCACCACCCGCCCGTCCTACCCGGCGGCCGGGGCCGCCACACCCCCGCCGCCGCGTCCGGGCCGCCCGATCGGGCTCGCGCTCGCGGCCCTGATCGTCGGCGTCGTCGCGTTCTTGCTCGGCCTCGTGCCCGTGGTGGGCACGATCGTCGGCCTCGCCGCCGTGGTGCTCGGCGTGATCGCCCTGCTGCGACGACAGTCGAAGGTCCTGTCGTGGATCGGCCTCGCGCTCGGAGCCGTCGCCACCGTCGTGTCGATCGTCGTCGCCATCGGCCTCGGTGCGGCGATCGACAGCGTGCAGCAGGACGACCCCGCCGTGACCGCGACCTCCGAGCCCGCCCCCGTCCGCACGTCGTCGACGCCTGCCCCCACGTCGACGGCCCCGCCGCCGTCGGCGGCCGACGACGTGCCCGCCGACTACGCCGACGCTCTCGACGACGCCGAGACCATCGCGATCAGCCTGGGCAGCAGCAAGCTCGAGACCTACACGAAGCTCGTGGCCGGTGGGGCCTCCGAGGCCGCGGCGCAGTACGCCGTCGACACGGTCGACGCCGACTGGCAGGCCAACGCCGTCCGCAAGGCGAAGGCCTACGTGAGGGACGGCATGACCGGCGAGGTGCTGCGTGACCAACTCGTGAGTGAGTACGGCGAGCAGTTCACCGCCGAGGAGGCCGACTACGCCCTGGCGCACCTGGACGACTGACGCCCCGTGACGCGATCGTGACCCGGGGCGGGCCGAGCTCATCCTCGAGGACGAGTGCTCAGGCCGGACCGGTCTGTAGCGTCGAGCGGAGACCGGGAGGACGACCCGGGGACCAGGAGGGCACGACCATGAGGAGCACGACCACGATGCGCGCCGCCATCGGCACGGGAGCCACGGCCTGCCTGATCCTGGTGCTGACCGCAGGCTGCGTGGGCGGGGCCGGCGACGCGACGCCGAGTCCGTCCGAGACGAGCTCGGCGACGCCGCCCTCGGCCACCGCCACGCCCGCGCCCGCGCCCACCGAGACCGCCGGGCCGGTCGCGCTCCCGGTCTACTGCACCGACATCGTCGACCAAGCCACCTACGCCGCGACCTTCGGCGACATCCCGCTCAACCCGGTCGAGTTCGGCGGCTCGGGTACCAGCGCGGGCGTGGTCACCCCGACCACCCCGCCCGCCGGGGCCGACGCTCGTGACGTCGTCGGGGCGGCGAACGAGCTGTCCTGCCTCTGGCGCGATCCGCGGGCCGACGTCTCGGGCATCTCGGTCGCGATGGGCCACCTCGAGCCCGCGGCCGGCGCCGCGGCCCTCGACGGTTTCGCCTCGCAGGGCTACACCTGCACCTCGGTCCACGAGGGGCGCAGCTGCCAACTCGTGACACCCGACCCGCAGTACCCGGTCGACCGCGCGCAGACCTACTGGCTGCGCGACGACGTCGTCGTCACCGTCGACCAGACCAACGTGCCGACGGACGACCTGATCGGCTCGATCGCGACGCGCCTCTTCGGCTGACGCCGCGCCTCCTGCCCCCGTCAGACCCCAGAGAAACGCCGAGACCCCCGTGCGCGCACGGGGGTCTCGTCGACTTCCTGGGGCCTCGCGCTCAGAGGACGCTCTTCGGCACGCGGTGCAGCGTCACGGCACCGACGGCGTCGAACGGGTGCAGCGGGTCGGGCGCGACCGAACCGGTCGGGCCGCCGAGCCGCGAGTGCCCGACGGCGCTGAGCACGGCGTAGGCGTCACCCCGCGACCAGCCGTGGTCGTCGACCAAGAACGAGAAGGCGTCCTCGTAGCCGCGGCGGACGCTCTCCTGCACCGGGTCGCCGAGGCCGACGAAGATCCAGTCGTCGGCGGTCTCGATGCGCGGCGCCCGCAGCCCGAGCCCCGGCACCAGGTCGATCGACACGACGGCCGTGCCCTCGGCCTCGATCGCGACGAACGACGACTCGCCCTCGGCCATGATCGCGTGCACGTCGCCGATCGAGAGGTACGCCCCCTCGACCATGACGGGCAGGTAGACCGTCGAGCCGACCGTGTTCTCGGTGACGTCCATGTTGCCGCCCTGGGCGTACGCGGGCATGATCGTCGAGTTCTCGCCCTCGGCCGGGGCGGTGCCCATGCACCCGATCATCGGTCGGGCCTCGAACACGTGACGGTCGGTGACGTGCACCCCGTCGGCGTCGATCGGCACACGGCGCGTGAACATCTCGTCACCCATCACGTGCTGCAGCGCTCCCGAGCCGGGCAGGCTGACCGACCAGCCGTGCTCGATCAGGCGGATCTCGTGCACGGTCACGGCGAGCGCGTCACCCGGCTTCGCGCCCTCGACGTAGACCGGCCCGGTGACCGGGTTGATCGGCACCGACAGCTTCGCCAGGTCGTGGTGGCCGTGCAGCTCGGCGTAGACGGCGTCGCTCGTCTCGAAGCCGATGCGTTCCCCCGTGCCGGGTTCGATGCGCAGGGCGGGTTCGACCGAGGCGGTGAAGCCGGGGCGGCCGTGCTCCTTGCCGAGGAAGTGGTCGATCCCCTCGTGCAGTGACCCCGAGGAGGCGCCGGTCGGCTCCCCGACGGACGCGCCGGCACCCGGCACGTTCCCGTCCGGCACGGTCCCGTCCGCCGCGCTCACGCGTCGCGCCGCTCGGAGTCGGCAGCGGGCGCCGAGGCGACCGCGGGCTCGTCGGCACCCTGCCCGAGGGTGGGCGCCGCGCCTCCTCGGCTGCGGTAGTACAGGAACACCCCGGCGCCGATCGCGAGCCAGACCAGGCCGCCGATCTTGGCCTCGGGGGCGGCGTTGACCAGCACGTAGCCGATGATGACGAACCCGATCACGGGCACGACCAGGTGCAGCAGCCAGTTGCGCGACTTCTTCTTGACGACGTAGTGCACGACGACCGAGACGTGCAGCAGCATGAAGC
>Ga0265798_10011295_pt1 | contig 10894 bp, 11 predicted proteins | sample P3T30metagenome_FD_192430 | JGI IMG/M metagenome (GOLD analysis project Ga0265798, IMG submission 192430) | Plant litter microbial communities from East Loma Ridge, Irvine, California - P3 T30 | ecosystem: Environmental > Terrestrial > Plant litter > Unclassified | place: USA: California... | reverse complement strand
CCGCGACGGCGCACCCGTCATGGCGCTCGGCTCCCCGGGTGGCGACCAACAGGACCAGTGGCAGCTGCTGTTCCTGCTCCGCACCATCGTCGGCGGGTACAGCCCGCAGCAGGCCATCGACGCCCCCGCGCTGCACACGACGTCGTTCCCGGGCTCGTTCTGGCCGCGCACGTGGACGCCCGGCGGGCTGGTGGTCGAGGACCGCCTCGGCGACGAGGTGATCGCCGGCCTCGAGGCACTCGGTCACGTCGTCACCCGCGCCGGCGACTGGTCGCTCGGCCGCCTGTCCTGCGTGACGCGGGACCCCGCCACCGGCGTCCTCGGCGCCGCCGCCAACCCGAGAGGAGCCCAGGGACATGCCACGGGACGCTGACGCACCGATGACCGACCGGACGACGACCGACGGACGCGAGCCGAGCCTCCCGGCCGCCCCCGGTGACCCCCTGCTCGCCGTGCGTGACCTGCGCGGCGCCCGGCTCTGGCCCGAGCACCGACGGATGCTGTCCGCGATCGACGCCGGGGACGTGGACGCCGCAGCGGCCACGATGGCGTCGCACGTCCGGCAGAGCCGCGTCGGCTACGCGGCCCGGTCGTCGGACCGGGCCAGCGCGGTCGTCACCGGAAGTGCAGGATCCCCAGCGGGTCCTTGAGCGTGCCGTTCACACGGGTCTCGACGTGCACGTGCGGGCCCGTCGACTGCCCGGTGTTGCCGGACTTGCCGATCTCCTTGCCGACGGACACGACCTGCCCCTTCGTCACCTCGATCTCGCTGAGGTGCGCCGTGAGGACGGTGGTCAGCCCGTAGGTGACGACGATGTAGTTGCCGTAGCTCGCGTTCCCGCGGACGACGGTCGTCACGGTGCCCTTGCCGGAGGAGTACACCGGGGTGCCCACCTTCACGGGCGCGTCGGTCCCCTGGTGGTAGCGCGGGGTGTGGCCGGCGCCGCGGTCGTCGCCGTACTTGCCGCTGATCGCCGTGCCGTTGACCGGCCAGAGCAGGCCGGTGACCGCTCGCGTCGACCAGGTGCGGGTGTCGGACCCGCCGTAGAGCACCACGTTCGAGTCCACCTGGACCATGAGCTGGCCAGCACCCTTGCCGGACGTGCGTGACGACCAGAGCGCCGAGCGACCGTCGGCCGCGTAGACCACGAGGTTGCCGTCGGGCTGCAGCGCCGCGTACGCACCCGGCCGACCGAAGGTCTGCGAGGACCAGACGGCCGCACCGTTGACGTACTGCACCAGGTTGCCGTCGGCCTGCATCGTCAGCGTCTGCTGGCGACCGGCTCCGGCACGGAGGACGGTGCCGGGCGCGATGACCGTGCCCGGCAGGATGCGGTCCTGGTACGTCGCGATCCGCCAGATCATCCCCATCGAGGTGTTCCGCATCCGGAGCTCGCCGTCGGGGCGGACGCCGAAGTCCTTCGTGACCCCGCTGCCGGACCCCCACTGCGCGATCAGGCGTCCACTGCGCACGATGGAGAGCAGGCCGTCCTTCTGCACGACCGCGACCGCGCCGGGCTGGTTCGCCGTGTTCGACGCCCACAGCACGCGGTTCCCGATGCCGTACTCGACCAGGTTGCCGTCGCCCTGCATCACCAGGCGGAACTGCCCGTTGCGCGAGGTGATGCTGTCGTTGACCTGCAGCGTGCTGCCGGCCTTGATGGTGTCCTTGTACGTCGTGGCGCTGGCCGGAGCCGCGAGTCCGACGATGCCCGCCATCACGACGGCCGTGGCCACGGTGATCGCCGCGAGCCTGGTCCGGATGGTGGTCCTGGTCGTGGTGGTGCTGCTGCGCATGTGTCCCCTGTCGACGACCCGCCGAGTGCGAGCCGAACGCGACCCACCCTGAGAGCCGCCGAACGATGGTCGCAAGCTCGACGCCCGAGGTACAGCCCCCAGGGCGGGGGCTGTCCCTCGTGGGCGACACGTGCTGTCGAGCGTGCCACACCGACGGCGCGCACCACGAACGGAGTCTGCGTCTTCACCGAGAGCGGGTTGCGAGAACGTGCGTTCTCCGATTGACTCGGCTCTGGCGGGTCCGTTCGGTCCCTCCCCCACGACGAAAGGACTGGCATGCCCACGCGCACCGCTCGCACCGCCTGGAACGGCGGACTGAACGACGGCTCCGGCCAGGTCGAACTCTCCAGCTCCAAGGTCGGCACCTACGACGTCTCCTTCCCGAAGCGCGCCGCCGAGGACGCCGACGGCACCACCAGCCCCGAGGAGCTCATCGCCGCAGCGCACTCCGCCTGCTACGCGATGCAGTTCTCGGCCGTCCTCGGCGAGGTCGGCGGCACCGTCGAGGCCCTCGACGTCAAGGCCGACGTCTCGCTCGGCCCGGACAGCGCCGGCGGGTTCAAGCTCACCGGGATCGTCCTGACGGTCAACGGCGAGATCTCCGGGGTCGACGAGGCCACCTTCCAGAAGGCAGCGCAGGACGCCAAGGCGACCTGCCCCGTCAGCAAGGCCCTCACCGGCGTCGAGATCACGCTGAACGCGACGCTCGAGCAGTAGTCGTCACCACCCCTGCAGACGGGAGGCTCGGTGCCAGCCGGCACCGGGCCTCCCGTCCGTCACGGGCCGGTCCCGGCGGCTACGCTCCTGTCCGTGAGCGGACCGCGGCAGACCTGGACACTCGTCGTACTGTGGCTCGGCCTGGTGACCGCGGTCGTCGGGACCGTCGTGGCCGTCACCGGCCGCCGGCCGCAGACCGGGTGGTTCGCCTACGCGCCCCTGGCCCACGCCGCGATCCTCCCGCCGACCAACTGGCAGGTCGTGATCGGGGTGGCCATCGCCGTCATCGGCGCGGTCGTCGCCGCCTTCGCGGCCGGCCGACTCAGCGTCCGCCGGCGACGCTGACGCGACCGGACACCGCAGCGCATCCAGCGGACGTGCGGACTCGCGTCCGTCGGCCAGGCACAATGGCGTGATGCCCGACCCGCTCCACCCTGCTCCCCGGACGGGCCGCCCTCCGCGTCCTCCGCACCGCCCCCGTGCCAGGAGCGTCGCGCAGCACGACCTCCGCGACATCCGTGCCCGGCTCCGTGGCTCGATCTACGAGCACGTCGAACCGGACCGCCAGGCCGCAGCGCAGTACACGGCCGTGCAGATCGTCGACTTCTGCCTCGACGTCGCCGAGGTGATGCTGGCGTCCGGCGCCGACACCAGGAGCGTCGAGATCGCGCTGGTCGCCGTCGCGACGAAGTGGAACCTCGCGCCGCTGGAGCTCGACTTCACCGGCAGCTCCGTGACGATCCAGTACGCACCGTCCGACGGCCCGGTGCTCGTCAAGATGCGCACCGTGCGCTCCGACGGCTCCGACCTGAACCGGCTGGCGTGGGCGAACCAGATCGTGGACGACGTCATCCACGACGAGCGCGACATGACCTCGGCCGTGAGCGCGCTCGTCGCCGTGCTGCGGATGCCCTCCCGGTGGCCCACGTGGATCGCGGACGTGGGGCTGTCGATCCTCGGGACCTCGATCGCGATGCAGGCCGGTGGTGGCTGGCGCGCCGGCGTGGGGGCGTTCGTCCTGATGCTCGGCATCATCGTCTCCGGGCGGTGGCTGACGGGCCGGGGCTACCCGCAGTTCTTCGTGTCCGGGGCGCAGGGCGCGGTCGCGTCGGTGATCGGCACGCTCGCGATCGGCGCCGGGGTCCTGCAGCCGACGGGTGCCGCCACGATGGTCGCGGCGCTCGTGGTGCTCCTGCTGCCGCACGTGTCGCTCGTGACCTGGGCGCAGGACGCGATCTCCGGCTTCCGGGCGATGGCCGTCGCCCGCGCGTTCTACATCGGGCTGGTCATCGCCGCGATCGTCGTGGGGGTGCCGGCGGGCATCGCGATGACGAAGTGGCTGCACCTCGAGGTGGACCCGTCGGGCATCGTCACGCAGACCCTGCCGCTGTGGGCGTCACTGTCGCTGACCGTCGTGTCGGCCGCGGCGAACTGCTTCGTGCAGCAGGCGAGCGCGCGGGTGATCCCGGTCGCCGTGGTCTTCTCGGTGGCGGCGGCCGCCGCGCTGTGGGGGCTCCGCCAGCTCGGGCTGCCGCTGCTCGGAGCGACCTTCGTGGCCGCGGTCCTGCTCGGCGTGCTGTCGACGTACGCCGCGGTCCGGATGCGGACGGCCGTCTCCGCGATCTCCGTGCCGGCGTTCTGCGGGGCGCTGCTGCCCGGTGTCGCCGTGTCCAACGCCCTGCTGAACTTCATGTCCGGCACGTCGAGCGCCGCGCTCGACTTCGTCGCGGCGGTGTCCGTCGCGCTCGGCATCGGCGCCGGCCTGGTGCTCGGGTCGCTCTTCGCCACGCCGGGCGCACGGCGGGCACTGCGGCGGTCGCGGCGGGTGCACGTGCAGTCGGTGCACAGCGACACCACGGCGATCCAGGTGCTCCGGGACACGGGCTACGACCCCGGGAACGGGACGGTCCCCCGGGGGTCCCGGACGCCCTGACAGCGGACGACGGGACCGGCGGAGGACCGGCCGTGGGGTGACGCTCGGCGTCAGTCCGTCTCGGACACGGCCTTCGACACTGCCGTCGGGCCGTCGTACTCCTGGTCCGGGATCTGCTTGAGGGCGTCGAGGACGTTGTCGTCCGCGCCCTCCTTCTCGGCCGTCGTGACGATGTCGTCCTTCGACGCCGGGTAGTCGATACCGCTCAGGAACTTCTGGACCTGGATCGGGTTCGGTGCTGCCATGACGGCTCCTTCCGTTGGAGGTCCCGTCGTACCCGGCGTACCCTCGTCACGCTGCCAGCAGCGCGTCCTCCGGCCAGTGACGCGTGCCGCGGCCAGTGGCCTCGGGTCAGATGTCCCAGCCGTCGTCGGCCCAGGTCGACAGGCGGCGGGCGGCCTGGGGCTCGTACCGCTCCATCCACCCGCGCTCGAGCCGCGCCACCGAGCGGTCGAACGCCGGCACCAGGTCGAGGTCGGCGCGCAGCAGGGCCTGCAGCTGCAGCCCCTCGTACAGCGCGATGAGCTGTTCCGCCCCGCGGCGCGGGTCCATCGTGTGCGGTGCACGCCCGACGGCGATGTCGTGCTCCAGCCCGCGCTTGATCTGCAGGAAGAAGAGCTGGTAGCGGGAGCGGAGGTACGTCGACATCGGGTGCGCGGGGTTTCCGGCGACCGAGAGCAGCGCCACGAGCAGGCGCATGAGTGCCGGGTCCTCGGCGTTCGAGGCGACGATGGCGCGGAGGAGCTCGACGGTCGTGCCGTTCCGTCCGACGTCCTGGGTGACGTCGTCCATCCGCGTGCCGTTCCAGCGGTCGAGCGCGGCGAGGACCAGGCCGTCCCACGACGGGAAGTGCTGGTGCAGCTCGTACACGCTGATCGCGAGCCGGTCGGCCACGTCCTCGGGACGGGCCTCGTGGAAGGGCACGTCCCGGAGCAGGTCGACGGTGGCACCCACGATCGTGATCCGCAGGTGCAGGGTCGCGGCCGCGGCGGCTGCTGCCGCGGTGTCCGCGCTGGTGTCTTCGAGCATCGTGCCCTCCGTCGATCCGGGACGCCGAGCCGACGTCGTCGTGGCGCGTGTCCGATCCGCGGACGTCCTGTCCGCATGGCCGTCCCAGGACGGGCGGCTGGGCAAGTCAACCGCGTTCCGGCGCCGAGCAGCATCCCCGGTCCGGGGGGCGTGCGGAAGGGGGACAGTGCCGTACACGCCCCCGTCGCGGTCCTGGCGGGTCCCCGGCCGGTTGTGTGACCATGCCGCCATGACCCCGAACGACCCCATCGCCCAGGGACTGGCCACCATGGCGTCCGCCGGCTTCGAGTTCGGCGGCGACACCGACCAGGTCGCGCACGACGTCCGCACCATGTGGGAGCAGCTCGGCCGGCCGCACGGCGCGTTCGACGCCGCCGCACACGCGATCGCCGTGCTGCCACAGCGGCCCGAGGTGCCCGTCGCCGACCAGGCACGCCGCCGGGAACTCGAGCGGGCGTTCGGGATCAACCCCGTCGAGATCGAGCTGGCCGCCGCGATGTCGGCCCGCGAACTGCTCGAGGCCATGGCGAGGAGCTGCGGCGTCTCGGGCTGAGCCGGTCACGCACCGTCGGACCCCACTTGCGGGACGGCAGGAAGGTTAGGCTACCCTTACTGCGTGGTCGATCTCCGAGCTGATGCCGTCACCGTGGCCTACCAGGGTGACCCGGTCGTGCACGGGGCGTCGCTGGAGCTCGTCGCCGGCCGCGTGACGGCCCTCGTCGGACCGAACGGTTCGGGGAAGTCCACGCTGCTGCGGACGATCGCACGACTGCAGGCAGCGCAGAGCGGCTCGGTGGCCCTGCACGACGGGACGACCGAGGCGCCCGTCGACGGCCTCGCGCTCTCGCCGAAGGCCTTCGCCCAGCGCGTCGCGCTCCTCACCCAGGGCCGACCGACCCCCGGGGGCCTCCGCATCCGCGACGTGGTCGCGTTCGGCCGCCACCCGTACCGCTCACGCTTCGGCGGGTCCGACCCTGACGGCGCGGCGGTCGTCGAGCACGCCCTCGACGTCACCGGCCTGCGCGACCTCGCCGACCGGCACGTCGACCAGCTCTCCGGTGGGCAGCTGCAGCGTGTCTGGCTGGCGAGCTGCCTGGCGCAGGAGACCGGCGTGCTGCTGCTCGACGAGCCGACCACCTACCTCGACCTCCGCTACCAGGTGGAGCTCCTCGACCTGGTCCGCGACCTGGCCGACGAACGGCACATCGCCGTCGGCGTGGTCCTGCACGACCTCGACCAGGCCGCAGCCGTCGCCGACCGCGTCGTCCTGCTCGAGGCCGGGGTCGTCGTCGCGGACGGCACCCCCACCGAGGTCTTCACCTCCGACGGACTCTCGGCCGTGTACGGCATCCGGATCGACGTCGACCACGACCCCTCCACCGGACGCCTGCGCACCCGCGCCGTCGGCCGACACCACACCCGCACCGAAAGGCTCCACAGCAGCTCATGAAGCGCCTCCTCACCGCCACCGCCGTCGCCGTCACCCTCGCGGTCGGCCTGACCGCCTGCGGCACGACCCAGTCGGCGACCGACACCACCTCCTCGGCGTCGAGGATCACCGTCACCGACGCCACGGGCACGAAGGTGACGCTCGACGGCCCCGCGGAGAAGGTCGTGGGGACCGAGTGGAACGTGGTCGAGGACCTCGAGACCCTCGGTGTCGCACCGGCCGGTGTGGCCGACGTCAAGGGCTACTCGGCGTGGGACTCCGCCGTGCCGCTCACGGGCGACCCGAAGGACATCGGCACGCGCGGTGAGCCGAGCACGGACACCATCGCCTCGATCGCGCCCGACCTCATCGTGGCGACGACCTCGCTCAAGTCCTCGGTCATCACGCAGCTGCGGAAGATCGCGCCGACCCTCGTGGTGGAGTCCGCCGAGGGCACCGACCAGCTCGCGAACATGCGGAAGACGCTCGACCTCATCGCGACGGCGACCGGCACCACCGCGAAGGCGACGACGGTGTGGAAGGGCTTCGAGTCGAAGCTCGCGGACGCGAAGCAGGAGCTCGACGACGCGGGCAAGGCCGGTACGGAGGTGGCCTTCGCCGACGCGTACGTGCTCTCGAACCAGGTGACGATCCGCCCGTACACGAAGACCTCCGCGATCGGCGCCGTGAACACCGCCCTCGGCCTCGAGAACGCGTGGACGATCACCGGCGACCCGGCGTACGGCCTCGGCTCGACCGACGTCGAGGGCCTCACCGCGCTGCCCGACGACACCACGTTCCTGTACATCGGCAACGACGTGGACGGCGACGACGTCTTCGCGGAGACCCTGGCGTCGAACGACGTGTGGAAGTCGCTGCCGTTCGTCGAGCGAGGCGCCGTCCACCGTCTGGACGACGGCATCTGGATGTTCGGCGGCCCCGGTTCGATGGAGGCGTACGTCGACGCCGCCGTCGCCGCGATCACGAAGTAGCGGGTGGTCGACACCGCGGCGCCGGTCCGCGCCGGTCGTCCGGCACGTGCTCGGACACGACGCGTCTCCCTCGGCGTCGCGCTCCTGCTCGGTGGACTCGTCGTGGTCGCGCTCCTCGCCGCGATCGACGTCACGCAGGGCACGGCGGACGTCGGGGCCGGTGCGCTGTGGAAGGCCGTCACGGGCAACGCCGACCGCGCGGACGCCTCGGTGGTCGTCGCCTCCCGCCTGCCGCGGATGGTCGCCGGGCTCCTGGTCGGGGTGGCCCTCGGCGTCGCCGGCGCCGCGATGCAGGCCGTCACCCGGAACGTGCTCGCGTCGCCGGACACGCTGGCCGTCAACGCCGGTGCCTACCTCGCGCTCGGGCTGGGGTCCGTCTCCGGCATCGGGTTCGGGGTCCTGGCGCAGTCGGGCCTCGCGTTCCTCGGCGGTCTCGGTGCCGCGGCGGTCGTGCTCGCGCTCTCGGGCCTCGGCAGCGGGACCGTCCGGCTGGTGCTCGCCGGGTCGGCCCTCGCCCTCGGCCTCGGTGCGGTGACCAACGCCCTGGTCCTGCTGTTCCCCCAGGAGACGCAGGGGATGTACGCGTGGAGCCAGGGCGGCATCGCGCAGAACGGCTTCGGCGGCCTCGTGCCGATGCTGCCGTTCCTGGCGGTCGGCGTCGCCGGGTTCGTCGTCGTGTCCCGCCGGGTCGACGCCCTGGCGCTCGGCGACGACACCGCCCGTGGCCTCGGCGTCCCCGTGCACGGCACCCGGGTCGTCGCGATCGTGCTCGCCGTGGTGCTGTCGGCGGCGGCCGTCACCATCGCCGGCCCGATCGGCTTCGTCGGCCTCTCCGCCCCCGCGCTCGTCCGGCCCCTCGCCCGACGCTTCCCGACCCTGCACCGGTCGTGGGCGGCGTTCCCGGTCGCCGGGCTCGTCGGCGCCGGCATCGTGCTCGCGTCCGACGTCCTGCTCCGGGCGGTGGTGCGCGGCGACGCGGCGACCGCGGTGCCGACCGGTGTCGTGACGAGCGTCGTCGGCGCGGTGTTCCTGGTCGTGATGGCCCTCCGCACGCGCGACGCCGGCCAGTCCGGGCAGCTCGAGGGGGCCCGCACGCCGGGTCGGTGGACCGTGCCCGTGGTGATCGGCTCGCTCGTCGTGGTCCTGGTCGGGGTGGTCGTGGCGTCGGTGCTGCTCGGCGACGCGAAGCTGCTCCTCGGCGACGTGACGAACTGGCTCACCGGCCGGGCGAACCAGGCCATCGCGTTCATCCTCGACACCCGGGTCCCGCGGGTGCTGGCCGCACTGCTCGCCGGAGCGGCCCTCGCGCTGGCCGGCACGGTCGTGCAGGCCGTCACGCGGAACCCGTTGGCCGACCCCGGCGTCCTCGGGGTCTCGAGCGGCGCGGGCCTCGGCGCCGTCGTCGTCGTGACCGCGGTGCCCGTCGTCGGGACCTGGACCACGGCGGGCGGGGCGTTCCTCGGCGCAGCCGTCGCCGCCGCGATCGTGTTCGGTCTCGCTGCCCGGGGTGGCTTCCGCCAGGACCGCCTCGTGCTCGTCGGCATCGGCGTCTCGTCCGGGCTCACCGCGATGATCAGCCTGGTGATCGTCCTGACCGACCCGTTCAACGCCACGAAGGCGTTGACGTGGCTCTCCGGCTCGACCTACGGCCGCACGTGGACGGACTGTCTGCCGGTCGCCGTCGTCCTGGTGGTGTCGCTCGCGGTCGTCGTCGCCCGACGCCGCGAACTCGACCTCGTCTCCCTCGACGAGGACACCCCGCGCCTGCTCGGCGTCCGGCTCTCGCGCACCCGGGCCGGCTTCCTCGCGGTGTCGGTGCTGCTCACCGCGACGGCGATCGCCGCGGTCGGGACGATCGGCTTCGTGGGACTCGTCGCACCGCACGCCGCCCGGGCCCTCGTCGGTCGGAAGCACGCCGCGGTGGTGCCGGTGGCCGTGCTGCTCGGGGCGGTGCTCGTCTGCGTCGGCGACGTCGTCGGGCGGACCGTCATCGCACCGGCGCAGCTCGGCGCGGGGATCCTCACCGCCGTCATCGGCACGCCGTACTTCATCTGGCTGCTGGTCCGCACGCCCCGCTGAGCGCCGCGGCACCAGCGCGCCGCGTCCGCGCCCGCGCCGCGCCCGCTGGCCCGGAACGCGAATGGTGCGAGGTTCCCCTCATCGTGCGGGCACAGGACCCAGCACGGCGAGCGGAACCCCGCACCATCCGACGACAGCCGCTGCGGCAGGCCTCAGGCCGCCGGAGCGCAGCCGCTACGGCGTCGGCATGCCGCCGTCGACGTGGAGCGTCTCCCCGACGACGTACGACGACTCGCCGCTCGCCAGGAACACGTAGGCCGGCGCGAGCTCGGCGGGCTGGCCCCAACGGCCGAGGTAGGTCTGCTCACCCGCGGACGGCAGCGCCTCCGGCGGCTGACCACCGGCCGGCTGCAACGGCGTCCAGATCGGGCCCGGTGCGACGGCGTTCACGCGGATGCCCTTCGGCGCGAGCTGCGCGGCGAGGCCCTTCGCGAGGTTGTTCACGGTGGCCTTCGTGGCCGCGTAGTGCACCAGGTGCGGCGACGGCGCGTAGGCCTGGATCGAGGTCGTGTTGATGATCGTCGAGCCCGGCTTGAGGTGCGGGACGGCGGCCTTCGTGATGCGGAAGGTGCCGTAGACGTTCGTCTTGAAGGTCTCGTCGAACTCGTCGTCCGAGATCTTCGTGATGTCGTCGACGTTCTGCTGCTTGCCGGCGTTGTTCACCAGGATGTCGAGCCCACCGAGCTCCTGCACGGCGGTCGCGACGAGCTGCTCGCAGAACTCGAGGGACGTGATGTCACCCGGGATCGCGACGGCCTTGCGGCCGGCTGCCTCGATGAGCGAGACGATGCGGTCGGCGTCCTCCTGCTCCTCGGGCAGGTAGCCGATGGCCACGTCGGCACCCTCGCGGGCGTAGGCGATCGCGACGGCGGCACCGATGCCGGAGTCACCACCGGTGATGAGCGCCTTGCGGCCCTC
>Ga0265798_10011294_pt1 | contig 10895 bp, 6 predicted proteins | sample P3T30metagenome_FD_192430 | JGI IMG/M metagenome (GOLD analysis project Ga0265798, IMG submission 192430) | Plant litter microbial communities from East Loma Ridge, Irvine, California - P3 T30 | ecosystem: Environmental > Terrestrial > Plant litter > Unclassified | place: USA: California... | reverse complement strand
CGGAGAACCCAGGTGTACCACGGGCAATGGACGAAAGGTCGATATCGGGAGAAAGACGAATCTTCTTGGTGTGGTACTTGAGAATAGCCAATCGGCCAGTGACATCTGGAAGCTCGACTTGGACATGACGGTCGAAACGCCCAGGACGGAGCAGAGCTTGGTCTAAGAGTTCGGGGTGGTTAGTCGCGGCAATAAAAATGACACCGGTACTTTGGTCGAAACCGTCGAGATCGTTGAGCAACTGGTTGAGCGTTTGGCGGTGGTAGTTGGCATCACGTGACTTGCGCTTTCCGCCCACGGCATCAAGCTCATCAATGAAGACAATGGCAGGGGCTTTTGAACGGGCAGCCGTGAAGAGCTCGCGGACACGCTTAGCTCCGACACCAACGTAGACTTCGTCGAATTCTGAACCAGACATGTAGAAGAAGGGAACACCGGCTTCTCCTGCGCAAGCACGAGCAAGCAGAGTTTTACCAGTACCAGGGGGACCGACTAGAAGGACACCCTTGGGCAATCTGCCACCGAGCTTGTTGTACTTTTCCGGGTTCTTGAGAAAGTCGACAACATCCAGAAGTTCTTCCTTGGCCTCGTCACAGCCATGGACATCGCTGAAGCGGGTGTTTTGCTGTTCAGGACGAACCTCAGCGCTGGTGCCACCGCCGACCTTTTTGAGGACACCGCTAGTCTCAACAAAGAGTGTGATGAGGATCAGGGAGACGTAGGCAGCTAGAGCAAAACCGCAGAACCACCGGACCCACTTGAAGATGACGTTCATCAGGGACTCTTCCACGACGACGTAGACGGGGTCACTTTTAGCACCACTGCCGCTGCGAGCCATTCCGATTTGCGCAGAACCAGAGTTTGCACCAACAGCCTGGGCGACAGCCTGGCGTTGTTGCGGGGAAAGTCCTTGTTGCTCAGGGCCCTGACGTGCCAGCTCGGTTATAGCGCTGTGGTAGATTTTGTCGACTGCGGCGTTCGTAGCATACTGTCCCAGGTTGTAGCGATTAGCGACAATATGCGGCATGTTGGCGCGCATGAGAGCAGAGTAGAAAGTAGCCTGGGACGATGCGCTTTTCGGGTTCTTGTTGGCAGCCTCTTCAAGCCGAGCGAGTTGTTCATGCGATGGTCCACCGAAGAGCGAGCGCTGTTGTAGCAAGTTGAGACCAACCATTCCAGGCCTTGAGAGCTGGCGGGGGTGCGAGAGAGGACCATTGCGAGAGACGGTGGAGTAGTGGCGTGCCTTGAGGGTGGCCAAGGGCGAAGTCGTAGCGAAGGGATTGCATAACCCGAGTCGCGACGCTACACAGTATCAGCTCGTTGTCCACAGTTCAGACCTGATGCAACTGACCGGTAAAAACTGAGCCAGAGGTGGTGGATAACGATGGGAGCGTGTGCGAAGACGGAGTTTGGCGGAGCGCGGGGGCTTGCCCAGGCTGGACAAAAGATGGACGTGCCTATATCTCATGAGTATTTACATGGAGGCGAACGGGTGGATGTTGCATACATGCGCTCCTCCTGATGTCGAGGACGACTTGGATGCGTTTGTAATGTGAAGCTGCCTGATACCGGCGGCCATAGGCTTGCGCCCAAGGCCTTGCCACGGGGATCGCAGGACGGCAGACATGGTGGGCCACAGTTCGGTGGTGACAGACGCGACGTTCTGGCTCTTGTAAGTACGGATTCAATGACGCGATGTCGGCTTCGTGGCAAAACGTACCTGAACAGCGCCGGCCGCGTGGAGGGCCATACGGGGTTCTATCTAGCGGCAGAGGCCGCAAAGAGGATGTAAAGTACCAGATGGGGGAAAAGAAATAATGGACGCAGGCGTTTGTGCAGTTGTGGCAGCAAGAGGCCACTGGTCGCTCGTGGTGAGTCTAATGGAAAGTGGCAGAATGGGCCAGTGCTTATCGATCGTCGACCCGAAGACCCTTGCATAACATCGTCCAGTCCACCGATTTCGCCTTGGCTTGACACCTGGCTTTACATGACATATTGTTCTGGGTGACATAAGCATGTTCCAAACGAGTTGCTGTAGTGTAGACTACATGTGGACTACATGTTTGTGAGCGCCGAACAGCCTTTCCTCTACCGCGGGGGCAACATGATGCTCGTATTGATGATGCTTCTAGGGCATGTCTTTGGGGTGAGAAATGGCTTCCTAGGCCCAGCAGTTGCAAAGAGCGTTGGGACATGCATAACAGATATCTATTCAGACTGAAAGTGGTGCCTTCTACCATTGTACTTGACATGTTACAAGTGTTGTAGGTCATCTTGGAGGTTCGGCGCAATATGCACCTCGGCTGCGGGGTTAGTGAGCCTCAACGCTCGTAGCATTTCATACACATACCTAACTATATGGAATCACCTTGTAGATTATACCTTGTATAGTATACAATCTAACACACAAACATGGCATCGCCAAGATGGAAGAAGTTGTACGAATACGCAGCGTGTGATGTAAGCCTATCTAATGCATTCCATTGGCGAAGCTCACTATACAGCTTGCGGATGGCCTGCTCAAGCTTCATGTCCCAGGCGCAGGCTTCCTTGCGGACATTAGTGCGGCCCACCCATCCATTTCCTACATGCCGTCTCCTGTTAACGCAATCCATGCAGGACCACTACTTCATACAGCGAGTTTCACACCGCCAGAGCCTAGAAAGGTCCTTGCGCCTGCATCGACCTTTCTCATGATTCCAAAAGCCACAAAGTCTTTCCCGAACCCGTCGCAAACGCCTGCCAATACTCCCTCCTCCAACCTCACAGACTCGAGACCATATGCAGATTATACCGAAAGCGGTACCATTGTCGTCATCAGCCAGCCGACCGGTCAATCATGCGCCGTTGTCGGAGGCATCATGGCTGCTCGCATGCAGCACCTGGGCGCAGAGGGCATCGTGGTCGACGGCCGGGTGAGGGACATAACCGCTCTGAACCACACAAAGTTGCCCATCTGGTCTAAAGCAACGTCCATCATTGGGGCAGGAGCCGAGACCAAGTTTCACGCCCGCAATGTGCCTGTGACGATTGGAGAGACGGTAGTCGAAGCGGGCGACATAGTCATGATAGACCCTTTTGAGAACGGCATCGTCGTGGTACCGCAGGGCAAGGTGGACGAACTGCTGGAGTTGCTACCCAAACTTGTAGAGGCTGATGAGAAGGTTACTGCGGACGTCGGGCAGGGTGTCAGTGTGGAAGAAGCCTTCCGAAAGCACCGAAGTTAGCTACAACTATCATCCGAGCCAATTCAATTATTCAAACAAGTAGAAAGCTGCTTGTCGAAAAAATTACCACTCAGTGTGTGTGAGAAACCACTGAGGTTGCTCACAATTCCAATGACGCCGCTAATCATCGGCTGAGGCCCGTGCGCCGCCCATTTTCGCGATGCCGGGAACACTTCGAAGCTCTGCTGTATCATCACCAACCCTCTGCACCACCTCCACCCCACCTCGAGGACCCCCAATTGCCCCGGAGCATTCACAATGGGTATTACCGACTTCTTCACCGACGCCTGGGAGACGTTCGCCCACCCCGCCGCCGACGCCGACCAACCGCCCGTTCAAGGTGGCACCAGCACACAGTCACCCGCTTCCGGCACCGACGAGGAGAGCGGCGAGGAAGCCGAAGTCAACAAGCAGGATGCGGCAAAGGGCGGCGACTCGGGCGAGCAAGGGCACAAGCCCACTGGGTCGATGAAGGGCGATGATGACGATGAGGAGCCCGAGGAGGAAGAGGAAGAGGAGGAGACGCCAGACCCAAAGGAAACGCTTGAGAAGGGTGAGTTTTCTCCGTAAATGTAGATTTCCGGCTTTGGGACGGCCAATTGGCCAGAGGATAGGGTCCCGGTTATGCACATGGACGATTGAGGACCACCACCCCATCATGGACGATGCTTGCGTCGTAGACAGGCCGTATCGTTGGAGACAGCATCCGTGGCTAACACTACGTCACAGAGTGCGCCGAATCCAAGGAGTGCCACGGCCCCAAGCACCACTACGATGAGTGCGCCCAACGGGTAACAGGCCAGATTGAGAACGAGGGCAAGGCCAATGAGGACTGCGTTGAAGAATGTACGTTGCCATGCATGTCCGTAATTGCCATTTACGTCTCTCTAATGCATCTCAGTTTTCCACCTTGCTCACTGCGCATCCCAATGCGCCGCGCCCAAGCTCTTCGCTCAGCTCAAGTAAATGTACCCGAGAAGGCCAGACCGATCCGCCCCCACTCTTCCCTATACCAGCGTATCAAGAGTGTGCGGGTTGTCGTTCGAGATGCATGGAACGATCAAGACATTATGGATGACTGTAAATACCAGAGTCATGTTTAGAATATCACTGTACTTCTATCTTCCAGTCATGTCATTGAAGCAACACCAGCCATGCATGCACGAACCAAAGAAACTGCAAACTGGCCGTCTAACACCGCCATTCATTGAAAGTTAGCAAAACTAATCAAACATGCATGAGTAGAGGAGCGATCAAATGACCAACAGTCTAATACCCTCAGATATCAAAATCCGGCATAAACACTGCCTCAAAAAAGTAGAAGAAAGACTTAAGGAATCCAGTTCCTGTCACGTCAAATTGCAGTATCATGCTATGAAACCCCAACCCTAGAAGAAAAATGATGAACTCATCATCTTCATCAAATCTCGCATCATCATCGTCATGAAAAAAAAGAAGATTCACAAGCCCAATCAACGCTCCACATCCCTATGCTCTGCCAAGATGCCATCCGCACTCCTATCCCTATTCAATCTCCCCTCTGTAATGTGCATCCCGAGCCTCTTGACCCCCAACGCCATGGGCAGGGGCAATACGGCGACTGCAACAGCCGCCTGGAATACCAAGCCCCAGAACAAATTTCCAGGTGGCATATTCCCACCAGTTGCATGGTCCCTGCCCGCCTCTCTGACCTCCTTCAGATTCACCGGTCTTGAGTCCTTGAGCGCATCCAGGATGAGGATGAAGATGCCGCCGAGAACCTGCCCGCCAAGCCAGCAGATGGTAGAGCTGACTTCAGGACTTGCGGGAAACGTGATTTCAACCAGGTACTCGAGAGCCACGGGCAACAGCGAGAACGAGGCCGCGCCCAAGACGCCGCTGAGCACATACGGCATCACCATTGTGCGTGTCTGCGGCGCAAAGATAATGGCAATGTACGCAGCCACGATGATGGGCACAAACACCTTGACGCCCAGGAGGTAGGCGTGAGTGCGATCGATAATGGGACTCATGATGGCGCAAGCGATGAGGCCGACGAGGAGGAGTACCCCGCCGCACAGCCCCGCCTCTTCTTCCGTATATCCGTACGGATAGAAGATTTGGTTCAAGAGCGAGGAAAAGACGTTGAAGAGGCCGACATAGGCGCTGAATGTGATAAAGGCAAGGTAGAAAGGTGGCGAGCGGAACATGTAGCGTAGGGAAGCAAGCACAGGGGTTTTGGATATGGCGGATGAGGCGGCGGCGGGCGTTGGGGGTTTTGCCGGGAGAAAGACGGAGGGGAGGCAGGCAGCTGTCGCCACGATGGCTATAACGAGGACTACTTGGTCGGTGTCACCCAGAACAGGGTTTACGAGGGATGCGACCTGGGCATTTGTCAGTTTCTTTCTTGCTGTTTGATGGGTGGTGGGATGCTGGATAATCGAGGATGAAGGGTTTGAAAGAAAACCGCGTTGCAGGTGAAGAGAGGTAAGAACTTACAGCACCCCCAACTGGACTTGCCATACTGGCAAACGCCGTCGCTCCTATGCGTCCCTTTTCCGTAAACCACAAATCACTGTACCTCGTCGGCGCAGCTAGCACAAAAGGCTGTGACAACCCGCATAGAATCTGGCCCACCATGACGACGGAAAATTTCCCTCCATTAATCTGGGTACCGGCATATCGAATCCAGTTCCCCAACAAAACGAGGACAGAGCCAGCAATGATGGAGGGTTTGGGGCCTCGATGCAAGAGGTAAATCGTCAGAGGACATGTTACAGCAAAGGAGAAGAGAAAGGCAGTTGATAGCCAGTTGACGTCCGATTCCGAGACGTCCAAGTAGGTTGCCGCATCCGAAGAGATGGGTGCGAACGTTAACCACTGTAAGAATTATCAGCCGTAAGCAACTGGTGCATAACTTCATGTCTTGCAACGAGCCAAGTACAACATTCAAACGGCAGGTTTCTGACCCATGCCTCTGACATGTTTCCAGACATTGTCTTTTCCACAAACCCCCCTAAACAAGTGAAATCCGAAATAGACTTACATCCCAACTGACGACAATGTTCAACAGTACTAATTGCAATAGGCCTATCCAGCGTCTCTTGTACACTTTAAATTGCGTGGTGCTAGAATGCCTCCCCCTTCTTGCTTTTAGCCCAAAGCTTGCCATCTTCCATTTTGATGTCTCACGTGCGTCTTCGTCCATTTCGACAACGCCATCGATTTCATAGCCCGTGCTTCTAGATTCGGAGACTGGCAAGACTATGTCGTCGTCGTCAGAAGAGCGTGTGGCCTTTTTGAGCATTGTGTCATTTGTTTGTGTGTGTGATATGTCAACCATTGTGACCTTTTGCGGTGGTTGCGGTAGGGTTGTTTTATCTGGGAGAGGCGTGCTAACAGCAAGCCGCCTGTTGATGCCTTCCTGAAGGGCTCGGCAGAGGACGTTATTGTCTCATAGAGCGATCATCCGTCGCCTACGCGTTGCGGTTTGCGTACGGAGCGTACGAGGGTTTGTCAGTCGCTCCAAGTTAACGCCGACACGAGGAGAGGGACAGATCGCTGAGCAAGGGATCATATCCAAGGAATCCCAAGAGCCCAAGACAATGTCGCCGTTCTTATCGTTTCCGACCCGCTGTCGCATGTCACACGTTTGGCCCATGCCTCGCGTGCCCATCCGTTGCATCCATCACAAAACCTTGGGTCTGGCTAGTGGTCGAGCCAAGACGAACCTGCAGTCTTGATTAGCCCCAACGGCCTGTTCTCTGTATCCGTGTCGTGATAGCGAGCCTTGCGCATGCTTGTTGCAAGGGCCGGAGCCTGCGTACATGGGCATGACACCCTGTTTCGGGAAAGAGGAGGCTTGCGGGGTAAATTAAAGATCGGCATTGTTACTACATGCTTCGATAAGCCCGCTAAGATACCGAGGTACGACCCACTGCTTCTACATCACAGGTGATTGAATTGTGGTTGTCGTTCCTACGGACCAACCATGGTGGGGTGGTAGGGTGTTAGCGGCCTCGCTCTCCTAAGGCTCCCCAAGCCGCAGTAGTAGCCAGGTACTGTAACGCGTAACGACCCACTCAAGCAAATGCCACTTGAGTGGTATTTAGAACAAATGCATCATCATTGTGCGCACTGATCCAGTATACGAGTTTACGCTGTGGATAATCTTTGTTCCGATGTGGATTTGGAGGTGAATGCTATCATCTACTGACTCTGAGGGAAGGAGCATGGATACGCCGGCTTAAAATGGAATTATTGGCTTAGCGGCTTTGAAGCGTCGGCGTCTTCTCCAAGAAGATGGCTAATTGTACGCCACCATCTGGTTACAGCACACTGCGGAGGGGGAGCCAATCACTGTTACCTCAAATAGATTTGTGTGCGACTGCTTGCGCTACGGATCACTGCCTACCAATTTAATTGGAAACGGAAAAGAAGGCCTAGTAGCATCTAACAATGTGTGCATAGGGTTCGGGACGTCTCCACAAGCTCAATGTTCATGCCCGTCCCTACTAACTGCAGCCTTTCCACCATCGTCAAGAGTTGAAACAGTGTTTGAGGGTTTTAGAGGATGTTAGGGTATCATTTGGCGAAGACCATAGGATCTGTCTCCTAGTCGATCAATTCAGGTGTTATTCGTCCTGTCCACAGGAATAAGTCCCGAGTCAAATACCCGAAGTTTGGGAGTCGGCTTACGTGACAAGAGGTATCCAACAGACGCAAAGACTCCAAGCATTCTGTAAACGGAGGAAAAGAAACTGTCCTCCCTGGAGCAGCTGGAGATCGTAGATAAGGACCCACCTAGAAGGTATCTACATCGTTACATCCATTGCCAGTGCTAGTTTCTGGAGCGGGTATGACGTTGTTCGTAGGTGTCCAGGTCACGGAAAGACACTCACCGTGAGTACATGTATTCAATTCGGATGCGTGCGGATTGCTAAAAGTATCTGCTGTGTCAAGTGGTTCAAAAATGTATATTCAATTGCCGGATAGCTTACCGGTGACATCCAGCTCCACCGCAATCTCTGCCAGAACAATGATGAAGTCGGTGTGAACGTGGATGGCAAGAAATGAGCCATGAACTGACGCCAAGAGTAGATTAGGTCGTCTCCACTTGCGAACTTGGGCATCGACAGGCACAAAAGCTCTGCTCGTCCCAAGGGCGACACTTGGTGAGCACTTGATTAGATGCTTACTGATGATTTTGGGTGTTTCCTCAGATCGGATGTTTTATTACACCAGACTGCATATACCTCTATGTGAACAGGATTGAAAGGCACCCTCTTTAATCCCATCATTGTCTTTTGATGATACTTCTTTGCTGTCTTACGCATATCTTCACTAAGATCAACTGCTATCATGTCGGAGAGATTACATAAGAATCGGCCCCATCTCAACGATCTTCTCAGAGCTTAATTTAGCTGGAACTTGACGTACCTAGTAGATCGAACTCCAATTTATATCAGCTAAACTCGGATTGTACAGTTAACAGCGTGTTTTTCATAGGCCTTATGAAGCATAAATTGAGAAATCTATAATCAGGATAACCGATCGAGTACCTAGTAACACATGACAAGGTTGTTGCTCTACGAACAAAGTACATGAGGGTATTGTATGATCGACGTTTCCTATTGGTGGGCCCGATTGAGCGTCCCTTGACGACTGATTACATCATTACATGTGGACGTTTTTCTATCTTCCACCCGTAGGACTCAAGCATCAATACGAGCTCTATATCTCATTTTCCATTTGGCTTGCTCTACTTTCCGTTCGCCTTGCAGTGATTGCATCAACTCACCCTACCCCTCTCTGTGACGTACCGAGGAATGTCTAGTAAGCCCGTCTCATTAGCACTTGAGCATTGGGTCAATGGCAATCCAAGTTCAAAATGAATGTCTTGCCTGCCTCAAATGCAGACAGTCACAAGCATGTCGTGTCATGCATCGCGCCAACAAGAAAGATTGATTAAGCTTTGCAGAAGGCGGGGAAGCTTCTAACCGAATACCAACCATGATAGCCCTGGGGATCCTCCTCGGTGTACATTTACCCCGGAACGATGCGCCCCACTGGATGAACATAAGCCATGGAAACACTCAAGAGCTCCCCTTACATGTTTGCAACAAAGCGGAATCATGATGTATCCTTTAATCGTACCGACATGTTACGCACTACTGCTGTCTATTCCCGTGCACGGGAAAATAGACAGGTGAATTTGAAACCCAGGCGCCCTTTGTAGGCTCTGACATCGTTAGGAAATCGGTAGTATCGAAGTTCAACATTGTCCGAACCAATCTCATCGATAACGAGACGACTCCACTTCAGGTTGGCAATGGAAACTTTGCGTATAATGTTGATACCACTGGGATGCAGGTTAGTAATCATATGGCGTGAGTCGTGCGGTCATTCACCACTTGCATTAGACATATCTGCCATTCAACACACTATCAAGCTGGGTCTGGCACAATGACTCGCTCCCTGGAAATGGGTGTGTAGTTTGCCTGCAGTATTGCGATCATGGCTGCTAAAATATACAGGGAACTACCATCCGACTACAAGGGTGTCGTGCGTGAGACACTTGGGCGACAAGTATACTACGACATCCCGGACCCCAAGTTGAAGCAGGCGACTCAATGGCTGATCAGTAATCCAAACCGAGTGAATCTGGGTCGTATTGGCCTTTTGTACAAAGGCAGTACACTCAATGAGTCCTTGATCACGGAGTCGAGACAAATACTAGATTTGTGGAACGGTACCATCACATCTACATTCAAGGTAAAAGATGAGGATGTAAGAGTTGTTACCCAGGGAGACTTTGAGTCTGATGCCGTAGCATTTACTGTCACGTCCAAGTTGGTTCGAAGCGGAGAGCTGCAAGTTGAGATGGACTTTCCATATCCTCCCATTCACAGTACCAAGTACAAATACGAGGTGAGTGTCCAGTATTGGTGAAGTCAAGACTGTATAATGACATACGAGGTAGGTCTTTGTAGGCGTATACGACTTTCCTCTCAACCACACTACTATGCTACTTGAGGACGATGTCGATACCACATCAGCGCATATCAGGCATGATATGCAAAAATTACGATACTTTGCTAACTTGAGATGGCCAAAGGAGGTACCGCTAAAGCTAACTCGCAACGAGCCCCCAAATTCAACAGTCACTACAGCACATAGGTACACATTGAGCACTGTCTCGGTATCCTCTTCCATGGCGTTTACCGCTCACTTCTCACCCGACAAACACATAGCTCCCTTCCCTGCGGACGTCATGGAGAACAATGTACGAGGATGGAACGAATACTGGGAAGACGGCGGCTTTGTCGACATGACTGCGTCCTCCAATCCCAATGCTACCGAACTCCAGCGCCGCATCATCCAATCGCAATACCATGTCCGCGTAAATAGCGCAGCCAAAGGCCAGTCACCCCAAGAAAGCGGTTTGATGAATAATGGCTGGTATGGCAAGTTTCACATGGAAATGGTGGTCTGGCACAACGCCCATTGGGTCACCTGGGGCAAGCAAAAGTACTTTGACAATATCTTTCCAGAGCTTTACGAGATGCTCCTGCCCTCTTCCCTTGCTCGGGCGCAGTACATGGGATGGGAAGGGGCTCGATGGCCGAAGATGACAGATGCCGAGACGGGCATCAGTTCGCCTGGCGACGTCAACGCCCAGCTTATATG
>Ga0265798_10011292_pt1 | contig 10896 bp, 11 predicted proteins | sample P3T30metagenome_FD_192430 | JGI IMG/M metagenome (GOLD analysis project Ga0265798, IMG submission 192430) | Plant litter microbial communities from East Loma Ridge, Irvine, California - P3 T30 | ecosystem: Environmental > Terrestrial > Plant litter > Unclassified | place: USA: California... | reverse complement strand
AGCAACTGATGTGGGAGGCTGCAAAGACGGCGAGCGTCCACGTCCAGCCTGCGAAGGAGTCATTGGTCGGGAGCCCGCATGGGAGTCGGACTTTGCACGTATGCGATTGCGACTTGGATCTGGTAGTGATTAGCATGTGCAAAATAAGAGCTACTCGCATCAAGACAATCTTACGTCTGATCGGCGGACTCAGTGTTTCTCCATCGGCAATACTCCTGGACGGACGGTTGACGTGGTTATCTTTTGCAGGCGGCGCATAGTCGATACTGATTTCTGGAGGACTCATCTGGTCTGCGGCACCCAAGTCACTGGGACTAGTGGGCTGGTTGTGCCCGTATGCAGGGAATGAGTCTTGGCCGTAGCTGGGGAACATCTCAGGTCCATCATTGGGCTGACCAAATTGACCGCTCATAGCCGGCACCATGCCAAAGTTGTTGTCCGCGGTGAAGGCTGGCAGTTCATTTTGCTGTGGCATAAGCCGTGGTGATATATGCGGGCTGTGCCCTGGGCTGTAGAAATTCTGAGCTGCATTATGTCCGTCGTTCAAGCTGAACTGCCCAAGACCAAGACCATCGCTGAAACTGGGGTCCGCAGATGGGTTCAGCATGGGAGAGGAATGATCGAAGCTATCCAGTGTCTGCATGTAAGGAGAGTTGTGCGCCGAAGAAATGTCCGACAGCTGATCAGAGGGAGATCGCTGGCGTCTGTAGCCACCCATGCCGAGCCATTCAGTCCCATTTCCTTGTGGATATGCTGCGCTAGACGGGTCAAGCGACTCAGATGTTCCACGTGGCCTGCTCATACTGCTAACATTTTGAAATGACGCCTGTTGAATGTGCGGTGATGCGTGCGGACTCGGACTGATTGACTGCCGATGCGAGACTTCGGGGAAGAGATGTGGTGGGGTGGGAGTATGATGCGACTGCATAGTGGTGGTAGCCATAGGATCCAGTGAGCTGTCCAGCTGCGGCTGCTGCTGCGGCTGAAGAAGGTCGAGACCGTTCGGGTTGAGGAGCGAGGGGTCCAAGGAAGTGTTCTGATCAAAGGTGGTCTGGTTAAAATCAAAGCCGGAGAAGTTGTTCACATTGGCGCCGGGAGACGGCGTGTTATGGCTGCTTGCGCCAGGCGAGAGGTGGTTGTTGGGCTGCGCGGGCTGGTTGAAGCCGTAGGAGTTGTCGCCGCCGTTCGCGGATTGGAGGAAGGTATGGTTCGACACGTCGCTGTTCTGGGAAGACAGGTTGGGCTGCTGCTGCTGCGCTTGGAAGCCGTTGTACTGTCCGAGCGAATAGTCCGGTTGGTGCTGGAAGTCTTGGGTGAAGCTAGGGTCGGCGAAGTGTGCCGAGTGTGCGGTGTTGTTCAGGCCTGTGAAAGAGTCGGCGGACAGCAGGTTGGTATCGGCGAAGGATTGATTGTTGTAAGGCGGGTGCGGCGAGGCGGAGGGCGTGTGTCTTAAATGTGAGGCATTGCCGGCCGAGGGCGAGCGGCCTCGCGCATTCGGGTCCATGGTGTGTTTGGGGGAGCTCGAGGTCAGGTCGGGCGACGGTGTGAGGCTGATGCTATCCTTGGAGCCTTGAGGAGCTCTTGGGAAACACGCGAGCTGCGCGCGCAAAGGTTGGCAGCTTGGGTTGAACAGGGCAGGGCAAGGCAGCAAAAGGTTCGGGGCCAGTGAACAATGGGCGCTAGGGCGGCAGGTTGAAGTGGAGGCGGGCGCAGTCGCAGTCAGAGATCATGACATGGATGCGCTCTCTGCGGTGACTGACTGCTCGTCGACGTTCTGTCGCACGCGAAGGATCGCAGCCTAACCCTAGCATCAGACAACCCCGTCGAGACAAGTAACGTGACGACGGCAGAGGTGAAGTGAATTGAGGCGCAGCAGCACGGGACGAGCCGCCGCCTTGAAAGAAGAAGCTATCGAGGTATATATCGGTCTACCTTACTCAGCCCTCTGGCTGCGGGTCATGCAATTCAAGTGCATGCAGAACGGGCGGAGCAACAAGCCATTGCGAATCATTGACGTCGCTTCGATCATGGCATGCAATTATTTCGGTACACTCATTCTGCATACGCGACACCTACAACGCAGCAGTAGTGGTATGACTGAATAGATTATCGGCGTTGTTGGAAATGCTGAAGTCTAAGCGCCGTTGCTGTCAAAGTTAGCCCCACGAGCTGAAGGCAGTCACCTTAATCCTTGTTTCGAACACCATTCGTCGACGTGTCCGAGAGCCTAGTAGGGAGTACGGAACGAGATGTACTTGTCAAACCAAAATATACCTGTCACACCAAACACTACTCACATAAAGCCAATCCCCAAACAATCCAAAACCACAACGTCACGTCACCAGACATGCAGATGCGATTAGATCTTGCCGTCCAACCCACCGTGCCGCCCTGCCACGGAAAAAGCAGAGCACTGTGAAACGCGCGCATGGTGCGGTGCCTTGCACAGCCCTGAATCCTTCACGACGCGACGCGCAGTCTACCCGCCCTATCGTTAGTACTACCACAAGATTGCACAGCCACGACGTGGAATGGACTTTGACATGCAGCGATGCGATCTGATGATGCTCTTTTTCCATCACAAGGCTACTTACTCAAAGCCGAGTGCCGGGCTGTCGCTTCGCGCTGCATTGGACTGCTTGCGGTGAGGCTGTGCAGGCTTTCCTCGGGGGTGGATGCTTGCGTGGCTGCTTGCGTTCCCCGACGAATGGTTCATTGGATCTACTACTATCGTAGGGCTGTCTAGGCGACGGATTTTGGGTGCGGCTCATATTTGGTACAGTAGTAGGGTGAAGCTTGGACTGATCCGTTATTTCCGCAGGCAACGCACGACGACATCTCCCTTTCTGCGCCCGTCATCGTGCCAATGCGTGTTGAATCCACGCCAGCACTCTTCGTATCTCGTACCCTCTAGTATGGTGTTCATGACAGGCTCCAGGTGCTCAAAGAAGACCAAGTACTCTGGCCAGGGTCTGCGAATATCGTCGGCCTTGTCAGGAGTGCCAAGCTCGGCTGGCTGCAATAATACAGCTTTACGGTCTGCCATGTTGTTGTCAACCCAGACTCCCGGATCCAGGTAGAACACATCTGCTTCATCCAAGTAGTTTTCCCGGTCCTCACTCGCAACATTGATGGGTGGCTCGCAGGTCAAAGCCCATGCGTCGATTTCGGGGTGCACAAGATGGCTTCTCCAAGGCGTGCTGTGGCATGGCATGAGAAATCCGACGGTAGTGTTCCTGACGCCGCTTTCAGTCTCAGCCTGATGCCGCAAATAGTGCATCACATCAATGACGCCGCGTTGATGGACGGTGCTGACATAAGCTGCAATGTAGATGTTGGCGGCAAGTCCGAGCACGAGAAGACCGAGTCGGAAGTATGACTTTGACAGCGGAAATGGCCTGAAGAAATGTGCGAGAGGCTTCGCTGCAAGAATGTGTAGAATCGGCAGCAGTGGGTAGATGAAGCGCATCTCTTTGTGAGCAATCATGGTGAACGCTAGCACAGTGGTGATAACTGCAAGCGCTAGTATGTGGACTGTCTGGCGTTGTACGTACCCTGCAAATTGCGGACGGTCAGGACCAGGCCTGAGAGCCGACCACATGCCGACTGCCGCAAAGGGAAGCGCTGTCGTGAGGAGTAGCGGCAGGCCTTCAGTGAAGTAGTAGTCGACTCTGTTGCGTCCGTAGAACACTGCAAGGTCTTGCATTATGTTGAGGTAGAGAAACCGCACCGGCGGAACTGTTAATGTTCCGTAGAAGCTTTGGTCGATCAGAAGCGTCACAGCAAGGACAAAGATGCTTGAGAGTTGTTAGAATCTGGCATGGAAATCAGTTTAATTTGGACCTGGACGCACCCAACCATCAGCGCACTCTGAATCAGCTTGACAGATCTGGTGACGTTGCTGTAGTGTATCATAGTGGCACAAGATATGGTAATCCAGATAATAATGTTCGTCGGTCGAAGGAGGCAAGCCACCGCTGCCGCTGCAAGGGCAGCGTTGAGTCGTGAGCCGTGAGGATACGAAATAGAGTCTGGCAAGAGGTTGCTTGTGCTGCTTTGGCTCGACGACGAACTCAAAGAGCTTGATGTCGCGTTCATCTTCGTATCTTGCAGGAAATCATGAAGTCTGTCACGACGTCAGCGCCGACAAGCTTTCAGGCACAGTGAATTGACACTCACTCGAGAGAAGGCCCGTCGTCGAGCACGTTCATTTGCAAGCCATTGTTAGCAGGTGCCTCGATGAACCAGCTCCATGGCCACCAGCTGAGTGCCATGATGGTTAAAGTAGTCTCAAAGGAATTGGCGAACGTTCGCGTAGACGTGTACCACTGCCACGGACTGAGGGCTGTCAGCGCAAGCTGTTGGCGAGATTGGTCAGTCTGCGGTTGTGGGTTCCGGGGCACACCATACATACCACCGCCATTGCCGCATCACTGCCCGTGCCATAGACTTTTTGTGCTAACTTCCATGTGTAGAAATCCATAGTGGCCGCAAATATTCCCTGGACAATTTTGGGCGCGATGAGCATATCCTGCGCCCTTGCAGTCCGAGTGGCTCCTTCTAAAGTCGACATAGCATCCGCGACTCTGTACACGATTGCAAAGATCCACGGATGAAGCGCCGTACGCAATCCTTCCCGCCACTCCTATGCCAGGATTAGAGACCGACGATGGATTCATTCCGTTGTTGTGACCTACCCAGGTGATCCACGCACCACTCTCGGCGCCGAATGCGATCTGCCATGAAGGCTCTAAGGATTGGAAGTACTCATCGGGCTGAAAGAAAGTTTTGATGCTCAGTGCATTAGTTATACGGAGCGCAAGAAGGATGCCAAGAACTAGCATCCATTGGGTATGTCCAAAAGTCGCCGCGTTGTCTTGTGGCGGACGAGAGGCTACACCAGGCGACATGGTTTGACTGCCACTATCGAAGGCGAATATCGTAGTCTGCACGCGTGTCTGATCATCGATGGCACATCTTGTCAGACGGTAACACGAGGTTGCCGCTGTCGACCTCCTGAAGTAGCGGCCATGCCAAGGCTGCCGCCTCAGGCTCCAGACTTTGGAGACACCAACACCTCACCGTGTCTTTTGTACAACCCGCCACAGACTTCACTGCATCATTGATTACCCTGGTTAAGCTCGGGCAGAAGAACCATTCCATTAACATACGTATCTGGCATTGATGCGACTTAGTCTTGGACGATAGTTCCCTTCTCAAAGTGCAACAAAGAGCTAACTAAAACATGTATAGCCACACAACGCGACCAGGCCCACGCACGCCCCAGATCCAACGATGGCTATCGCAGGCGGCGGCTCCTTATTATTGCACATCCCGCCCATATCATGTGAAGGCCTATAAACATCGGGCCCCAAATCTTCAGCATGCTCACCCGAAGGGTCACACTGCTTTGATTCCTTGCTCCCACGAAGATCGAAACGGGCATTCCCCATAACAGCAAGAGTGCAAACTGGGCAAGGATAGTCCCTCTGAACCCCGAGGTATTCATCAGGTGATCAAGGACCGGGTCGCTCGAGTCCTTCCCAAGCTTGTTTACGGCTTGAGAAGGGTCGTTGAGGAGTAATACCGTCGACAACCTCGCATTCTCGTCTCCTCTGTATTGCGAAGTACGGCGTCCCTTCGTCAACAGCGAGTTTTCTGAGTCTATGCTATCAGGCCTGTCGCGACTAGTATTGCCGTCTTCAGAGCAAGAGAAGGCGAGTTAGTATACATACTATGCATCGGAAACAATGGCACTCACCGGCAGAGAGCCCGTAGATGTTAATGGCAGCCAACGCGGGTAAGACGAGGAGAAAGAGCGGCACAAGTTGACCAAAGGTCAGTGTCGCCTCTCCAGCTTTCACGTCGTCATAGACGCCTGATCGGTCCCGGAAGATGCAAAGAGTCCCCCATGGAAGAGCTATGCAAAGGTAGACTATGACAGCCGCGAAGGACTCGGTCATGTCAGGGTAGACGGCAGCAATGATGTGGAAGAATGTCAACAAGAGGTAGGCCGGGCGTGTGAACCGTTCGGGGCGATGACTCAGAAGGACTCTTCGCATCAGTCGTTCCGTTGCTGCCTGGGGTTCGGCGACCAACCATCTGCGGACCCAACCTCTTGACGAGCTGAACAGTTGACTCATTTTCCAGATAAACGCACCGCAAAGCATGATTACTGAAATTATCCGGTCAGGGTTCAAAGCCGTAGCTTCGGCGCTCTCAAGATGCGCATTCCAGGGGCGGCTGACCCATAGACACTTCACAGGAGTGCCGAGAGGCACACTCCTTCTGCGCAGCGGCCACATGGCAGTCGTAAGCAGTACGAAAAGGATTGTCATGCCAGCTACCCGGATATTTCGAAGCGTGCGCCGCTCGGTGAAAACGTTTTGAAGCAGCGTGAGAGAGGCAATGTGGACTGCAGAGCTCATCCACGCAAGGTAGACGACAATATTCCAGTGGTACACAGACAAGTTGTTGTTGAGCATCTCGTAATAGCCTGCAATGAGTATGGCCAGACCAGTGATGAGTTGCTGATCGCTGAGAGACAGCGTAACGTCTTCGATAATCTCTCGCCATCGAGACGCTTCGTTGCGATTATTGGCGTGGAACACACATCTATCAACGCGCCGCAGGTGCCGCTCGAGTAGGAATCCTCCCTTGTAAGCTATGATTGCGAGCAGCAAGACAAGGAAAGCTGTTATGAGGAATGACAAGATAATCTGTCGATGCGTCAGCACTTAGAGATCATCGAGCATCTGTATTAGAAGAAACGCACCCCCAATCCTGCGATATCCGGGTTTGGCTGTAAGGGGACAAATCCAATATCGGCCCAGGCAGACCCCCATATCGTCTCATTAGAAGCGTCGAACTCGAAGATGGCATCGCACGTCAAAGGTATGTCAACCACCCTAGAACTGTTTTTGACAACTAAATTTGCAGTTGCGGCTTCGCTGGTGTATCCTTGCAGCAGAGTGGTTGTCGCATATGGTGATGGATCGTGAGTGAATGTCGCTGTGGCAGATGCCACTACTTCAACTGTCCATTGTTCAAGCGTCGTGGTCAACTCGGATGGCGAAGACATGGCCTTTTTTCCCAGAATCCCGAGTAACAAGTGAAAGCCGCAGCACTGAATCACTCGAGACAGGCGCTGCCTGTTGCCTTATTATGCGAGTTCCACCGCGTCGGATTCTCAGCCTCGTGGTTTCACCCACCAATTGCACGTACTGCGGGCGTGTCAAAAACGCCACGAACTGCATCCAAAACCAATTCTAGACTCAAACCAGCTACTGTACCTCTTTCCAAGCCAACCGCTAATGTACGAACATCAAGACGGTAATGGTAACTCGATCTATCAAGTCGGCACCATTGGCATCTCGTACGTAGAAGCCTTTCAATGCTCATTAATTCTCTGCATCACAACGCGGAGACCAGACCATGCCATCTCATAAGACTGCATTCTGGGCGGTGATGGTCACGCTCATGGACAAGCCAATTTTTAACTTCCAGAGGGTAGCTGCCATGGGTTATAGTAGTTGTTTAGGTCTAGAACAACCGAGCTGCAAGCCACCATATTGACTCGACGACTTAGGTAGTCTGCGCCACACGCAGTCCATACATGGACGAACAACCGGCTCGAACCGCCAGCCTGGCGGGAAAGTCTAGAATCTAATAATAACAACATGATACTTGCCGATGAATGCAGCAGAGATCGGTTTCGAGGCAGATGATACACGCACGTGACACGATAGCACTCGCTACCTACCCAGGTACCTAATAAGTTGCTACGCAGCCCAAAGATCAACCGAAACGATCATGCGGCGCAAACGACATCTCGCAACGACGCCGGGAAACCCGCAAACAGCAAAGATGGAAGGGACGAAAAAACGAAGGGGAGCAGCTCCCTCGTTCGTCTACTCGAATTTTTTTCTACACAGTTAACCCGGCATAATGATCCTCTAATGCTTCGCCTGCCATCACATGATACACACGAATCTATCGTTCCACACGTCAACGACCACAACAACACTTCCATAATCTCCCTGAAAAAGAGAAAACCAAGAAGACATACACAGGGGAAGCGAAATGTGGCTGCGATGCGTCTTTCTGTGATCTCAGGTCCAAGCACACCTGTCAAAAAGTAATGTAACGTAGAATCGATCCCGTCTGGTTCATCTGTCGCCGAGAGATCCACTCCATTCATCAATCCATCTCCAGCATCATAGAGAAGAGTAACAAGATAATAAACAAAGAAGAAACAGAAAAGAAATCATGCCCTCCTTTACACCGCTGCCAACGCGCCCAAGAAGTAGTCTATCCCATGTTGCGTTGCGATCTTTTTCCGTCCCATATGCAATTTTACTACCCGTAGTTCTTTGCGCAAAAACAACAAAATTTCCCTCTCCATTTTAATCTAGCAAGTGGAAAATGCTGCATTTTTCCCCTGTAAGTTTTGCGCGCTCTCCTACTCTTCTTGAATATCCTGACGAGCCCTCTCGTCCTCGCTGTCCCTGGTGCGGACCTTCTTCATGGTGTTGTTACTGCCGCTCCGCGAGCTGCGCTTTGAGCCACGCGACAGGCCGGTACCTCTTCTTTGCTTTGCGTGTGCGGCTTCCAGAGCGGCTGCGAGACTGCTATTGCGTGGTGATGATGAGGAGTTGGCGTGGTGCAGCTGCTTGTTGCCGCCGGACCGGCGACGGCGCATGACGAGGCCACCGTCGCTATCGGAGCTGCTTTCGTCGTCGTATTCGTCGTCGTTGTCGCTGTCCAGTGCTGTTTCGTCGCGATCAGGCGAGTATCCTTCTTCGTCTTCGATGAGCTCGGTGCGGAAGGTAGGCTTGGTAAAATCGTTCAGAGTCGAATCAGAGTCTTTGGCTTCGAGTTCCTCCGTTGGACCGTTCTCGGCAGGGTCGATAGAAGAGGCTTCCGAGATGACAGAGGGGATGGACGGGTTGGAGACAGACATAGAGACAGCAGAGCCAAAGTCCGATGTGCTAGACACGAGCGATGGCGGTAGCTGTCCGGCGTGTCCAGTCGGGCTGGTCTCATGCGAAGAGCCTCGCTGGGAAATTTCGGCCGCACTGGGGCGGCGCGATTCACTGTTATTGTTGACTCCATGGTCATCTGGACTCGGAGGGCATTGGCGGCGGTGCAGGGAGACCTGTGGGGCATGCTGGTTGACGTGTCTGCTGGCCTGTGCATCCTCGCCTTCCCTGATCATTTTTCGAATACGCTCGTCGTCTGCGCGTTGCCAATCTTCGGCACTTGACTCGGTCACAAGATTCTGTGACTCTTGCTTGACAGGTGTCGCATCATTGGCGTACTGAGAAGCCGTAGACCCTACTTCTGACCTCAGCGAGCTGTTGGACGACTTGCGCGACAACGTGCCATAGTTCGGACGCAGGAATTTCGGCGCGTCAGATACCACTGACCCTGCACGGGAAGAGTTTCCACTGTTCGTGCTCGTGGCGGGTCGGAGGGCGTCTGGAAGATCGACATGGCCCGCTGCCGATGTCTGACTGACTGCGACACTGGGCACAGCATGTGAATCTAATGACTCCGTGGAGTCTTCTCGGTTCATCGAGCGACCACGAGTGTCGGACGGCTGCGACCGCGCTACAGATCGCTCTCGTACCGTTTTGAGAATACGTCTACCAGCACCACCAAGAAGCCCTCCAAGATTGGATCCGCCTGGTGACTCCAGCGCGACTGGCGTCCCCGGAAGACCAGGAGAAGGAGGCGGTGACTCTCGAGCCAAGTTGCCTTTTACATCCGATTGCTTCACGGTGCGCACAGAGCCGGACGTCGAGGTAATGGTTCGTGAACGCTCTGGCGGATGTGGTCGAGGGGAGGACGTTGCGGTGCTCTCGGACAAAACGGCAGACATTGAGTCTGGGCGCGGTGGTTCGGAGTCGAAGAATCCAGAGGTATGCTTCTCTGTCTCCGGGCTGGCAGTCACACTCCTAGACAACGGATGATCGCCTTCCCTAGAGGCTTTCAGTGCCGAGAAAATAGACTCATCGCCTCGAAGGCTATGATGGCGGGCGTCGTGGCTGATCGTACTACTAGACGAGGTCGTCGAAGGAGGCCCGGGTTGAGAGACTGGTATACCTGCAGATGAACCGCTCCTAGACCTGCCTTGCAACACATTACCAAACCCAAGACGCTCTCCCACTCTCTTGATGCCAGAGCGCACACGCTCCACCCACTGCAGCGGGACGACAGCTGTGTTGACATCCTCGTTCGAAACCTCGATCTTCTTGCCTTGACTTTGACGGTTTGAATCTGTCTCTTCCAGCCAAGCAGTCGGATTGGGGAGATCTGCTAGCACCCAAGAGTGGTGTCTGACCTCTTCAAGTGTGATGCGCTTGCCAGGATCCTTCGTCAACAAGCGCTTGAGCAAGTCATGTAGGTTATCGTCGATTTCCTCATAGCAAAGGTCAAGCTCGTGCCTTTTACCACTGCCAATAGGCGGGAATATGCGTCCATGTGAGCTAGGTCGTGATTGTGATTTTGTGTTGATTGGCAAAAGTCTCTTCCGTGGGATGTAGATCTCTTCGTCGGCGATTTGTCTCATGACTACAAACTCGTTGTCGACATACGGCGTCCGAGCATAAAGCATGCAGAAAAGTGTGATACCCAGAGCCCATACATCGATCGCCTTGGTGACGGGAGGAGGATCGTCCATCGGGTCCGTGATGCATAGCTCTGGAGCGAAGAAGGCAGGGGTGCCGACCGTTTTTGCAAGTTCCTTCGCTTCATCATCCAGATCATGGGCTTCGCTCTCACTCAGCTCTTCTGGGGCCTCTTCATCGTGTAGCGGTCTTCCGAGGTAGGACACGCCAAAGTCTGAGATCTTAACCCGGTGATCGATGGTCTGAAGAAGATTGGGTGGCTTGA
>Ga0265798_10011291_pt1 | contig 10896 bp, 13 predicted proteins | sample P3T30metagenome_FD_192430 | JGI IMG/M metagenome (GOLD analysis project Ga0265798, IMG submission 192430) | Plant litter microbial communities from East Loma Ridge, Irvine, California - P3 T30 | ecosystem: Environmental > Terrestrial > Plant litter > Unclassified | place: USA: California... | reverse complement strand
GTGAACGGGGCATTAGCGTGAGTCACGAAGACCTCCGATGACGATCTGAGTGTGGTAACCCACATCGTCCCGGAGGTCTTCGCTCACATCACCCGTTCACAACGTCCCGAGGAACTACAGCTAGCCCCGGCTCCACCCGCACGACGACGGGCCCCGCGCGATCAGCGCGGGGCCCGTCGTCGTCGGTCGCTCAGACGGTGTCGGCGCCGTCCTCGCGGTCGCCGCCCGGTGCCGCCTGGTCATCCGTCTGCGTCCCCGCCGCCGCGTCGCCGAGGTCGTCCCCGCCGCCGACGAGCGCGTCGCCGCCGCGGGCGTCGTTGCCCAGGTCCGCGAGCGCGGAACGCTCCTCGTCGCCGCGGTCCTCGAGGTCGAGGCCCGAACCGTCGTCGTCGGCCCGTGGCCCCTCGTGGGCGCGCTGGTCGTCACCGGACGTCGCCGCCTCGTGCTGCAGCTCGGCGCCGAGCTCGGTGTTGCCGCCCCCGCCGCCGTGGTCGTTCGGCATGGTGTCTCCCTCCCGCCGCGACGTCCGTCGCGGTCCGCGTCACGCGTCTCGTGACCCCTCCACGCGTAGTCGCCTCGCCCTGGACGCGACCCCGGACGGGAGGCGCGGTGCGGGTCCGTCCCGCACCGCGCCTCCCGTCCGGTGGTCGCGGGGACCGACGGCGGTGCGCCGGTCCCGTCAGGTCACCAGGCGTAGTCCTCCGGGGCCGTCCGGTGACCGGGGAAGATCTCGTCGAGCCGGTCCAGCGCCCGCTGGTCGAGGCGGATGTCCACCGCTCGGACGGCGGACTCCCACTGCTCCATCGTGCGCGGGCCCGTGATCGGCGCGGTGACGCCCGGCTGGTGGAGGAGCCAGGCGAGCGCCAGCTCGCCCGGGGTGTGCCCGAGCTCCTTCGCGAAGGACTCGTAGGCGGTGAGCTGGTCGCGGTGCCCCTCGACGTACTCGGCGCTGCGGCCGGAGAGGCGCCGCGAGCCGTTCTCCGTCTTCTCGATGACGCCGCCGAGCAGACCGCCCTGGAGCGGCGACCACGGGATCACCCCGAGGCCGTACTCGCGGGCGGCCGGGAGCACCTCGCGTTCGACGTCGCGGACGACGAGGTTGTAGATCGACTGCTCGCTGACGAGGCCGAGGGAGCCCCGGCGGGCAGCGGCCTCCTGCGCCTGCGCGATGTGCCAGCCCGCGAAGTTCGACGAACCGGCGTAGAGCACCTTGCCCTGCTGCACGGCGACGTCGATCGCCTGCCAGATCTCGTCCCACGGGGTGGCACGGTCGACGTGGTGGAACTGGTACAGGTCGACGTGGTCGGTCTGCAGCCGGCGGAGGCTCGCGTCGAGCGACTGCCGGATGTTCAGGGCGCTGAGCTTCCCGCCGTTCGGCCAGTCGGTCATGTCGCCGTAGACCTTCGTCGCGAGGACCGTCTTCTCGCGCCGTCCGCCGCCGTCGCGAACCAGCGGCCGATGATCTCCTCGGTGGCGCCCTTGCCCACCGAGCCCCCGTAGCCGTTGGCGGTGTCGAAGAAGTTCACGCCGAGCTCGTGCGCCCGGTCCATGATCGCGTGCGAGTCGTCCTCGCTCGTCTCCGGTCCGAAGTTCATGGTGCCGAGCACTGCTCGTGACACCGACAGCCCAGTACGACCGAGGTGTGTGTAGTCCATGCAGCCGGTCTACGCGCTCGGCGGTGTGCGCGCTGGGCGCTCGCGGGCGGCTGGGTCGGTCCGCGCGCGTACGGCGCGACTGGGTCGGTCCGCGCGCGGACGGCGTAGTAAAGGAGACCCGCCACGGAAGGAGTTCCCATGCCCGCCAAGGACGAGATCCCCAGCACGCTGCGCCGGTCGCCGGAGCACGCCCAGGAGATCTTCGAGAAGACCCTCGACTCGGCCAACGACACCTACGGCCCCGGCGAACGCGCGCACCGCACCGCCTACGCGGCCGTGAAGCACGAGTACGAGAAGGTCGGCGACCACTGGGAGGAGAAGGGCTCCTCCGGCCCGTCCGACTCCGGCGCCGCAGGGTCCCGCGGCTCGGGTGAGACGGAGGGCGGAGTGGATGCCAACGCCTCGAAGGCACACCTCATGGACGTCGCGAAGCGGCTCGACATCAGCGGTCGGTCGAAGATGGACAAGGACGAGCTCGTCGACGCGATCAAGCACGCGAACGACCGGGCGACCGCGAAGGCGCGGAAGTGAGAGCGCGCGTCCGGTGATGGCGCGCGGCCGGTGCGGTGTGGTGCGTGGTCGGTGACTGCGTGGGCCATGCCCGAGCAGGAATGGACGCCATCGGCCGGGGAGTAGCGTGCCGACCGTGAACACCCCAGCACTGCGCGGCAGCCGGATCCTCGGGTTCGGTCACCACCAGCCGGCGCGCATCCTCACCAATGACGAACTGTCGACGATGGTCGACACGAACGACGAGTGGATCCGCACGCGGACCGGGATCGAGACCCGACACATCGCGGGCCCCGACGACACCGTGACGTCCATGGCCGTCGAGGCCGGCCGTCGCGCCCTGGCCGACGCCGGGATCGAGCCCGCCGCGGTCGGGCTGGTCATCGTCGCCTCCACGACGCACCGCGACCGGGCCCCGTACACCGCCGGCCGCGTCGCCGCCGCGCTCGGACTGTCCCCGGCGGCGGCCCCGATCGACATCAACACCGCGTGCAGCGGCTTCGAGTACGGTGTCGGGCTCGCGGACCAGGCGATCCGCGTCGGGTCAGCCGACGTCGCACTGGTGATCGGGTCCGAGGTGCTCTCCGGCATCGTCGACTGGACGGACCGCTCGACCTGTGTCCTCGTCGGCGACGGCGCCGGCGCAGCCGTGCTCGGCGCATCGGACACCGCGCAGATCGGCCCGGTGTCGTGGGGGAGCGTCCCACACCTCGAAGAGGCGGTGCTCGTCTCCGGAGACCCCGAGCGCTTCACCCAGGAGGGCCGCTCGATCTACCGGTGGGCGATCACGGAGGCCGCCGACCACGCCCGCGCTGCCGTCGCCGCCGCGGGCATGACGCTCGACGACATCGAGGTGTTCGCGTTCCACCAGGCGAACCTGCGGATCATCGAACCGCTCGTGACGGCGCTCGGCGGGGAGTCCAAGTACGTCGTGCGCGACGTCGTCGAGTCCGGCAACACCTCAGCGGCCAGCGTCCCGCTCGGCCTGTCGAAGGCATGGGCCCGCGGGGAACTGCCGGAGGGGGTCCCGGCGCTGCTGTTCGGCTTCGGAGGCGGGTTCGCCCACGCGGGGCAGGTGGTGACCACGCCGGTCCGGCGTCACTGACCGCGGTCGCGCGCACGCTCCGACACGCCGTCGGTCGGACCGGTGCGCGCGGCCCGCGCACCCATCTCAACCGTTGCCGCGTACGTCCCGGTCCGTCTCGGCCGACTCGCGGACGGGGGTGTCGCTCCAGAGGTCGCGGTCGGCCTGCTTCCGCCACGGGAGCGACCGGCGTCCGCCCGGAGCGGTGACCCGCTGCGACTTCTCGCCGCGACCGGACCGCCCGCCCTTCGTGCTCTCCACCTGCTGCAGGACGACCGGGAACTGTGCCGGGGGGAGTCCGAAGCCGGTGCGCGACGCCTCGATCACCTTGCGACCCAGCGCGTGGTTGCCGAGACCGCCGACGGCGGCGCCGATGCCGAACGGCAGCGCTCGACCGAGGATCGTCGTTCCCTGCCGGGCGGCGAACCGCTTGATGAACTGGTCGCGGATCCGCCCGCCGAGGCCGTTCACGACCTGCTTCGGCAGCGACGACGTCACCATCTCGCCCCAGAAGGCCGAGCGAGCCTGTCCACCGCTGGCCTGGCCCGCGAGCTGCTTGATCAGCTGCGTCCCGGGGGTGCCGAGGATCATCGCCATCACGAGCGTCCGGGCACGCTCCGGGTCGTCCAGTGCGATCCCGTGCACCTCGGTCACGGACTGCGCGAACAGCGCGGTGGTCTCGAGGAACCCGATCGTCTCGGCACCACTGAGGCCGAGCGAGGCGGCCATGCCCACGCCGGGGACGACGGCGCTCGCCCCGACCGCTGCGCCGCCGGTCGTCACCGCGGTCAGGTACTGCCGCTCGAGGATCGCGATGATCTGCGCGGGACTCGCATCGGGGTGCCGGCGACGGAGCGACTTCACGTGCGCGACCACCACGGGCCGCTGCACGCTGATCACCCGGTCGAGCATCTTCACCCAGCCGCCGCTCTGCTGCCGCACGGGTGTGTTCGCGTCATGATCGTCGGAACGGGTCGTCTCGGTGTTGACCGGGAGGGGCACGATCCCCTGGTCCTTCTGCTCATGGGCCATGGCCCAGACGCTACGCCCGCCGGGTGGGAGGCTTGTTGGATGCATCCCGCTCACGCACTCGACGAGGTCCGTCGCGCGGCCGGCTTCCGCACCGTCGACGAGGTCGCCGCGCTGGCACCGTCCGTCCTGGTGCTCGACCCCGCCTCCACCCTGATCGGCACCGGAGTGTCCATCGAACGGGGCGTGCTCGTCTTCCCGGGGACGACGCTCGAGACGCGCAGCGGGGGCACGATCGCCATCCGCACCGGCGCACGGCTGGGGCCAGGGCCGGTGACCATCGTCGCCGAGGGACCCCACGTCGAGGTCGGACGGGCCGAGCTCGGGCCGGGAGCGGTCACCGTCGTCGCTGCGCACGCACCCGTGACGGTGGGCGACGGGGCGCGGCTGTCGGGCGGCTGCGTCGTGGAAGGGCCCGCGACGATCGGGGCCGGCGCGCAGGTGCTCGGCACGGTCGCCCTGCGCAGTGTCGAGCTCGGCGCGGGTGGTGGTCGCCGGGAGCCCGACCCGGATCGGCGGGGAGCCGTCGTGAAGGGAGCGGGCCGCGTGCACGGGATCCAACTCGGGCAGGGCGAGGTGGTCGTCGGCCGGACGGAGGTGTCCGCTCCGGAACGGCAGCGAGCGCACCACCCGGACGTGACGCCGACCTGACGTCGCTCTCCGTCCGGTCCCTCCCCGTCCGTCCGTTCCCCGTCCGGTGGCTCGCCGTCGGGTCGTTCCCCGTCCGGTCGCTCGCCGTCGGGTCCAGTGACGGCCGCCTCCCACCTCCGCATCACCGGCAGGGGACGCCGGCCCGGACGAGCTTCACCCGGAGGCGGTCGGGGTCCATCAGGTCGGTCCAGGTCACCCGTACGACGGTCCGTACCTCCGGGAACGACCGGACGAAGTCCTCCCGCTGTTTCTCGTGCCAGTGCGCATCCGCCGTGCTGCGGCCGTCGAGCATCACCGGGTCCTCGTACTTCGCACGGCCGTCCACCTCGAGCACGACTCCCTGGTCGGGGAACCAGAAGTCGACGACGGCGGTCCGTTCCCCCGGCCGTTCGAACGCCTGCTGTTGCACCGGCTCGGGTGCGCCGAGTTGTCGGAGTCGGACCCGGCACACCGACTCCGCGGGCGACCCTGACCGCGTCGAGCCCATCTCCAGCGCCAGTGCTGCTTTCGCTCGGCCGTTCCCGAGCAGCTCGGCTTCGGCGCGCAGGTCTGCCGGCGTCGCGACCGTGTTCCGCAGGACATGGTCGACGGCGGGAAGCGATGAGACGAGCGGACGCGTGGCGGCGACGTCGACCGCGGTCCGCGCCGGCGTCGTGACCACGAGTCCGCGGCCGATCGTCACCGGGGGCGGACGGTGCGCGACGCCGTGGCGGACGAACCACGCGGTCACGCGCGTGTGCGTCGTGGTCGGGTCGGCGACGTGCACCCGGGGTGGCCATCGCCCGACGACGGGCAGCCCGAGGACGGCGCACGCGGACTCGTGGCAGATCACGTCCTGGTCACGGATCCGCGTCAGCGACGCACGCACGAGCACGAGATGGCGTTCATCCGGGCGCAAAGCGTCCAGGGACCCCGGGGCGACGAGGACCCCCGGACGGAGACGCTCGAGTTCGCCGCGGTGCACGGCCCGTTCGAGGCTGCGTCGTTCGGACGGAGGGAGTCCGGTGGTCCGGACGAACTGGATGGCGTCTGCTCTGCTCACGGCAGCAGCGTCGTCGAGCCGTGCCGAACGATTCGCCTGAGCGACCGAGTCAGTGGAGGAAGCGCCTGGCGACGACGGCTGTGGAGGGACCGCGACGACTCATGCGTCGCCATGGATCGACGGAGCACCGGACGATCGACAGGTGGGATGACGCACGATGCACGCGCAGAAGATGTGTGGGCAAGGATCGACGTCGCACGTGTTGATCGACGCGTGGGACGTCGCTTCGTGCGTGTACATGTTTCGACGGCGGCCCGGACGGCGGCCCCGCGCGGCGCCGCCCGCCGCGCGTCAGCGCCGCGCGAGCTCGGCGCGCAGCGGCAGGTCCTGGTCCTCGAGGATGAGCTGCGCGCCCGCCGACGTCCGGGCGTTCACGACGATCGGCGCGAGGAGGTTCACGGTGGTGCCCGAGTCGCCCGGGTTCGCGACGACGAGCAGCATCGCGTCGGCCGGGTCGGTCAGCCCGAGGCCCGCGGCCTGCTCGTCGGTGAGCTCCGGCGCGTAGGACGGCAGGTGCACGGCGGCGTCGAGCACGAAGAGCCGGGCGTCGTCGCCGACGAGCGTGAACAGGCCCTCGGCGCCGTCGACCGGCGTCAGGGTGAACACGGGTGCGGGTGCCAGGCCGAACGGCGGGACGGCGAAGGTCAGGTCGATGCTCATCGGAGGTAGTCCATCAGGGTCGGCTGGAGGACCTTCGCGGTGACCGCGAGGGCCGCCTGGTAGTTGGTCTGCTGCACCTGCAGGTCGAGGATGGCCTGCGCGAGGTCCTTGTCCTCGATGCCGGAGCGGCGGTTCTCGAGCGAGACGGTCGCGCTCTTCAGCGAGTCCTGTGCGGCGAGGGCGGTGGCGTGGCGGACGCCGACGTCGGCCTGCGCGCCCCGGACCGTTGCCAGGGCGGTGTCGACGTCGCCGATCCGAGGGTTCACGTTCGTCCCGTTCTGCAGGTCGTTGACGATGGAGTCGATCACGCCGAACACCGACGTGGCACCGGTGCCGAAGACCTGCTCGCCGGAGGTGTCGACGCGGACGGTCTCGCCGTCGCCGATGCGACGGGAGACCGCGGTGCCGGCAGCCGCCCACCCGGTGGCGGGGTCGTACGCGCCGGACGCGGTGGAGGAGCCGGCGAAGATGGAGCGGGTGCCGTGGGTGGTGTTGGCACGCGCCTCCAGGTCGGTCTTCAGCGCCCGGAACTGGGTGATGAAGGCCTCGCGGTCGGTGTCGCTCATCGTGCCGGAGTTCGCGGCCTGCACGGTGAGGTCGCGCACGCTGTTCAGGACGTCGTAGACGCTGGCCAGGGCGCTGTCGGTCGTGGCGAGCCAGCCGACGGCGTCGTCCGCGTTGCGGGTGTACTGCGCGGTGGCGGCCTGCTCCTTGCGGATCTGCATGCTCGACGCGGTGCCGACGGGGTCGTCGGACGGACGCTGGATCGCCCGGAGGGAGGTGGCCTGCTCGGTGAGCTGGGCGACCTTCGCGGCTCCGGCGTGCAGCCGTGCGGCGGCGGCGGTCATCGACATCTGGGTGGTCACTCGGGTGATCACGGTCAGCCCCTCCCGACGAGTCCGACGCGGTTGATGATGGTGTCGAGCATCTCGTCGACGGCGGTCAGGACGCGTGCGGCGCCCTGGTACGCGTGCTGGTAGCTGAGCAGTGCCACGTTCTCCTCGTCGAGGTCGACGCCGGCGCTGGACTGCTGCTGGGCCCGTGCGTTGGTCAGGGCGAGCCCGGTGAGCGTCGATTCCGACGTGGCCGTCCTGGAGGCGCTGCCCACCCCCGCCACGAACGTCGCCCAGGCGCGGTCGGGCCCGTCCGTCGCGGCGCCGAGCCGCGAGAGCGCGTCGGCGAACGAGTCGTCGAGCTGCCCCGACGCGTTCCGCGTCGCGAGGCCGTCGGCGTCGGTCGGCACGACGGAGAGGCCCTGTGCCGCGGGCACGCCGGCGGCGATGGCGAAGAACGGGGCGCCGGTCGCGCCGGTCGGCGTGGTGCCGGTGGCGTGCACGGCGTTCACCGCGGTGGCGAGCGCGGTCGCGACGCGGTCGTATGCGGCGGACGCCTCGGCGAGCGCGCCGCCGGTGCCGTCCGCGGTGGCCGGGGCCAGCAGGGAGACGTTCCCGCCGATCGACCCGCCCAGCGACACCGCGCCGGCCGCCCCCGTCGTCCAGGTGAGGGTCACCGGGGCGCCGTCGGCCAGTCGCTCGCCGCCGCCGAGGGCGATCGAACGGGCGTCGGTGCCCTGGACGAGCGGGTTGCCGCCGAGGAGCACGTCGACCGTGCCGTCCGCGTTCGAGCGGACCGTGCCGCCGGCGAGGGACGCGATCTGCTCGGTGAGCTGGTCCCGCTGGTCCATGAGCTCGTTGGCGCTGCCGCCGCTCGTCACCGCGTCGCGGATGCGACCGTTGAGGACGGCGACCTGCTTCGCCGCGTCGTCGAGCTGGGCGACCTGACCCGCCACGGTGCTGCGGATCGACGACCACTGCGCGTCGACCGCTGTCGAGCCGCTGGCGAGGGTGCTGGCGACGGTCCCCGCGGCGCCGAGGAGCGCGCTGGCGGCGCCGGGGTCCTCCGGGTGGGCGGCGAGCTGGCCCCACGAGGACCAGAACGCGTCGAGCTTCGTGGCGAGTCCGTGTTCGCCGGGCTCGTGCAGGCCGTCCTCGAGCGCCGACAGCGCGGTCGCCCGTGCACCGGCGTACGACGAGGAGCCGGCGGCGACGCGGACACCGGCGTCGAGCGTGAGGGAGCCGAGTCGGGCGATCGCGTCCACGGACACGCCCTGCCCGGCGAGCGCGGCGGTCCCGCGCATGAACCCGGTCTGGACGGCGGGCACGGAGGTCTGCGTCACCCGCTGCCGGGTGTAGCCGACGGTGCCGGCGTTCGCGATGTTCTGGCCCGCGACGTCGATGCCGGCGCGGGCGGCGGCCAGGCCCGAGTAGGCGGTGGCGAGGGATCCGAAGGTGCTGACCACGGTGCTACAGCGTCCCCTCGAACAGGCGGGCACCGTCGGTGCCGGAGCCGGAGGTGCCCGACGCGTCGTAGGTCGATGCGCCGGTGACGGAACCGGCGAGCGTCTCCTCGGTCGCCTGGGCGGCGGCGCGGAGGAAGCGGTCGTTGTCGTCGCGGAGCGCGGCGATCTGCGTCGTCAGCTCCACCATGGCGGTCAGGTGCGACGTCAGGATCTCGCCCCACGGGCCGTTCGGGGCGGCGGCCACGACCTCGCGGAGGGGCGCGTCGGGGGAGACGCCCCACTCCTCGGCGACCTCGGCGCTCGACGCGGCACGCTCCAGGCCGGTGCTGCGGAGTCGCTCGAGGACCTGCTCGACCTCGCGGCTGGCGTGCGACACCCAGCGGGAGCGCCCGGCGGCGAGCAGGAGCTGTTCCTCCTCGAGCTTGAAGGTGAGCAGTTCGAGCAGTTCGCGTTCGCGCCAGAGCACGGCGGACAGGTCGTTCACGCTCATCATCTCCTCCCGGTGGGGGTGTGTCGGTCGTCCTGGGGACAGCAGGACCTATCGGACCGTCGGCGCCGGGCGTAAGCGACCGACGGGGGCGACCGGCGCGGCGGACGCGGGACGGGCCTCCCGGCCGCACCCCGGGCGGGGGACAAGAACGGACGTTCTCCGACCGGGGTCCCCCCAATGGCGGACGGGCTGCACCCCGTCGCACCCCCGCACTGGGGTGGGATCCGCCCTCGTACAGGACACTGCCAGCCGATACATTCGAAACGCTCCGCGGGGGACACCGCGGGCACCGCCCGGAGGGAACCGGGTGGTTCTTCGGCGTACGCACCGGCTGACCGAGGCCGGTGTCAGCCGTGCCCACGGACGGGTCAGCCACGCAGGACGACCAGGGGGAAGACCATGGACCGCAACGACCGCAACACGATGATCGTGGAGCACCTGCCGCTGGTGGGCTACATCGTCGCCGACGTCCGCGCCCGTGCCACCCACCTCGACCGTGACGACCTCGCCGCCGTCGGCTCGCTGGCACTCGTCGCCGCCGCCGACGCGTTCGACCCCGACCTCGGCGTCCCGTTCGGCGCGTACGCACGCACCCGCATCACCGGGGCCATCGCCGACGACATGCGCTCCGCCGACTGGGCGTCCCGCGGCACGCGCAAGCGGATCCGCGAGACCCTCGCGACCCAGGAGGCGCTCTCCGCGCAGCTCGGCCGCACCGTCGGCGTGCAGGAGATCGCGGACGCGATGGGCGTCGACCGGCAGACCGCAGCCGACGCGATGACCGACGCGGCCCGGACGGTCGGGGCGATCGACGAGACCGTGCACGACGTCCTGGTCGCCGACACCCCGCTGCCCGGCGAGGAACTGCTCGAGGCGGAGAAGCGTCGGTACCTGCGCGCCGCCGTCGAGGCGCTGCCCGACCGGATGCGGTTCATCGTCGAGAACGTCTACTTCGGCGACCGCTCGGTGACCGACGTCGCGAACGAGCTCGGCATCACGCACTCCGCGGTGTCGCAGCAGCGCTCGGAGGCGATGCGCCTGCTCCGCGACGGCCTCGCCGCGCACTACGGCGACGACGGGGCCGCTGTCGAGCCCGCCTCGCGCACCACCGCCGCACGCCGGAGCGCCTACCTGGCGCGGGTCGCCGCGAACGCCGCAGCCGGCGTCGCGCGGGCCGTGCACGACGCCGCGACCCCGGTGGTCGCGGCGAGCTGAGACGTCGGTGGGGACTTCTCGCGAAGTTTCTCCGCCGATCCCCTAACGACTCCGGCCACCCGGTCGAGAGTTCCGGATGTCAGCCCACGGACGGGCAGGCACCAAGCCCAGATTTCACGGAGGAAACCATCATGGGTATGTCCATCAACACCAACCTCTCGGCACTCAACACGTACCGGAACCTCAACGCGACGCATAACGACCTGTCGAAGTCCCTCGAGAAGCTCTCGAGCGGCCTCCGCATCAACCGTGCTGCCGACG
>Ga0265798_10011289_pt1 | contig 10897 bp, 4 predicted proteins | sample P3T30metagenome_FD_192430 | JGI IMG/M metagenome (GOLD analysis project Ga0265798, IMG submission 192430) | Plant litter microbial communities from East Loma Ridge, Irvine, California - P3 T30 | ecosystem: Environmental > Terrestrial > Plant litter > Unclassified | place: USA: California... | reverse complement strand
TGTTTGTTTTCCATTCCTTTATCTAGTTATTAAGCTTGATAGGATAGGATTGATCGTCCATGAAGCTAGCTCTACTATTAGTAATTGATGATTAGCTAGCTCTACTATTAGCTCCTCATTTACCTTTATTACCATAAATAAACTACTTTAAGGCCTACGTTGGTATGACCTCTAGTCCTCTTGCTCTACTCTTAACTTAGATTAGAAGCTGGCTAGGATCTAACCTAAGAAGCATCAATAAGGTGTACGCGAGAGCGTTTGGAATAGTCTATTTAAGGTATACTTACCCCCTACGGGGGTAAGAGACGCTTTAATATTGATTCTATGATAGGCCTGTACAGTAGAAGGCTTTGATCGACTAGTAGTCATTACTGCTATAGCTTAGATCTATTAGTCAGAGGCTTAGATCAATTAGTAGGAGGCTTAGATTAGTTAGTAGCTACTACTACTATTAGAGATTAGATTAATTTATAGGTCTCTACTACTACTACTATAGATAATACTAATCTATAGGTCTCTATAAGTATAGATGGCTACTACTGCTACTACTATATGTATACTAACTATACTAGGTCTCTACTAGGATAGATGGTTACTACTACTACTACTATAGATTATACTAATCTATGGGACATGCCAGGATCAGTGCCTTTAAGATGATTAAATCTGACCATTCGCTAAGCCGAGTCTATCCCTGACTAGAAGGAGGGATAGGCGAGGCTTAGGGGAGGATATAAGAAGAGTAAAGGGAGGGCGTCCTAGTTACTAGTCAGCCTAATATATAGGAGTCCTAGTATAGAGAATAGAGGAATCATAGGGACTAGTGCTATACTACTGTGATAGATCATTACTACCTATATTATATTAATCATTATAGTATATATCTACTAGTGACTACTACTAGTACTGATTATATTAATATACCTAAGCCTGTACCATATACTCTCCTCTCACTAACCCCCGGCGTAGCCGGGGGTTAGCGAAAGTGGTGACAGATTAGGAAGGAAGAAGGAGAAGTAAGGGGGGAGCTACTAGAGAGCTAACCTATAGAATCGTTAACAGTACAAGTCAGAATATAGGTGTATGCTAGGCGTTAGATAGCTAGTACCACTTAATTAAAATAATCATAATATAGGTGTACGCGAGAGCGCTTGTATCAATCTGTATATTGGATACGCGAGGCGCTATCATGTTAGTGTCGTCGATCATTTAAGCGGGGTGAGATTCGAACTCACGGCCTCCTGGTTAAGAGCCAGTCGCTCTACCACTGAGCTAACCACTTCTAATTGAGATCTGAAGATTAGTAATCTATGATTTAAGTTTAAGCTGACCAACCGCGATTCGAACGCAGGCAACCTCGACCAAAACGAGGGGGGCTACCACTACCCTATTGGTCATGGCATCATGGATTGTAGAGTCTTAGTCTCCCTTTTATAGTCTAGTAGATTGAAATCATATAATATCTAGAGTTTAGTAGATTGCAATATGTTGATTAAAGCTTAGCTGACAGAGGCAGGACTCGAACTTGCAGTGGGTATAAACCCGGCTGGGTTACAACCAGCTCCCTTACCAATTAGGGGTACCCTGTCTTCTACCCTGTCTTCTACCCTTGCTGCCTCAACGTGGAGTCGGACCACGGTCTGCTGAACTTCACTCAGCTGCTTTAACCAACTAAGCTATCGAGGCGTCATGCTACTCTCTTATAGGCCAAAGTGAGAGGGGGGGGGGACTATTCGTTCCATTCACCAAGAATAAAACTGTATCGCCCTCGGAACCGCTTACCAGATGCCGCAACAGAATTAATTCGATTATGGTCGGTATTAAGTACCTTGCACGCTTCCAGCTTGTTTGTGTACTCTGTAGTAATGTTGGTAAGGTGATCGATAACGGTTACTGCTTGTGTTACTCGAACCGCCTTTGGCTTAGGAATAGTTTCGCCAGCAATAATAGCCTTAAATCGGGCTGACATTTCTGCGGCAGATAGTGCAGGAGTAGTATTTTCTGGTACTAGAAGCTCAGTGGTGATAAGTAGCTGGTTATGGAACCAACCCTTTTGACCCCACCGCTTTGTATTATTCACCAGTGATGAATGCATACCCACCAGTGGTCCTAGTTCCTTAGTCGCAGGTGCCATGAAGAGTAGCTTATACGTGGTGCCAAGACTATCATCAAGTTCGTATACATATACTGGTACCCGTAGCCCCTTGGCTTGTTGTTCACGTTCTTGTTCTGTCATTTGAAATCCAGAAACAATCCCGGGCACGTAAGTCTTGTTGATGTTTGGCGCTAGTGTTACAAATAGGTATAGCTCTACGATACCTAGGATATCTTCTAGAGTTAGACCACAGTAAAGACCATTAACAGGAGCTGGTAGGGGATAAAGAATAACAATAGCTGATGCTAGACGGTTATGCAGCCAGTGACCACTAACTGCTGAGCTACGACTATGAGTAGCTACACGGTGACCAATGCTACGCCCTTGTCCAGAATAAGTATCCTTATCTACCTTGATAGTATAGCAACCTGGGACGGCTAGATCACGATTTAGCCGTGAGATTGTAGATGGCCCAGCTAGGCTAGTAAAGTAAGCACGAGCCTTAGGGCCTTCGTTAGGGATAGGCATAGGCACAGTGATACCTGCAGCAATCACAGCCTTGCAAAAAGCCATAACTACAGGGGTTACCACCATACGACCACCGAACAGAACACGGTTGAAAAGTGAAATAGTAGGTCCACCTCCGGAAGCAACGTGCTCACGGACAGTTGCGTCTAGGCGCCAGTGATCTTCCTTTCCTACCTTCACCGGAGAATAGCCAACACGTGGATCAGTAGAATAGTGCTTAGCCTCTTCTAGTAGATAGTTATGTAGTGCACCTGGTGCAAGATTGAGCTTGTTCATTGAATTTTATATATAAGTGTACGACCGAGAATATGCATATAATGCATACAAATATAAATAGTTATTATATTATACAGTTAAAGAGACTATATTGTCCTAAAGTAATAATATTATTACTTTAGTATTAGCTGAACTTCACTCAGCTGCTCTAACCAACTGAGCCATCGAGACTATATTGTCAGTGTTATGGGGGCTATTTTCAAAAATATATGTTATTAATCAGCCGCAGGTTCCCCTACGGCTACCTTGGTTCGACTTCAGACCAGTCAGCAAGCCTAGCTCAGTAGTCATATCAATAGAGCGTTAGCTATTACGAATTAAATAAATAATTCCAACTTTGAGGTTGTGTGACTCATATTGATTATAATCCTACGTTACTACTGCTCGCTTACAAGCCCGTGACGAGCGGTTAGTACCCCGGTGAGAGTAAAGTTCACCGCCCCGTACTAATGGGCGATTACTCGGGACTCCGCCTTCACGTACACGAGTGTCAGTGTACGATCTGGATGCTAGCAGTGATTAGGATGAGTGATATGATACACGCTCCATTATAACTGCTCTTGTGGCACGCCTGTAGCCCATTCCATAAGGGCCATGACGGCCTGTCATAGTCCCATAACTATCTCCTTTTAAGAAAATAATCTCTTACGCTACCACAATATTATAAATAATAAAATAGATGTATAAGAAACTGGGATTGCGTTCGTTGTGTGGAATCAACCGGACGACTCACGATCACGAACTGACGACGGCCATGCAACACCTGTGATTATCTTAATCGAAACTAAGATACCATACAAGGAATGGTAAGTTTTTAAGCGTACTGTCTGATTAAACAGCATGCCCCGCACCCGTGTGCTCACCAGCGGTCTCATCGTTAGTGTGTCAGCCTTGCGGCTATACCATACAGGCGAGGAACTCAGGCGTTAGCCTTATAAAAGTCGTAATATCAATCTTTTATGGTTCCTATAGTTTACAGCTAGGGCTAAGCAGGCTCTACTCTGCGTCGGTATCCTAGCTTTCGCACCTGACCGTCAGTCATATAGAGTATCACTATCAGGACTACCTTCAAGCGTCAGAGAATCTCAGCTCTCAGCTAAATCTTATTGATACCCCACAATGACTCAAGCCATTTAATTATAGCAAGCTGCGTGCCCTGTACGCCCATTCATCTCCATAAGGGTTGCCCTTTCTGTCTTACCGCGACTGCTGGCACAGAGGTTAGACAGGGCTTGCCATACAATACATCATTATGGTACTGTATAAACGAGAAGAGCCGTAGTAACCACTCTTCTACTCTAGGTCACCTGGTCACACCTTAATCTAATCTTATGAAAAATAGATAAACGGTGCATTGCCAAGGATGCTCCACTGCTGCGTACAATTGTACCCTGGGTGGCCAGTGTCGGATATATAGCTATCACTATTTCCTACCCGTCATAGCTTGCCTAAATAAGCGTGGCTGTTAGGGACTGAGTATATGCACTGGTGATATTAATCTTTGAACGATTAAAACCGTATTATCATTGAGTTACAATGTCCAATACATAAATACTACAGTGCTACTGACCGTGAGGCTGCTCTACTCCCGTAAGAGCTAAAGCACTAGCTTGCATGTGTAAGACGCCTAGAGACCCTTCATGGTGCGCCACGATGAAGCGCTTCCTTATCCTTTTCTAATTTATAATTATTAATATAATAAAAGGCCTAGACATATGATGTCGTCTTGTGTATCACTAGGATACGGTTCGTTATACAGTTAGGTTAAATTTAATCCTATTAGATCTGTACCTTTAGGTCCTTAATTAGTATGATCTCAAACTAAGTAGCCCTACCCTAAATTATTGAGAATGGGCAGCAGACCTGACTTAGATCCACTAGTTAGAATAATAATATTCTTTTCAAGATACTGACAATGAGCAGTACACTTAACTTAAGGCCCACTAGTTAGTCCCCACGTAGTGTATATATTTATAATCTAAGGATGGCTAGATTCACAACACGCAGTGTACCCTCTCTAAGGTCCACTAGTTAGAATATTATCTTTAACCTAAGGATGGCTTGACTCTCAACATGCAGTGTCCCCTTTATAAGGCCCACTAGTTAGAATGATATTAATTTATTACGCAGTCGACGGGGTTCGAACCCGCTCCCACTACGTTGACAACGTAGGACACTACCATTATGCTACGACTGCACTGCTCCTTTACCGTATCATCACTGACAGGATATAAATTTCTAGTCTCGGCCCTTATAAAATGAAATTTTATTAGGGCCGTTAAGGGGGACTACTAATGTAAGATAGTGATTAGGAAACAGTGTATAGAACGCTTGTGACGGCTGCTTCAATACCATCCATAAGGATGGCAGGTACAACACCTAGTAGTAGAGTAAGTAGTACTAGAGGTAGTAGAACAGCAAGTTCACGTCGAGTAAGATCAACTGTATAAGCTAGATGAGGACCGTAGCTACCAGCAACTAGACGACCAAATAGCCAAATACTGTAACAAGCAGATAGAACGATACCTAGAGATCCAAGTACACCAGCGACTACTGATTGTCCTAGAACACCAGATAGACAAAGGAATTCACCAATCCAGTTCATTGATAGAGGTACACCCATGTTAGCACAAGTCATCAGGAAGAAGATTAGACTAAACAGAGGCATAACACTAGCTAGACCACGGTAGTATCGAATAGATCGGCTATGGTATCGATCGTATAGTACTCCACCTACTAGCATGAACAGAGCTGGAGAGACCAGTCCATGTGCTAGTGATAGGAAGACAGCACCAGTGATACCAACCATACTGTTTGAGAATAGACCTAGTACTACTACTGCCATGTGACTAACAGATGAATAAGCAACTAGAGCCTTAAAGTCAGATTGACGTAGAGTAGCTAGACTAGAGTAAACTAGACTTACAACTGCTACTGTTTGAACTAGAGGACCGTAGTAATGACAGGCATCTGGTAGGATAGGAAGCATAACTCGTAGTACACCGTATGTAGCTAGCTTTAGTACTGTACCAGCTAGGACCATAGATCCAGCTAGAGGAGCATCAGCGTGAGCTCGAGGTAGCCAGACGTGAACAGGTACAAGTGGAGTCTTAATAGCAAGAGCGATTGCGAAACAAACCCATAGTACTCGTTGTACAGCAGGGTCAAGATTGATAGTATGTAGAATAGCTAGATCAGTAGTACCAGTAGCGGCGTATAGACCAACAATAGCTAGTAGCATGAATAGTGATCCACCTAGCGTGTATAGGAATAGTAGCATAGCTGAACGCACTCGTGTAGGTGATCCACCCCAAATCCCAACTGTAAAGAATAGAGGAATAAGAACAGCTTCGAATGATACGTAGAACATAAGTAGGTCTAGTAGACTGAATACAGCAAGTAGTAGACCACAAGTTAGTAGTTGGAAGACGTTGAATAGTCGAACACTGTGACTTACGTTGCTCCATGAAGCAAGTAGACAGATAGGTGTTAGTAGTCCAGTTAGTAGAACATAGTAAACACTAAGTCCGTCTAGTCCTAGTTGTGCTGTACCGAATCCTACTGGAGCATAGTATACTAGTTGGAATCCAGGAGTACAAGGATCATATTGAAGCCAAAGATAGAAACAAAGTCCACAAGTGATTAGACTTACTGACAGTGCTACAAGCTTAACTTGTTCTGCTAGCTTAGCTGTGTTATCCTTTAGTGGTAGCAGTACTAGTGCACCCATTAGAGGAACAAGAATTGTAATTGCAAGCATTATTATTTTATTATTATAGAACCTAGGCAGATAATTGAATTTAGATTATCACTTTACTGCTCCTTTAGGTTCTAGTCCATAGATACCCTATACTATACTAATATCCTTACTTTAGCTCAACCTATAGATTATAATTATCAATCTAGACTATCGATATACTATTTACCATGGCCCAACCTGTAAGTTGGAATAAGTACTCTCTAGAGAATATAGCAGTCCTACTATAGCCCTACCTGTAGATTAGTATAATCAGTATATATATATTATCCAGCTCCCACAATAGTTAACCTGTAAGTTGTAACTTCTATAGCAGTCCAACAATAGTAGAACCTGTAAGTTGTAATGTTCGACCTACTATATCCTTACCTTAGCTAATCAAAATGATCAGTCTAGAGATTCTTTATCCTGTTACCCATCATAGCTCAATCTGTAAGTTGTAACCCTATAGCAGTTCTACTATAGTTTAACCTGTAAGTTAGAATTTTATATTCTTTATCGTATAGGGGGTAGCCGGCTCGAACGGCTGCTAGCGCTGTGTAAGAACGCTGACCTAACCACTAGTCGAACCCCCCTTTCATTTACCTTGTCTAATATTAATTTATAGCCAAGCAGGGACACGTGGACTCGAACCACGGCTGAAGGTTTTGGAAACCTTAGTACTACCGCTATACTATATCCCTTAGCTTACATTGAGCTAACTATGTCTAGACTAGTATTTTGGGTCACTCCGCAGAATCGAACTGCGATCTCTCCATCCACAGAGGAGCGCTCTACCGCTGAGCTAGAACGACCTGTTATTTAGTATTATTTATATTTATTAACTGCTCATCGAATAATATGATGAGCCTGTCCGCGTGTGGGTTCGAACCACAGTCTCAGGTTTACAAGACCCGTATTGGACCACTCAACTACGCGGACTACTAATAATTAATCTTAACGCTACTGGGACTTGAACCCAGTCTTCCTGTGTGAAGGACAGGCGTGCTACCCCTACACTATAGCGTCACTGATAGATTAATATTATGAATATGAGCGGGGCCAGGATTCGAACCTAGATCTACAACTAATGAGGCTGATATGTTCCGCAGATTACACTACCCCGCTGTTTATAATCTTCTTTCTTTTAGCTTTAAATTCTGTTATAGGGACTATAATATTAGCAATTATTATTTAATCGGACGCGGCGCGAGTCGAACACGCAAGTGGTCATCCCACGTACAGCTAGCAACCGTACTCACCTCACCATAGCTGTGCACGTCCTGGTTAATTGAAATAATATATCTTAATACTATCCTCTATCATCTTATTAGCTATAAGCCTTTAAGATGACGGACATGAAGCGATTCGAACGCTTGGTGGTTTGACGCCACGTCGAGGTTCAAGCTCGATGCCTTAGACCACTAGGCTACACGTCCATCTCTACCTTACAGTTAGGGGTCTATAGAACAATATTATGTTAACTAGAGCTTTGATACGTAGACTCGGCTAACGATCAGTTGTAGGAATGGAGGTAGTAGGTAAACTGAAACTACGTATACTAGAACTGCTAGAGCTAGTAGTACAGAGACAGCTTGGTTAAGGAAGAAGAAGGGTAGTGCTTGAGGCATTAGATCTAATATTTATACTTTAGCGTGACAGGCTTACCGTTATCACAGGAAATAAGATTTTGATTATATAATTATTACACGGCCCTGCGGGCCGCCAAGAAGGGGGACTAACTCTAACCTAGAACAATAGTTCCGCAGTACGTTATCTTAAGATTAAGATTGTACAGGGATCATGTTGAAGGCGTGTAGAGGAGTAGGTGATGGAGTACACCATTCTAGTGTAGTACTGTGAGACGTGTTAGTCACGAATGACTTGTTGTCTACGAAGAAGGCTGGAACAGCCCAAGCGTTGTCGGCAACCTTACGGTCGCTAACTAGCATGTCGTATACAGTGTACAGGAATAGGACAGTAGCACCAACACTGATGAATGAACCAACAGATGATACGTAGTTCCACCCAGCGTAAGCGTCTGGGTAGTCCGGGATCCGTCGTGGCATCAATATGTTAATAAATAAATTTCTGCAATCTACATTACAGTCTAGACTCTATCTACACTCTGATCTAATTCTATAGATTTAAGTGCGCAGGAATAAAGGTTTAGTATACCGAGTCGTTGAACGATCAATCTAGTGATCGCTTATGATAGCTAATATATTGCATCTCATAAATTTACCGCGTGTCAAGGCATGAGTTAGATTACCTTGCAGCCCTAGGAAGTGTTGTGGGAAGAACGTAACGTTAACACCAATGAACAGAGTCCAGAAGTGAGCTGACGCTAGTCGTTCGTCGTAAGCAAGTCCAAAGAACTTAGGTGACCAGTAGTAGAATCCAGCGAAGATGCTGAATACAGCACCCATCGATAGTACGTAATGGAACGTATATTATTAAAACCCTGATCTTCACCAGGGACGAGACCTTATCAGAACGAAATTATAATAACGTTTGGGTTAAAGGTCGTTGCTCATAAGAATTAATTTATCTTATGATCCTTGTTTAGCATTAGAGGCCTTCAAGGAGTTGATTACCATTATATTAGGCGCACTTACATTAATGCGCAACTACATAGTAAGTCATTAAGTTAAGGCTCTGAGGAGCACATGTCCAACGACATGTATCGGACCATGCCATAACTATAAGTAGTCATGAAATGTGGTCTCTAAGGCTAATTACTAAGCCACGGCATAATATATATAGAGATGCCGTATTATTTCATTTGAGGCACAACACTAAGTTGATCGTGCATAGCTACGTCTAGACTAGCGTTAGCTAGAACAACACCAGTCACAGTTATATTTGGACTACACCTTCACGCTCTCTTACTTTTTGATAATCAGTAGAAGCGTGCCTCATTAATAGTCTCTGAAGCCTTAGGCCTGCTGAGCTGTCGATTAGACCATACCAGCATAAGATGAGGTGAGTAGTGGGCTGACATGGGTGCCCACCTAGAGTGAATAGACCGATGAATCCTAGGGCGAATAGCATAGGAGCAGTTAGCCGTACTGAACCACCGAAAGCGGTGGCCAGCCATGAGAATACCTTAATCCCAGTAGGGACGGCAATAATCATTGAGGCAGCTGTGAAGTAAGCACGTGTGTCCACGTCCATACCAACCGCGTACATGTGCAATAGTGTTAGCTCTATTAAAGAATCGAGACCCTACGGTATCGAGTAGACTATACAATACTTAAATAATAATATCAAAGCTTCTAGATAGTCGTTGATCGAACTAATATAGCTCGATGCTGATTTGAACAATATGTTTGATCTGCAATGATTGAATTAATAGGAGCACCAATTATTATAATGGCTCCAAACGATGAATCCAAGGATACCGATCGAAGCAATCGCATATACCATTCCAAGGTACCCGAATACGGGCTTTCCTGAGAAAGTAGCCATTACGTGGCTAACAATCCCAAATCCAGGGATGATCATAAGGTATACTTCAGGGTGCTTGAAGTTAAAGTAATATATTAGGACTAAAGCTTACAATAGATTATTGTTACTCATATAGTCTCTGAAGCAGTGTGATGCTTGCTGATGAACGATCTTTGCGTTATTCCAGCATATAGAGTGATATGTTACGGCCACCGACCGAAGAACCAGAAAAGGTGTTGGTATAGAACGGGGTCCAATAAACCTAGCATAGGATACTAAGTGATTGAGGAGTGCTCATTGCCTTATAGCTTTCAATATTATATCGAGCTGTGGCAAGGCGTAACGCCCACTCTCTGAGGCATGAGTTAGCATACCAGCAGATTGCCATTTAGGCTTACCTGCTTATCGTTACAAATAATAGAGGCGACCACACCTCCACCTGCAGGGTCGAAGAATGCAGTGTTGAAGTTACGGTCCGTTAGGATCATAGTTAGAGCCAAATAGTTAATCTCTCTTCAGATATGAATTGAGAACTCAGACTTACGTCTAAGGACAGGTCGTATCTAGCTATTCAGAATATTTGTAGAATAGCTCTTTATGCGACCGTTGAAGCTAGTAAGGACCAGCTTGCTGAGCTACCTTCTATTGTGGCCCCCTCCACCGTTGACGTATGTTACGCGGGGGAAAGGGGGATAAGAATTATGGTATCATCAGCAAATGAAAAGAATAGTTGCTAGCGCTCTTAAGTACCAGCTAGTACAGGGATACATAGGATGATGATAACTGATTGTGATAGCATAGCCCATACGAAT
>Ga0265798_10011288_pt1 | contig 10897 bp, 9 predicted proteins | sample P3T30metagenome_FD_192430 | JGI IMG/M metagenome (GOLD analysis project Ga0265798, IMG submission 192430) | Plant litter microbial communities from East Loma Ridge, Irvine, California - P3 T30 | ecosystem: Environmental > Terrestrial > Plant litter > Unclassified | place: USA: California... | reverse complement strand
TGTAGCGGCGCCACACGTGTCGAAAATGCACGCAATCTCACGCCGGATGTCATCAAACTGACATGCGCGCTTCCTACAATGCTAGATTGGCAAGCACCTCAACCCTTCGAACCGACCCATGTCCCGACACCCCCGGCTCCCGCACTCCCTGTCCCTGTCCATTTGCGCCGCGCTGCTGGCGCCTCACCTTGTCCATGCCGCCGCCGCCCAGCCTGCCGCCGCCGTGCAGGAGGCCGCGGCGCCGAAGCTGGTGCTGGTGATGGTCGTCGACGGCCTGCCGGCCGAGCAGCTGCAGCGCTACCGCAACCAGTTCGGCCAGGGTGGCCTGCGCCGCCTGCTGGAGCAGGGGGCTTCCTTCACCAACGCGCACCAGGCGCACGGCGTGACGGTCACGGCGATCGGCCACACGGCGGTCCTGAGCGGCGCCTATCCCTACCGCCATGGCATCATCGGCAACAACTGGATCGACCCCCAGGGCCGCCTGGTCTACTGCACCGAGGACGCGCGCCACAAGTACATCGGCGAAGAGACCGAGGAACACGACGGCACCTCGCCCGCGCGCCTGCGCGTGGACACGCTGGGCGACCAGCTGCGCTACGCCAGCGGCAACCGCAGCAAGGTGGTGGCGGTGTCCGGCAAGGACCGCGGCGCCATCCTCCTGGCCGGCAAGACCGGCACCGCCTACATGTTCATGGACAAGACCGGCAACTTCGCCAGCTCGAGCTACTACATGCAGCAGCACCCGGCCTGGGTCCAGAAATACCAGGCCGCCAGGCCGCAGGACCGCTATTACGCCAAGTCCTGGAAGCCGCTGCTGCCGGAACAGGCCTACGCGGACGACGCGCCTTTCCCCGAGCCGAGCCTGAAAAGCCCGAACCGCTTCCCCTTCACCTTCTACAGCGAGAGCGGCGCACCGGCGGCCGACTACTACACGCGCCTGAAGGCCAGCCCCGCCGTCGACGAGCTGACCCTTGACTTCGCGCGCGCTGCCATCGAAGGCGAGCAACTGGGCAGCAACCCGACGGGGGCGACCGACCTGCTGGGCGTGAGCCTGTCCGGCCACGATTACGTGAACCACACCTGGGGTCCGGAAAGCCGCATGTCGCACGACCACCTGCAGCAGCTGGACCGCCGCATCGCCGACTTCTTCAACTACCTCGACAAGCGCATCGGCATGGACAAGGTGCTGGTGGTGCTGACGGCCGACCACGGCTTCGCCAACAGCGCCGAGTTCTCGCAGTCGCGCCACATCGACGCCGCCCGCATCGATCCCAAGCCGATGATGGAAAAGCTGGACGAGGCCCTGGGCCACCGCTTCGGCGTGGCCAAGCTGGTCAGGAATGTCTACGCGCCCGAGGTCTACCTCGACTACGGCGCGATCGAACGCCGTAACCTGTCGCGGGTCGAGGTCGAGAACTTCGCGGCGCGCTTCCTGCTCGCCCAGCCGGGCATCGCCCAGGTCTACACGCGCACCCACCTGGAGCAGGGCATCGGCGGCAGCTCGCGCCTGGCCACGCTGATGCAGCGCGCCTGGAACCGCGAACTGTCGGGTGACCTGGTGATGGTGCCCGCCGCCTACTCGTCCTTCGGCAGCGGCGACAGCGGCGCCACCCACGGCACGCCCTGGGACTACGACACCAACGTGCCGCTGGTGGTGATGGGCCGGCCCTGGATCCGTCCCGGCGCCGTCGCGCAATACGCGGAAGTCGTCGATATCGCCCCGACCCTGGCCCACATCCTGCGCGTGCGTCCGCCGGCCGGCGCCGAGGGCCGGGTCCTGAGCGAAGCCTTGCGCTGAACATGGACGCGGCCAGCCTCCCGCTTGCTATCCAAACGCGCGCCCCCGGGTGGCCGCGTGACCGCTATACTGGCGGCTACGTTTTTTCGGACAGACCCATGTACGCAGCAGTCGACCTCGGCTCCAACAGTTTCCGCCTCCACATCGGCGAGGCGATCGCCGGCCAGATCCACATCGTGCGCACCGCGCGCGACCCGATCCGCCTGGCGGCCGGGCTGGGACCGGACGGCCGCCTGAGTCCCGAGGCAATGGACACCGCGGTGCGCTGCCTGCGCGACTTCAGCGCCATCCTGCGCCAGCACCGCCTGGACGCGGTGCGCGTGGTGGCCACCAACACCCTGCGCGTGGCCAGGAACGCGGACGCGCTGGTGCCGCGCCTGGAAGAGGCGATCGGCTATCCGGTCGAGATCATTTCGGGCGAGGAAGAGGGGCGCCTGATCTACATGGGCGTGGCGCGCGCCGTCGGCAGGCCGGATGAGCGGCGCCTGGTGATCGATATCGGCGGCGGCTCCACCGAGGTCATCGCCGGCAGCGGCGACGCGATTCAACTGGTCGAATCCTTCAGCATCGGCACCCACCCGCAGAGCGCCGCCTGGTTCCCCGGCGGCCACGTCAGCGCCGACGGTTTCGAGACCGCCGTGAATGCCGCGCGCGCCCTGTTCGAGGACGCCGCCGGCCAGTACCGCGCGGTCGGCTGGGATGGCGTCTACGGCTCGTCCGGCACCATCCGCGCGATCTCGGAAGTCATCTCGAGGAACGGCATCGGCGACGGCACCATGTCGCTGCCCAGCCTGCTGGCGCTGCGCGACCGCCTGATCGCGCTGCGCCACGTCGACGCTTTCGACCTGCCCGGCGTGAAACGCGAGCGCGTGATCGTGATGGTGGCCGGCCTGTCGATCCTGATCGGCGTGATGCAGGAACTGGGCGTGGCGAGCATGAATGCGATCAACGCCGGTGTGCGCCTGGGCGTGCTGTCCGACCTGGAACTGCGCGCCAACCGGCTCGACCGCCGCGACCAGGCGATCCAGGATTGCATGCGCCGCTTCGGCGTGGACGAGGGCCGCGCCACGCGCACCGCCGCCCTCGCCGCCAAGCTGTGGGACAAGCTGGCGCCCCAGGGCGACAGCCATACGCAACTGCGACCGCACCTGCTGCGCGCCAGCATGCTGCACGAAGTCGGCCTGGCGGTCTCGCACACCGGCGCCCACAAGCACGCCGCCTACATCGTCGAACACGCCGACCTGCCGGGCTTCACGGCGCGCGAGCAGCGCCTGATGAGCACCATCGTGCTGGGCCAGAAGGGCAATCTGCGCAAGGTGCGCGAAGCGCTCGGCGTGGCCGACCTGGCCAGGGCGGTGCTGGCGCTGCGCCTGGCGGCGGTGTTCATGCACGCGCGCGTGGACGCCGGCGCCGACGCGCTGCGCCTGCGCATGAAGGGCCGCATCGAGATCGAGACGCCGCGCGGCTGGCTGCGCCAGCATCCGACCGTGGCCGCCTGGTTCGAGAAGGAAGCCGCGGCCTGGGGCGAGGTGGGCGTGGCCTTCCAGGTCACCCAGGCTTGAACTCCGGGCCTTGACCTCAGCGTCCGCCCGACACGTCGATGAAGCTGCCGGTCGTGTAGGACGCTTCATCCGAGAGCAGCCACAGCACCGCGCGCGCCACTTCCGCGGCCTGGCCGCCGCGCCCCATCGGCACCGAGGATTGCAGGCGCCGCACCCGTCCCGGTTCGCCGCCGCTGGCATGCATTTCGGTCTCGATCAGGCCGGGCCGCACGCCATTGACGCGGATGCCTTCGAGCCCCACTTCCTTCGACAGCCCCAGCGTCAGCACATCCAGCGCCGCCTTGGACGCCGCGTAATCCACGTATTCGCCGCTCGAACCCAGCACCGCCGCGCGCGAGGACAGGTTGACGATGGCGCCGCCGCGGCCGCCGTGGCGCGTCGACATGCGCCGCACGGCTTCGCGCGCGCACAGGAAAGGGCCGGTGACGTTGGTCGCCAGGATGCGGTTGATGCGCGCCGCGTCCATCTGCTCGACGCGCATCTGGCGGTCCAGGATGCCGGCGTTGTTGACCAGCGCGTCGAGGTAGCCGTAGCGCGCGTCGATCCGCTCGAACATGGAGACGACCTCGGCTTCAATGGACACGTCGGCCTGCAGGGCAAAGGCGCTGCCGCCGGCGGCTTCAATGATCGCTACCACCTGTTCGGCGGCCTGGGCGTCGCTGCGGTAATTGACGCACACGCGGTAGCCGCGTTCGGCGGCGAGCAGGGCGCAGGCGGCGCCGATGCCGCGGCTGGCGCCAGTGATCAGGAGGGTCTTGTTCATCGGAGGCTCCACGTGAAATGATGAAAAGCATAACATCGCGGCTATACTGTCGGGCATCTCATCGAAGGAGTTCGCCCATGTTCCGTCCCTGGCCCGTCCTCGCACTGTTCGCCCTGGCGCAGGCCGCCCATGCCGTCCCAAGCTGCGCCGGCAAGGCACCGTCGGGCGAACTCACGGCCGAGCGCATCGCCGCCATCCAGCCCTCGCGCCAGGAAGCGGGCCTGTACGAAGGCGCGGTCTGGGTGAAGGATGCCCTGTATTTTTCGGACTTCAGCTTCGCCAAGGGCTTCCCCTCGCGCATCCGCAGGCTGGGGCAGGACGGCAGCGTGGCCACCGCCATCGAGGACAGCGGCAGCAACGGCCTGGCCGTCGACGCCCAGGGCAGCCTGGTCGTGGCCAGCCACAAGGACAAGGCCCTGATGCGCTATACCCTGGACGGCAAGCGCACCCCAATCGCCCGGCGTTACCAGGGCCAGGTCTTCAATTCGCCGAACGACATCGCGATCGCCCGGGACGGCACGATCTACTTCACCGACCCCGACTACCAGAAGGCGGCGGCGCCGGGCGGCCAGCCGGTGACCGGCATCTACCGCGTCGGCACCGACGGCGCAATCACGCTGGTCGACGGCACCCGCAGGAATCCGAACGGCATCGCCCTGTCGCCCGCCGGCGACGTGCTGTACGTGAACGCGAGCGACGGCCTGTTGAAAGCCTATCCGATCGCGAACGGCGTGCCGGGCAAGGGCCGCGACCTGGTGAAGGTCGACGGTGCGGACGGGATGACGGTGGATTGCCACGGCAATCTCTACGTGACCGAGCACGAGAAGAAGCGCGTGCGCGTGTTCTCGCCCGAGGGACGGCAGCTTGCCACGATCCGGGGCGACGCCAACATCACGAACGCGGCCTTCGGCGGCGCCGACGGCAAGACTTTATACATGACGGGCGCCGGCGCGGTGTGGCAGCTGCGGCTGGACGTGACCGGCTCGCCCTATTGACCCGGCGGCGGCTCCCACAGCTCGACCTTGTTGCCCTCCGGGTCGATCACCCAGCCGAACTTGCCGTATTCGCCATCCTCGGTCTTGTCCAGGACCTGGCAGCCTTCGTCACGCAAGGCCTGGAGCAAGGCGGCGAGATCGGCGACGCGGTAGTTGATCATGAAGGACGCCTTGCCCGGCGCGAAGTGATCGTCGCCGGCCTGGCCGATCGACCAGATCGTCATGCCTGCGCTTGGCTGTCCCTCGTCGTCGGCCCGGGTAAAGGCGGCGCCGCCCCAGGGCAGCACGTCGATGCCCAGGTGGCGCCCATACCAGGCGCGCAGTGCCGCCGGGTCCTGTGCGTGAAAGAAGATGCCGCCGATGCCGGTGACGCGTTTCATGTGTCCCTCCCGTGGTTGTGGATGATGCGCCGTCAGGTGCGCAGCGCGATGCGCCGGCGCTCGCGCGCCGACTGGTAGATCGCTTCGATGATGCGGATGTCGCGCAAGCCTTCTTCGCCGGCGACGATGGGTTCGCGGTCCTGCAGGATGCATTGCGCCAGGTGGTCGAGCTGGCCGGCCCACATCGTCGCCCCCGGCCCGGGAGGCGGCGTCACCTCTTCGCCGCGCCCGCTGCCGGCGCGCAGCTGGATGCCGCGGTAGCTGGTCGCCGGTTCCAGCTCGATGCGGCCCTTGTCGCCCATCAGCAGGATCTGGTTGCGGTTGGCGCTGTACATCGACATGCAGGACCCCAGCACGCCGGAAGGGAATTCGAGTTCGAACTCGATCATGTCCTCGACCTCGCGGAAGCGCGGGTCGCTGCGGTCGGTACGCTCGGTGGCGTAGACGGACACCGGTTCCTCGCCGGTCATGTAGCGCGACGCGTTCAGCGCGTAGATGCCGATGTCCATCAGCGAACCGCCGCCGGACATTGCCTTCTTGAGTCGCCACGCCGATGGATTGCCGGCGACGAAGCCGTGTTCCGAGCGGAAGTAGCGCAGCTTGCCGATCTCGCCCGCGCGGGCACGCCGGATCGCTTCCAGGTTGTTCGGCTCGAAGTGGCAGCGGTAGCCGATCATCAGCTTCTTCCCGGCCTTTTTGCAGGCGGCGATCATCGCTTCGCACTCGGCGGAGGATACCGCCATCGGCTTTTCGCACATCACGTGCTTGCCGGCCTGGGCGCCGCGGATCGTATATTCGGCGTGCATGGACACCGGCAGGCAGACGTAGACCACGTCGATGTCCGGGTTGTCGCGGATGCTGTCGTAGTTCTGGTAAGTGTAGATGTTGCGCTCGGGGACGCCGTATTCGGTGGCGACCCGCCTGGCCTTGGCCGGATCGCCGCTGACCAGCGCGGCCAGGCGGCTGTGCTGGCAATTCCTGAACTGCGGGGCGATGATGCCCAGGCCGTAGCCGCCAAGGCCGACGATGGCGTAGCCGATCTTGCGCCCAGGCGGCGCGGCCCAGGCGGAGGAGCCGAGTGCGCCCGTTGCGAGCACGCTGCCGACGGCGGCGGCGACGCCACGGCGGTTCAGGTCGACCATGCACTTCTCCTTTGCGCAGATTGACCTGAATTGTATAAGAAATACGATTTATATCGTTAAGTAATTACGCCGCGTGCCGCCCCAGTGCGTCCACCGCGCGCGCAGCCAGTGCCGTCATCCCCAGGCAGGCGCCGACCAGCAGCGCGAATTCGCCGTAGACCGCCAGTGTCGGCTGCTGCATCAACGGCCGGTCCAGCAGCGTCGAGCCGACGCCGACCAGCAGCATGATCACCGGGAAGTGGAAGAAGAAAATGAAGGAGGCGGTTTGCCCGCCCCCGTGATCGTCGCGCTGGAGCACGGCCTCCAGCCAGCCGCCATGCCCGCGCGAGCGATCCGGATACAGCGCGCGAGCGATCGCGGCGAAACCCAGGCCCACCAACAGGAACTTGTCATGGACGATCCATTCGCCGAAGGGCGCCTGCAGCACGCCGGCGTTGGACCCGATCGCCCGGGACAGCAGCAGGACGGCGCCGAACAGGCCGGCGGCGACCAGCATTGGCGGACGCAGCTGGCGCGCTTCGCCCAGCAGGACCACGGCGACACCAAGCAGCCAGATCGCCGCCCAGAACAGGAAAGCGTAGGGCATGACTGCGATCACAAGCAGCACCAGCGTCGCCTGCGCCAGGCGCGCGCCCCGCCGTTCGAGCCGCGCCGTCTGCACGAACAGGAGCAGCAGCACGAAGCTCCAGAACAGGTAGGACAGGAAGTTCAGCATGCCGTTGCTCCCAAAGGTGGGCACGATGAAGGGCTGCAGCATGAACAGGTTCCCGAGCAGCGAAGTCGTCGTCAGCGTCAGCCTGCTGAATTCCGGATAGGCCGTGTACAGGCCGGAACCGTTGAAGAACTGCGAGCCGGTCAGGTCCAGGCAGGCGCCGAGCAGCAGGCCGGGCAGCAGGATGCGGTACAGGGCGCCGAGGTGCAGCGAGGCGGCGCCGGGATCGAGCGCGGTGCGGGTCCGGTGGCGCAGCAGCACCAGCCCGGCCACGATGCCGTCGCAGACGAAGAAGACGGCGAAGGATTCATGGCCGAGGCCTGTCAGGAAATAGAAGGCGGTCGAGAGCAGGGATTTGGACTCGACCTGGTGATAGTCGACGAAGACCAGGTAGCGGATGTGGTAGACGATCGCGACGATGGCGCTGGTCCAACGCGCCGCGAGCAGGAAGGCGACGAATCGATTGCTCATAGTTGGCCTCGGCTCATTGATAAGCAACAAGTGTTCGAACAGACGCAGCTGTGGAAATGTTGATCAAGTGCAGTAGGCGTTACTTGAATCGATGGTAAGGGTGGGGCGCGTGGGCGGATTGAGGCTGCGCATCCGGCGAATGGGCTTGGGCGGGAGTGTCGTGCGCCGATGGCGAGCTTGTGGTGTGGCGCTTACGCGGCTGTGGGCGCGTGAACCTGGGTACAGTGCGGGAGAGAACAGTCAAGGGTGTGCCTTGACTACGTGCATCGGTCTAACATTGCCGGTAAAGCTGCAAGGTCCCGTTCGAACCGGTCTGCTGCGATACCAGTACTTCACCCGATTTCAAAACCTGCCTAGCAAGGACAACACTATGCGCTCCTACCCATCTGATAGCCCGCAAGCCGTTTCTCGATTGCTTGCCTTGACCGTCATCAGTGACGGCGGTGGATCACCATCCGAGATCGATGCGACTTACCGGTTGAGCATACTCGACTATGCCGGGATTGAAGAAGAGGTATTCGATCAAGTCCTTCGCGAGTTGACCGCTGATCTTCCCATGACCTCTGATGGCTTGGTCAAGGTGGAGACCGACATGATTGATCAGTGCATAGCGGAAGTTGTTCGGCCAGACCTGAGGCTGCGTTTATGGAAGGCCATGTGGCAATTGGCATATGCGGACGATCAATTCGCCCATGCCGAAGTCGCCTTGCTTCATAGGGCGACGACGGCATGGGGAATCGAGGCGGATGCCGACGGTAATGGGCATATTGCCGGTACCAGTATCAGTTAAGCGTTCAGATCCCGGACCTGCGCCGGCGCATGGCACCGGCAATGCCAAGCCCACCCAGCAGCAGCGCCAGCGACCCCGGCTCCGGCACCTCGGCAGCGCCCTCGAAACTCAAGTCATCCATCACATACGACGCCTGGAAGTCGCTGGCCACCACCACCGTGTCGATCGCACCATCCCAGCCCGCACCCAAAAAGGCCGGCGTTTCCGCCAACTGCAGCGACGCAGAACTGGCAACCAGCTGGCCCCCGAGGTACAAATCGAAACGCACGCTGCTGTCGCTGTAACCGGAGAACCAGGCGCCTTCGAACATGGTCGGCGCCAGGAAGCGGATGGTGCTGGCCACCGGCCCGCCGTCGACCCAGTCGGTCGTGACACGGCCCTGGCCGGAATGGGCCGTGAACGGCCACTGGTCAAAGGTGAAGACGGACAGGCCGGAGTCCGACCAGTCCAGTCCACCGTAGTTGGCGGGCAGGGACGCGATCTCGTCGGGGCCGACGATGTCGTCGAAGTTCAGCACGGTGGCCGAGGCGAAGGGGGCGCACAGCGCAATGGCGGCGCTCACGATGAAGTTGCGGAGGACGGGATGCATGAAATTCCTATCTAATATGAGGGCAAACGGATGGCAGCCGGCGCCGTGCCGGCTGCGCATGATGAAAAGGAATCAGGCCTGGCCCAGCGCCGGGTCGCTGACCGTATGCCGTCCGGTCTCGACCCGCCCGGCAAAGCGCCGCACATAGTCCGGCTGGCTCGACACCGTGGCGCTGAAGTCATACCAATAAGCGTTGTTCGCCACCGGAATGCGCACCACGAGTTCGCCGCGTGCGGCCACCGTGTGCATCTGGCGCAGCGGCGCATAGGCGTTGGCTGCCAGGTTGAAGGTGCAGGGCGCGGCCCCGGTGTTCACCAGGCGCAGCACCAGTTCGCCGGTGGCGGCGTCGCAGCGCACCTGAACGTCCGGCCGCGGCTGGCCCGCGGCGACCGCGCGCAGCGCGCTGCCGGTGAAGTGGCGGTGGTAGCCGTTCGGCCCCAGCACCCACAAATCGTAGCCGCCGCCCACCGCCGGCGCCCAGGTATCAAGCAGCGACTTGCCCGGCTCGACGGTGTAGCGGCGCGGCACGGCCGCCAGGTCCTTGCGGTCGTAGACGTGGAACACGGCGGCCTGGCGGCCGGTGTTGATGAAGTTCAGCGCCACGCGCACGGCCGCCATCGAGGCGCCGGGCTGCACTTCGCAGGTGGTGGCCAGTTCGTAAGGCAGCGCGCGCGAGGGCCGGGTGCCGGTCGCCGGTACCGGCATCTGCGGCGAGGCGGGCGGGGCGATCTGCGGCAGGCGCTGCTGCGCCGCGCGCAGGGCGTCGGCCTGGCTCCTGTCCTTGCGGCCCGCCAGCGTCGGCAGGGTCTCGGTGTTGGGCGTGGCGAAGTTGAAGGCGCTGGTCAGGTCGCCGCAGACCGCGCGCCGGAACGGGCCGATGTTCGGCTCCTTGACGCCGAATCGCGCTTCCAGGAAGCGCAGCACCGAGGTGTGGTCGAACACTTGCGAGTTGACCCAGCCGCCGCGGCTCCAGGGCGAGATCACGAACATCGGCACGCGCGGACCGGGTCCGTAGACGCGGCCGTCGGCGGCCGGCTGCTTGGTGCTGCCCAGCGGTTTGCCGTGCGTGTAATACTCGGCGGCCAGGTCGGCCTGGGCCAGCGTGGTCTTGCCGGCATAGCCGCCCTTGCCGTCGGGCGAAGGCGCGGAAGGCGAGGGCGCGTGGTCGAAGTAGCCGTCGTTCTCGTCGTAGGTGACGATCAGGACGGTCTTGCTCCAGACCTCGGGGTTGGCGGTCAGGGCGTCCAGGACTTCCTGGATGAACCAGGCGCCCTGCACGGGGCTGGACGGGCCGGGGTGCTCGCAGTAGATCGACGGCGCGTTCAGCCACGAGACCTGCGGCAGCTTGCCCTCGCGGATGTCGCGCTTGAAGGCGTCCAGGTACTGCTCTGGCCGGGTGCCGGGCAGGGTGTTGGCGATGCCTTTATACAGCGGGTTGTTGGCGTTGTCGGTGGCGGCGTCGTAGGCGTGGTAGGGCAGGGCCTGGCCGGTATTGGTGTAGGGTGCGCCGGGCGCACCGCCGCTGGACACGGGGTAGCCCGACTTGATGTTGGCCTGCCTGAACTGGCGGAAGGCGCCCAGCATGTTGTCGCCCCATTCGTCGGGCATGTTCTGGTAGCTGATCCAGCTGACGCCGGCCTTTTCCAGGCGTTCGGCGTAGGTGGTCCAGGTGTAGCCGGTGTTCACGCCGCCGGC
>Ga0265798_10011287_pt1 | contig 10897 bp, 7 predicted proteins | sample P3T30metagenome_FD_192430 | JGI IMG/M metagenome (GOLD analysis project Ga0265798, IMG submission 192430) | Plant litter microbial communities from East Loma Ridge, Irvine, California - P3 T30 | ecosystem: Environmental > Terrestrial > Plant litter > Unclassified | place: USA: California... | reverse complement strand
AAGCTTGCGGTTTCATCGTTGAGCTCCAAACAGGGCCAGCAGGCGTTGCCAGAGGCTGCGTTGCTTCATTGGTGCGGGTGCGGCGCCGGCTTCCACAGCCTGGCCACCGGCTTCGCGCCCGAGTTGTTCGAACAGCTGGTTCAGCACGATCTTGGCTGCGCCTTCCAGCATGCGGCTGCCCACCGCCGCGACCTTGCCCGACACCTGCGCGGCATAGTCGTAGCGCAGCAGGGTGCCGCTCCCTACCGCTTCCAGCGTCACCAGCCCGCTGCCGCTGGCGCTGCCCACCGACGACAGGCCAGAGCCGGCCAGGCGCAGGCTGCGCGGCGGGTCGAGTTCGGACAGGGCGACTTCGGCGGCGTAGCGCGCCTTGATCATGCCCACACCCACGGTCACGTCGGCGCGGTAGCGGTGCTCACCAACTGGCTCGAGCGCATTGCAGCCGGGGATGACCTTGGCCAGCGCGACCGGGTTGAGCAGGACGCGGAACACGGCGTCGGGCGTGGCTTCCAGCCGCACTTCGCCGCGCGCGGCCAGCGACTTGCCGCCTTTGGCCGGCCTGGCTGCGCTGCTGTCGGCACGGGCGGCGCCGGCGGGCGAATCGGCGGCGATTGGCGCGTAGTCCGGCGCTGCCGGCGCTACCTTGGCGGACGGCGAGGGCGGCGGCTCGTCGCCGCCGATCAGGTCCATGACTTTGGAGGGCGTCAACGGCAGATTGACGTCTTTCACGCCGAGCGCGTCGGCCACCGCATTGCCGATGCAGGCCGGCGTGCTCATGTTGTTGCCTTCGCCCAGGCCCTTGGCGCCGAGCGGCGTGAATGGAGAAGGCGTTTCCATGTGCAGGATGCGCGGCTCGGGCACTTCGCAGGTGGTCGGCACCAGGTAGTCGGCAAAGGTGCCGGACTGGAAGCTGCCGTCTTCGCCGTAGCGGAATTCTTCCATCAGCGCCGCGCCCAGGCCTTGCGCAAAGGCGCCGCGGATCTGGCCGTCGGCCAGGGCCGGGTTCAGGATCTTGCCGGCGTCGTGGGTGGTCACGTAGTCGTCGATGCGCACGCGGCCGGTATGGCGGTCGACTTCCACCGCGCAGACGTCGAAGGCGAATCCATACGCGGCCGAGGTATTCACGCGGTCCTGCTCGTCCGGTGCGCCGAGCTGCGGCGCGGTCCAGAAGGCGGTTTCGCGCAGCCCCGGTTCCACGCCCTCGGGCAGCAGGGCCGGCGCCCAGTGCGGGCTGGCCGCCATGCGCAGGAAGGGCAGGGACGTCGACGGATCGGCTTTGGCAAACACCTTGCCGCCCTCGAACACGATATCGGCGGCGTCCACGCCCAGCTGGGGCGCGGCAATCGCGGCCAGCTTGTCGCGCAGCTTCACAGCCGCCAGGTGCACGGTGCCGGCCACCGCGCCGGCAAAGCGGCTCGAGTAGTTACCGGCGGCGACTGACCAGGCATCCTTTTGCGTATCGAATTCCACATTCACGGCCACGCCATCGGGCACGATGCCGAACACGTCGGCCACCACCTGGGCGCAGACGGTGCGGTGGCCCTGGCCGGCCGGGGCCGAGGCGATGGTCACGTTGACGCCGCCGAGCGGGTCGATGGCGACGCTGGCCGAGGCGATGGCGCCGTTCTTCGGCCCTGCCTTGGCGCGCGCTTCCTTCGGCAGCACGGTGGTGATGTAGCCCATGTTCGAGATCGAGGGCTCGACGATGGCGGCAAAGCCGATGCCGTACAGGCGGCCTTCGGCGCGCGCCTGGTCGCGGCGCGCGTAGAGTTCGGCCAGGCGGCCTTCGCCCTGCACCAGTTCCAGCGCGCCCTGGTAATTGCCGGAGTCGATCAGGGCGCCGGCTGCCGCCTGGTAGGGGAAGGCGTCGGCCGGGATGAAGTTGCGGCGGTAGAGGTCGACCGGGTCGAGCTGCAGTTCGACCGCGATGCGCTGCATCAGGCGTTCCAGCGCAAAGTAGACTTGCGGGCCGCCGAAGCCGCGCACCAGGCCGGCCGGGGTTTTATTCGTCAGCACCACGCGGTTGCGCACCAGCAGGTTCGGAATCGCATAGGCGCCGGTCAGGCAGCCGTGCATGCGGTAGAAGGTGGCCGGTTCCGGCGCGCGCAGGTAGCCGCCGCAGTCGTCGAACTGGTCGTAGGCCAGCGCCGTGATGCGCCCGTCGGCTTCTACCGCGGCGCGGATGGTCGAGAGACGGTTCGTGGCCGAGGTCAGGCCGGCCAAATGTTCCAGCCGGTCTTCGACCCATTTGACGGGCGCGCCGGCCTTGCGCGAGGCAAGGCACATCAGCACCGCGTACTGGAACACCGCGTGCTTGACGCCGAAGCTGCCGCCGGAGTCGCGGAAGGTGCGGTGGCGCAGCTTGTGGCCGGGCACGCGCAAGGCCAGCGCCATCACGGTGTGCAGCGAGAACGGGCCCATGAAGTTGGAGGAGACATCGTAGCCTTCCTCTTCCGACTGCCACTCCGCCACCACCACTGCGCCTTCGATCGGGGTGCAGGAATTGCGCGGGTAGCGCACCGTGAGTTCGACGGTGTGCTGGGCGCTGTCGAATGCCGCTTCCGGCTCGCCGTAGCGGAACGAGCGGTCGCTGACCACGTTGCTGCCCACGCCTTCGTGCAGGATCGGTGCGTCGGGCAGGATGGCGTCGTCGATGGTGGTGACGGGATCGAGCTGGGTGTAGTCGGCCACCACCATGTCGGCGGCATCCTCGGCCAGGTAACGGTTGTCGGCCACCACCACGGCCACCGGCTCGCCGACGTAGCGCACGCGGTCCACGGCCAGCGCCCACATCTCCATCGGCGCCTTGACGCCGACCACGAAAGGTTTCGACCAGTCGCGGATGTCAGTGCCGGTGAGGACGGCGCGTACGCCCGGTGCGGCTGCGGCGCGGGTGGTATCGATGTTGTTCAGGATGGCGTGTGCATGGGGGGAGCGCACGATCACGGCTTGCAGGGTGCCCGGCTTGACGCCAACGTCATCGCCGTACTGACCGCGGCCGACCAGCAGAGAGGCGTCTTCGATGCGCTGCATCGGGCGGCCGGTGTACTTCGGCGCGCTGTCATGTTCCTGTTGCGCGCCATGGTGGAGCTTCATTTCCATGCGTTCTGTCTCCTGCTGTGATGCTTTTTGTTTAAACCGAGTATAGGGAGCGCACAGCATCACGACAAATAATGTTTAATGAAGTTATCCATCAAAAATAGTGATGCATAAAGCGGAATGCGGCCAAACGCGGCCGCATTCGTCTTACTGTTTCGCCTCGTCGCGCGTCTCGATGCCGAGCGTGCGCTTTTCCGCCTCGCCCATCCCCGCATGCCCGCTGCCATGGAACAGCGTGCGCAACACACCCTTATTCAAATCGCTGGTGCCGAACAGCGCATCGCAAATCGGAAAGGTGAGGTTGAAGTTACGGGTCGCCATCAGCTCCGGATGGTGGTGGATGACGTGCATGCGCCGCACCGTGTTCACCAGCGGCAGGCGGTCGAGGAAGGGGCTGTCGACCACGTGCGAGGCGGTGTGCAGGGCCTCGTACATCAGGAAGTAGGCGGCCATGGTCGTCATCGCGATGTAGCCCGCGTTGGCGGACCAGAGCCAGCCCACCAGCAGCGCCGGCGGCAGTGCGGCCAGCACGAACATCACCGGCGCGAACGGCGGGAACAGCAGGGCGCGCCACTCGCGCTGGCCCTGGTATTCAAGGGTCACGTGGGTGAAGAACTGGTGGTGCACCGCGCAGTGCCGCTTGTAGACGGCATTGAAGTACTTGCTCGGGCGGTGCAGCAGGTAGCGGTGCGCCGCCCATTCGGCCCAGTTCCCGAACAGGAAGATCGGCAATGCGATCAGCCACTCCTGCCAGCGCACGGCGTCTAGCTGGAACAGGCAGTACGCGATCACGCCGCCGGTAAAGGCGAGCGTGAAGCCGAGGTGCATCTCGCCCCGGTACCAGCCCGGAGTGGATGCCACGTAGTCGTTGCGGAAGCGGTAGGAACGTTCATGGATCTTCTGGTCTTTGTCATGCATGGCATGGTCTCCTGTATGCGATCCACGTTGGCGTTCAGTTTTGCGCCGCCGGTTCGTCCAGCTTGCCGATGGTCTCGGGCACGATCAGGGCGCCGATCAGGAAGATCACGCTGATCGCACCGAGGAACAGGGCCAGCGACATCGGCACGTCGGTCGGCATTGGGGATGCCAGCGACACGAAGGTCGGCAGCACGCCGCCGATGGCGAAGCCGATGTTCCACGAGAGGCCGGTGCCGGTGGCGCGGATGGTGGTCGGGAAGCGCTCGTTCAGGAAGATCAGGATCGGCGCATAGCCCATGCTGCCCAGCATGGAGAAGACGATGACGTAGAAGCCCAGGGTCAGGGCATCGGTCACGCCCGGCATCAGGAGGGCGATTGCCGGCAGCAGGATCAGGCGCAGGATGCCCACCCAGACGAAGGTTTTCTTGCGGCCGATGAAGGTGCTCAGGTGGCCGGTGGCGACCGAGGCAACGATCACGCCGATACTGGCCAGCATCAGGATGAAGCCGGCCGTTTCGGCCGGCGTGCCGTTCACGACTTTCAGGTAAGTTGGCAGGAAGCCCGAGGTCAGGTAGTAGCCGGCGCCGCCGCCGATGGTCAGCAGCAGGTTCACCAGCAGGATGTTGCGGTACTGCCCGGTGAACAGGGTACGGATCGGATTGGCCATCGGGGCGCTGGCAGCCTTGCTGCGTGCCTTGGCTTCCTGCAGCTTCTTGAACATCGGCGATTCTTCGAGCTTGCCGAAGATGGTAATGCCCAGCACCGCGCTGATGATCCCGGTGAAGAACATGCAGCGCCAGCCCCATTCCTCGAACTGTTCGCCGGGGAAGGCGGCCGACAGCGCGTAATAGGCGATCGATGCGAACAGCGCGCCCAGGCCGGCGCCGCCGCCGCCGATCAGGCCCGACACCGCCCCGCGCCAGCGCGGCGCCACCGATTCGGTGCCGATGGTGTGGGTCGCCGCGACCACGCCGCCGACGAACACGCCCTGGATCAGGCGCAGCAGGATGAACAGGATCGGCGCCGCGACGCCGATGGTGGCCACCGTCGGCAGCAGGCCGAAGGCGGCAGTCGAGACGCCGACGCCGATCATCGAGGCGATCATCGCGGCCTTGCGGCCCTTGCGGTCGGCATAGGAGCCGAACAGGGCCGAGCCGAGGGGACGCATCAGCAGGGTGACGCCGAACGAGGCGTAGACCGCCGCCAGCGACAGCATGGCGTGCTCGGACGGGAAGAACAGCTTGCCGATGATCGGCGCTACGAACAGCAGGATGAAGAGGTCGTAGAGGTCGAGCGACCAGCCGATGCACGAGGCAACCACCGCCCTGAGGGTGTGGCGGTTGTTCTCGCGCTCGGCGAGAGCGGATTGAGTGGTAAGCACAGCCATGTTTGTCTCCTGGGTATGTGTGGCCACGGCGCCAGCGGCGCCGCGGATACTGCGGTTACTTCGCTTACTGCGTAACAGCACCGGCGCGCGACTTGTCGTCAGTCGCTATCGGCCAGTGCCGCCTGGTGTTCCCAACGCTGCGTGCGCCGTCCTGCGAGGATGGCGTCGGCGATCTTCTCGGCCATCATGATCGTGGGGATGTTGGTGTTTGCCGACGGCAGGCGCGGCATCAACGAGGCGTCGACCACGCGCAGCTTGTGCACGCCGTGCACGCGGCCCTGGCTGTCAGTGACGGCGTCGCGGTCGGCCGATGGGCCCATGCGGCAGGTGCCGCTAGCGTGCCAGACGCCGAACACGCTCTTGCGGATAAAGGCGTGCAGCGCGGCTTCGTCGGCCAACAGGGCGTTCATGCGCTGGCCGCCGGTGACGAAGCGTTCGATCAGCCATTGGCGCAGCGGCGCCGGCACGTCGAGGGCGGCGCCAAGCACCCGCGTCAGCAGGGCATTGCCGGGGCTGTGGTGGCTCAAGGCTTTGACGCGCGCACTGAAGGCGGCGGGGAAGAAGTCGCCGGCATGCTGGTGTAGTTCGCTGCCCTGGATGACTTCGGCCAGGCGCCGCACGCCGATGGCCATGCGCTGCAGATCGCGCTCGTCGGACAGGAGATTGAGTTCGACGTCGGGCGCCGCCAGCGGATCGCGTGACGCCAGGCGCACCTGGCCGCGCGAGAACGGCCGGTTACACCACAGGAAGAACAGGCCGAGGCGGTTGCCGAGCGCATGCCAGGCGGCGCGCGTGGCGCTCGACAGGTACATGTCGGCGTTGTCGCAGTCGTCAAGGTTGGAGGAGAAGCGCGCGGCGGCCATGCTGGCGCGGCGCCGGCTCAGGGGCATGCGGAATTCGGGCGCCAGGAAGTGGCAGAAGGTCAGGGCCGGATGGTCCTGCAGGTTGCGGCCTACGCCGGGCAGGTCGGCCACCACGCGGATGCCAAGGTTGGTGAGGGCAGCGGCGTCGCCGATCCCGGCTTGCAGCAGCAGGGTAGGTGATTGCAGGGCGCCGGCCGAGAGGATGACCTCATTCGCGTCGTAGCGCACGCGGGTGCCGGCAGCGTCGATCACGCTCACACCGCGTGCGGCGCCGTTCTCGAGGAGTACGCGCTCGACGCGCATCCCGGCGAGGATGGTCAGGTTCGGGCGGGCGCGGGTGGCGGCGTCGAGGTAGCCGACGGCGGTGGAGACACGCTGGTCGTCGATGTTCGAGAAGGCAGCCGGGAACAGGCCATCGCCGAATTCGCCGTTCTGGTCTTCCAAATAAGGCAGGCCGGTGCGCTTCAGCCCATCGGCAAACACGTGGCAGAAGCGCGGCCACCTGTCCGGGCCGATGCGGCGGATCGGCACCGGGCCGCTGTTGCCATGAAGTGCGCCGTGCACAGGCGAGTCACCGAAATCGAGGTCGCGTTCGAGCTTGCGGAAGTAGGGCAGCACCTCGTTCCAGCTCCAGCCGGCGGCGCCACCATCGGCCCAGGCATCGTAGTCGCGCGGCAGGCCGCGGTTGGCCGCCTGCACGTTGATGCTGGAGCCGCCGCCCATTACGCGGCCCTGTTCATAGACTTTCAGCGGGGAGGCGGCGGTGGCTTTCGCCTTGAGCTCGGGCCAGATGTAGCGGTCGCCGCAGAACAGCGGCATCGGGTAGCTGTCGAGGATTTCGGCCGGTACCTGGCCGGGCAGGGTGTCGGCCCCGGCTTCGACCAGGGCCACGCGCACGCCGGGGTCGGCGGACAGCCGGTTGGCCAGCACACAGCCTGCCGAACCGCCGCCGACGATGAGGTAGTCGTATCGTTCCTGCGCCGTCTCCACGTGCGTCTCCTTAAGTCTGCCGCAGGGTCTCGACGGTCAAAACGCATCGGGCCGCTGCTTTTATGACTAAAGGGTAACGCAGGACGGTCATCTATTCTAATAATGTTTGTTTATGCGTAATATCAGAAAAACTGATTGTTAGCCTGATGGAGAAACCGGGACGCGGTACGGGTCAGGCGTGGTGAAGGATGAAGCGTCCGGCCTCGTCGATGACGCGTTGCGCCTGGTCGCGGTGCGGCGAATGGCCGCAGTCCGGCAGCACCAATACCTCGGCCTGGGGCAGCAGGCGCCCAATGCCGTGCACCTGTTCCAGCGTGCCGTATTCGTCGCTTTCGCCCTGGATGGCCAGCAGCGGCGCCGTGATCTGCGCCACCTCGCTGCGGATGTCCCAGCTGCGGAACGCCGGGTCGAGCCAGACATCGTTCCAGCCCCGGAAAGCCGAGTCGACGTCGAGGTGATGGCGCGCGAGCCGTTCGCGCAAGGGGCCATGCAGGTAGGCCTCGCGCGCCTGGCGGATGGAGGCCACGCCGATGTCCTCGACCAGGATGTGCGGCGCCATCACGACCACGCCGCTCACGGGCTGGCGGGCGGCGTGCAGCAGGGCGATCGAGGCGCCGTCGCTGTGGCCGAACAGCCAGGGGCGTTCGATGCCAAGCTGCGCCAGCAGGGCCGGCAGCACTTTCCAGGCTTGGCTGTGCATGAAGTCGTGCGGCAGCGGTTCGTCGAGCGGACGCGCCGTCGAGCGGCCATAGCCATAGCGCGAGAAGACCAGGCCGCGCAAGCCGTGGGTCTGGCAGAACTGGTCCGGGAAGTCACGCCAGAGCGAGACCGAACCCAGGCCTTCGTGCAGGAAGACGACCGTCGGATGATTCGAATCGGCGGCGCCGACCCAGGTGTATTCGTGGCGCACGGTGCGGCCGTGCCAGGCGATATCGGCAAACAGGAGGGGCGAAGCGGCGTTGGAAGGCATTCGGTGCGGGCTGGTGTCAATACAGAGAAGGCGCCAGGCGCGATGGTCGCGGCGGGCTGGAAATTCTAGCATGGCAGAAATTTTATCGACTTCGGTGGCGTGCGCATAAAGACACCTCCGCGATCACATACCTTGCGTAATTCGGATACCGTTCGGTATAATTGTCGACCCGCGTTACCGTCTTCCAAAGAATATCCTCTCATGCCCCTTTCATTTCCCCTGCGCGCAGGCGTGCTGGCCTGCCTGTTTGCCTTGAGCGCCTGCACGCTCGGTCCCGACTTCCGCCGTCCAGAGTCCGCGCCTGCCCTTGCGTCGTTCGCCACCGCCGGCGCCAACGTGCAAAGCAACACCGTCGAACAAACGCTCGACGCATCCTGGTGGAAGCTGTTCCAGGACCCGGTGCTGGTCGACCTCGAACGCGAGGCCATCGCCGCCAACCTGGACTTGCAGGCCGCCGCCGCGCGCGTGGCGCAAAGCCGCGCCGCCCTGAAGGTGAGCGGCGCGACGCTGCTGCCGAGCGTGGACGCGGGCGCGTCCTATGCCCGCCAGCGCGCCAGCGGCAAGGGCACGAATGCCCTCAGCGGCGCCACCGACCAGCACGCATTCAATTTGTCGCAGGCCGGCATTGACGCTAGTTGGGAGCTCGATCTGTGGGGCCGCGCGCGGCGCCTGCAGGAATCCAGCGCGGCCCAGCTGGAAGCTGCCGGCTTCGACGCCGCCGCCATGCGCGTATCGCTGACGGCGGAGGTAGCGCGCGTCTACCTGGAACTGCGCGGCGTGCAGAACGACCTGCGCGTGGCCCGCTCGAACAGCGAGATCGCGGCGAAAAGCCTGCACGTGGCCGAGCGCCGCCGCGCCCAGGGCGTGGCCACCGAGTTCGATACCTCGGTCGCGCGCGCCCAGCTGGCCAGCTTCGAAGCGGCCATTCCCGAACTCGAAGCGCGCGCCGACGCCTTGGGCAATGCGCTGGCGCTGCTGCTGGCCAAGCCGCCGCGCGCGCTCGACGCCCAGCTCTCCATTGCCACCGAATTGCCCGGCCTGCCGGCCCAGGTGCCGGTCGGCGTGCCGTCCGAGCTGGCCCATCGCCGTCCCGACATCCTGGGCGCGGAAAGCCGCCTGCATGCGGCCACCGCGCAGATCGGCGCGGCCCAGGCCGATTTTTATCCGCGCATCAGCCTCACCGGCAGCCTCGGCGCACAAGCTCTGTCGATCTCGGATCTGGGCTGGGGCGCGCGCCAGTTCGCCATCGGCCCAAGCCTGCACTTGCCGATCTTCGAAGGCGGGCGCCTGAAGGGCAACCTGGCCCTGACGGAAGCACGCCAACAGGAGGCGGCGATCGTCTACCAGCAGACGGTCCTGAAAGCCTGGCATGAAGTGGACAACGCGCTGTCGAGCTACCGCCGCGTGCAGGGGCGGGCCGCCCAGCTCGACGTGGCCGTGCTGGAAAATCGCCGCGCGCTGACCCACGCCGAGCGCCGCTACGCGCAGGGTGCGGCCGATTATCTCACCGTGCTGGTCACCCAGCAGCGCCTGCTCGACAGCGAAAACGCCGCCTCGCGCGGCCGCACCGACACCGCGCTGGCGATGGTGGCGCTGTACAAGGCGCTGGGCGGCGGCTGGGACGCGGCGCAATGACGCACGACTGGACTTCTTCCATGGAGACGGACCTGGCGCTGTGGGTGCGCGACCTCGACGACGACACCTACGGCGTGCACCACCGCCGCCTGTGCGTGTGGGCCGACGAATTCGACGGCAGCTGGCACTGGGAAATCCAGACCTGGGATGCCGACGGCGTGGCCGGGCAGGGCGTTGCCGGCAGCCGCGATGAAGCCATGACGCTGGCCGATGCCGCCGCCCGCGCGTTGGTCAATGCACCAGATAAGGCAGATCAGCGATGACGGCGCACGCACTTCCCGGCGTACCGGCAGCGCCCGCACCTGCCCCGGCCAAGCCCGCAGCACCTGCCGTCCACCCGTTCGGCCCGCGCCTGCTCACCGGCGTGCTCGGCGTGTTTGTGGCGGCGATGATGTCGGGCCTGAACAGCCGCATCGGCGGCCTGGCGCTGACCGACATCCGCACTGCCTTCGGCATGGGCGTCGACGACGGCAGCTGGATCAACAGCCTGTACGCCGCCTTCGAGCTGGCGGCGATGCCGTTCTCGGCCTGGTTCGCCGTTACGTTTTCCTTCCGCCGCTACCACCTGGCGGTGGTGGCAACCTTTGCGCTGCTCGGCATCCTGACGCCGCTGGCGCCGAACGTCACAAGCCTGCTGGTGCTGCGCTGCCTGCAAGGCCTGTTCGGCGGCCTCCTGATTCCGGTGCTGATGGCGGCGGCGCTGCGCTTCTTCCCGCTGCCGCTGCGCCTGTACGGCCTGGCCCTGTACGCGATGACGGCCACCTTTGCGCCGAACGTGGCCACCTGGCTGTCCGGCGCCTGGACCGACAGCCTGCACATCTGGCAGCTGCTGTTCTGGCAGACGATTCCTCTGGCGCTGTTTGCGCTGGGCGCGGTGGCTTGGGGCATTCCGCAAGACCCGGTGCGCCTGGAGCGTTTCAAACAGGTGGACTGGATGGGGCTGGTCACCGGCTTCATCGGCCTGGTGATGCTCGGCATCGGCCTGACCCAGGGCGAGCGCCTGGACTGGTTCAACAGCCCACTCGTGTGCTGGCT
>Ga0265798_10011286_pt1 | contig 10898 bp, 9 predicted proteins | sample P3T30metagenome_FD_192430 | JGI IMG/M metagenome (GOLD analysis project Ga0265798, IMG submission 192430) | Plant litter microbial communities from East Loma Ridge, Irvine, California - P3 T30 | ecosystem: Environmental > Terrestrial > Plant litter > Unclassified | place: USA: California... | reverse complement strand
TCTCGTTGTCCTGTTTCTGGTCCACGCGCTCTTCCTGCCCTGATCAAAGTAACAATGTGGGGCAAGTATAGCCGACCGCGACCGCTGCACGGCACGGCACGGGATGCGACGTGTCCCGAAGACCTCAAGCGAGGCTGGTCGCCGGCTCCACCCGCCCGGCGCGCAGCAGCGCCTCGACACGCAGGGCCGGTTGTGGGCGGCTGTAGACGTGGCCCTGCACCTCGTCGCAGCCGCAGCCGCGCAGCCAGTCGAGCTGCTCGATCGTCTCCACCCCTTCGGCGATCACCTGCATGCGCAGGCCATGGGCCAGCGAGATGATGGCGTCGACCAGGGCCGCGCCGTCGGGGTTGCCCACGATGTCCTGCACGAAGGAGCGGTCGATCTTGAGCACGTCCACCGGCAGGCGCTTGAGGTATTGCAGGCTCGAGTAGCCGGTGCCGAAGTCGTCGATGGACAGCTTGACGCCCATGCGCTTGAGGCATTCCATGGTACGGATGGCGGCGTCGGCGTCGGCCACCATCATGCTCTCGGTGAGCTCGATCTCGAGTGAAGCCGGCGGCAGGCCGGTCTCGGCCAGCACCTTGGCCACGGTGTCGACCAGGTCGGGCTCGGCGAACTGGCGCGCCGACAGGTTGACGGCGATGCGCAGCGGCCCGAGGCCCGCGTGCTGCCAGCGTTGGTTCTGGCGACAGGCGGTGCGCAACACCCAGGCGCCGATCGGCACGATCAGGCCGGTTTCCTCGGCCAGGGCGATGAAACGGTCCGGGCGCACCGTGCCCAGCAGCGGATGGCGCCAGCGGATCAGCGCCTCGTTGCCGACTACGCAGCCGCTGGCCAGGTCGACCTGCGGCTGGAAGTGCAGCTCGAACTGGTCCTCTTGCAGCGCATGGCGCAGTGCGCTCTCCAGGGCCAGGCGGTCGAAGGCCTGGGCGTTCATGTGTGGCGCATAGAACTGCACGCCGTTGCGGCCAGTGGACTTGGCACGGTACATCGCGATCTCGGCGTGCTTGACCAGGGTATCGGCGTCCAGCCCGTCGGCCGGGAACGCGGCCACGCCGGCGCTGCAGCTGAGCACCAGGCGCTGGCCGGCCAGGTGGATCGGTTCGCCCACCGCCTCGCGCACCTGCTGGATGCGGGCCAGCGCCTGGCGTTCGTCGGCCACGCCGACCAGCACCAGCACGAAATCGTCGCCGCCGACCCGGGCTGCGGTGTCCGCCGGCCGCAGCGCAGCCTTGATGCGGGCCGCCAGCATGCGCAGCGCGTCGTCGCCGGCGCGCCGGCCGAGGGTGTCGTTGATCAGCTTGAAATGGTCGAAGTCGAGCAGCACGGTCCACACCGGCTTGGCGCCGGCATTGGCGGTGGCGCGCTCGATGCGGTCGGCCAGCAAGGCGCGGTTGGCCAGCCCGGTAAGCGTGTCGTAATGGGCATGGCGCTCGAGCTCGGCCTCGTAGCGCTTGGAGGTGGTGACGTCGTAGACAGTGATCACGAAATGCCCGGCCTGGCCGTCGGCGCGGCGAACCGGCGCCACGTAGACGTCGCTGATCAGCTCCACCCCGTCGCGGGTGTGGGCCGTGACCAGGGCATGTTCCTCGCGCTGCTGGCGCAGGGCGCGGCGCAGCTCTTCGACCGACGGCTGGTCGGCGTCCAGGCCAGCGAGCAGCTTGAGTGGCTGGCCGGCCAGTTCGCGCGCCGGATAGCCGAAGGTGCGCTCGCAGGCGGGGTTGGCGTATTCGATCGGGTAGCCCGGCTGCTGCGCATCGACCAGCAGGATCGGATTGGCGCTGGCCTCCATCGCGCGTTCATACAGCCGCAGCGAGCCGGTGGCGCGCTCGAGCGCCGCAGTGCGCTGCTCGACCAGTGCCTCGATGCGGCGCGTGCGCGCCACCCGCTGCTGCACCAGGCCGGCGGCGGCGAAACTCAAAACCAGCCCCAGCACCATGGCCACGACTTCGGCCATGTGGCTGCCCAGCGCCGGCGGCTGTTCTTCGACCACCACCTGCCAGGGGCTGCCGGCGATCTCGAATTTTTCCACGTGGCGCAGGCTCATGCCGTCCAGCAGGCGCTCCCACCAGCCCTCAGGCGCGGCCAGGCTGCCGTGCTGGTAGGCGGTGACCAGGTTGCCCAGGGCATTGGGGCCGCGCAGCGACAGTGCGAAATTATCGTCGTCGAGCAGGCGCACCGATTCGAGGGTGCCGCCCACCAGCAGGGCGACGTCGATCACCACCTCGGTGGCGCCGAGCGCGGACGCGCGCCGGGCCGCGATCTCGAGTGGACGGGTGCCGGGCCGGTACACCGGAAGGGTGATCAGTACACCGTGACGGGAGCCACCGCCCTGCAGCAGGTCGATGATCGGGCTGCCGGCGGGCTCGCCGGTATCGATCGCACGCTGGGTATACACACGCTGCGGCGCATACGACCAGGCGTTGTAGCCGAATGTCACTTCATTGCCGACGATCGGCGCTACGTAGTCGTTGACCAGGTAGCGATCGCGCCGGCTGGCGCGCACCAGCAGGCTGCCGCCGTTGGCTGCCCGCTCGCGAATCTCGAAGCCGGGCCAGAAAGCGCGCCGCGCGGCTTCAAAGGCGGGACGCTCGGCATGGCTGACGAAGCGCTGGTACACCAGTGCCTGCAGATAGCCGTGGCGCGCCACCAGCGGCTGGGCGAAGGCGTCGAACTCTTCGCGCGTGATGTCGCTCGAGGCGCGGAAAAACAGGTTGACGGCGCGCGCGGCATCGGTGGCCTCGGCGAAGGCGCGCGTGACGGCTGCGACCCGCACCACGGCGCGCTGGTCGAATTCGGCCTGGGCGCGGTCGTATTCCATCTTGCGCACCGCGCCACACAGCAGCGACGTGAGCACAAGGCCGAGCAGACAGGTGCCCAGCGCGGCCCGGGACAGGCCGCGTCCCGGGACAGCTGGGCTGGCGGATGCGCTTCGCATGAATCGATGCTAGCGCAGAACGGGGCTTTTGGGGGGAATCTCGACGCCAAGAAAAAGCGCGCTGCCCGGCCCCGTAATGCGGGCTGTTGCATTATCATCTCGCCCATGCCGTCCGAACCCAAAGAATCCCGTCCCGCGCCTGCGCCCGTGCCTGCCGACGCGCCGCCCCAGCGCGTGCTGCGCCAGTTCCGTATCGTCTTCAATGCCGTCAAGACCCATTTTCGCCAGCTCGAGCGCGACGCCGGCCTGGGCGGGGCCCAGGTGTGGGCGCTGTCGGTGATCGAAAGCCAGCCCGGCATCGGCGCCACCAGCCTGGGGCGCGCCATGGACATCCACCAGTCCACTGCCAGCAACCTAGTGCGCGGCCTGGTCGAGCGCGGCTATGTGGCGGCGGCGCGGGAAGGGGCTGACCGGCGCAACGTCGCTCTGCGCATCCTGCCAGCCGGCCAGGAAGTGCTGCGCCGGGTTCCCGGCCCGGCCGCCGGCGTGTTGCCGAGCGCGCTGGGGACACTCGACGAGGCCACCCTGCTGCGCCTGGAGCAGGACCTGGCGACCCTGATTGCCCGCCTGGATGCCGATGAGTCAGCGGGCAAGATCCCGCTCAGCCAGTCCTAGCGCTCATACCTCGCCGCGGAATTTCCCCAAGGCCAGATTGACCATCGCTTCCACACTGCCCTCGTGCTCGTGCACGATGCGCAGCTGTTCGGCGTCGCCGACCGCCTTCGTCACATGCGACAGATGGGCCAGCGCGGCGCTGGAACCGAGCCGCTCGGCATGCGGCGCGATGCGCGCCAGCGTGGCCAGGATGTCGTCGCGCAAACCGATCTGCTGGTGTTCCTGCGGCAGCACGATATTGCCGTCCAGCCCGAAGCGGCAGGCCTGGAAGCGGTTGTAGTTGTAGACCAGGTAGTCGTCCTCGCGCGGCGCCGCTTCGCTGCCCTCGAGCAAATAGCTGCACAAGGCTTGCAGATAGGCCGCCAGCGCCGCCGCATGCTCGACCGTGAGCGGGGTGTCGCAGACGCGCAGCTCGATGGTGCCGTACTCGGGCTTCGGGCGCAGGTCCCAATAAAAGTCCTTCATGCTGCGTACGATGCCGGTGTCTTCCATGCGCGCGAAATAGTCGCGCTCGAAATCTTTCCAGGTCAACAGGAACGGCGCGCGGCCCGACAGCGGGAAGGCGAACACCGAGTTCAGGCGCGACGAATGGAACTGGGTGTCGCTGCCCTGCAGGAAAGGCGAAGAAGCCGACAGCGCGATGAAGTGCGGGATGTAGCGGTTCAGCGCGTGCAGCAGGAACAGGGCGTTGTCGCCGCTGCCGCAGCCGATGTGGACGTGCTGGCCGAACACGGTGAACTGCTTGGCCAGGTAGCCGTATAGCGCCGACACTTCGCGAAAACGCGGTTTCTCGTAGATGCGGCGCTCGGTCCACTGCTGGAACGGATGGGTGCCGCCGCCACACACGCCCACGTTCAGGCGGTCGCCGGCGCGCAGCAGGGTGTCGCGGATCAGGCGCAGCTCGTCCACCAGCGGCGCATAGCCGGTGTGGATGCTGCTGTTAATCTCGATCATGCTCTCGGTGATCTCGGGCGTGACGGCGCCAGGGAACGGCGCGCGCGCCAGCAGGTCGAGCATGTCCGGCGAGGCCGGGGCCAGGTCGAAATCCGACAGGCCGACCAGCTGCAGCTCCAGTTCGACCCCCATGGTCAGCGGTTCCGAACGGGCAAACTCAGGCAGCGGCATCCTTGTCCTCCTTCACGATATTCTTGTATTTGGCAAAGCCCGACTCGCGCGCGCCGGTCAGCGCGAACTGGGTCAGGATCGGCGCCAGCACCTCCAGGATCATGGCCATCGCGGCCAATGGCGCCAGCGGCGTGAGGGTGTCGAACAGGTCGACGCCCGAGCGCCGGGTCTGCTCGATCAGGATGATGGCGAATACCGTCAGCGGCATGATCGCCACCCCGGTCAGGGCGCCCTTGCGCGCCGAGATGCCCGACACCCGCGCGGTGGCGGTGCAGACCGCCACTTTCACCAGGGCCCGCACCAGCAACAGCAACAGGCCCAGCATCAGCCCTTCGGCGGTCGGTTGCCAGGCGATGGTGGTGGCGACGAAAAAGAACAGCAGCACGGTGAGCAGGTCGCCCAGGGCGCCGAAGTTGCGCTGGGCCGGGCTCAGGGTAACGCGGCGGTGGCGCGCCACCAGGCCGAAGGTCAGCGCCGCCAGCACCGGCGACAGTTTCAATACGTGGGTGATCGCCACCAGCAGGAACACGAACACCGCAAACGTCAGCGTGGAATTGCTGCGCACATGGCCGGCCACGCGCTGCCACAGCGGCAGCAGCCAGCCGAGCGCGGCGCCCAGTCCGCTGGAAGCAGCCAGCACCACCAGGCCGGTCCAGCTGGCATGGACGACGTCGCCCGAGGTCTGGAACACGCCGAAGCCGACCGTGACGTTGAACACGAACACGGCCAGCACGCAGTTGAGCGCCGTCAGGTGCATGGCGCGCTCGGTCACCTGGCCGCCGCCGCCCTGCTCGTTGACGATGCGCAGCAGGCCGGCCGGCGAGCTGGCCATGGCCAGGGCCGCCAGCAGGCAGGCCGGCAGCACGGCCAGGCCGCAGATGCGCGAGACGTAATACACGGCGGCCCAGGTCAGGCCGGCTTCCAGCAGCGAGGTGAGCAGCAGCCAGGGATTGGTGCGCAGCCAGCGCAGGTTGATGCGGTAGCCGAGCTCGAACAGCATCAGGCCGAAGCCAAGGTTGGCCAGCATCATGAAGTTGTCGGCCTGGGCCGGCGGCAGGTAGCCGCTCGACAGGTTGCCGAACACGAAGCCGCACAGGCCATAGATGGAAATACGCGGCACATTGGCCCAGCGGTACAGCAGTTCGCCGGCCATCCAGGCCAGCGTCAGCGCCAGCGGCCAGGCCAGCGCATGCGTGAGTGAAAGCAGCTCGCTCATCCAATTCTCCGGTGGGGCGCGCCAATCGGCGGCAGGCAGCCGCGCAGGCACGATGGTCCGATTCGGCGCGGGGAGCGCCAGACGCGGCAGATGGGGGAACGCTACGCCACGTGTCGAAAAATACCCCCCGACGGATGCGGGGGGCAAAAAGAAACGGGTTGAGCCGCCTCATCGCTGATCGGGCATCCGGACGCTACCGGTTGCCACGCAGCTATACTGCCCGAAAAGTATAATCGTAGCAACCCTATTTGTGCGAATGTACAGACAGGCGATAACGCCCCCTACCCGCCCGTCAAGGTGGGAATCCGTCATGTCAGCCAGTCGTGCGCGCCTGATGCGCGCGAAAATATTAGCATGGATGAAACAGATGGGGGCAGATTGGACACATTACCGGGATGGTTGCAGGCGGGTGGCTGGGGACTGCTGGCGGGCGCCGCCCTGCTGCTGGGCGCATTCATTGGGGTGCGCTTCAAGGTGCCGCCACGCGTGGTCGCGGCCGTCATGGCCTTCGGCAGCGGCGTCCTAATCTCGGCGCTGTCGTTCGAACTGATGGACGAGGCGATCGACACCGGCGGCTTTGCCTCCACTGCCGCCGGCTTCCTGTGCGGCGCCCTGTTCTACACGGGCGCGAACTGGTGGCTGGCCAGGAAAGGCGCGCGCCATCGCAAGCGCTTTGCGCCGCGCCCTGCGGCCAAGCAGGACGAAGGCGGCGCCGCCCTCGCCGTCGGCGCCCTGCTCGACGGCATTCCGGAATCGATCGTGATCGGCTTGTCGCTGCTGGGCGGCAAAGGCGTGAGCGTGGCGGTCGTGGCGGCGGTGTTCCTGTCCAACTTGCCCGAAGGCCTGTCCAGTGCCGCCGCCATGCGCCATGCGGGCCACTCGCCCGCCCATATCTATGGCGTCTGGAGCGGCATCGCTCTGGCCTCCGGGTTGGCGGCCCTGCTCGGCTATACGGTATTTCACCGCTTTCCGCCCGAGATGCTGGCGGCGACGACCGCAGTGGCGGCCGGGGGCGTGCTGGCGATGGTGGTCGACACCATGATTCCGGAAGCCTTCGATGAAACCCACGACTTCGCCGGACTCATCGTGGCCGCCGGATTCCTTGCCGCATTCGCGCTCAGCAAGCTTGGTGGATCGTAAAAGCTTGATGTCGGGATACTTTACATTCTTCTGTGTATTTACTCAAAGTTGTATAGCTAAGTCCTTGATATGACAAGAGTTATTATTCAGGCACGGTTCCTGCTTTATGTTATCTCGGAGACATCATTCTGATGTTTGCAATAATTAATCATAGAGATGGAGTCATAGTGAGATTTGTGAAAAGCCTGATGAATGCGGCCCTGGCCGCTGCCCTGTTGTCGGCCGGTGTGGCCAATGCAGCCCTGTACGAATTCAAGCTCAGCGGCGACTACACCGCCAGCTGGAAGATGGACACCGATCTCGATCCAAACAGCACCGATAACAAGGGCGGCCTGACGTTCGAAGAGGTGGTGGGCGAGTTCCCGGGTTACGAGGCCCTGGATGTGACCTTCTTCAATGCCGCGATCAGCGGCGGCCTGCAGCTGTACGATTTCTATACCGACCGCTACGTGCTGACGCTGAACGGTCCGCAGCTGTACACCGGCAAGGAATCGCGCCACGCATTCACCCTGGGTACGTTCGCGCTCACCCAGTTCGCGGGTCCGGGCAACTACACGCTGACCATCAGCGACCTCGACGCCCTGCCGCCGGCAGAGGTGCCTGAACCGGCCAGCGCAGCGCTGCTGGCCGCTGGCCTTGGCCTGCTGGCCGCCGCCCGTCGTCGCCGCAACGCCAAGTAAGGTTCGTCCGGAACGAAGGCTGATACGTCTCAGCCTTCGTCCTGCGTGGCCAGATAGGCCACGATCTCCCCCGCCTGCTGTTCGCTCATGAAATTCATGAAGCGCATCTTGTTGCCCGGTATGACCTTTTCCGAATCACGGATGAAGGCGGCCAGGCTCTGCTCGTCCCACACCAGCTTCGACGATTTCAGTGCCGGCGAATAGGCATAGCCGGCTACGCCGCCTGCCTTGCGGCCGAGCACGCCATTGAGCTGCGGCCCGAAGACATTGACCGCATTCGGCCCCACCTGGTGGCAGCCGGCGCAGCGCGCGAACAGCTTGCGGCCGGCTTCGACGCGCGCCTGCGATGGCGCGCCATCGGCGCTGGCCACCGCTTGCCCGGTATCGGAGTCGCCGCGGCCGCAGCCGGCCAGGGCGAGCACCACGCCCAGCAGCATGAATGAGCTGCGCATCACTTCACCCGCTGCTTTTCAAGCTTGCGCGCCAGCGTGCGCCGGTGCATGCCCAGCCGCCGCGCCGCCTCCGAAATATTAAAATCGGTTTCGGCCAGCACCGCGTGGATGCGCTCCCATTCCAGGGTCTTGATCGAGGTCGAGCGGTTGGTGACCTCGACGTCCGTGCTGCCGGCCACGTGGCCGAAGGCGGCCTCGATGTCGTCGGCGTCGGACGGCTTGGCCAGGTATTGCACCGCGCCCAGCTTGATCGCCTCGACCGCGGTGGCGATGCTGGCAAAGCCCGTCAGCACCACGATCAGCATGTCCGGATCGTGCTCGTGCAGTAGCTGCACGCAGGCCAGCCCCGAACTATTGCCCTTGAGCTTGAGGTCGACCACGGCGTAGCCCGGCGTATGGTGGGCCAGCAGCGCGGCCGCCTCGTCCTGGCTGGCGGCGCCCAGCACGCGGTAGCCGCGCCGCTCGAACGAGCGGCTCAGGGTGCGGGCGAAGGCTTCGTCGTCTTCGATGATGAGCAGCAGCGGCTCAGGATTCTGCATCGTCTATTTCCTCTTCCAGTTCGATCGCCGCCATCGGCAGGCGCACCGACACTTCCGCCCCGCCGCCCTCGTCCAGGCGCCGGTTGCGCGCCGTGACGGTGCCGCCGAGTTTGCGCACGACGTTCACCGCCAGGAACAGCCCCAGCCCGCCGCCGGGCTTGCCCTTGGTCGAATGATAGGGCTTGCCGAAATGGGCCAGCATGCTGGGGGCGAAGCCGGGACCGCGGTCGAACACGGTCAGCACCAGGGTGCGCTCGTCGATGTGGGCGTCCATATACACCCAGTCGGGCGAGGCCTCGAGCGCGTTGTCGAGCAGGTTGTCGATCGTCTGGCGCAGCGCCGAGTCGCTCGCCACCGGCAAGTCCTCGGCGATCCGGTTATTGTAGATGAAGGTGCGCACCGGACGGCTGGCCTCCCAGCCTTCGGCCAGCTCGTTGAGGAAGCGGCTGACGGTGGTGCGCTCGGCCGATTCGCCGCGCGCCTCGCCGGCCGAGAGCAGGATGCCGCTGACGATGGCCTTGCAGCGCTTGAGCTGGGTCTGCATCTCGGTCAGTTCGCCCAGCAACTCGGGATCGTCGCGGAAGGCCGGCATGCGCTTCCAGTCGCCCAGGATCACCGAGACCGTCGACAGCGGCGTGCCCAGTTCGTGGGCGGCGCCGCTGGCGAGCAGGCCCATGCGCACGATATGTTCTTCCTCGGCCGCGCGCTGGCGCAGCGCGGCCAACTGGGTCGCCTTGTCGCGCACATTGTCGGAGATGCGCTAGATGAACATCACCAGCAAGGCGGCATTCAGGGCAAAACACACCAGCAGGCCCTGCACGTACAGGCTGCCGATGCCGCGCGCATGGTCGAACGGCAGCGCGAGCGGCTGGGCATAGATGGCCAGGCCCGCCATGCAGGCGATCGTGACCAGCACGATGCTCCAGGTCCACAGCACGTCGAGCAGCACGGCCGAGACGATCACCTGCAGCAGATAGAGAAAAGCGAAGGGATTGGTGGTGCCGCCCGACAGGTAGAGCAGCACGGTGAGACTGGACACGTCGACCAGGATTGCCAGGAACATCTCGCCGTTGGACACTGGCCGCCGCTCGTGCCAGCGCAGGTGGCTGGCGACGTTGAAGGCGATCAGGCAGGCCAGCACCTGCAGCATGTGCACCAGCGGCAGCTCGATCCGGAAGATCATGATCGCCGAGGCGATGGTGGTGATCTGGCCGATGACGGCGATCCAGCGCAGCTCGATCAGCTGCAGCATGTTCTTGTGGCCGGCCGCGAACTCGACGTTGGCGGCGGCGGCCGACGGCGACGAGCGCGCCGCCCTGGCGAAGAAATCCAGCGGAGATTGCATCGGAATCCGTGTTGTCTGTCCTGCGGCCCGCGCGCGCGGCGCCAGGCGTCTTAATCGTCGGCGTTGCCGCTGCGGCGGGCCTCGTAGCGCACGATCCACCATGTGGCGGCGGCCACCATGAGGGCCAGAGCATACCAAGTGAGCGCGTAGACGAGGTGATTATTCGGGAAAGAGATGACGGTCAGGCCGCCGACGGCGGTCTCGGGCGCGGCGGTCGGGTCCTGGCCCTTGCCGGCGTCGACGAAGAATGGCGCCGTATTGGCGGCATCGAGGCCGCGCGCGGCGGCGATGGCGCCGACTTCGCGCGCGTACCAGCGGTTGTTGACGGGGTCGTTATCGCGCAGGAAGCCGCTCTTGGGCTCGGCGATGCGCAGCAGGCCAGTCACTGCTACCTGCTCGCCCTGGGCGGCGGCGCAGGGATTGGCGCCGGCACGGCGGCCAGGATAGCGGGTCGCGATGTCGCCGCTCGAGGGGATGAAACCGCGGTTGACGAGGACGATGTGGCCCTCTGCCGTGCACAACGGCGTGAGCAGCCAGAAACCGGCGCCGAGATCGGACAGCGCTTGCACCGGTGTGGTCAATTCGTAGAGATAATGGCCCGACAGGCGGATGCGCCGGTACTCGTCGGACTCTTTGGAAATCTGCGGCCATTGCGCCACCGCGGGCGGCGCAACGGGATCCGCATGAACGCGTGCGTCGACGCGTTCGATCAGGTCCAGTTTCCATTGCAGGCGAAATACCTGCCAGGTCCCCAGGCCGGCAAACAGCACGAACAGCAGCAGGGCCGCCACCGCCAGGGCGCGCCGCACGAAGGCGGAGCGCGGTGGATGTGCCGGAACCACCGGCTG
>Ga0265798_10011285_pt1 | contig 10900 bp, 9 predicted proteins | sample P3T30metagenome_FD_192430 | JGI IMG/M metagenome (GOLD analysis project Ga0265798, IMG submission 192430) | Plant litter microbial communities from East Loma Ridge, Irvine, California - P3 T30 | ecosystem: Environmental > Terrestrial > Plant litter > Unclassified | place: USA: California... | reverse complement strand
AGGGCGGCTTCCGCGCCGGCGCCCAGCGCCTTGCCGGGCGCCAGAAAACTGCGCGCCAGCGGCAGGATGTCTTCAGGGCGCGCCGCCAGCGACGGCAGCCGCAGTTCGATCAGGTTGAGCCGGTAAAACAGGTCCTCTCTGAAGCTGCCGGCGCGGATCATGGCCGGCAGGTCGGCATTGGTGGCGCTGATCACCCGCACTTTGACCGTCCGCTCGCGGTTCGAGCCGAGCCGCTCGAAGCGCCCCGTTTCAAGCACCCGCAGCAGCTTCATTTGCCCGGCCGGGGGCAGGTTGCCGATTTCGTCGAGGAACAGGGTGCCGCCATCGGCCGCTTCGAATTTGCCTTCGCGCGCCCTGGAGGCGCCCGTGTAAGCGCCCGCTTCGGCGCCGAACAGCTCCGCTTCAATCAGTTCGGCCGGCAGGGCGCCGCAGTTGAGGATGACGAAGGGGCCGTCCCGCACGGCCGAATTGGCCTGGATGATCTCGGCGATGCGCTCCTTGCCGGTGCCATTGGCCCCGCTGATCAGGATCGGCACATCGGCGCGCGCCACCTGGCAGGCCAGTTGCAGCACCGCTTCCATCGCCGGGTCCTGCCACACCAGGCCGCGCAGGTCGAAGCGGCTTTCCAGTTCGCGTTTGCTGCGGCGCTCGCGCTGCACCCGCTGGCCCAGCGCCCGGTTGGCCTGGCCCAGCTCCAGCAGATTACGCACCGTGGCAATCAGGCGCTGGTCGTTCCACGGCTTGGACAGGTAATCGGCGGCGCCGGATTTGACCAGGTCGACCGCCGCGTCAAGGTGGGTCCAGGCGGTGAGCAGGATCACGGGCAGATCGGGGTGACGTTCGCGGATGGTGCGAAAAAGGGCCACCCCTTCCGCGCCCGAGGTGGTATCAAGCGTGAAATTCATGTCCTGGATGACCAGGTCGATGCCGCCCGCATCGAGCGCCGCCAGGCCCTCGGCGGGCGAGGCGGCGCTGACGGCGGCGATGTCGTGGAGGGAAAACAGCACGTCGAGCGCGATGGCGACCGCGGCGTTGTCGTCGATGATCAGGACTGTGGGCATGGGCGCTAGCATAGCATCGCCCCGGGCGCTGAGGATGCTGCGATCATGTGCTCCGGGTCGCTGTCGCCGGCGAAATGCTGGCGGCCCGCCAAGCCGGCCCGTACACCGCCAGGGCGCCCAGCAACCAGAACACGCCGGCGCCAATCAACAGGTAGTCCAGCGGCAGCCTGGCCATCTCCAGTTTCGACACCAGCAGCTGGTTGAGGGCGACCGCCAGCAGCACGCCGCTCGCCACGCCCACACTGGTGATCATGAAATTCTCCGTCAAAAAATAGCGCAGGATGTCGACCCGGCGCGCTCCCAGCGCGCGGCGCACGCCGATCTGCTTGCGGCGCTGGGTCACCCACAGGCTGGAAATGCCGACGATGCCGCTGGCGGTGATCACCAGCAGCAGGGCGCTGACGGTGACGAGCATCCACGACAGGCCGATATCGGCGCGGTAGCGCTCCTTGCGGGTGTCGCTGATTTTTTTCACGCGCACGATCAGGGGATCGGCCGAGGTGCGCAGCAGCGCCGTCTCGGCTTCCTTCATCACTCGCTCGACCTGGCCCGGCTCGGTGCGGATGGCGTAGATGGTGCCGTAGCCGTTGGTCAGGCGCATCGGCACGATGCTGGCATAGCCGCCCCGTTCACCCACTTCGGCGCTCTGGCTTTGCAGGGTGTCGAGGACGCCGACCACGGGGCCGCCCTGGGCATCGGCGCCGGTGCCGTAGTACAGCGTCTTGCCGACGTAGCTGCTGGCATTGGGCCAGACTTTCTGCGCCAGCGCGCGCGTGACGAGAATCGCGTGCGGCGCGGAGGCCGCGTCGTCATCCTTGTCGTTGTCGATTTCGATGAATTCGTCAGGCCGGAAGTCGCGCCCTTCGACGATGCGCAGTCCCAGCGTTTTCACCAGCGAGTCAGGCGAAAAGTAGTAGGAAGCGACGGCGCTCGACTGCAGCTGCTTGCGGTCGGCCGAGACGCTGGTATTGCTGCCGTTGTTCGTCATCGGCATCTGATTGGTGAACGCCACCGAGGTCACGCCGGGGACGGCGCGCAAGGCGGCCGTCTCGGCCTTCTGCTCGGCCACCTGCGCATTGTGGTCGCTCTTGCGCAGGTGGCGCAGTTCGACATACACCATCGTGCTTTCGTCAGCGATGCCCGATGGCCGCGCCGCTACGGCCTGGCGCTGGTTGACGATGTGGATTGCGTTGGCCAGGATGGCCAGGCTGATGGCCACCTGCAGCGCCACCAGGATGGCGCCGGTCTTGCTGCGCAAGAGGGCTGAGAGGATAGGGCGGATTTCCATGATCGCTCCGGGTCTATTGCGATTTGAGTTGGATGGCGGGCGTGATCTTGCAGGCGCGCCAGGTGGGAATCAGGCCGGCCAGCACCGCCGCGAGCAGCGCCAGCACGAAGGTCAGGGCCAGCATCGGCAAGTCCATATGCGCCACCACCTGCATCTCTTTCGATTGCATGCCGATGATGGCCAGCGCGCCAAAGGCCAGCAGCAGGCCAAGCAGGCCGCCGGCCAGGCCGACCACGGCCGTCTCGGTCAGGAACTGCTGGAAAATCTCGGCGCGCGAGGCGCCCAGGGCGCGGCGGATGCCCACTTCGGATGCGCGCACGGAGAACTTCGCCAGCAACAGGCCGATCGTGTTGACCAGGCACAGAGCGAGAAAGCCGAACGCCAGCCAGGCCGCCAGCCGGCTGTCGTTGCCGACCACCTTGCGGTACTCGAGCCACTCCATCACGTCGTACAGGCGGTTGGGCGCATTGCGTTTCAGGCGGCCCAGTTTGCGCTGGTCGTCGGCGTAGTTATTCAGCCAGCTTTGCAATTGCCCCCGCTCGCTGGCGCTCTTGGTCTCGAAGAAAAACTGCAGCCAGGTGCACTCGGAGCGCAGCAGGCCCTGCCAGCCGGCTTCCCGGTTGCTGCTGCAGCTCATGCTGCCGTTGTGGGGCGTCTCGTGGCGGATCGCGGTCGACAGAGGCAGCATGACTTCTTCTTCCTGGCCGAAGGCGCCCGGTCCGCCGACCAGGCGGAAGAACTTGGGACGGGGGCGGTAGTTATTGAGCACGCCGACGATCTGGTAGTCCTGCTGCGCGATGCGCACCCGCTGGCCCACCGGATTGGCGGCGCCGAACAGCTTTTCGGCCATGGCGCTACTGAGCACGGCGACGTCGGCGCCGGCCTTGTCCTCCGCCTCGCTCCACGCCTGGCCATACAGGAAGGGGACGTCGAACATGGCGAAGAAATCGCGCGTGGTGGCGATACCCTGGGCCGAGATCACGCCCATGTCCTTGCGCGGCGGCTCGATCGGCGCGCCGATGCCGTACAGCGCCGTCCTGCGCTCGCCGTAGCCGTTCTTGAGCAGGTTCATGGTGTCGATGTAGCTCATCTGCTCATTGCTGCTGTTGCGGTTGTCCGGATCGGCCGGGTTGTAGCCTTCCAGCGGACCGTTGTCGATCACGGGCGCGAACAGGCGCTCGCTTTTTTGCGGAATCGGATTGCTCGACATGATGTGCAGGATCGTCAAGGTCGAGACGCTGGCCGCCACGCCGACTGCCAGGGTCAACACCATCAGCGCCGTGAGGGCCGGATTGCGGCGCAGGCTGCGCACGCCCAACTTGAAGTAATAGGAAAACATGGCCGCTCCTTATGCGCTGTGGCTGCGCGTATCCACCAGCGACGGCCCCTTGCGCACCAGGTCCGACACCTGGCCGTCGATGATGTGGACGTTGCGTTGCGAGCGGGTGGCCAGTTCAGGGTCGTGGGTGACCATCAAAATGGTGGTGCCCTGGGCGTTGATTTCTTCGAGCAGTTCCATCACGCCGCGCGCCATCTGGGTATCGAGGTTACCGGTCGGCTCGTCGGCCAGCAGCAGTTTGGGCGAGCCCGCCAGCGCGCGCGCGATCGCCACGCGCTGCTGCTGCCCGCCCGACAGTTCGGCCGGATAGTGCTTCATGCGCGAGGCCAGGCCCACCTTGGCCAGCGCGTCCTCGATGCGCTCCTTGCGCTCCTTGGCGTTGAAACCCCGGTAGCGCAGCGGGACGTCGACGTTATCGAACAGCGACAGGTCGGGGATCAAATTAAAACCCTGGAAAATGAAGCCCAGCTTTTCATTGCGCAGGCGCGAGCGGGCGTTGTCATCCATGCCTTTGACGTTGACGCCATCTAAAATGTAGTCGCCGTCGGTGAACTCTTCGAGCAGGCCGGCGATGTTCAAAAAGCTGGTCTTGCCCGAACCGGACGGTCCCGTCACGGTGACGAACTCACCCTTGTTCACCTGGATCTCGAAGCCGCGCAGTGCGTGGGTTTCAATCATGTGGGTGCGGTACACCTTGGAGAGATTGGTCATGCGCAGCATGGGATGTCCTTTCAGTCGATTCGTAGGAAAATCAGCGGTTGATGGAGACGCGGGGCGCGTTGGCAAAGGTGTCGGTGCCGGCGATGACGACCTTCTCGCCGGGCTTGACGCCGGAGACGATTTCGACGGCCGACACGCTGGTCGCGCCCAGCTGGATCGGCGTGCGCACGGCCACGCCGTCCTGCACCACGTAGGCGAAGCGGCCCCCTTCGCTTTCAACAAAGGGGCCGCGCGGCAGCATGACGACGTTCGGTTTTTCTTCGATCAACAGGCGCGCCGTTATTCTCTGGTTCTGGCGCAGGCCCTTGGGCTGGGCGCCATCGAAGCGCACCCGCGCCAGCACGATGTTCTTGACGACTTCCGGCGACAGGGCCGACAGGGTGCCCATCGCCTTGCCGTCGCCCAGCGCAATCTCGGCGTGCATGCCGATGCCCATGTCGGCCACGTAGGTCTCGGGCACCTCGACTTCCACTTCCAGTTTCGACAGGTCGACGAGGGTCATCAGGGGCGTGTTGGCCGCCACCACGCTGCGGTTCTGGACATTCAGGGTGCCGATAAAACCATCGACCGGCGCGCGCACGGTCAGTTCGTCGAAGCGGCGCTGCGCATTGGCCAGCGACAGGCGCTGGCGGTCGAGTTCATTGATCTTGGTTTTCAGGGCCAGCGCGACGTCGTCGCCTTCCAGCGCTGCCGCCTTGGCCGCGTGACTCGCCTTGATCTGCGCCGAGTTCAGGGCGTCCTTGGCCTTCTGGTAGTCGATCTTGGCGATGATGCCGACATTGGCCACCGACTCGTAGCGCTCCAGGGTGCGCTGGGCCGACAGCCGGTCGATCTCGGCCACGTCGGCCTCGCGCTGGGCCAGCAGCTTCTGCTTTTTCGCCAGGATCTGCTGGCGCGCCACTTCCGCTTCCAGCTGGTTGTAGCTCGATTGCTCGCGCTTCAAGGCGTCGGTCAGATCGGGCGACTCCAGCACGGCCAGCACGTCGCCTTTTTTGACGGTGTCGCCCGCATTGGTTTTCAGGGTCACGGTCGACTGCGCCGTCGAATACAGGGTGGGGCTGATGGCGGCGACGATGCGGCCATTGACGGAAGCATCGCGCACCAGCGTGCCGCGGGTGACCTCGGCAATGCGCAGGCGCGCTTCGCTCACCGCATGCTCGCTGCCCCGCCACGCCGTCAAGGCCAGCGCCGCCGCGCCAGCGACGACCAGCGCCGCACTGGCATAGATGACGCGGCGCTTGAATTTGGCGGCGGGATGGGCGGTGACGATGGCGTCCTGGGCAGATGTGTCGCGGATCATGGGAGCAGTGGTGTTAGCAAATGCTCATGGTGATGCAGGATTCGTGCCAGTTCTTAAGTGATTGATATGACTACAGATTTGAAGGAAGTGTCCGCCGTCCGCCGGGCAAAACAGCGGACAGTGTCCGGCGCTGGCCGCGCGCCGGGACGCACGATCTGCAAACACCACCATCGACAAGCTGCGCAGCCAGAGTTAAACTCAGGCAACATTTACTTATTTGATAACAATGCCTTGTCTTCGACGCCTGCGCTGCAATCTTCTTTCCTTTTTGTTTGCCGCAGGGCTGGCAACCGGGGCGCCTGCCCTCGCCGCGGGCCAGACCGCCGCGCCGGCGCCCGTGTCTGCGCCAGCGCCAGCGCCAGCGCCGCTGAGCATCGCCGATGCCTTGAAATGGGACACGGTCACGGGCTTGCGCATTTCTCCCGACGGCAAGCAGATCGCTGGCGTTATCCAGAAGCGGGCGGCGGCGGGCGTGGTGATCTACGACACCGCGACGCTCGTGCCGCACCTGCTTGTGAACGATTCACCCACCCTGTCGAGCGCGGCGTCGGTGCACTGGTTCGACAATCGCTACCTGGTCGTGTCGTCCTCCAGACGGGGGGACGACCTGGTGGATGTGAGCAGCAAGCACTTCATCGACGCTGGCAGCGAGTTCATCCGCAAACTCGAGCCGGACAGCGCCGGCCATGCGCGCTTCCTGTACTTTTCGGATGGCAAGAGCTACCGCTACGACATGGTCACCAAGGAACGCCAGCAAATGGACAGGTCGCCGCCCGAACGGCCCCTGGTCGGCTGGCTGTCCGATCACGCTGGCGTTGCGCGCGTGGCGACCACACTCGATACGGCCTTCTTTTCCGACGAAACGCGCCGCACACACTGGTACCGCGAATCCGAGAAGCATCCCTGGGAGAAACTGGCGAGCTTTGATTTCCTCGATGATGGATGGGAAACGGTGTCGTTCTCGCGGGACGACAAATCGCTGATCGTCGCCTCGCGCCAGGGCCGCGACACCTTCGCCTACTTCCGCTATGACCTGAAGGAGCGCAAGCTCGCCGAGATGATGGCGGGCCATCCCACGCAGGATATCTACGCCAATTTTCAGACGGTCGATGTCGATCCGAAATTTGCCCTCACCGCTGGTATCAAGACTGAAATCAAGTGGTTCACGGCAGCGGGCGATGCCCTGCAGCGCGGGGTCGATCTGGCCTTGCCGGATCGCATCAATCTGATACAGGGCGATCCCCAGGGGCAGGTGCTGGTGTATTCGTACAATGACCGCGACCCGGGACGCTGGCTGGTGCTCGATGTGCCGAGCGGCGTGATGCGCCTGGTAGCGGCCCGCAAACCGGAAATCGACATCGAGAAAATGCTGCCCAAGCAGATCGTCGAGTACAAAGCCCGCGATGGGCTGATGATCCCCGCCTATCTCACCGTGCCCGACAGCACCGGTCCCGGCCCGGCAGTAATTTACATCCATGGCGGCCCGGAAACACGCGATGGCTGGAACTGGGATCCTGAAGTACAAATGATGGCGTCCCGCGGTTACACGGTGTTTCAACCGCAATTCAGAGGCTCCGGCGGCTTTGGCAAGCGCTATACCGAGGCCGGTTACGGCCAGTGGGGCGCGGCCATGCAGGACGATATTACCGATGGCGTCGTTTGGCTGGTCGAGCACGGTTATGCCGATCCTGACCGGATCTGCATCTATGGGGCCAGCTACGGTGGCTACGCCGCGCTGTGGGGGCTGGCAAAAACGTCGACCTTGTATCGCTGCGGCGCAAGTTTCGCTGGCGTCAGCGACTTGCAGGGCCTGCGCACGGACCGCTCGGACACCAACTACCGGGCCACCGGCCGCCTCCTGCTCAATCGCATGTTCGGCCCCGGCCCCATCGACAAGCAGGCGCTCGACAGAGTCTCCCCGCTGAAGAATGCCGCGTACTTTCGCGCACCGGTGCTGATCGCCCACGGTGAATGGGACGTACGGGTGCGGATCGACCACAGCGAAAAAATGGTCGACGCCTTGCGTGACAAGGGCAAGCAGGTGGAATGGCTGCGCCTGGATGAGGAAGGACACGGCCTCTACCACGAACGCAACCAGCAACGTTTTTACCAGGCGCTGTTCAAATTTTTCGACAAGCATATCGGCCGTCCGTCGCCGGCGGTGGTCAAGAAAAATTAGGCCAGCTACGCCATGCGACTAAAAACATTCCAGGGAAGCTGCCACTGCGGCGCCGTGCAATTTACCGCCGTTGCGGACCTGTCCCTCGGTACGGTGCGCTGCAATTGCTCGTTCTGCCGAAAAATCCGCAGCTGGGCCGTCGCGGTGCGGCCGGAGTCGTTCGAGCTGGTACGGGGCGCCGAGGCTTTAAGCGAGTACCGTTTCGGCGCGCAACGTGAACGGCATTTCTTTTGCAGGCATTGCGGGGTGCGCCCGTTTGGCCTGGTCGCATCACCCCGCGCGGGCGAGTTTTACGCGGTGAACGTGGGCTGTCTCGACAATGCCACGGTCGAAGAACTGGTGCAGGCGCCGGTTCGCTTTGTCGACGGGCGCAACGATGTGTGGGATGGGCCGCCGGCCGATACCGCCCATCTCTGAACGGGCCCGCTCAGGCGCCCGGCTTGCGCAAACTGTCCAGCAGCACCGCATCCGCCTCGATCACGACACTGGTGTAATGAGCGATGCAGGCGAGGATGGCTTCACGCGGCCCTTCGCGCCAGGCGGCGCTGCCGTAGAACTGGTTCTGCATCGTCTCGCGCGCGGTCAGGCTGGGGTAGGCGCGCATCAGGACGTACGATTCCGGGTCATGCAGCGAGGCGCGGGCGCGGACGACGTCGGTGCCGGCGGCATGCAGCAGGGGCAGGGCCTGTTGGTGGAACAGGCGGTCGAACTGCCCGGCCGTGCCGGGGTGCAGGGTATAAGTTCTGATTTCAAGCACCTGGGTCATGCCTTGCCCCTTAACCGTAATGGTCTGCATCGGCCGGCGGCACGATCCAGCCATGTTTTCTGCTTTCGTACACGGAGACGGTGGGCGCCGGAAAGGCGGGGTCGGCAAAGGCGCCCACGGGAATCGTCACGTAGTCTTCCAGTCCCTCGGCCGTGAAGTACACCGTGGCGCCGCAGTGGGGGCAGAAGCGGAAGGTGGCGTGGCTGCCTTCGTCGCCGGCCTTGACGAACTGGGTTGAGATACCGCTGATGGTGACGGCTTCGCGGGGAAAGCGGGCCTGTTCGGCGAAAGGGCCGCCGCTGCGGCGCTGGCAATTGAGGCAGTGGCAGATGGAGATGCGCAGCGGCTCGCTGCGGACCTGGGCGGTCAACTGGCCGCAACTGCAGGAGGCGGTTCTTTCAGTCATGTTTTACGGGCTTTCCGGTGAAAGAGTCGAGATGAGACTGGCGGGACGGCGACGACGCCACTGGTCCCAGGCCAGGGTCAGGCCAAACATGATCGCAAGCACGACCAGCCAGGCCAGATAGACCACCAATAATGAAGGGATATAGCCGGCAGGTAAAGTCGCGCCTGCTTCGTTGAAGCTTGCCTGGCCGCCAAAGCGCAGTTGAAAATACAGATTGCCCAGCACATGCGCCAGCGCGACGTGGAGCACGTAGAAAAACATCGGGTGGCGGCCAAACAACAGCACTGGTTTGATGGCTGGCAGTTTTTCAAATGCGGCGAGCAGGGCCAGGCCGATGCTGCCCGTGATGCACAGGTAGAGCAGCGATGGCGGGTATTTATGCACGCGCATGAACGACATCAGGTCGAACATGGGGCCACGGCCCTGCGCCGACCAGGGATCGGGATCGCCATAGAGATTCACGCTGCGCAGGGCGAGGAAGCCGAACAAGAGCAGGGCGCTGGCGCACCACAGCCAGCGCTGGCGCCGGGCCGCGGGCCAGGTGAAGAGGGGACCGAGCGCGTAGCCGGCGGCAATCAGGCCGATCCAGGGCATCAGGGGATACATGACCAGCACGCCGAATTGCCCGCGCAGGGGAATGAAACCCTGCTCGTGCCAAGCCTTCCACAGGAAATGGTTGCTGTGGACACCGTCGAGCAGGTTGTGCGGCAGGATCAGCAGGGCGGCAATGAGGGCGATGACGGGCCGGGGCAGCCATACCAGCGCCGCCAGCGCCAGCATGCCGGCGCCGATGGCCCAGATCACCTGTAACACGATGATGTCGAGCGCAAACTGCCAGCTGATATTGATCCAGCTGATTTCCAGCAGAATCAGCATGGCGCCCCGGCTGGTCAGGTAGCGTGACAGCGCCGCCCGGTCGGCGCCGCCGGCATGCCCCCGCAGCCACGCCGAACTGCCGGCCAGCAACACGAAGGTGGGGGCGCACAAGTGGGTGATCCAGCGGGTCCAGAACCAGCCTGGCGACGTGGCCGCCAGATCTTCCGGCTGGAACAGCGCCGGGCCGAAAAAATCACGCACATGGTCGAGCGCCATCAGGATGATGACGACACCGCGCAACATGTCGATCGAGTGCAGGCGAGCAGGCTTGTGCATGAGGCGCTCCTTGTCAGGATGCTCACAGACTAGCATGCGGCGCAGGGACGCGCTTGCTTGAGAAATCCAGCCTTCACGCGCACAATCGCCGACAAGCGCATCGATTCCTCCCCGACCATGCCGTCGCTCGCAGCCGCAGTGATCCGCATCGCCAGCGTCCTCGCCCTGTGCATGGCGACCGTGTTGCCTGCCTACGCCCAGACCACCCTGCACATGTGGACCTTGCTGGGCGGCGGCGACGGCGAACGCATGCGCGCCTTGGTCGAGCAGTTCAATCGCAGCCAGAAAGTAGCCAGGGTGGTGGTCACCACGCTCACCTGGGGCGAGCCGTTTTATACCAAGGTGATGACGGCCACGGCTGTTGGCGCGGGGCCGGATCTGGTCACTGTCCACCTCTCGCGCATGGCCAACCTGATCGGGGCGCGCACGGTGCGGCCCCTGTCGCGTGCGGAACTCGATGCGGCGGGCCTGCACGCCAGCGATTTCTATCCGCGCCTGTGGCGCAAGGCGGCGCCCGCGGGCACGGCCTACGCCGTGCCGCTCGACAGCCATGCGCTGGTGCTGTTTTATAACAAGGCGCTGGCGCAACAGGCGGGCTTGCTGGGGCCGGACGGCGAACTCAAGCCCATGGAAGGCATGGCTGCGCTGACGGCGGCGTTTCGGGCGGTCAAGGAAAAGACGGGGATGCA
>Ga0265798_10011284_pt1 | contig 10900 bp, 9 predicted proteins | sample P3T30metagenome_FD_192430 | JGI IMG/M metagenome (GOLD analysis project Ga0265798, IMG submission 192430) | Plant litter microbial communities from East Loma Ridge, Irvine, California - P3 T30 | ecosystem: Environmental > Terrestrial > Plant litter > Unclassified | place: USA: California... | reverse complement strand
TCCGCGCTCCGTCACTTGCTTGACTGCTTCGAGCTTGAATTCTTCGGGATACCGCTTGCCGCTCATACTTTCTCCTTGAACCTACAATTATAGGCTCAGGAGTGTCTACTGAATTCGTGGCGATTCAATCTACGGCATAGTCATGCCAGTATTGCAATTAATGCTGGTGTCCCACTATCTGTTATCCAAGCGCTTCTAAATCATCAGAGCCCTGTACAGACTATGCGCTACAGCCACCTAATGAACAGCACCTTGCGAAACGCGACAGAGTCGATCGCCGAAGTGGTAAGCAAAGCTGTAGCAGGTACGCCGGACAGTCACGGGCGAGCTCATTAGTGATGTGATTTGGCTGCTCGACATTGTAAAAAAGCCCTACCTGTCAGCGACAGGTAGGGCTACATTTTTTTTTACGCGTCTTTGATAAAGAACGGCTCACGCTGCAATCCGGGGAATTTTTCCTGAGCCGCATCTACAAAAGCATCAACCTCCTTCGTGCGAGGTACAGCCTCGGCGTGCAACTTCGAGCGTATCGCGTTCTTCACGCTGCTGACCTTGGTCGGGTATCCGATGGTGGTAAGCCACTCGGCTAGGGCTGCTTGTGTCATGTCGACATTCTCCAGCCCCCATTTTCGCTGCACGTAAGCTTTGAGGAACGACCTTACCGCAATGCCTACATAGCCCGTTTTACGTGTCATGTACACGCGCCCTTGACCACCCCGAAGGGCGCTTTTGGGATCCGACGGGTCGGCATCCGTATCACTGGACTGAACCGCTCGGCTCCGCGATCGCCGCGAGTTGCTGAGATGAAGTGCATAGTGCGCCTGCCAGTCTTCAAAATCCGCAACCGTCTTGAGGCAGCGAGTGCGGCGCCAGCCATCGAACAGCAGCCGCGCTTCTACGGCACGGTCGGCGGTCTCCCACGGTACAGTGTCGAATGCAAGATGCTCCACACCAGTCAGCCCGATGATATCCATGCGCGGGTTCAGGGGCTTGCGCTTAAAGTCAAACTCAAGATTTAACTTGACCTCTGCACTTTCCATTTGCAGGTCCCAGCCCTTTATTAGCTGATCTCGCATCGAAATGAACGATTCACGTACCATGGTCTGGCCGGGAACACGCTCAGCGAACAGCTTCAGCATCCACGCATTAGGGTCAGGCTCATCAGCAGGCACGCGTACGCTGGTCTTCGCCAATACAATCGGCTCGCCGTCGCACGGCAAGCCAGTGAGCTGTCCGCGCGTACGCATTGCCACGATTTGTTTAACCGTATGCTTGTTTTCCAGCATTGGCATCCCAGGCGTAACCATTTCAACGAGCTCTTGAAAGCGTTGGCAAATCGGGCCGGTCAAATCAAGCTCAGACATTTCAGCACCGACGATCATACCGTCAGTAGTGCAAGAAACAGCATTAACATGAGCAGGGAGCTTCGCCAGGATTTCACCCACGACAGCGCGCACGAGTCCGCATACCAAGGCGGCGATCGCAGGCTCGGAGATGCGCGAGGGGCCTACGGTGACGCTCCCCATTTCCCGAGGCCCGAAGGTACGCTTCTCCCTAAAGCCTTGCCCGGTTTTGCCGTACATCGCATTCCCTATAAGCTTGACAAACTCGAAGGCGAGCGTCTTGCGGCGGAACTGCGCACGCAGTTCACGCGTGGTAATGGCAAAGCTCTTGAAGAGACGGTAGCCCGTCTCTTCATTGTTCGAGCTGACTAAAGCATTGGACGGGCTTGCAAGGGGAACGAATTTGACACCACGTTTCTTGGTCTTCAGAAGTTCCGACGAGCGCTTAACTAAATCATCTTTGTCAGCCCATGGGATGATGTAGCCAAACCGAACGGTCACCTCTGCCCCCATCGAAACAGCAAGTTCAATCTCCGGCGCCGTGCAGAGACTGATGCCGCTCAGCGGGAACAGTAGGCCACGCTCGCCAGCATTCACAGGAAGACAAGGATAACGCGTACCTTCGGGGAAGCGGAATTCAACTTCGGCGAAACCAGCCACGCGCCCTATGTAGTCGTTCAGATCGGTGGACGTCCGAGCATTGTCGTAATTGAGGGCCTTCAGCTCAACTAAAGTCGTTACGTAAGCTCCCGCCATATCAGGATCGATGTACTTACCCAGCGGAGTCGGACCGAACATATAGCACTCGTTCCGACCGCCCTGGTAACAGTCAGCCAGAAATTTTTCGAGCCAACCGCGCTTACGAGAGGGAAGGCGTTCCGTACTACGACGCGGAAGACCTGTGTTCGGATTGAAGCGCATGACAGAGAACTGCTCAAAGTTCAGAGCGACATCAAGCGCAATTCCATCACTGAGCATGCACTCCTCAGCCAAACGCACGCCTAAGGAGCTTGCAGTAGCGGACAGGCCGGACAGGCCCAGGTAGCGCGCAGAGAACCATTGTACCCACAGCACATACCAGACTGCGATTTCCGCATCACGTAGACCGTAGGCTTCGAACTTCTTGGGTTCGCGACGCTGGAAATGGCTCATCTTGTCTTTGCTGAAGCCCGGCGGCAGGTCTATCTTGGGCAGACCAATCATCTCACCCAGCTTTTGCAGCGAGGTTCCAGGCGGAGCGAAGGTAGAAGCATCAACGAGCCGAACGCTTAGAAGCTTAGGATCTAAGTCGCCGCCTACCAGGTACGAGTAACGAGACTTAATTTTCGCGGCACGTTCCGCGCTCATCGGCATCTCGACTTTGGCTTTTCCTTTTACAGAAGCCATCGTGCCCCCGACACCATCGAGTTGCGGGCGCAATTTGTGGAAGTCCGAAAAGACCGTTATATCAGCGCGGGTGAAGAAGCCGACGAGCACTACCTCTCGAGGCCAAGCGTCAATCGTTCCATTGGCTTCGGCCTCGTCGATCACATCGTAGAGAACGTCGGCTAAGCGCATACGGTCTTTCGTGTGTTCGTCTTGACTCATGTCGTAGACTTTTTCAAATACCCTGCCGGTTGGGCCAACGACATGATATTGGGAGCTTAGTACGTGGTTCCGTCCTTTACTCTTGGCTTCCCATTCCGCATCGAAGCCGATATAGACAACGTCCACCCCCTTCTGAGGCGGAATCTTTCCGCGCTTGTCAGGCTGAGGGGGGCGCATTGCTTTCATGGCTCTAAATCTCTCCGCCATTGCCATTTCTTCAGCACGCAACCGCTCGCGTGACATGAGCGAGTAAGGATCATTCTTCAGCAGCGGCGCCGCGTCGTGGGCCAGATCACTGCGCACAGCACAGTACGTCATCAAGGGCCCAAACACCTTGTCGAGATGTTGCAGCAGCGAGCCGCCAACCAGATCATTGTCATTGCGACTCAAGACCGATTCACAGGCCTCATCCTCATCGATAGTCGTTTCGAAACCCAGGGTTTCATTTCCCATTCCTTATATCCCCCAACAAGTGAATGACACCTCAACGGCGAAAAAAAAGCCGCTCGAGAGCGGCTTGGATCTGCTACGGCGGGATCACGCCTGTTTTACGATGGGCGAGCCCTTGCTTATGACGCGAGGCGACTCGGCCTGTGGGGGCTCCGTTAGGAAACTCCAGTCGGGTTGTTCAGCACGGCGGCGGTTATTGATGAGGTCATTGAAGATATCCAGAACCTTGTCGAAGTGTTTATCAGCGTCCTCCTGATCTTCGATCTCGACCCAGCCAACCATGCGGTTGCGCATGTCGAGTAAGCCAATGCCCGTATCGAAGCGTTTCACAGCCATGATGTTGTCGATCGCGATCAGATCGCCAGCGGGCAGCTTGACAGCACGAATATATTTAGCCATTTTTGTTTATCCTTTGACAGTGCGCGCGGCATCTTGCCGAGCGAAGCGCGCGGAATTGAATGTCCGCTTCACGCCACGAGAGCGCCATGTGCGCTCGCGGTCAGCACTACAGGTGCTGCCGGATGTAGGGATCAGCGGATTAGTACGCAGGTAATCCGTTCTGAATCAATTCACTTGCCCTACGAAGGGCGTTATCATCAGCCATGAGGTAATGATCGTATGTTGTCTGGACATTGGTGTGACCAGCGAGTGTAGCAAGGTCGAACATGCTCACTCCAGCGTTGACGCCTATGGAAAGTCCACTTCTTCGAGCGTCGTGCAACGTCAACCCATCGACGCCAGCACGTTTCAAAATGCGGTTCCATGCGTTTGTTGGGCGTTCCATCATCTTCCCACCACGGCCGGGGAAGAGGTAATCGCCTATTTGTAGTTTGCGCAGCTCTGCTATGACGAGTTGTGCGCCTTCGTTGAGTTCAATGACACGATCATTTCCGTTTTTTGTCTTACGAAGAACCAGCCGGGTACCGTCAAGATCTTCGAATTTTGCCTTCCTTGCCTCGCCAGACCTAGCGGAGGTAAAGAACAAAAAGCGGATAAAAAGCCCTGCCAATGATGGTTGTGCTTCCTGCTTAATCGAGTCGAAGATTGCGCGAATTTCCGCGTACGTTGCGACCCGGTTCCTCGCATTCTTCGTCTTCATTAGTCGAAGCCCACGAGCAGGGTTGTCGTCGACAAACCCTGTTTCGTGAGCGATTCGTAACACTGCCTTGACGACAGCGGCGACTCGATTTTTTGTCGCGGGGGATAGTCGCTCTGGAAGATCACTGATCAGCTTTCTCAACCGAGGAAGCTTTAGATCAGCGATCACCAGATGGCCGATCTCCGGGCGGATGTATCTGTTGAAGCGAGCGATGCTGTCAGCGGCGCTCACAAGTTGTTTCTCAGCCCATGGCCGGTAGTAAGAATCGAAGAAATCTTCAAGGGAGATTCTCGTCTCGGAAGGCGACTGACCTATCTCGATGAGTTCCTTGATCTTTACAGCCTCAGCTACAGCTTGCGCCAGTGATCCGCTACCAACAGTCAGACAAGTCTTCCCTTTGGACTTCGGATCTCTGTATCGCAGTATCCATCGATGCTTCCCTGTCGAGTACAGTAAGTACCGGAGACCGGGAACGACACCTGCAGCGATTTCGACCTGCTTTACGAGGCGCATAGCGATAAGGTTTTCTGCACGCTGGCGCAAAGCGCCTTCGTGCGAAGCTTTGATAGCTATGGTGTCTCCAGATTGTTAAAGAACGTTGATACGGTGCTCTGCATGCGTGCGTTGTGCACATCACGGAACGAACTATATCGGGGTACGGCTGGGCCCTCAAGCCCATCCAATGCTTGAAATTTAAGCAGATGAGACCCCGCTTCATGAGTGCAAGTATCGGTTAAACAACATACCTCACGAAACGAAAAGCAAAAGTTCGTTTTGTCCGGATAAAATGGCGAGTTTTCTGCGCAAATTAACACTCTATGCTCAAAGCGTCCGAGCTCGCCCAGCTCAAACGTGAGGTTAAGAACCTCGGGGGCCTGTCGTACGGCCAGATCGCTGCGGTGCTGAACGAAAAATTCGGGTGGAAGATCAGTCGAAACACTGTTCGCCACTATCTGGCGGCGATGGCCGATTTCGAAGGCCGAACCAAGGGACGGCCAAGTGGCTCAACACGCGAACGAGACATATGGGATCAGTTGTTACCGGAGCTGCTGACACTTACCGGCCTGTCGGCGTCACGTCTATACCGAGCGCTTACGTATTTGCTGGAACCCGCGCGGCTACCGTTTGGCGAGTCGGCATTTCACGAACGTACGGGACTTCGGTCGCCCGTCAAAGAGACCGCTCAGAAGAAGGGAGTAACTCTCGTTGAGCGCTGTAACTTGCGCATCAAAGTGGTGACTGTTTCTGAAAACGATGCGAAGCGCAAGCGAGTCTATCTCTTCGGCTATGAAGAGTTCACTGGCTATACAGCGTTCGACGTCATCTCACCGTCACCACTCAACACGAGAAAAATCACGATTTTTGTAGAGGCGATAGAGGATCATCTCGGGTTGCCGGTACGCCGGGTCTGCCTAATCGGCGAGGAATTTGCGAAGTTGGCAGAAACCAGGTTGTTCGGAAAAGTTGACGTCCAGTACCTGAAAGGCCCCAATGGATCCTATCAGATAACCAGCTCGTACAAGCGGAGCGCGGAGATCGATCTGCTACAACGTATTGCGAAGAAACAGAACGATGACGTCGCACGTGTAGAGGCCGCTGTTGCTAAAGAGAGCATTGCAGATTTTATTCAACTGGCAAGATTGAAGAGCGGTGTATGGGGAGAGTCCCTAGCGAAACGCAAGGTCACGCAAAGATTGCAAGCAGAAGCAACAAAGCTCGAACCGTTTCTTAAAATGCGATTCAAGTTGTACACCCCTAGGCGACGCCCAATATGACCTGACGGGGAGGGCAAGCCGTACCCCTCTTAGTGTCTACGTTTCAAATTACGCACTCCTTCAAGAACCAGCCGTAGACCTGGCCGGGCCGTTTATGGCGACGACGTAGGGAACACATCAGGAGCACGATGACGCTAGGTATCGTCTCGGATAAGGATTCATAGTGAGCTTGAAAATAAAACGATATTTGCAAAAGTGCTATCCACAGATCAGTGACCACTTGGAGCGCGCTGTAACCATCCCGCGAATGAAGCGAAAAAGCGGCTTCGCGCTCCCGGAAGCCGTCGTGCGTGTTGTGATCGGGCAGATGCTCTCGGGGAAAGCGGCGGACACAATTTATAGCCGTGTCAAAGTAGCTGCCAATGCAGAGAATCTGCCAGGCTCGTGGTTACTTGATATAGAGACGTTGAGAAGTTGCGGTCTCAGCAAAGCGAAAGCAAACGCTATCTCTGAACTGAGCGCGCGAATTGGTAGAGACCCGACAGCCTTAGACTACTGGTACGATCTTTCTCTAGACAACCTTCTCGAGGAAATCAAAGCGCTACGCGGCATGGGTGCCTGGTCAGCCGGAATTCTGGCGCTTTTCTATGTGGGGCACGAGGATATCTTTCCGTCCGGTGATGGTAGCCTCGACCGAGCACTTCGTCTAATTGCGGAGCGCGCACCAGAAGGTCGCACGACGGCGCTTGACCCGACCTTGGCAGCACCCTACCGTTCGTACCTAGCACTGTACCTTTGGCAGTGTCTGGACGCAGGCTTGTTCGGATGGCCGTCATGACCACGTATCGCGCAACCGATGTCTGAGTAGCTAGTGACCGCGCCAGAACTGTGTTGATTATGCTAAAACCTGCAGCTATCCCGTCCATCGCCATTGGCCTATCCACCGCTGCTTCCTCAGTCAGCGAAGCGTTCGTCAACGTCGCCCGTCGATGAACATAATCAATGTTTCCTTACTTGGCACGCCAAGCAGTTACACGCTACCTGCCGTCCCCATAATCTTGAGCGCTGCGGCAAGGCCAACTTATCGAGACTGACAGGTCGTTACGCGTCATAGAGGAATATGAGGAAGAGCCATTGTTTAGCCTAAGCTGCGATTACACAGTTGTATCAGGCCATCTAGCCCGGCTGTCATTCGAAGTTGCTGCACTTAGCTAGGCGCAAGCATGTTAGTATTGTTTCTAATTTAAAACTTCTGGTGAGTCGGTTGGGCGATTTTTTCAAAATTTTCTTTTTGAAGCACGCTAAGTTAGTTGCGATGGCGCAACTTGTGAGTGCTCTGGCAGCTGGCGGCGGGTCGATTTGGTACGGTGCTTGGTACCAAGACGCGCAGGCCGATATGCATGATCAGATAAAAAAATCTCATCCCAATGCCCCTAAGCCTACTTTTTGGACAGTTTCCAAATCAGGCATCGCTTGGGATTCGCCAGTGCCTTATACCGTGGTTGGTCTATTGATGAGTGTGGTAGCTGGCATCGGTGTTTTTTTGACTGCAACTCGAGTTGAAGAGTTAGAGGAAGTGGCTCGAGATTTTGAGTCTGAGCAGGAAGCTCACGCTGACACGCAAAGATATTATTACGAATCGTTACATGAGCATTTGAAATGGTATTGTTGCAGCCAGATCCCCAATTTCGATGAATCCTGTCGAGCCAGTATTTATCGTCATGACGAAGATTCTGGAGTTGTGCGAATGGTTTTTCGATATTCGGCAGTATCGCGTTACGATGCTAAAGGTCGAGTAACAATTCCCGACAATGAAGGCGTAGTGGGAGCTGTTCTGCAGAATACTGATGACGCTTATATTAAAAAATTGCCGGAAAAAAGGAATCTGCGACGGTATGGAGCTGCTTTGAACAAGGCACTGTTGCCTTACGGCGTAAGTATTCAAGAAAGTACGTTGCAAAGGCTACGAATGCCATCTAGATGCTATTACGTTTTTGCTATTCGCGAGCCGCATAGCACACGGAAATTTGCAGTGCTCGTACTCGAAAGCACAAATGAGGATCATTTTGAGGTCCAGAAAGTACGTGAGGTTCTCGAAGCCCATGCTTCTCTTGCAGCTCGTCGTGTTCGACACATAACTCGACTTGATAGCGTTCTTAATCCTTATGGGAGGGCTTAAATGAAAATTGAAGATCTCCTGGTTTACATTTGCGCTAAGTATCCGATTCCACAGGAGCTTTCCAAGGCTCGCTTGACGAAAATGGTTTATTTAGCAGATTGGGAAGCATGTTTGAGGACGGGCGTGCAATTGACGCCTATCAGGTGGTACTTCCACAATTTTGGGCCTTACGTTGATGATGTATTAGAAGCCGCAAAAATTTCGCCATTTTTAGAGGTTGTAGAGACGGAGAATCTCTACGGAGAACCAAAACAGCTTATTCGTACACGTGTAGAAGCCGCAGTTCCGCAAATTGATCGGATGGCGCAGAGCATCCTGGATCATGTTATTAGCGAAACGAAAAGCCTTTATTGGAAGGAGTTCATTCGCTACGTTTATGCTACGAAGCCAATAGCAGACAGTACGCGCTATACCGAGCTTGATTTGCAGAGATTTGCAAAACAGGTGAGATAAAGGTTGGAATATAGGCGCCGCCCCTAAGGATCTCAACTGAGAGAGTGCGATCGTTGCAGATTCGAAGCGCAAAGATGAGCTGTTTTTTTAATGAGGCGTAGTGAGCCAACTCAACCAATCGAACAACAAGGTATGACAATGGATTCAACGAAGACGATACAGGTAAACATTCCACCGGAGATTCAAAACAATATTGATGCGGGTGAATATAGTATTAAAGGTAGCGTGGTTAGGGATAAGCTGGGCCGCTTTGTCTCCCACTTGGACTCTTTGGAGGTGGATGACAACCACTACTTCTCTCCCAGCATTTTCGTAAGCATTCAGAGCTATGCCATCACTTCAGTCTCGACTGTTTCTATTCGATTGCAAAACGACTTGAAAGAGATCAGGGCCGCAAATATATCAATCAATGGAAAGTTGGATCGCCTTTTGGGTAATCAAACTAATAATCTGATTGCATGCATCACGAACTTTGAAGCACATTTCAACAGTTTGATGAAGAAGAGTTCACTAGCCGACGAGAAGGGAACGTTCACTGCGGGTGCGAAAGCAGCTTCGGTACTCGCAGCCCATATGCCGGACTATATCAAGGATTATCTTGGCGAGACAGTCGTATTCCACGATGGAGTTCGTTATACAGGCGAAACTTATTCAACCTACTTGGAAACGCACAACCCAAAGTATCCGCCAAGGATCACCACGAGCAGATTTTCAAAATTCGCAAACAGCGAAGCGTACTACTTCGTCTACAGCTTAATAAACATCGTTAATAATATTAACGTTCTGTCATTGTGCTATGACTCCATACCATTCCCTGAGTACGAAGAAAATCTGCAACAAATTAGAAAACAGATGGTAGATCTGCTATCTAAGGTGATAAATGGCTTGGGTGGCGAGGGCGACATATTCGATATGTGTTACACAATGAATCAGAACCAAGAATCCCATCATATTTCTATCATTGAGTCACTGACCAAGTACGCCAACGTCAACATCCATAATTTGATACAGCGGAACTTTGCACATGAAAGAAAATTCGATTACGACATCGACCGTGTAAATTCAATGTATAGCATAGTTCGCATCATTGAGGACATTGATAACTTATTGAAGAGAAAGGAGCAATTCTCTGATGTCAAATTGGACGAGTTGCCAGAGCTTAGCCAGATTAAGAAATTAACTTTCGGTAAATGAGTCAGCCACTCGTTGGCGGTTTTTTGTTTTTTTTCGATCGAGTTCCAATCTATAGGGCTTGTCGGGTGACCTTCTGGTGCCTCCTTAAGCTTAAGGAGGAAATGGAAGGCTAATTCAATGCTAAGTAATGGTTTTGCTGATTTTTTGTTGTAGAGTTAGGGGGCGATGCGTTAACTTCACGGGCTTAAAATGTGATTTGAGTTGTGCCTTTCGAGAAGACGCCCGAAGTTACCCATGGGACACTCGGTGCCTCCCCGGTGTAAATCGCCCACCCTTTATCCCCCACAGCGTGATCTTCACTGCACGATCAGGCTGCGATACTCAGGTTACGCCTTGTGGCGAGCCGTTTCATCTTCTAGTCGTGGTAGTGCTAGCCGATGAAGTCAGACGAGGGACCACCCCATAGCTACTCGCCGCAGTCTGGGCTACTACGCATCCGCGCCGCTAGTAGAAGTTGGAGGCGCAACTGAGGGAAGCAGATTGCGGCCCAGCCAAGCGAGTGCTTCACGGGATAAGATTCACTTCACGTGCGACGGTACTCTCCAGTGGGTAAGTTACGACCACGGCGCGATACCATGTTCCAACTACCAGTTCGGACGGTCGTTGTCCGGTCCTTTACGGTCGTCTGGTCCTGCTCTGGTCCTTATTAGTGCGCTCAATATGAACTTCCTATATTCAGATTTTCTGAGCTAAATAACTGAAAATAAATAAAAAACTGGTTTAGTACCGTTCGGCGGACACGTCGCGCTCCAAGGACTCATAATCCGTTGGTGCCCGGTTCGACTCCGGGGAGGCCTACCAATAAAATCCAACGACCTTGCCCAGCCGATTTCGTTGGGCTTTGTTGTATTAAGACGGCAGGGCTGGATTTCTCCGGAAT
>Ga0265798_10011281_pt1 | contig 10901 bp, 11 predicted proteins | sample P3T30metagenome_FD_192430 | JGI IMG/M metagenome (GOLD analysis project Ga0265798, IMG submission 192430) | Plant litter microbial communities from East Loma Ridge, Irvine, California - P3 T30 | ecosystem: Environmental > Terrestrial > Plant litter > Unclassified | place: USA: California... | reverse complement strand
ATGGGTCGGCCGAGCGCCCCCCGTCCCGCAGGCTCCGGTGCGGCCAGCAGCATGCCGCGTCCCGGTGGCGCAGCGGGCCCGCGCCCGATGGCTCCGCGTCCCGGTGCCCCTCGTCCCGGTGCACCCCGCCCCGGCGTCGGTGCCAGCCCCCGTCCCAACGGCTTCGGCCAGCGTCCCGCCGGTGCGGGTGCCCGTCCCGGCGGTGCCGGTGGCGGGTTCCAGCGTCCCGGCGGCGGCGCTCCCGGCGCTGCAGGCGGATTCCGCCCCGGCTTCGGCCCGCCCCGTCCCGCCGGTGGCGGCGGCGGTCGCGGTCGTGGTCCCGGTGGCGGCACGGCCGGTGCCTTCGGTCGCGGTGGCGGCAAGAGCAAGGCCCGCAAGTCGAAGCGGACGAAGAGGGCCGAGTTCGAGATGCGCTCGGCTCCGTCGCTGGGTGGCGTCAGCGTCCCCCGTGGCGACGGCAGCACGATCGTCCGTCTCCGTCGCGGCGCCTCGATCAGCGACTTCGCCGACAAGATCGACGCGAGCCCCGGCAACCTGGTGACCGTCCTCTTCCACCTCGGTGAGATGGCGACGGCGACCGAGTCCCTCGACGAGGCGACCTTCCAGGTCCTCGGCGAAGAGCTCGGCTACAACATCCAGGTCGTCTCGCCCGAAGACGAAGACAAGGAGCTCCTCGAGGGCTTCGACATCGACCTCGAGCAGGAGCTCGAGGACGAGGACGAGTCCGTCCTGCAGATCCGTCCTCCCGTCGTCACGGTCATGGGTCACGTCGACCACGGTAAGACGCGACTCCTCGACGCGATCCGCAACGCGAACGTGGTCGCCGGCGAAGCCGGTGGCATCACCCAGCACATCGGCGCGTACCAGGTCTGGGCACCGCACGAGGGCGTCGAGCGCGCCATCACCTTCATCGACACACCCGGTCACGAGGCGTTCACCGCCATGCGTGCCCGTGGTGCGCAGGTCACCGACATCGCGATCCTCGTGGTCGCGGCCGACGACGGCATCATGCCGCAGACGGTCGAGGCGCTGAACCACGCCCAGGCGGCCAACGTGCCGATCGTGGTCGCGGTCAACAAGATCGACAAAGAGGGTGCGAACCCGGCCAAGGTGCGTCAGCAGCTCACCGAATACGGCCTCGTCGCCGAGGAGTACGGCGGAGACGTCATGTTCGTCGACGTGTCGGCGCGCGACAACAAGAACATCGACGCGCTGCTCGAGGCCGTCCTCCTCACGGCGGACGCCGGTCTCGACCTGCGGGCGAACCCCGACAAGGACGCCCGTGGTGTCGCGATCGAGGCCCGTCTCGACAAGGGACGCGGTGCCGTCGCGACGGTGCTCATCCAGTCGGGCACGCTGCGCGTCGGAGACGCCATCGTCGCCGGCACGGCCTACGGCCGCGTCCGAGCGATGATGGACGAGAACGGCGAGGCCGTCCTCGAGGCCTACCCCAGCCGCCCCGTGCTGGTGCAGGGTCTGTCGAGCGTCCCGCGAGCCGGCGACACCTTCCTCGTCACCGAGGAGGACCGCACGGCCCGCCAGATCGCCGAGAAGCGCGAAGCCGTCGAGCGCAACGCCTCGCTGGCCAAGGCCCGCAAGCGCATCTCGCTGGAGGACTTCACCCGCGCACTCGAAGAGGGCAAGGTCGAAGCGCTCAACATCATCATCAAGGGCGACGTGTCGGGTGCCGTCGAGGCGCTCGAGGAGTCGTTGCTCAAGATCGAGGTGGACGACAGCGTGCAGCTGCGCATCATCCACCGCGGTGTGGGTGCGGTCACCGAGAGCGACGTCAACCTGGCGACCGTCGACAACGCGGTCATCATCGGGTTCAACGTGCGACCCGACACGAAGGCTCGCGAGCGCGCTGCTCGCGAGGGTGTCGACGTCCGCTTCTACTCGGTCATCTACGCGGCGCTCGAAGACATCGAGAACTCGCTCAAGGGCATGCTCAAGCCCGAGTTCGAAGAGAAGCAGTCCGGTGTCGCCGAGATCCGCGAGATCTTCCGCTCGTCGAAGGTCGGCAACATCGCCGGTGTCATCGTCCGCTCCGGAACGATCACCAGGAACGCCCGGGCCCGGGTCATCCGCGAGGGCGTCGTCGTCGGCGACAACCTGGCGATCGACTCGCTCCGTCGCTTCAAGGACGACGTCACCGAGGTCCGTACGGACTTCGAGGCCGGTATCGGTCTCGGCAAGTTCAACGACATCCAGATCGGCGACGAGATCGAGACCATCGAGATGGTCGAGAAGCCGCGGGTCTGACCCCCGGCGTCATCGCAGCACACGAGGCCCCGCTCCGACTACGGTCGGGGCGGGGCCTCACCCCTCTCGCCACGACGGCGAACAGCACGAAGGAGCTCACAATGGTCGACGCGCAACGCGCCCGCAAGATGGCCGACCGCATCCAGGAGATCGTCGCCCGACGTCTCGAACGCGGCATCAGAGACCCCCGCCTCGGATTCGTCACGATCACCGACGTCAAGGTGACCGGCGACCTGCAGCACGCCTCGATCTTCTACACGGTCTACGGCACCGACGAAGAACGTCGCGACACCGGTGCCGCACTCAAGTCGGCGACCGGCATGCTCCGCAGCGAGGTCGGCAAGAACATCACGGCGCGGCTGACACCGAGCCTCGAGTTCATCCTCGACGCCCTGCCCGAGAACGCGGCCTCGATCGACCGTCTCCTGCAGGAGGCGCGACAGCGTGATCACGAGAGCCAGACGATGGCCTCGTCCGCGGAGTTCGCCGGTGACGCCGACCCGTACGTGAAGCCCCGCGATCTCGACGACGACGAGGACGACCTCGACGCGGACGACGAGGAGGCGGCCGTCACGCCGACCTCGGGCGACCCCGACGAGTCCGACGCCCCGAACCGCTAGTCGGCGAGGACGTAGCCCTCGTCGGACGACCCCGTGGCGAGTCCGTCACGGATCAACCCGGCGAGGGCGCGTTCGCGTTGCGCCGCGTCCGCCCAGACGGCGTCGAGCTCCGTCTGCGACACGGGTACGTCGCTGGCGCGCAGCTCGGCCATGATGAGGCCCCGGACCTGACGGTCCGAGCCCTCGAACCTCGCCTGGCCCCGGAGGCGCGGGCCGACATGCTCCGGACGTCCGGCCAGCACCCACGCGCACCGGTCGACCAGGGGGCACACGTCGCACCGGGGCGAGCGCGCCGTGCAGACCAGCGCACCCAGCTCCATGACTCCTGCGCTGACGACCCGCGCCTCCTCGGTGTCCTCGGGCAGCTGCGCCTCCATGAGGGGGAGGTCGCGACCGGCCTTCGGGGCCCACGGTTCGGCGAGTCCCTCGACGGCACGGGCGAGGACCCTCCTGACGTTCGTGTCGACCACCGGATGGCGGTGTCCGAAGGCGAACACGGCGACGGCACGCGCCGTGTAGTCGCCGACTCCCGGCAGCGCGAGCAGGGAGGGGACGTCTTCGGGGACGACGCCGTCGTGGCGCTCCACGATGGCGACGGCTGCGGCGTGGAGGGCCAGCGCCCGGCGGGGGTAGCCGAGTCGATCCCACGCGCGGACCGCCTCCGACGCGGGCGACGCGGCGAGATCGCGAGGCGTCGGCCAGCGCTCGAGCCACAGCTCGAGGCGCGGCACGACCCGGGCCACGGGCGTCTGCTGCAGCATGATCTCGCTGACGAGAGTGCCCCAGGCGGTGAACCCGGGGCGGCGCCACGGAAGATCGCGACCTTCGACTCGGAACCACGCGGCGACGGCGGGGGAGATGCTCACCGGACGAGCCTACGTGCGTCGGCGCACGGCGGTCCCCGCTCGTTGTCGGAGGTGCGGCGTAGCGTGGACGCATGACGACCAGATGGGCTCCGGCCAAGAAAGACACCCTCCGCGAGCTCGCGGCCGAGATCGTGCACAACTACGGCCGCGGCCGGGTCGTCGTCGCCGTCGACGGCGACACCGCCGGTGCCCCGGGGGTGGGCCCCTTCGCCGACGACCTCGCCGAGGCGATCCGCGAGTCCGGTCAGACGGCCTTCCGCGCCTCCCTCCGGGCCTTCTCCCGACGACCGGCGTCGGCGCCGCGCGACGCCGAACCCGAGCTCGACGAGAGCGTCCTGCGTCGAGTGCTCGTCGAGCCGTTCCTCCTCGGTGGCAGCACGGGCTGGGTCGAGGCGGCCTTCGACGCCGAGGCGGATCGCGCGCTCGAGCCCACCTGGGTGACGGGTCCGGCCGACGCCGTCCTGGTGGTCGACGGCACCGACATGAGCCGCCCCGGGTTGTCGGGCATCTGGCACTACCGGGTGTGGGTGTCGGTGGGCGACGCCCGCACGGCGGGTCGTGCCACGGCCTCCGCCGTCGTCGGCAACGACGATCCGGAGCATCCGCGTCGACGATTCGACGACGCATGCTGAGCACGGTGCGGCACGGGGCCGCCTCGACCTGCGATAACGTCGTCTGGTGAACAGCGGCATCCTCCTCGTCGACAAGCCGCAGGGCATCACCAGCCACGACGTCGTCGCCCGGGTACGACGCGCAGCGGGAACCCGCAAGGTGGGCCACGCCGGCACGCTCGACCCCCTGGCCACCGGTCTGCTCGTCGTCGGTCTCAATTCGTCGACCCGGCTCCTGACGTTCCTCGTCGGTCTCGACAAGGGCTACGACGCGACCATCCGCCTCGGCGTCTCGACCACCACGGACGACAGCGAGGGCGACGTGATCGGCCGTGCCTCCGCCGCGTCGGTCACCGATGCCGCGATCGACCAGGGCGTCGCAGCCCTCACCGGTCCGATCAGCCAGGTGCCGACCACGGTCAGCGCCATCAAGGTCGACGGTCGCCGCGCCTACGACCTCGCCCGCGAGGGCGTCGAGGTCGAGCTGAAGGCTCGCGACGTGACGATCTCCGAGTTCACCGTCCTCGACCGGCGAGAGACCGTGGTCGACGGTCTGATCGTCCGCGACCTCGACGTGCGGGTGTCGTGCTCGTCGGGGACGTACGTCCGGGCGCTGGCCCGAGATCTCGGCGCGGCACTCGGCGTCGGCGGGCATCTGACGGCGTTGCGCCGGACTCGCGTGGGGCCGTTCGACGTCACCCGCGCCTCCGTCCTCGAGGGCATCGACGTCGCATCCGCCCTGCTCGCGCCGGCGGACGTCGCCGAGACGCTGTTCCCGGTGTGGCGCATGACCGCCGACGAGGCGACCGACCTGGGCCACGGCAAGCGCGTGGCCCTCGCACTCGACGACGCCGACGGGCCGATCGCGGCCCTCACGCCTCACGGCGCTCTCGCCGGGCTCGTCTCGGTGAGCGGCGGGCGTGCGAGACCCATCGTCAACTTCCCGAGCGACGAGGTCGTCCTGTGATCGAGTGGTTCACCTGGGTGCAGGTCGTCGTGGCCTGCGTGGCGGGCATCGTCTGCCTCGTCGCGGGCTTCTCGGGGCGTCTGCCGAACGACATCACCGTCGGGGCGACCGCGCTCGTCCTGGTGCTGCTCCTCGTGCAGCTGGTGGTGGCGATCGTCGCGCCCTTCGCCGGCAACGATCCGACCGGCAACGTGGTCGAGTTCTACATCTATCTGATCTCCGCCATCCTGCTGCCGCCGTTGGCCGTCGTGTGGGCGCTGGTCGACCGTTCCCGCTGGAGCAACGTCGTCCTGGCCGCCGCGGTCTTCGCCGTCGCGGTCATGGTCTACCGGATGCTCCAGATCTGGACGGTGCAGACGGCATGATCTCCCTCCACCCTCCCCGGTCGTCGAACGGCGACCCCGAGTCATATCCTTGGTCGTGATGGACACTCAGAAGTCAACGCGCGCGGTCGGTGTCGGCCGTGTGCTGATCGTCGTCTACGCCGTGCTCGCCCTCGCAGCGACCGGGCGTTCGGTCTTCCAGATCCTCGAGCAGTTCTCCGAGGCCCCGCTCGCCTACACGCTGAGCGCCCTCGCGGCCGTCGTCTACATCGTCGCCACCGTGTCGCTGATCACCCGCGGCCGGACCTCGTACGCGGTCGCGTGGGCCACGATCGCCTTCGAGCTCGCCGGCGTGCTGATCGTCGGCCTGCTGACCACCCTCGACCCCGAGCTCTTCCCCGACGACACCGTCTGGTCGTTCTTCGGTCGCGGGTACGGCTTCATCCCGCTCGTCCTCCCCGTGCTGGGCATGATCTGGCTGGCTCGCACGAGACCCCGCGGCGGCTCCCGCTGATGGAGTTCTACGGATCGGCGGCCGACGTCCCCGAGGGGTTCGGACCGAGCGCGGTGACCATCGGCAAGTTCGACGGCGTGCACGTGGGTCATCGAGCGGTCATCGACCTGCTCGAGGAGGTCGCGGCCGCCGAGGGGCTGACGGCCACCGTCGTGACCTTCGACCGCCACCCCCTCGCCGTCCTTCAGCCCGACCGGGTCCCGACGGCTCTGGTCAGCAACCGTCAGAAACGCGAGCTGCTCGACGCGGCCGGGGTGGCGGCGACCCTGATGCTGCCGTTCGACGACGAGCTCAGGGCGCTCACGCCGACCGAGTTCGTCGACCGGATCCTCGTGGGCGCCCTGCACGCCCGGGTGGTCTTCGTCGGCGACGACTTCCGGTTCGGCGTCCGGGGGAGCGGCTCCGTCGCGACGCTCCGTGAGCTGGCCGGGTCGCGGGGCTTCAGGGTCGTGTCGATCGACGACGTGCGTCCTGCGGGCGGGCGCCGCGCCTCCTCGACCTGGATCCGCGAGCTGCTCGACTCGGGGCGCGTGCGCGAGGCCGGTCATCTGCTCGGGCGCGAGCCGGCCGTCCGCGGCGTCGTCGTGCACGGCGAGCAGCGCGGCCGCGAGCTGGGGTTCCCGACGGCGAACCTCGCACCGTTCAGCGAGGGGTTCGTCCCCGCCGACGGGGTCTACGCCGCCCGGGTCGTGATCGACGGGGTCACCTACCCCGCGGCCGTGTCGGTCGGCAACAACCCCACCTTCGACGGCGTCCCCGCCAAGCAGGTCGAGGCGCACCTGCTCGACGTGACCCTCGACCTCTACGGTCGAGAGGCGACGGTCCACTTCGTCGACTGGGTGCGCGGCAACGTCCGGTTCGACGGACTCGACGCGCTCATCGAGCACATCGCCGCCGACGTGAGACGGACGCGCGAGATCCTCGGGGTCCCCGCCCCGGCCTGATCGGCGGTGGCGCGTGTGCGCGCCACGCCGGCGTCGGATCGGCTCCGTCGGCCGCGACGCCCGCGTCAGCTCAGCCGGCCGCGTCGGCCCGATCGTCCGAAGCCGGTCGATGCTCGCTGTCGGGGGTGCGGCGTACGGTGGGGCCGTGCCAGAGAATCGAGCCCCCGACGTCCCCCCGTCCGACGACCCGACCGACGTGGACGGCGCCGTGGCGCGACGACGCGTGCTGGTCACCGGGGCGACTGGCTACATCGGCGGTCGCCTCGCGCCGCGACTCGTCGAGGCCGGGGCTGATGTCCGCGTCCTCGTCCGCTCGCCCGAGAAGCTCGTCGACGTCCCCTGGGCCCGACATGTCGAGATCCTCCAGGGCGACCTCACCGACCCCGACTCGGTCGCACCCGCGATGGCGGGCGTCGACGTCGTCTACTACCTCGCGCACGCCATGGGCGGCAAGGGCGACTTCGGGCAGGCCGAGTCGCAGGCCGCTCACACGGTCGCCGACGCGGCGGCGGCAGCCGGGGTGGGGCGCATCGTCTACCTCGGCGGTCTGCACCCCGACGGCGAGCTGTCGAAGCATCTCCAGTCGCGGAAGGACGTCGGCGACATCCTGCTCGCGAGCGGCGTTCCGACCGTCGCGCTCCAGGCCGGCGCCGTGATCGGGTCGGGCTCGGCCTCGTTCGAGATGATCCGCCACCTCACCGACGTGCTCCCGTACATGCCGGCGCCCAAATGGGTCCGCAACCGCATCCAGCCGATCGCGGTCCGCGACGTGCTGCATTATCTGCTCGGTGCGGCCGACGTGCCGTCCGACGTCAACCGGACCTTCGACATCGGCGGGCCGGACGTCCTGCGCTACGGCCAGATGATGAACGGCTACGCGCTCGAAGCGGGGCTGAAGCAGCGCCCCATCGCGTCGCTGCCCGTGTTCACGCCGTGGCTCGCCTCGCAGTGGGTCAACCTCGTCACCCCGGTGCCGCGTGCGCTGGCCGTGCCGATCATCGCATCCCTGCAGTACGACTGCGTCGTCCACGAGCGCGACATCGACCGCTACATCGCCCCGCCGTCGGCCGGTCTGCTGCGTTACCGGGTGGCCGTCCGCCTGGCCCTGCAGCGCGAGAAGGACGGCGACGTCGAGACGAGCTGGCAGGACAGCAGCGTCTCGGGGGCCCCGAGCGACCTGCTGCCGAGCGACCCCGACTGGTCGGGCCACACGGTCTACACCGACGATCGCGAGACCGAGACGTCGGCGCCGCCGGCCGAGCTGTGGCGCGTCGTCGAGAGCATCGGCGGCGAGAACGGCTGGTACTCGTTCCCGCTCGCGTGGGCCGCACGGGGTTGGATGGACCGCCTCGTGGGCGGGGTGGGCCTCCGGCGCGGCCGTCGCAGCCAGACGACCCTCCGCGTCGGCGACGCGCTCGACTGGTGGCGGGTCGAGAAGCTCGAGCACGGCACGCTGCTGCGACTGCGCGCCGAGATGAAGGTCCCGGGAGGCGCGTGGCTCGACATGACCGTCACCCCCGTCGACGGGGGCGGTTCGCATTACCGCCAGCGTGCGGTGTTCTTCCCGCAGGGGCTGGGCGGGCGCCTGTACTGGTTCGCCATCCTGCCGTTCCACGGGGTGATCTTCTCGGGCATGCTCAAGCGCATCACCGCCACGGCCGAGAGGGACGCCGCCGAGCGGTCCGTGGCTCCTGCCGGGGCGACGACCTCGGCGACCGCTGCGTCGTCCGTCCCGGCATCGGCTGCGGGGCCGGCCGACGCGACCGGCGTCGCGTGAGAGCGCCGCGCCTCCTTGTCGCTTCCCAGCGGTTGCTGACACCATGGGCCGACAGTGCTTTGTACAGAGAGGTCGGACATGTCGAACGATGAGAAAGTGGTGTTCGTCGGAGACGACGTCACCCGGGCCGGAGACTGGGGCACCTGGTTCCCCGGAGACGACGTCGTGAACCTCGGTGTCGACGGCGACACCACGGCCACACTGGCCGAGAGGGTCGATCAGATCGTGGCGGCGCAACCCGACTCGGTGGTCCTCCTCATCGGCACGAACGACTTCACCGCCCGGCGGTCCGTCGAGCAGGTCGTGCGCGGGGTCGAGAGTCTGCTCGTGACCCTCCGGCGGGAGCTGCCGGGCAGTCGACTGCTGCTGCAGTCGATCCTGCCTAGGGGGGCCGAGCTCGCGCCGCGCATCCGCGACGCCAACCGGCACCTCCGTCAGTTCTCGTCCACGGTGCGGGCGCAGTACCTCGATCTCTGGCCGGCTCTCGCCGACGACGCGGGCGAGGCGATCAGGCCCGAATTCACGACCGAGAACGGACGGCTGAGCCCCGAGGGGTACGAGGCCTGGCTCGACGAGCTGCGACCGGGTCTCGAGCGTCTGCGCGACGAACCGCCGATGAGCCGGCCGCTCAGCGTGCTCAACATCCCGTACGACATCGACTGAGTTCCGGCACCGGGGCGCCCGATAAGCTCGATCGGTACGCCCGCAGGCCGTCTGCGGTCCATCGAGAGGTCTTCCGTGCCCACGCCCACCGCACCCGCATTCACCCGACCCGCCCTGGCCCCCGGCCTGCTGGGGGCGCTGGCGCTCGTCGTCGGGGTCGTGCTGCTCGACTCGGGGCTGTTCATCGGCTTCCGCTACGTCGTGTCGATCCTGGCGCTGATCATGCTGGTCTTCGCCGTCCGCGGCCGTACCTGGTGGGCGACGCCCCTCCTCGCGGCCGTCGCCGTCATCTGGAACCCGGTCGTCGTGATCCCGATCACCGGTCAGCCCTGGGCGGCGCTGCAGTTCGTCGCCGCGGGGGTGTTCATCGCGGTCGGCGTCGTCGTCAAGGTGCCGACCGACGAGGCCGGCACGACCGGCCGGGCCGCCACGCGTCGCTGACGGCAGGCCCTCCCGCGGCCGTCCGCCGAGCGGAGTGCGCGCGCTACCGCTAAAATCAAATGTTCCCCCAGGGTGCAGCGGCCTACCCGAGGCCCGCACGGAAGGTTGAGTCTGAATGGTCACCGAGATCACCGGTACGACGGAGAGTCCGCTCCTGACCCCTCGTCCCCGATCCGGTGGTCTCGATCGCGACGACATCGTGCTCCGCAAGGGGCAGTTCACACTTCTGAACGGCCATCTGACGCCGCAGCAGTCGATGATCGAAGACCTGCTGTACCTCCGTCGGGTCCTCGACGAGGCAGACGTGCCCTACCTCCTCGTGCGAGGCAACGACATCCGTCCGGTGATCGCGATCGACATCGTGCACCGTGAGGCCTTCGTCACGGCGATGGTCGAGGCGTCCGCGAGCGAGCCGTTCTACGCGAAGGCCGGCAAATCGCGGGCGGTGCTGGTCGTCGAGGGCGGTCTCGACGTCGAGGCCGAACGCATCTTCAAGATCTACCGGCCGAGGGTCGAGCCCATCGGCCGTCTGCGCTACGGTGCGGGCACGGCCGTGCAGGTCGAGTTCTGGATCGTCACGGACGACGAGATCCTGGCCCCGACCGAGAACGCCCTGATGCGCACCGCCCTCCCGCGCGACGAGGCCGTCGAAGGCACCGTCGAGCGCTTCGGGCTCGAGTGGCCCACCCTGGCGCACATGTTCGACGACCACGCGACGGACATCACGTTCGAGATCGACCTGATCTTCTCCTGGGTCGACGGGAACTCCGTCGAGTACCAGCGGGCTCGTGCAGCGCAGGCCAAGCGGCACGTCGTGGGCGAGGGAGACGACGCCCCGGCTCGGTTCCGCCAGATCGACGAGCTGAAGTACGCGCTCCGTTCGGTCTACATGTTCGCCCCCTGGGTTCGCACC
>Ga0265798_10011280_pt1 | contig 10902 bp, 5 predicted proteins | sample P3T30metagenome_FD_192430 | JGI IMG/M metagenome (GOLD analysis project Ga0265798, IMG submission 192430) | Plant litter microbial communities from East Loma Ridge, Irvine, California - P3 T30 | ecosystem: Environmental > Terrestrial > Plant litter > Unclassified | place: USA: California... | reverse complement strand
TTGGGGAAAAGATTGAAGAAGAGAAGTTGCGCAGTCGTGCTGGTGTTTAGGTTTTGTAGTTATAGTGGGGTGGCTAGGCGTCATGCCTGCCTCAACTATAACGCCAGAGTGGACGTTTTAGTGGGGTCTCTCAAAGCCCGATTACATCAACCAGTCGCCGCACTTTCTGCCATAACATGCAGCATCCCACCCGTCCAAGCCACGGACACGAATTGCTGCTTCGTTTTAGTAAGCTTGCGCCGTGTGCTGACAAGGCTTTGCGTGCCTAGTCCTGGCTATCATGCGCTGTTGCAAGTGACTGTCCATTACTAACCTCTTGCCCTGTACAGTCTCTGTTCCCTCTGTATCCGCCATGCGCCGAGAACGACCGCATCACGGACGTGGCGGATCACAGTGCCCCGATAGCGCAGGGAACCTCTCTTCAATCTCTTGCCTCAACTTCCGCCACGCAAGTACACGATGCAACAGAATTCTTCCGGGCGGCTACCGCGACACCGGGATCGGCGCCGCGGCCGAAACGGAGCTGAGTAGATGAGGCTCAATCGTGGAACCCCCAAAACAACTGTCTGGACTAGAGCCGGATATTTAACCTGTTTATTCTCCGGTGCGCTGGAGGAGTGGAAGACTACCAAGACGAGAGACTAGGCTGTCGGGACAGTTGGATAAATAGCGCGCCCAGTGCTGTATATCCCGCTGTCTGGCTAATCGTAAACTCAACACCATGAAGCGTATGCGCCAAGGCCGCTTCAAGACTAACGCGATCAAAGAAAAACAAGATTTGAAGAACATCGTACGACTTGGTTGACATCTCCATTTACATTTTCAACCTACGTAAACAAACAAATGAGCGCTGTGGGTATCTATCTCGTACTATACAACATGCAATGAGAATGACAGTCGTGTCTGGTTCCTCCACCCTTCCTGCCGTCCCTTTCCTCCATTAAGAAAATCTATACACAAGAAAAGGTTTATGTAGTCAAGAATTGAACATCATCTTCGCACCCCATCACCCCACCCTACCTCCAGGAATAAATCCTCACCCTTCTTTCTCGGCGTTAGTCGGGGCACCCACACCGGACTCTTCAACCCATCCCGGTCAAAGTCCACATCCACATCTCTGCCGATGTTCAACTCAGACATCTCGTCTCTCTTCCTTCTCACATTCAACGGCTTTACAAAATCTTCTTCATACATGACTGGGCTTCTACCCCATGTGCCGCTTTGCACGCGACTCTTCCGATCGATACCCGTTTTCGACGCAGGTGTCGTACTCCACGACTCAGTGCTATTGCTGCGCACATGAGAACGAACTTTGCGCGGGGGACTAGTGACGCGCGGTGGGGACGTGAAGGGGTCTCGATGAGGACTGTTCAATCTAGGTCGAGACTCTAGTAAGAGCGGAGGGAGAGCATTGTTGCGTTTCTGAAGAAGCATCGATGGATCTGGACCTCTGCGTGGACTTCTGAAGTTCTGCTGCTGTGGTGAGCTCTTTGGACTACGCGGCACAAGCTGATTCGACGCCCGCGGCACCTTTGGGTATCGAAGCTTGGAGATTGGTGACTCAGCTACAGGAGATAGCTGTTGTTTGTTGCTAGCGCTCTCATCAGATAGCTGCTTGTCCTCGTCCTCGTCTTCAGGCGTCGACTCATTGCCGTTCGTTGTCTCGAAAGATGTTTGACTTGCCAGAGAGTCGCGCAAGTTTGTGGAATTACGCGAGGTAGAGCGTGACAATGTGCTGCTGTGTGACTTCTTGGGCTTGATCTGCACAGTTTTTGGTGACTCTGTTGGTCGGATGACACGCGCTGGGCTGGCTTTGGGTGTTGGCTCTCGGCTCTGATGACTGGAAAAGTAGTAGTCGATGATATCCCCAGACGTGCTCGCATCTCGTGAGCTAGCAGTCGTAGCCTTGGATTCATAAGAGGTGGCCGTAGAGGCCATCTGGAAGGGCGGCGCCAGGCGTGGGCGTATTGCGTGCTCGGGACGAGGTGGCTGTGGTGAGCCATGTGAGGCTACCCCTCCCGCCACAATGCGCTTTGGCTGAGGTCTCTCATGGCGGACAGGAATATCGATAAACAGCTCGGATCGGCGGCCGGTTGGACGATTGTTGGCAGTAAAGTTTGGCATAGGCCTGGAGGGCTGTAGAGCACGGATAGGGGGAATTGGGACCGGAGGCGTGGGCAATAGCATTGAAGATCTTCGGTGCGATGAAGTCTCGTCCTCTTCGAAGACTGTCTCCTGAGTTATCGTACTCACAGGCCTAAGGGGTGCCTGAGTTGTGGTAGGCGCTCGTTGATGTGCAATTGGGGCTTTTGAGGCGTTGTTAGGTACCAATGGTTTTCCATCCAGCTCGGCGCTGATGGCTAGACCTATCTGGTCGAGCGGCAATGAGGAGTTCGAAGAACTGTTGGAAGTCCCTACGCCCAGACGCTGCGCTGGACGTGCTGGATGTTGCTTGCTGCCTCTGCGAAGAGCTCGTGGGGGCACCAGAGGAAATTGCTTTGGTGACTCAAGAACGTTCTCTACTGGGACATAGTGCGAGAAGCGTGTAGAAAGCTGCTTGCCCTTTTCGTCTGTATCGAAAACCACCCGTCGCTCTTTTCGCCTGCGCAAGCACACACTTAGCGCCATGAGTCCAATCGCCATGACGAAAGCTGCCACTGCGGCCACTGATAGTCCGGCAATCTGTGCGGGTGTCATTCTAGGAGGAGCTCCTGCTGCCACAGTGACTGGGACCGATGTAGATGTTGCCGATGATGTGGCAGATGGTATTGATGGGACGGTATCGGCGAAAGCGGACTGTGTAGAGCTTTCTCGGATCCGCAAAGTAGATGTCATCTTCGGTGTATTCGTTGCCGTCGGTTGGATTGAGGACGGAGACATGGTGTGAGTCGCACTAGTGACGACGTAGGTAAGCACACTCTTCGTCGGCATAACTGCATCCTTCTGTCCAAGACAGATTCCGTACGCCGAACTGAGTGATGATTGAGTATCCTCCATTGGGCACGATAGGTATATGCAGCCCAGAGCCACTTCGCCCAAAGACTCTCCAACATTACTATAACGAGAACAAAGACATTGGAGGTTTTCCTGACCAGAACATGCTACAGGGAATCTTTCGTCCAGCGAAGCCTGTAAACATTGCTGTGCACAAAGAGGTACGTTTTGTTGGAGCGCCTGTGGGAGCGAGCTTGGTGTAGAAGCGACAGTAGGAGCCGCAAGCATCGGCGAAGTTAATATTATAAAGACTGAGGAGATCCATAGCCTTTGGAAATGGCTCATAAGCATAATTGTACAGTATCTGTACCAGTGTCAGCTACATCAACCAAGACCGTATGACAAGAGGTTACTCACTAAGGAATCTAGACATGAGGGATGGTGCAAAGAAGCGCTGAACCTGCAGCGAGATGAACAAGGAAATTGAAGGAGAGAAACTCAAGGAAATTCGTAACGCGTCGCCAGTCTCATGAGATTTTGTTGATGTATCCAAGAAACAACAAGCGGGGGATGGTAGGCTGACAATATGTATTGGCATCTTCACCAGCCGCCGTGTCGGCGCCCTGTCTGGGCAACCGCTGAGGCGCCACGATGGCGGGCTTTGAGGTCATTGATACCTACAGTAAGCGCTCGCGGATTTGGAGAGAGGTGATTGACTGGAGAGTCGTCGGTTCGAGGATGTGGTGGTGCAGAGATGCTATTCTAGGCGCTCGCATCGTGCGCTAAGCGCTGGGGTTCAGGCTAGTCTACCACGTCAGCCAGTAATTGCACGGCGCCTGTGTAAACTTCACGCAGAACACCAAAAGTGAGTCTTGGCCTACGTGCATTACGTGGGACGAGAACACACTGCAGCCCAGCGTTAGCGACTACCCAAGAACCGCGTCATTGGTGATCGTTAGCTTGCAAAGGCGACGCGATACTCGACTGATGGTGTCGTGTACTGTCCTGACGGTCGCACTCGCTAGCCGGCAATCGTACCTGCGCATCCGAGTATCGTTATATCTCCTTGCGGCGACAAAAACAGTAATTTGTGCTACTTTCATTGATGACCATGTTTCCTACTGGTCTTGATATTAAGGACAAAGCAATGCGCAAGATGCGTCTATTTGAACGCCGGTTTGAGTGCCGGTTTGAGCACCACATTAGCATTCATCGAGGTCAGACCCATACCATGGTAGGTCATCATTTACAAAGACAGCCGATCAGTCGAACTTCCGTCGTCGCTGCAGCATACATGACTTGTAACTCCGTCCAAAGGTCGAGAGGATGAAGACCTCCGGGTCGGCAAATATCGATATTCTTCGGCATTTTCCTGAATCGGTCCTCAAAATGGCTAAATGCGCGGCAACGTCTTCATAATGTGGAGATATCATCGCCAAAGCGGGTAACTTCGACCTGCATATTGCGTAGGTCGGTGGAGCTCACGGGTAAGAGATGTCGAATACAGGCTGGCTCCGGCTTAGAACGCAGATCGTGACAACATAAGGAGATGAGATTCCTGCATGCGTACGAGGTGGAGATACGTGCGATGTGGTCTGCGATGTGGTATCTGCGAAAGCACACAAGTAACAGCGTTTGATATTAGACAGCATGGAGGGTGCTTGAACCCACGGACGAGAAGCAGCAGCGGTCACCTGTTCGCGTAGCTACGCTGTATGAGCTGTCCCCCTATTCAACGGCACTCATGTCATGGATGGCCATTGCTCCCACGTGTCGTTCGTGGATCCTCCCGTCCGTCTGACTCGTGACAGTGCGTAAGACGTGAGGGTTGAGACAAGAGTTGTGACTTTTGATGCATCATCCCAGGGAGAGGTGGTCGAGACAGGAAGATGCTTGCCAGCAGTCGAGACAGCATAAACACGGGACGACTGAGCCATGGTCAGAAGCCAAATTAGTAAATTTAGAATATTGGCGGAACGGATATAGGGTTTATTATGACGGCAACACGTTCATAAGTATACTGAGTACCCCAGCGCGGGCATAATTCCAGCACCCACTCAGACGTGAGGCAGGATGATCAGGACGCACGACTCTTGCCCCAACCGATTCCAACGGCAGAAAGGCGAGGCGAGGATACTTGGGAAAATCCAAAATCTGATGGCGCAATGATTGGCCGAAGCACGCGAGTCGGGGAGATGAAGGAGCGACGGAGGTTTGGCGAATGTTCACGTTCTGCAGGGCTAGGCCGAACTGGGGCTAGAGAATATCGCCCCCCAGTCTGAGCTTTGGCTCGAGAGGAATTCGAGTGGCTGGCAACGTCGTGATACAGAAAATCTCAGCGCTGCTGACGAGGGTAGAACAGCAGCAGATAGAAGGATGCAGTGCGAGGCCCGGGTGCTTGCCTGCAGGTGCAAGACACAGTGAGTGAGAGATAGAGGCCAAACGCTTCAGGGTTTCAAGCGTGCCTGGATCCTTGTGCGGCTCCGAGCGTCAGGCCCTCTTGTTACGATGGGTCCTCATTTTCCACAAACCTTCTAGAAGCGTAACTAGTCAGACTCAAGCGGGACGGGAGTTACGGGAGTCGCATCTGGCGTGTTCTCGACAGCGCTTCCATGTCGAACTGTGTGGTGCAAAGGAGGCCGAGGGGGGCGACACCAGGGCCTGCAGCGAGAGGCGGGAGAGGTGCAGCAAATAGCTGCTGTGCCCAGAGGCCAATTGCAAATCACGACTTACGGTGAGCGGAGGCGTTGCAGGCGCGGACGAACAGGCGGGAGGGGACGTGAAGATGGTCGCGCCTGCGTAGCATGGCCCGTCAGTTGCAATAGGCCATGGGCAGGGCTTCTTGCACGATAGCGGGCAGTCCAGAAGTCGCGAAGATCGCGAACCAGCAAAGGGGAATCGGCAAAAGGTGTTAGTGATGCTAGTCGTCGCAAGATAGACAGGTCGGAGGGTTTGGTGGTAGGGTGGCCCGGGCCAGGCTAGCACTAGCAGCAGAGCTGGCGTTGCTTCCTTTCATGGCTGGCATGGCACGATTTGGGCAAGCGCCTCTCCTTTCGCGGCCTTCATCAAGCCTTCTTACTTGCCTCTCGTTCTTTGCTTCTCCCAAACGTCAATCGACGCTCTTGCCGGCATAACATCGATCCATTCGCTGCTGTGCAACTCGCGGCCCTTTTTCGCACCGCCTCTTGTTTCCTGCTGCGACACACAGTCGGCGAGCGAGCACGCAGAGTTCCTCCCCCCAGCCGATCCACCCCCGAGCCGACCTTGCAGCAACCCTGAGACCTCGGAGCCAAGCGAGCCTCGTCGTCTTTCATACGCCAGCCATCCCTTCACTCTCGTCCTTCACCTCCATCCCTCCCGCACCCGACTACTGTACATTCACTCCTGCCATTGGGGGTAGTCTTTGTAATAACAGGTGAGCCTCTCCTCCCCAGGGCCCCGTCGCGCCTGCCTCGCCTGCTCTGGGACCCAAGCGCCACCGTCGAGTGCAAGCAAACGGCCGCATCGCTTCCAGTCGTCTCACCCACGGCTAAAGTCGCCAACCTTTTTGCACTCGCACGACCGCCGCCTGCCATTGAACTCCTATTGACACCGCCCTCCAGATTTCCGCATTGGCCGGCCTCGACGGAACATCACTACGTACCTTTACCCTAATAATCACCCCGGACACCGTCCCCTGCCGCCATCATGGGTTGCGGAATGAGCACAGAGGAGAAGGAGGGCAAGCAGAGGAACGAGGAAATTGAGAACCAGCTCAAGCGCGACAAGATGATGCAGCGCAACGAGATCAAGATGCTGCTCCTCGGTTAGTATCGCGACGCCCGTCACGTCAGCAGCCTCTAACAGCGCGCAGGAGCCGGTGAATCCGGAAAGTCGACCATTCTCAAGCAGATGAAGCTCATCCACGAGGGTGGATACTCGCGCGACGAGCGCGAGTCGTTCAAGGAGATCATCTTCAGCAACACGGTGCAGTCGATGCGCGTTATTCTTGAGGCCATGGAGTCGCTCGAGCTGCCGCTCGACGATCAGCGCGCCGAGTACCACGTCCAGACCATCTTCATGCAGCCAGCACAGATCGAGGGCGACAGCCTGCCCCCGGAGGTTGGAAACGCCATCTCAGTCCTGTGGAAGGACGCTGGTGTGCAACAGTGCTTCCAGCGCTCGCGCGAGTACCAGCTTAACGACTCCGCTAAATAGTGAGCAATCCTCCTTGCCATGCGCGCATAACACTACTAACAGCCATAGCTACTTCGACTCCATCGACCGCATCGCTGCGCCCGACTACATCCCCAACGACCAAGACGTGCTCCGATCGCGTGTCAAGACGACTGGTATCACCGAAACAACCTTCATCATTGGCGATCTCACCTACCGCATGTTCGACGTCGGTGGTCAGCGATCAGAACGTAAGAAGTGGATACACTGCTTCGAGAACGTTACCACCATTCTGTTCCTAGTCGCCATCTCCGAGTATGACCAGCTGCTATTCGAAGACGAAACCGTCAACCGCATGCAAGAAGCCCTCACATTGTTCGACTCCATCTGCAACTCGCGGTGGTTCGTCAAGACATCCATCATCTTGTTCCTCAACAAGATCGATCGCTTCAAGGAGAAGCTGCCTGTCAGCCCAATGAAGAACTACTTCCCCGACTACGAAGGCGGCCCAGACTACGCCGCCGCCTGCGACTACATCCTGAACCGATTCGTCTCGCTCAACCAACACGAGACTAAGCAAATTTACACTCATTTCACCTGCGCCACAGACACCATGCAAATCCGATTCGTCATGGCTGCAGTAAACGGTACGTCTCCTTATCCACTTATATACATGAATCTTGCTGACATTCCATAGACATTATTATCCAAGAGAACCTTCGGTTGTGCGGTTTGATATAAGTGCAATGGCGGTGGGATAAACGAACATCTTCCAACTGATCTTGAATCACGGGTTGCATGCCTCATGTCCTACACAGGCGTTTGTGGACATTGCTTTGCATGCTTGCGCTTCTTTCGTCGAGAAATGGTTTCGCTCTAGGCCCGTGTCGCTCTCTCTTTGATACCCTGCGGGCGGGCTGAGGAGGCCATGGAACACTACCAGCGAAGCGACTTTTCATCCTCTTATTTCTTTAACGTTTTTCTTGGGCCCAAAGAGGGATTGGGTATTGAAACATGTCCCTTGCTACAAAGATTCTTCCAACAGGCGAGCGAAGCGTATGTTTACGGCGGCTCCCAAAAGAAGTTTTTCTCCTAATACTACCTGTTCTTTCGAGTCTATCTATTACCTCTGCACACACTTATTCCCTCATGGTGTGGCAGGATTGCCTTAGTATGTATACAGCATGTGTGAGATATGTAGTGAAATGATGAATTCCTTTTACAAACTTGATCGTTTGCATCTATGATTTGCGACCTTGACTGATTACCGGTTCTTCATTACGACGATGACAGGCCCATGCGAACGAATTGTCAGCGAACTGTCAGCACCGGTCCCAGCTCAACCCAACCGTCAGTGCTCACACTTTACAATGGCATGATCGCCACAGAATGCGGGAGCAACCTTGTCTCCGGAAGAAACAAAGACACATTTCACGGAACAACTACGGACAAAGCAAGGGAGCCAACATCGTGCACACCCATACAAACATGAGCATCTTTTGCTAACCCGACACTTTGGTCTACTGTGTCTGTTCCAGCCCAAACTGTGGGGAAGTCGAACACTTTGGTATCCCTTCTCCATACTATTCGGGCCGCTTCGGCTGCTATTGCCTTGCATTGCGGCACAGATCGTTCCCCGCTGCGACGCGATACGCTCATTACGGCTATTATCACGATAGGAGGCTGCGGTGCGACCGGTCGGTCGGTCTTACTCCTGTCACGGACCTTTGCAGTACGTGGTTGATCAGTGGGTATGACGTACGACACCCAACTGACTTCTAGGTTGAGGAAGTACGTGTCTTAGTTCATATAACCAATCTTGCAGCAGGACCATGTACGAGGCGAAGATCGTCGTCTTTGCGCGTGTTGATTATCAAGGTGAAAATGATTGAGTTGATGCGGTTAGCGTGATGCAAGGTCGGATGCCGAACATTTGAACGACGCATGTACGCAGGTGCCGTTATCCTTTCTTTCTCTTCCAAGATCACGATGTGTAAACACCGGCAGTGCGCGTTTGCGTCTACTCTGGCTTGAGCTCCACTTGCTAGGTTTTACTTTGCTTCTTCCTTGTCTCGTGCACGGAGGCGTTGAAGCGTCTTCCAGCTTCAATCAGAGAATCACAAACCTCTTGCTACTTACCCTAAGCCTATCGGCACGGTGCTGGAAGATGGGAGGCTACATTCAAAGCGATGGCTAGAAAACAGCTGGGTCCCTCCGTGGCATACGTCCTAACATGCTGTTGCCTATGGGTACTGGCGCAGAGCGGTGAGTAAGTATGGTCACGATCGTCGAGATACCTACCTTGGTCAAGACAGGCGCGCATGCATCCATAGTGTTTGTCACGGCGCCCGGCCTTAGTTGTACCGAGGAAGCACGTCTGAGCTGACGTTCCATATGTTCTTTTGATTCAAAGTCTGACGTCTTCGCATACCCGTGACAGATGGGGTTCCGTCGGATAGTCACTCTTTGGATCTTTACGCTGAGGCCGAGATGGCGAGTATATATGAGTTCTATGTGTATCACACGTCCTTCTTTCCACTTCGTTCGTCTTATCCTTTCCCCATGCCGTCTTTCACTTTAGCTTGTTGTATGTAGAGCTTTCTCCTACTATATCATGCTCATGTCTGGTAATGATAAATATGGCTAATGCAGGCATACTCCATTCTCTTTTCCGCCTCGCTTTTCTGCCATTGTTCAGCTCTCTCTCCCTTCGTGTGCTGAGCATGGGGCTCACATACTTTCTTAATACTCCACGTTTACTAGCTCACTTTGTCCCTCCATGTAACCCTGGCGTTCAGATATGGAGGTGATCGCCTGTATCATCATTTTCTCTCTTCCGCTCTCATATAGTCCGTTTAACCAATTATTCATGGCATATCATGCCTTGACCGAAGGTCCATCGTAACGCAGCCTGGAACTGCTTGGAAGACGATTGAGGGCCTCCAAAAGCAACAGAATCCATGATCAAAATTTCGACCGACCTCTTCCGTCACTTGAAATCTTGGTACGCTCGCGCGGCGACTCAATATCTTCATATTCCCCAACCCCACACAGCTATCAGCCATGCCTATAGACAGTACCCACCATGTAGCCACCCAACTCTGGACGAAAAGCGAAAGCCATCACGCACCCAACTCGAGGAGCGCAGTACCGAAATTCTTCGACCCAACGATTTCACGCGGAATTCGCTCCAATTTTCCATGACTTTTGGCCACCGCCAGATCTGCCACTTACAATCACCATCTTGCCAACCACACATGATCTCGGCCCGTGATGCAAGTGACCACATCGAAGACGCCATAGGTCTTGAGTCTCTTTGCAACTCAATTCTGCCTTGTCACTGGGTTTATCGTGCTATTGCTTCGCTGACTTGGACATATCGTGGCCCACAGACGGTTGCGCTTTTGGATCCGTCTCTTTTTGCATTCCAAGGTTTTCTCTCACCCACGAGTGTCTGAACTGCGGTACTATAGCAATGAAAGCCTACTCTGTTAGTACGGTAGCAAAACTCCACAGTCTCGCATCACGCCTCTGTAGTTGGAAGAGTAGTTGTTGCTCTTTCCAGTTTTTAAGAGAGCTCGACGAAAATCCTCAAATATATGTCTCCTTGCCGCTGTGTGATCCAGGCTCGAAAGCTGACAGCGACTAAGGTGGTGACAAAGATGATGGGTCTCGTATCAGCGTACTCTTTATCGCTCGTCTCCTCGATGAGGGGAGCCCTGACCAAGTTTTGGCGGTAGTGGTCACGACCGTTGCGACAACAACAACAATAACAAAATGGCATCTACATCTATTTAGGCTGAAGCGCAATCC
>Ga0265798_10011279_pt1 | contig 10902 bp, 12 predicted proteins | sample P3T30metagenome_FD_192430 | JGI IMG/M metagenome (GOLD analysis project Ga0265798, IMG submission 192430) | Plant litter microbial communities from East Loma Ridge, Irvine, California - P3 T30 | ecosystem: Environmental > Terrestrial > Plant litter > Unclassified | place: USA: California... | reverse complement strand
AGAACGGACTGTGGTGATGATGGTGGCGAGGATGAGGGGGAGGGGGTGGGGAGATGCATGGATGGGTGGGATATGATGAGATGGAGTGGATTTGGGGTATGCGTGGAGATTGTAAAGAGATTTGATGGTGAGACGATTAGAGTGAGATGTGATATCGATTGCTATGTTGGGTTGTAACTGTCGATTTGCACGGCAGATTTTCAGATGCTTTATGTAGGTTAAGCGTAGGCGTGTCACTCTCAAGGTCAGTAGTATGAGACATTGTTAGGGCTGAAGCCATAGCATCAGGAATCATTTGAGCTGGTAAAGTGATAATAGACTAGCATCTCCAATCGAACACTTCTCTGGCACTGAGATAATCTGGATTCTTTGGTGCTGATGGTAGCACAAAGGGTACGGCTGATAACCATGCCACCCTACCAGCTGCAATGTTTGTAGTGTGTGAGCTGTGCCTTTCTTAGTCTCCCTTTGTTGTTTATACGTGAGTCTTCTAAGATTGCTCGTACTGCTCTGCCTACATACAGAGCAAGGACCGACTCCGGGATTGCGGTTCACCGACAGTCGATACATAGTGTCAGCCTGGCACCTTAGTTCACACGGTACACTGTGAACTGCACCTCACGTGACTGTGTTAGTCACTTGCTTACTCATCTGGTTGTGTATATAATCGCTCGCTGTAGCTCTCTCAATAAAACAACCTTCTGCCTCTTTCTTGTCTGCCCTGTGCTCCCACATCCAACACATAGATTCGTGAGATGGGCAGGGATACGTTGATATTCACGCGGCATATGTTGAAACCAAGTAATCTCATGACCATCGTTAAAGGCCTAAATTACAGCGGTCTCAGCGCACCTCCTCGTTCGTCTGACCATCGACTGTTCATAGCTTGCCGCGCATTCTTTCCCCAGAACGCGATGGGAACGGCAACCATTCCAGACACAATTTGAAGCACAGCCAACTCGATGCCGACGAGCTGAAAGCCATGAGCATCGGTCCAAGAGGCCAACACAAAGCTCAAGCCAAAAGCGAACAAAAGGCCAGCGCCGCTCATCGCTGCGACAGCGGCAGCAGCCCAACGTGGAAACGCCTCCGTAACCCACAAAGTTGTCGTGATTGCCAGCGTGACCCAAGAAAACCCATTGAGCCCATAGGAGAAGTAGTACACACTCAAATGCAAGCTATGTTGCACAGCAAATCCATATATAAGCGAGCTGGCCACGCCTGCCATGACGGGTAGGATCAGTCCTACCAGGTAGTGCTCGGCTTCTCGGACGCCATGATTTCGTTTTGCAAGACGGTTGAGGATCCGCTCAATTGGGATCACACCGACTGGGTATGCAAAAAGTCCCCCAACTGCGCTTGCCAGGTTGACCAGTGCGAGCGTCTGGGAGGAGAGGTTGTATGGCGCTTCGCTGAGAATACGAGGATAGCTATTGTTGATGAACATCATGCCCGTGTAATTGAGCGCGATTGTGATGGCGACCCAAAATATCAGCGGATTGATGAAGCAGAATGCAACTTGCGCGCAACATCGGCCCATTGAAGTCCATGAAGCGAAGGGCGACCGGCCAATGCTGTACTTCCCAAAGACACCATGTTGGGGCGGTAGCTCCGGAAGATCTCGATAGATGTTCGAGTCAGCTTCAATGTCTTTGAAGACGGTCAACTTCTCAGTCGCGCTCTGGAGAACAATGAGGCCGTCAAAGGCGACTGTCGGACGTTTGAAGTACGTCTCCGGAAATAGAAAGAATACGAGCACTACAGAGATCATGGCTGGTATTGACCAGTAGCGGTAGTACGAGCGCCATTGTGTGCCATGGTCCGAGATGTATGGAATGATAGCCACGAAGCCTGAGCCGAAGAGACCAGCAATGGACCAGAGGATTGCGATGGCTTTTGACCTCTCGTGAATGAACGTCATATCGATCACAATCAACAGTGTCTGCTCGTCTATCAGCACATCTTTGTTGTTCAGGTAGGCGGAACACTAACCGCAATCAGAGCGAAGCCCTCTCCTAAACCCATGAAGCAGACGCAAGCAAGTAATTGCTGAAAGTCCCGAGTGTAGCCCGCGACTAAAGTTGCGAGCATCGTGACGAAAGACGCGATCAGAAACACCGGGCGACGTCCCATGCCAATCGTCAATGGCACCCAGAAGAGCGCCCCAACGGCCATAAACAGCGTCGGCATAGTAATCAGCATGTCCATTTGCCAGGGCTCAATATGCTTAAAAGTATTAGCACGCCCTTTCCCCAACGCGTTTCCGTCAACTCACATCCAACCCGAAATCCCTCGAAATAACTTGCATGAATATTCCAGCAGCTTGCGCAACAGCAAGAGCGACAGTCGAGAACCACGCCACAGCGAGAAACGCACCAGCGCGTTTCCATACGCCCCAACCTAACGGATCTGCTGGGCTGTCGGACGGTGCAGGTAGCTTGAGCGTTTGGCCATTACCAGTGATGAGAAAGACGCTTCCGGTCAGAGTGTACGACTCGTGCTTCCGACGTTGCGCTGCGGTGGAAGGATACTCTGACGAGATGTCGGAGTCGAAGCGTTCAAGACCATGTGTACTGGTGCTGGATTGGACGACCTTGGGCCCAACGAGCGGTACGGCCAATGGAGCTGGAGCCAGTTCGCCTTCTGGATACAACCTACGTGGCGTCTCCATGGTGAGATGGTGAGCAACGGATGCTCCACTCGGAGGCTCAGAACCAGCTGAGGCGATGAATACTAGTGATTAAGATGAGGTGTCTATGGAGTCATTTAGACAACTATGGGCTAGGGAATGGGTTCATATGATCTGCTTCGGTCGTTTTGTTCGGCCCTCCTTGCATGTCAGAAACGCGGGAGGCATCTCGGTGGCTTGGTGTTCTGCGCATGGTTCTATCGCGCCGATGCCTTTTCGCCCAAAACACAGCCTCGAGGGCATCGAATTCGGCGTTATGCATGCAAAAAGGTTCAGCAAGGAAGTTACATGTCCATTCCACGTCCCTGTCCATACGACATTATTGTGCTGTGACAATTGTATGTTACTGTAGTTCTTCCGATCGCGGTGGAGCTGTTTCGCATGTTTGACAAGACGTTTCGTGGTTCACTAGCCTGTGAGAAGTTTAAACTTCACGCTAGACTTTTCTGTGTGCGCATTGGCGAACCATAAACTGAACTGACATCTGGGTAAGACCTTGGTTGTGTATTCGCGGTAGTTTCCACAGGAGTGAACTAGGTGCTTTGAACTTCAGATGTCTATTCAGGATTTGTTGAAGTTCAAAGAAACGCTTGCTTGTGATCTTTTTGATGAAAGGCACAAGATTTGGCATGATGATGTGTTGTATTAGAAGGCGCGTGAGAGCCTCTACGAGGCTCACAGAGGCTGCCAAGGCACTAGCTACACGCGATCACGTGAGAGGTATCAGTGGACTACCGGCTCCGTCCAACACTTTTGTCGGCTTGAGTGTGAATAGTCCACTGATTGCCTACTCTCATACCAGAGTATTCCCGTCATGGCATTGACTGAACACGCAATTGAATCTTGTGGAGTCACGCTGCTCGAGCTTGCTTCCCGATCCACGCCATGATCCTCTCCAACACCGCATCGCCTTCCAGATCATGCAATATCTCATGCCGACCCTCCTCGTAGATGCCCAACTCCTTGTCTTCCGATGCGATGCCGTTCACGAACTTCTCACTAGCCTTCCAGTCGCAGTACGTATCCGCGTTACCATGCAACACTAGTGTCGGAACTGTCCAGTCCGCGAAGCCAGCCACGATGTCTTGGTTGACGTCCAACGCAGTAGCAGCCAGCAAGAAGGAAATTCCATCATTCGGGATGAGCGGATCGTCGCGGAATCGCTCGACTTCTTGGACGTCGCGAGTTAGACCATCGAGTGCGCCTTTACGGCCCGGTACTTGCCACTTGGGCACTAGACGCACGATCACGCCGGTTGCAAGGCGAAGCATATAGGGAAGAGGTTCGACGAATGCTGGGCCGGTCAAGAGGACTGCTTTGATATCTTTCTGGTCGGCTACGGTACTGCCAGCTGTGACCAGTCCACCTAGTGAATGGCCGAAGAGAATGATAGGTACATCCGGATTCTGCTCGAGCACGAGCTTCCGTAATTCGATGTGATCTTTGACGGCTGTGTTTATGTGCACGACGCCACGCGTACCTGGAGAGCCTCCATGGCCCCACATGTCCATGGCATAGACGATGTAGTTGGCGGAGACGAGATGGGAGATGACATTGTGGTGTGAGGTCACGTAGCGTTCGGCGTACTCTGCGAAGCCATGCTGCAGTAACACGACCGCGGTGTAAGGCGCTTGCTGTGGTCTCCAGATATGTGCGGCTGTACCGCGGGAGAGCTTTATAGTCTCGTGCTTAAAGTCTTGCGTGCCTGTCGACATGGCTCTACAGAACACCGTGGCGCGGACTATTGTTGCACGGAAAGGTTGTGGCACAGTGCTATTTCGAGGAAGGAAGTGCTGCCTGGTGCTTTCGATCGAGGCGTGAGTATGGTGCGAAGTGGACGCGTTGCAATGAGTTCAGCGAACGTCGGCAATTGAGAAGGCGCTAGACATTGTCGAACGAGGGTTCAAGGGTTCTCACAAGCAATGCTGAACGATCGCAGAATAGAAAGTTTGGGTGACAGCAGTATTGTGAAGTACAGCAGTTGGGTAGTGAGGCTGATATCGAAGGGTCGTTGATTTTCAGGTACCGAGGCCCAGCTTAATCGCCGCTGATTGGATGGTGCAAATTTGTGGATATGTCGTCCATATTGTACCCCAGGAAAGCAAATCCCAGAAGTCCTCAAATCAACCTTGATTTAGTGTGGCCAGAGATACGATGCTACGTAGAATTTTTTTGAGTCAGTGAAGTCTCGGCTGTTGAAGATTCAGACTGTTGTCTCTTAATATCCGATTTCATCACCATTGTATCATGAGCATTTGCTCAGCGCTTTCGTTCGTCATCTACTCATATCTACAATCCCCACATCTTCAAAACATGACCCCAACATTTCGGTGCCTCCACCCTAGACGCAATATACATGGCCTAAAGCCACCACCATGTTAGCTCCAGGGGAACGCAAGAGCCGCAAATGAAAATCCCACAACGCCTCGCAAACAAACAGCACTCAAGACGAGCAATTGCGCGAACGCACCCAAACGCAATCTCCTCACATCCTCCTGCCCCTATTCTCCTGCGTCGGACTCATCGTCCCATCCCCACTTCCATTGATCGCCCCATAATCTCTCGCACTCGTCCCATCACCATTCCCATTCGCACCCGGCATCAACACCTCCCTCGCGTCCTCGGCTTCCTCCTCGATCATGTCTCTCATTACCCCACCATCCCGCGAGCTCTTGTGCCACACGAATGCGACCAGTACAACACCGACCAGCAGCGCGAGTGATAGTAACAACACGTTGATTGGGATTGGGTTGTTGTGAAAGATCTTGTGCGTTGCGGCGTCGAGCGCGGTTTGAGAAAAGTTCAGGAGTCCGGCAAGACAAATGATTAGGCCGTAGACTTTGCCGAAGGTGGCGAAGCCAAAGACTTTGGCGGAGTAGTCGCTATGAAGGGTTAGTTATGTTCAAGGACGAGAGGAATAGGGGGAAGAGCTTACGATACAGCGGTGTAGTACAACGGGCGGTACAGTACAAAGAGGACAATGCCGAGATAGGCGGCCCATGTCTTTGCGACTACGCCTAGAACACCAATGGTCGTCGCCACGACTACCAATACGCTCAAAGTGAACGTCGTGCTGGTGTTGTCCAGTAACAGTCCGATAAAAGGTACACTGATAACGCCGCCGACAGGTAACGCAACGTCGAAGAAATTGTTGATTTGCTCCGCTTTGTCCAAACTGTGGAACAAGTACGTGTACTGCGATCGAATCGTGGCAACGAAGTAATTGATCCTCGTCATCTGCAGTACGGTGAAAAGCATGATAAGAACGAACCATGGGGTGCGCATCTGTTGGCTCGCACTGCGTCCATGCAGCGCGCCCCACACGCCAGAAGTGGCTTTCTTCTTTTCCTCGTCTTTGGCTTGTTGTTGTCCGTCGCGCGTACCGAGAAGATCCGTAATTTCGCTAACGATGCTATCGCGATGTGCGCGACGCTGATCTTGCAGCGCGGGGCCTGAAATATCGTCGTCCGAATCGTGTACAATAGCTTCTTCTTCGGCGGATACAATGAGTTCGCCAACAGTCTTGTAGGAAACTGCTGGCATGAAGAGGACCTGGACGGCCAGGATAAAGACCGGGACAATCAGGTATGCCAGAAAGAATTTCTTGAGCGCAAAGGAACCGGATGAGGCTTGGTAGATGAGGCGGTAGATCAGGAATATGGCGCTAGATGTGTCGAATGCGCCGGTAAGGAGGGCGAGGATCAGGCCAGAGTATTGTGGAAATGTGTTGCTGAGCTGGAAACTCGATATGAATATGAATGGTCCACCAAGTGCGAGGAACAGGTAGCCGGGTATATATGCGTCAATCGTCATTTCTGACGCGAATGCGGACAGCAGCGAGCCGATTGTTATGCTTATTGCACCGATTATGCCGCAGACGCGCGGACCGTAGCGATCGAGTATGGTGCCCACGGGTAGGGCGACAACGTTGGTAGATACGGCGGCGATTGTGAACATGAGATTGAGCCTGCGATACGATGAGCGTTGCGCCTTCAGTCTTCACAATGTGATTACCCACCGTATCTCCTGCTCGTAGCACACATTGACTTCATCTTTGAGTTCCTGCTTCGTGCAGCGATCTCTGTATACCCCTTCAGATATGAGAACGGGCTTTATCGCAGCGTAACCGAAGACCACGCCGGCGGCGAACAGGCAGTATACAACGGCGAGGAGGACCTGTACTATGAAGTATTAGCAACCATGTCTAGTACTGTGTGTGACCTGAGCATACATACCCATTCTCTTCCATTTCGACACCTCGAATGCGCCTATCGTGGGCTCCTCTCCGGTGGGCTCAGTCCATGCGCCTCCCACCGGATTGAAGCTCATTTTCCGGTGCCTCGAGTCCGGGCTGGCTTCGCGACTCCATGGCTCGATCTCCTCGTTCGCCGTGACACGCTGCATTAACGACATGACTGCCCTCTACCCTCGACGACAAGAGTGCCGACGTGATTCTAGTCTTTCGTGGTGAGATTGAGAGGTGATGTTACGCGCTGCTGATTTGGACTTCGCTATCTATCAGTTCAAGCCTCACGGAGTTTAGCGGGGAATGACGTCTGCGCTAGCAATTGATTCACCCAGACACCAATGTCGAGAAGCTTGAAATTGAATTGACAGCGACGATGAAGTACATGTACGACAAGAGGATCAGGGTCATCTATATAAAGGATGGCGTGCGAATGAGCAGGAGCGGGGGCACATTGCCGCATGCCGAGAGGTGCATGTGCATGAGATCCAACGATTTGGTACGGCGCGTGATCGAGTTTGCGTAGCGAAGCGCATTCGCTCCCTCTCTTGGCCATAGAGACGCAAATTGCTGCATGTACTCCTCACCTGACCTAGAATTTCATGGAGGATCTGCAACGTCCCTCAATTGCTGCTTCGTGTGGTGTTGAGCTTCGCGCAGCTTCGGCCAATGGCTGCGCGAGTCAGCCGCGGAGAGGAAGCTTGGATTCTGATTCCTGATGCAGGTGCAGGAAACGGTTTTCTTTTCGCTGCTCTCCACACGTTCGCGGCACGCCGATGCACGATGCGGGTCGGTCCTAATGCGGTCAATGATCGACTTGCGACGCCAGCTGTGAGTGCAGAGTTTTCTATTGGATTGCTTCGGGTGTTGGCGAGGCTGCGCTGTCGCAGTCGCAGCTGTGGTTGGCAGCGGATTGTCGTGCCGTTGAGGCATCGCATGGACGAACAATACAGCGGAATCTGGACGAGATCAAAATCAGAGAAATTGTCGTGGCTGACAAGTAAAGTGTCGGTTCTTGTGTTACTCCTCTTCCGTCCCTTCGCCCCCAGGGACTCAAAGTCTTCATTGTCTCCTTGCTGTAATGACACATTTCCTTGCTCACCACCTTCATCTGCCGTCGGTCTATTCACATTGCAAAGAAACGTTTAGCAATCCGGCTTAAACTCTCGATACCTCGCACATTGCCCATTGGAACAAGACTTCTAACACCTTGACGACTTTCATCGGTGTTTCTCTCGTGTCAAATTTCGTTTCCAGTTTCTTCACATCTCCCCATGAAAAAATCAAAAGTCGTGGTAAGGTATGATGCCACGCATTTGCAGTGTTGCATGACGGAGGTATGGGACACATTCTCAAGCTTTCATGCCAGACTGAACTGAATGCCACCATGTTCCAGTTTCTAGCCTCACGGTTGGTGGTCATGAAGTTCGGCTGTGGCGATGTTCGCACCGCGCGGCTGTCACTGGCTGACAGATTCATGCAGCCTTGTAAGCCGGAGCGTATAAAGACGGCATGCCCTGCACGACACGAACTGAATCGAAGACACTCATGTCGGCCTTGCATCGCAAATGGTCATGGACGAGAGTGACGCTGCCACGCCGTCTGCTATCGTGAATAATTGACGGCGATTCACCTACCCCGCACTTCGCCCCCTTCGCATCCGCATTCCCGTGCTTCAGCCTTCCTTCCAACACAATGCACCGCTCAGGATCTCGTTCGACGAAGCCAATATTTGGGAGGCGCTTGGTGACTATGAAGCAGTGTCCTATACCTGGGGTGGGCCAGAGTTGACCTTTCCTCTCTACCACGACGATGGATTCTGTGTATGGGTCACGGGTAATCTCGACCTAGCCTTGCGACGATTGAGACACCGACTAGATCCCCGAAGATTGTGGGCGGACGCTGCGTACATTGATCAATCGAACCTGGCCGAGAAAGCGATTCAGATACCACAGATGAATCGCGTATATCGAGGCGCGAAGAGAGTACTTGCTTTCCTAGGTCCGGGTGGCGGGGAGGGTGAGCAAGGTATGCGGTTGCTGAGCAGGGCATCTCAAGCTAGGAAGGGAACACAGATCGCCAACAACGAAAGCACTTCTCGTCAAGTCGGCGCACTGTTCAGCCTTCCCTGGTTTCGGCGGTCTTGAACGGTCCAAGAGTGTGTGCTCAATGTCGATGTTAAATTGCTGTGCGGACAGTCCGAATTGACTTTGCCCAGGCTCTTGCAAGGGCTTCGAGCCCTGAAGACGAGCACCCATGGATCAGAGTCGGTTCCAGGCCTCCAGGCCGCCCAAAGGACGGCTGCCTTGTGGAAGAAATACACTTTTGAAGAGCCAATACCTAACGAAGTCTTCGACATACTCAACCTGGTCGACGAGTTTGCAGACCATCGATGCAGCGACGATCGAGACCGTATCTTTGCGCTGTACGCACTGGCAAACAACGTAAAAACAAGGTCATGGGCTGGATGGAGCGATCGCTTGAAGCGCCCGGGTAGTGTAAGCAAAGACCGGACTATCATAATGGACATCAACTACTCTTTGGACGTGCGAGAGACCTACATCAACTTTGCCAAATCATGCATTGCAGCCAAAATGGGCGTACGCTTGTTAGAAGCAGCGATAACCCGCAATCTAGTCCGAGATATTGAAGACTGGCCTTCCTGGGTACCTGACTGGCGTGTTCAGGTGACAAGATGCGGTTTACTGTACCGGGAGCTTCAGTCCATGTCACACACCTTCCTGCGTTCAGCCGAGCCCAAGTGTAGCGGTACGATCCAGGTGCAAGCCGCCTTCTTGGGTGTTGGTACACCAATGAGGCCATCCAGACTCGATGATGAACTCGAAGCGCTCTTCCCGAACGTTGTTAGCAAATCGCAAAGTAGTACATGTCGTTCCGTCGCTTCCATTTTTCACGCTGTTGAGGAACTCTACGCTCAGTGGCCCATGTCTTACCATGAGCAGGGCTCAGAAATAGACCTGGGTAATGATATTGATAAGATCGCAAGGCCGTATGACGAGCTCCAGGTACGCATCCTTGCCCTTGAGATGATTCGCTATCTCTTTAAGCTTGGGCCAGAGGGAACACTGGACTCATTCGTTACCTTCATGGGGGATCATATGGAGCTCTTCGAAATGTATCCGCTGGCCTCAGACATGGCGTTGCCGGGAGAAGTAACATCCGCCCTGAGACATCATAGCGTCTTCGTCGCTGTGTGTAAATTACCAAAATTGATCAGACACAGTCCTGTTCCGTTACCAATGGTAGACATTGGCACCCGATCCATGCTGGAGGGTGACAAGCTTTTTGTCGTTGGCCCGCCCACCAAATCTCGCATCACGTACACTTCTCAGAGTGATCCGGATTGGAGATATCATGCGATCATTCTGCGATCTTTGGGAAATTTGAACCACTATCGAGTTGTCGGAGAGGCGGTGTTCTTTTACAAAGAGCACGCTATCGACCGATATTTGGAAATTGGCAAGTTGAAGTCCATGCTGGAATAGAGACCAAAAAGTATATTTGATGATTGCCGAGCGTGTAGGTCAGCGACGGATGGGCTCTACATAGTTGACTCTCATCTCAGCAGCAAGTCAAGCGCTACTCGAGTACCAGTATAGATCACGACCACTTGCGGGGAGCCACACACCATGAGAGCGCTCCGTATCATCACAAAGGCGCTGCGAATGCAACCAGCAACTAACTAACCCAACATCTCTTTCATTCTAATGATATCACATGTTGCCTGCGATCCAAGTAGAGCATAGGTATGAGCACAACTTTTGAAACATCAGATTCACCAAGTTAGGTTACCATGAACAAAGCAGACCGATAACGATACCAACCACTCGAATCTTTCCACCCTTAGCTCCGATCAATCTCAGAGCATACCGTGGCTATCCTCGCAGAATGAAGCAACGCCACAGTCTATCCAAAAAGTGACCCGTACTTTAGCTCGCTATCAAGC
>Ga0265798_10011278_pt1 | contig 10903 bp, 17 predicted proteins | sample P3T30metagenome_FD_192430 | JGI IMG/M metagenome (GOLD analysis project Ga0265798, IMG submission 192430) | Plant litter microbial communities from East Loma Ridge, Irvine, California - P3 T30 | ecosystem: Environmental > Terrestrial > Plant litter > Unclassified | place: USA: California... | reverse complement strand
CCTGCTCTGGCAAAAGATAACGAGCAGTAACCCAGCTGGACTAGTATGGACGACATGGCAGCCGAGTCGGAGGCGATCCGGGGAATATATTTGTGGACTAGCTGAACCAAGTCGTCGACACACAGATTGACAAATTGGGCGAGCTGATCCCCGGTGATTCCGGAAAAGATGGTGGTATATTGCGAGATGATGTCAAAGACGTGTTCTCGGAACAGATCAATATAGCGTCTGAGGTATCGTACTGGCTCGGCTCGGTCTTTTTCGATCTCGATGAGACGGGCTCGATAGTTGTGGAGCCGGCTCGATAGAAACGCTAGGCCGAGCTGAGAATCATCCAAATCCTGCAGCTTTCGAAGGTAACCGACAGCCTTGATTAATGCCGGTAGTTTGACCGGTTCGCGTAAAACACCCAACAGTTGAGCAGTCATCAACTGTAGAATGCCATTCGCCTCGTCTGCAACGTCGTCGACAATGATCGCGTGGTGTTTTTCCCGTAACGAGGAGATATGTGACGAAAGTTCCAAGGCTTCCTGATAGTATCCATTCCTCACGCACGTCTCCATCAATTGCGGAATCTCCAATACATCGAGCAACTTGTCCTCGTGCTCTTTGAGCAACACCGCCCTTTTCCTCGCATTCTGTAGCTCCGAGGTCCCTTTACCAAATTGCCTGCACTCGCCTTCAAGAGCCGGTATCGACTCGATGAGCTTGTCGAGACTGTTGTCGAAATCGTCAAACGCGGCGCCAATTGCAGCCGAACATTGGTGCACCGAGGTGAACGTCGGATACTCGCGGTAGCATAGGTTGACTAGTTCCAGATCTACTCCGGATCTCTCGTTACTGATAACAGAGGGCTCTTGTACAAGATCGTCAAGACCTAGCGAGACGAGGCGGTCCAAGTAGGTTCTGGCCAAAGGTGATTCAAGGTCTAGCGAGTGATCGTCGGGTGCCGACAGAAGGTCCAAAAGGGATGCGGGGATAGCAGACTCGTCTACGCTAATCTCAGCCGGTGCATGGCTGTTTTGTTCAACGACCGACATGCCATGAGTGATAGATGATAGGTATAGGACACGTCGAGGTCAGTCCAGGTGTACATCCATTAAATATTCCCTCCCATTTACAAGGTGGAGGCGCATTTCCCAAAAGTCGAGTCAAGATGCTTCCTCCAATAGTCTTGTACCTATACCATCTCAATGCTACTCAAGTCAGCTTTGGCAAGAGCACCCATCGGTGTACGCTCGTTTACATCGTCCACAATGTCCAGGTCATCCGAACCTATCATCATGAACAGGTACTCGCGAACAATCACACAGCCAAAAGCACAGGGTGCTTCGCAGGTATGTTTCTTGCGCGCGTACCAACAATCAACTGCTCATGACAGGCTATGCTGTATGCCACCGAGGGAATCACCGACAAATCTGATTTGGATAGGGCTATGGTCGGTGTAGCCAGTATCTGGTACGAGGGCAATCCTTGTAACGGACATTTGCTTGCGCTAGGTCAGCGGGTTAAAAAGTCGATCACGAACGCTGGTATCACTGGGTACCAATTCGGAGCTGTCGGTGTGTCCGACGGTATCAGTATGGGAACCGCAGGAAGTGAGTCGTCCACCTGCCTTGTTTTACAGTTCAAAGACTTACTCCCAGTGACCTACTCTCTCCAATCCCGAGATCTCATCGCCGATGCGGTCGAAACGGCTGCTGGTGGACATTGGCTGGATGGAATGGTCGTCGTCCCGGGATGTGACAAGAATATGCCAGGAACAATGATTGCTCTTGGTCGGCTTAACAGGCCCGGTTTCATGGTCTACGGAGGTACCATCAAGCCTGGAAAATGTGGAGGAGGCGAAACCGGCCGACCCGAAGAATCTTTGGATATCGTTTCAGCTTTCCAGAGTTACGGTCGATATCTACAAGAGGGACAGACAGAAGAGGCCGAAAAGACTCGATTCGAAACTATTAGAAATGCTTGTCCTGGTTCAGGAGCTTGTGGAGGGGTGAGTGACAGAGAATGAAAGACCGCTTACGATAGATGTACACTGCCAACACCATGGCCTCTGCTATCGAAGCTTTGGGCATGTGTCTCCCTGGATCCTCTTCCTTCCCCGCCGAGTATCCCGAGAAGCTTGCCGAGGCAGACTCTGTTGGAGCTACAATGAGGCAATTGCTAGAGAAAAACATTCTCCCCAGGGATATCATGACCCGAGCCGCCTTTGAGAACGCCATGGTGAGTTTGCCTGAACACGTCGGTGCTGATGCCAGGTCTTGACCATGGCTCTTGGTGGTTCCACCAACGCCGTCCTCCATCTCATTGCCATGGCACACGCCGTCGATATTACCCTCACCATTGACGATTTCCAGTCCGTTTCCGACCGAGTGCCTTTCTTGGCCGATCTCAAGCCAAGTGGAAAGTACGTTATGGAAGACGTAAACAGGATTGGAGGTACCCCTAGTGAGTTCTGTCGCTCGCGGGCGATCTACAGTATAATCTGACTGCAGGTGTAATTGCATACTTGATCAAGATTGGTCTCATGACTGGTGATGGAATGACTGTTACAGGAAAGACACTCGGAGAGAACTGTGAGGAGTGGATGGCCAAGCATGGAAGCAAGTGGGAAGGACAAGATGTCATCCGACCGCTCGAGAACCCCATAAAGGCGACTGGACATATCCGGTGAGTCTTGACAAATTCACTAAGTGGGTCATGCTGAGTAGCAGGATCCTCCGAGGTAATCTCGCTCCAGGTGGAGCCGTCTCAAAGATCACCGGTAAAGAAGGACTTCACTTCAAGGGAACATGTCGAGTGTTTGACGAGGAGGAAAGCTTTGTCAAAGCCATCGAGTCGGGCTCTATCAAAAAGGGAGAAAAGACTGTTGTCGTTCTTCGATATCTCGGTCCCCAGGGTGGTCCAGGTGAGTTCAGTCAGTTCCAGCAGAGCTGACTGTAGGTATGCCCGAGATGCTCAAGCCCACGAGTCTGATTATGGGTGCCGGTCTAGGATACGATGTCGCCTGTTTGACCGACGGTCGATTCAGTGGCGGGTATGTCGCGTCGACCGAGAATGACGGACAAAGCTGATAAGCTAGATCTCACGGATTTGTTGTAGGTCATGTCGTTCCTGAGGCTCAGGTTGGAGGACCTATCGCCCTTGTCCAGGATGGAGACATCATTACCATCGACGCCGAGGCCAATACCCTGGATGTCAATGTGTCGGAGGAAGAGTTTGCCACAAGAAAAGCCAACTGGGTTGCTCCACCTCTTCGACCCAAAAAGGGAGCGCTCCTCAAGTACGCACGTAATGTCACGGATGCCAGTCGTGGATGTGGTGAGTCCTTTTGTTTGCTTTGATCGACGCATGGCATACTGACACTGTAGTGACGGATTGGTAGTGGTATATTGTATCTAGCCATATGCATGACGTGTTATTTTGACATTCGAGATATCTTGCCACTAGAGTTGTTCAAGTGACTGCTAGTCGAGCAGTCTTCTCTACCTACATAACCCAACTCAATCATGTCCACCGACAAGGAGCTGTACAAGCTCGAGCTACTCTCGCTGGTCTCGAAAGTGTCTCAGGAGCTGTTCAATCACACCAAGCTCCAGGACAAGAACCTTGCCGAGTTTGTGATTTCAGTAAGTATATCTCATGTTAGATTCAGTACACGCTGACAGACAGCTTCATGAGCAAAGCAAGACTCTTGCAGTCTTTGAGACTAAGCTCAGTGAGATCGGTGCAGATTTTCCCCAGTCGTTTGTCAAGAATCTCGACCGCTTGATCGTCACTATGCACCCGAAATACAAACGTAAAGCTGCAAAACTCAAGGCGGCAAAAGCAAAGGCCAATGGTACGGATGACAAGGCTGTGGCTAGTATGGACACGGACATCAAGTCGCGTAAATTTCCAGGGTTGTCGATGCCGGATTCAGAATGGACACCGCTGGACGCATACCTGGACGGACGTGATGGCAAAGATCCGGATGTCGAGAAGCTGCCCGAATCGATCACAATGGACAACACAATGGCGGAACTAGCGGCTGTAGCTTCGCGTCGGAATAGGCCGGCGTCAGATGACTACATGGATGGGAAACCCTCGAATAAACGGATGCGCAATGAGGGAGGAGGCCACCAGCGTGACAATGGCTATGGAAGCCGGAACGGACAGCAGGGGCGTGAGCAGGATGGGGGGTATGGAGGCAGGATGGGAGCTCCCAGAGGTCGACCTGGGTCGCACGCTATGGACGAGAAGCCGGTGCTATACAAGATCTACACTGGGAATGTCACCAATGTTAGGGATTTCGGAGCGTTCGTCGGACTCGAGGGCATTCAGGGTCGTGTAGAAGGTGAGCCGAGTGGACGCTGCAGTCGAGACTCTGCTGATCAACAGGCCTCATTCATGTCTCAAACCTTACCGGCTCGCGGGTCGGCTCAGCGACTGAGGTCATCAAGCGTAATGAAAGAGTGAAGGTGAAGGTCATGTCGATCGCCGGAACCAAGATTGGATTGAGTCTGAAGGATGTGGACCAGAAGACTGGTGCCGACTTGTCGTAAGTCTGGCTCTTTTCTAGCTGGTTTGAAGCTGATTGCCTAGACCTCACCTATACGTGCAATCGGACGAAGAGAGGGCTGCAGAAGAGAGACGATCGTTCGCTGCCTCTGCAACAGGGAGCAATTCCACTCCCCTGATTCATGTCGAAGAGCAGAGAAGAGGGACGAGTGCAAAGCGGATGTCGAGTCCGGAGCGATTCGAGATCAAGCAGCTTATTGCCAGTGGTGCCGTCTCAGCTGCCGATGTAAGTGCCAAGATCTGGGGACGGCTGCTCACGTTCAGTATCCTGATCTCGACGACGACTTTACGGCAAACTCTGGTAACGCAGAGATTGAGCAGGATATCGATATTGAAGTCAATGAGCTCGAGCCTTCTTTCCTAGCCGGTCAGACCAAGATCACTCTGGAACTATCGCCCGTCAAGATCATCAAAGCACCTGATGGGTACGTGACAGCCGGAAATGAATGACAAGTAGAGATGCTGATCTGCAGATCACTGAATCGAGCCGCTCTAGCCGGTGCATCACTCGCCAAGGAGCGCAAAGATCTGAAGCGGATGGAGCAGAACGAGGCTGCCGATTCAGAAGCCCGAGACGTGAATCAGCCCTGGCTCGATCCCATGGCAAACCCCAACGACAAGCAATTCGCATCCGATAGAAAGCTAGATCAAGCGGGTCAACGAAGTGCCCAGATGCCAGCATGGAAGGCTGCCAACAAAGTGTCATCTTATGGAAAGATCACCTCGATGAGTATACAAGAGCAGAGAAAGAGCTTGCCCATTTACAAGCTGAGGAATGAGCTTGTCCAGGCCATCAAGACTGTGAGTACGCAGCATGGGATCAGCGGCTGATGATCAGAATCAAATCCTCGTTGTCGTCGGGGATACTGGATCGGGCAAGACAACTCAAATGGCCCAGTATTTGGCTGAAGAAGGGCTGTTGGAAAAGGGACGATTAGGATGTACGCAACCGAGAAAAGTCGCCGCCGTCTCGGTCGCTAAGCGAGTCTCTGAGGAAGTGGGATGTCGCATGGGAGCCGAGGTCGGATACACTATTCGATTCGAGGATATCTCTGGCCCCGATACCAAGATCAAGTTCATGGTGAGTGAGAGCGCATGCCGTGCCAGCTAATCATCAGACGGACGGTGTCCTCTTACGGGAACTGTTGATCGATCCCGACTGCTCGAAATACTCGGTCATCATGCTGGATGAAGCGCACGAAAGGACAATCGCTACTGATGTCTTGTTTGGTCTTATGAAGAGTAAGTTCCTGGTGAAGTTTGTGACTGACAAGAACAGAAGCCTGCAAGCGTCGCCCCGACCTTCGCCTCATCTGTACCTCGGCCACGCTCGATGCCAGTAAATTCTCGGCCTTTTTCTGGGAGTGCCCCATTTTTACTATCCCTGGTCGAACCTTCCCCGTCGAGACGCTATATACCAAAGAGCCCGAGCCAGATTACCTGGAAGCATCGCTCATTACGATCCTGCAGATCCATTTAATGGAACCTGCCGGAGATATCCTACTTTTCCTGACCGGTCAAGAAGAGATTGATACCGCTTGCGAAGTGCTTTATGAGCGTGTCAAAGCGCTTGGACCACAAGTTCCGGAACTCCTTATATTGCCCGTCTATGCCGCCCTACCATCCGAGATGCAGTCTCGAATCTTCGATCCAGCCCCTCCTGGCGCGCGAAAGGTCGTGATCGCTACCAACATCGCTGAGACGAGTATCACTATCGACGGTATCTATTATGTCATTGATCCTGGATTCTCGAAACAGAATGCATACGACCCAAAGCTGGGAATGGACTCGCTCATTGTCACTGTAGGTCCCGCTCGGTGATATAGCTGACAGATAGCCCATCTCTCAGGCTCAGGCTCGTCAAAGAGCAGGTCGTGCAGGAAGAACAGGACCAGGTAAATGCTACCGCTTGTACACCGAGATCGCCTACCGAAACGAAATGCTGCCGAATCCTATCCCCGAGATTCAGCGTACGAATCTGTCGGCCACGATCCTGACACTCAAAGCCATGGGAGTCAACGACTTGATCAACTTTGATTTCATGGATCCACCGCCCGCGGCAACGATGTTGACGGCACTTGAACAATTGTATGCCCTTGGCGCCCTTGACGACGAAGGCCTATTGACACGAATCGGTAGAAAGATGGCCGACTTCCCCTTGGACCCGGCACTATCCAAAATGCTCATCAAGTCGGTCGACTACGGATGTTCCGAAGAGGCCTTGACGATCGTGGCGATGCTTCAAGCTGGAGGACAGATTTACTATCGACCAAAAGACAAGCAGGCACAAGCCGATGCGAAAAAGGCCAAATTTCACCAGCCGGAGGGTGATCTCCTGACTCTACTGGTGAGTCACCTACGGAGGATAGAGCTGACGTTTAGGCTGTTTACAATGGCTGGAAAGCTTCCAAATTCAGCAATCCTTGGTGTTTTGAGAACTTCATTCACACGAGAGCAATGAAGACTGCCCAGGATGTCAGAAAGCGTGAGTATCGGTGCAGTCACTATCACGGCAGTTGTGCTCATTCAATAGAACTCATCGGTATCATGGACCGCTACAAACATGATCTAGGTGAGTGACATCGCGGCCTGCTCTTTTCTCGCTCACCATCCAGTGTCATGTGGTACAAACTACAATCGAGTCAGAATGTCGATTTGCTCGGGCTTCTTTCGTAATGCTGCCAAGAAAGGTGCGTCCAGTCTGCTTGTCAGTTGCTAATAATCAGACCCTACTGAAGGATACAAGACTCTGGTTGAGAGCACGCCAGTCAGCATCCACCCGTCCAGTGCCCTGTTCCAGCGTCCACCAGAATGGTGCATCTACTACGAACTGGTACTCACAGCAAGTACGTCGCTCGCTGCCTGTATTCGGTGCTGTGCTGACATATCTAGAGGAGTACATGCACCAGATCACGGTGATTGAGCCCAAGTGGCTATCTGAAGTCGCACCCACATTCTTCCGTGTCGCCGACCTGAACAAAATCAGTAAACGTAAACAGGGAGAAAAGATCGAGCCTTTGTACGACCGGTTCGCCGCCGACAAGGACGATTGGGTAGGTCAAACAGCTTCTATCCTTGTCGATCTGCTGACTTTCAGCGTCTCAGCAAACAGGTTCACGTCGTCAAGTCGTCGCAGGCATTCGGTCAGGGTTCATCGCATTGGTGATTGGGGATTGGGCATCATTCATGTTGTACTAGTTATGCATATAAGACGACTTTGCTGTCTGTTCACATCGACTGCTCTGGCAGCGTGGCTGTACTCGTGCGAGAGGTATCGAGGCATTTCTCAGGCATATCGATGCTCATACAGCCCAAGGAGCGACCAGCCCTCGCTGAGCTAATCGCCGATTCATCCATAACAGGGACGATATTTTACCAACTTCGCATACTGTTCCTGGGACCCTCCATTCCGGATGCACCAGACGCTACTTTCCGTCGATCTGCAGACGAAGACAGCGCATATGAAGAGTGTGCTGTCTGACGTCGACCGTGTGCGAGCTCGACAAAAAATGTATTCTCCACCAGGGAGTCGAACCCTGCTCTACCGCGCGGTTCTAGTCGGAATCCAAATTTGGATGCTTCCTGAGAAGCGGTTATACTAGCCGATATACTAGTGAAGATTGTGTTTTGGCTACCTCAGGACAAACTATATACATTGATGCGGCATCACCAGCGATTAGAAATTGAAATGACCCTGAGATGGCCATGTTGCTATCTTCAACAAGAAAGAACTTAACAAGAGAAACATCTTGCTCATCTCCCAAATTGTACTACCAGACGGCATGTACAGAAACACAACATCCCAAGAATACTGTCACAGTGCACTGATTGTCTATGGTAATGGATCCTTATAACCTTGAGATCACTTTGAGTCAAGTTCTCAAAGTTGAACTTGGATTAGATTAGATTTGAATTCAAATTTGAAAAGAGAGAGAGTTTAAAGAGAGAGTTTGAATTGGTAGGTAGATAGAAGTAGATTAGATTCTGATAGGTCTTGAGGAGATAGCTAAGAGAGTACCATAAAAGGAATAGATGCAAGTTGCAATTTAGAATAGATTACAATGGTTGACTTTAGATTCAAAAATTCTAAGGAGCTCTTAGAATTCAAACTAGCTACTACATACTTCCAGTACTAATTCCTTCAAGTTGATTCAACTTCTTGACAACAATCAGAGATTGCTGAGTGTCAGGGGACTACGCCAACCAACCAATGGTCAATGTCCAACAAGCTAGATGGTTGGGTAAGATCTCCTAACCTCTATTGGGTTTAGGATAACTTAGCGGACAAGGGTTTGGAATAGTCTAAGGGTGGTCAAATACCGCTAGACTATGTGTTGGTTGGAGTAGTGTTATGCAACGGAATACAGACTAAGTTTCACTACAATACTAACTAAGCTAAACACTTCAATCAAGGATTGCTGAGGTTTAGGAACCATCAGCAATCTTACTATATACCTTACAACCTCCACCTATAGGTTGTTAAGTTCCTCTAAGACCATCTTGTCTCATTCGTCCTAGACCTGTCTTGCCCAACCTAGACCTTCAATGGGGGTCAAGACTGTTCTAGATCTGGTCTGGCTTGAGGCCATCCTGGCCTTGACAAGGCTGTTCTAGACTTGATGATATACCTCAATATTTGACCGGTCTAGACTTGTACAACACATTTGATTGGTCTAGACTTATTTACAGTTTCCATGTGTATTGTTGGCAATGTTTGCCAATTTGATTCCAGGCGCGTTGTATGTACGTTGCGTGTCCTTGTCTTTGGGGATTTGTCTATCTCCGTCAATATTCTACTCTGTTATAGGATCCTGACACTGGGTTGTCAACTACCCGTGCTGGGTTGTCTGCATGGTTGGGCATGGGTGGTAATTTAACGGATTGGTTGGGTGAAATTTTCTTAATGGAGCCAGTCTGGATGATGTAGTCTAAGGTTTGGGTCTTGTATTTGTCTTGTTGTTTCTTCAGGCGTGTGTCTTGCAGTCAGGATAGTTTCTTCTGAGTCAGAGGCCGTAGTATGTTGATAAGCATCAGGATGTCTTCTGGCCAGGATGCCTTATTACATCTTAGTACTGTGTTACGACTTGTTCCTGGGAAGGAAGGCCTGATAAAGCCGGAGCCAAGATAGATAACAACTGTTGTAGGGCGAACTTGGATAGAGAGCACGTAGGGTCTCTATCACTAGACCAGTGGGTCAAAGATAAACACGTAGAGAGATGTATAAGACTAGAAGTGTGTCAAGTAACTAGGAGGGCTCAAAGGATCCCACTTAAGGTGGCAAGCTGAGAGGCCTTGTAATGTAACTAAAAGAAAGAGATAATTTGATCCTTAGGAAAAAGGATCAATGAGTCTGAGATGGACGTCCTCATATACCTTTTCTAACGCCTATTTCTGTACCGTGTTTGCCATATGGTGCCGTATGGTGGAACATGGTGCCAGATGGTGCCATCTGGTTTTGTATGGTGAGAGCGGTGCCATATGGTGCCATATGGTGAAAGCGGGTGCCATATGGTGAGATGTGATGTGGGTTACAATCCCTAGTGGTCCGAAATGTGTTGGATTGTAACATACTGCCTGTTTGATATGCGTGAGCGAGTTCTGAAAGTTCTTCCAATTTCCCTTATCAATTGCTGATTGCATTTGGTCTATCACTTTGAGTGTGTGTTTGAGATGGCGTTCCTTGTTGGTGAGTTTGTGCGCTGTTGGTGGTTGAGGTGGTTTTGGTCACTGGAATACGGTCTCGCATGTGTGCTTGAACGCCGCCAATACCCACTGGTATTGATGGTTGAATTCTTGGTTCAATCTGACGGACCTGAGGCAAGTTGGGTTGAATCTGACGTGTTTGGATAGCTCTTTCCTTAGGTTCTTGCAGGCTTCATCCTTCTTGGGGGGCTTTATGAGTTGCCGCTGTGGGTCCAGGTCTTGCTGCGGTGCTGGTCTAAGGGGGAGGGGTATTCTTGAGTATATAGGTTGGTTGTCAGTGCGGTCTATTTTGTAGTCTAGCGTTTTAATATGTGCTCCAGGTATGTCTGGTCCTAATAATATTCGGTCTATGATTGATAGGGACAGGGGGGTGTTGGAATTGTTGTTGCCTGTGTCACGTTGGCATCTGTAATCTGTTGTGTATGTGCATTCTGGCTGTAGTTTACAAAGGTCAGTGGCTGACATTTGATTGAGGAATTGTTGGTATTTGTGATTTTGTGTGTTGACGGTTGTTTTGGTTATGGCTCCGAGACAGTGTCCTGATTGTGCTTCTTCTTGGTCTGGGATGATATTGTAGTCACCACCTGTTATCCATTGTTGGTAATTGCCAATTCTGTTAGCAACTGCCGCCTGAAAC
>Ga0265798_10011277_pt1 | contig 10903 bp, 9 predicted proteins | sample P3T30metagenome_FD_192430 | JGI IMG/M metagenome (GOLD analysis project Ga0265798, IMG submission 192430) | Plant litter microbial communities from East Loma Ridge, Irvine, California - P3 T30 | ecosystem: Environmental > Terrestrial > Plant litter > Unclassified | place: USA: California... | reverse complement strand
GCGATCATCCAATTCCACACACTAACACCTCATTCCAGCCTCATCGCTCGTTCGGATGGTTTGCCGACATTCTCCCGCGACGATACGGCATACACGGCACGACGAGAGCAGATCTAGGCGACTACTGGCATCATCTATATGGGCAACGACACTTGACTCGCGGGGCTAGTCAGGCGGGATCACCAGTTCACGATTTTTGGCTTGACATGTGGATTCCGCAGACGAAGAGTCGAACCCATGAACAGGGTGGATAGTTTCGACAAGCTCTTGAATCGTTGCCATTCCCTACCTTGTCACTCACAACTTGCTCGAACTATCACGTCCAACAAAGCCATCAACTGGCCTGATCTTCACCAAATCCGCCCCATCTCTCCGCCCATCGACCATGAAATCCTGGTATGCAGCAAACGAATCCCAACTCTGCAGTAAGCATTCGACACGTGTACTTTTCGCTTCTCGGTCTTCGACGACTGTGAACGAGTTTACGCCTTTGACACTCTTCATCACAATCTGCGACAGCTCGCTCCACTTTTCGGTATCTTTGGTGGCGGATGTGTCCGGTTTGAAGGGAATGTTCATGAGAACAATTGCCGGACTTGATGAGATCGGTAATGGTGATGATGTTTTCTTGGTGATAACCGGGCAGTTGTGGACTTCTGGTGGCTGAGCAAGGACGTCTCCGGTGGTGAAGAGCTGTATGAGATCTTGTACGGGCTTTGTAGTCAGATGCGCATCGCTTGCTGCTTGATTTGCGTATCTAGTACAGTTAGCGACATGAGATTCCATCCGATTTATGAACTCACTCCTCAATCATATAAATCTCAGTCCCCAAACTATCATCTACCGGTAATGCACAGACATACTGCAAAACCTCCGGCTCGTATGGTGTCGTGAACTCGATGATCGTGTGAAACGCGTCGATGGCCTTTTTTCGGGCAGCTGAGTCCTTGAACACTAGTCGAGCAGTAGTGAGAATGGCCGTCATATTGACTTAATGTCTTGCATATGTAGAGACTGACCATGGTCGTACACATTGTTTTATGGTAGTAGATGGAGATACCCCGCAAGCTCGGGATACCAGTTCCGATGCTCGGAATAGCCGACCCGTACCTGCAGCGAGGCGCTGATAATGTCGTAGGAGCCAGTTGTACTGCAGCCGCCCACTATATGCATTCTGTGTCGGCTAATGTATGAAGACGGAACGAATGCTAGAGCGTTTACCTAGGTGGCAGGGGGAAGTCATAGGATTACACTTCACGTCGGCACGTGAGTCCGCGTGTCATGACGTCATCATCCAGATCCCACCCACACCAACCGAACGCGCCTTCCCAGCAAACTTCCAATGCTTCGCCCTCCCTGATATCATCAACCCATGTCCCTCCCTCGCTATCTTCGCAACCTCAAATTAAACCTCGCCACCCCATGGCGCGCATACTCGTCACTTAACCGCTCCATCCCCTTCAACTTCTTCGCCGGCTACACCGTCGCAAACATGTCTTCCGCAACTTTTCCCGCAACCCCGTATGCCCCAACATACGATAATTGGCCGTATACCGACTCAGACTTCGTGCGATACGACGAAAACGACGATGGCGTATTCTACCGACAACCCAGACTCGTTACGCATATCGATGACCCGTCGATAGCGCGATTGACACAGTACTACGATACCGCATTACCGAAGACTGGGAGAATAATGGACATGTGCACGAGTTGGAAGTCGTTCTACCCATTATCGGTCAAGGAAGCCATCCAGAAGGGAGAATTGGAAGTTTATGGCGTGGGACTCAATGAGGAGGAAATGGCAGTCAATGGCGTGTTCCAGGGCCCCGCTCGCTGGCGAGTGCTCGACCTGAACAAACCACCACACGACGTACGCACTGCATGGGAAAATGGCCAGGATTTACAATTCGACGCAACGACGTGCGTTGTCAGCATCGACTACCTCAATAACCCGCTAGAGGTTTGCAAGAAACTTTTCGAGGCCACGAAAGAGGGTGGGAGCGTTCATCTCGTTATTAGCAACCGGTGCTTTCCAAACAAGGTCGTGAGAAAATGGATGATGCTAGATGAGCGCTCGCGACTCGAGTTTGTGGGCGATTACTTGCATTTCGCGGGATGGAAGGATGTGCAGATAGTGGATCTTTGCGCGAGGGACGAAAATGGCATGCGCGTCACTGATGATCAAGGGACGGTACTTGTGAGTTCGCAGCGACTTCCAGATCATTTGGATCCATTGTGGGTAGTGCGTGGGACGAAGAAGTCGTGAGCCGAGTATTTGTGGAAGAAGTAAACTGGCAGAGCCCATAAAACTGCATCGTAGGCAACTCCGCATTTCTCCTGTAGCAACGAACGTCTTTCAAATATCCTGAAGTCTCCCCGCCTTTTTTTCTTCGACGTTCTTTCGTTCTTCATACTACGCAGTCCCCAAACATCAAAATGGGCAACGTTTGGATCTTCGGGATCCTTATGGTGGTGTCGCTTGAATTGGGCGCCTACATGTACTTCTAGCGGCAACGAAATGTGCGCGGAAAGCGCCTTTTGGAGATTGCGGAGGCACGCGCCTACCAGCATGCCGGCTGTGTGAGGCGTGAGGACTACGAGAACCTCCTCGCCGCCTACAATGTAAGTAATAGATTATATAGTTTGATGGTATATGGCTCTGACTATATCAGACCCTCAAGAATGACACGACTCACGCGGAATAGTGCAGCGAGATGCACTTCGGAGATACACCACCCTTCGGGGTCAACATCACAACCGCGCGTGCCGCCTACATCACCTCAGCCAGCACCCACCTGTCGCGCTCGCCTTCAATGTTGTAGCCTGGGATATACGCATAAGTAGCAAATAGATAGTCAGCATGATATGGGTGCCTGTCCGTTTGCCCCGATGTAATGCTCAAGCTTTGCCAACCCCAAGAGCCGGCGCGCGAATGCTTATTTATCCGTGGATCTATGACGTGCTAGCTCGAGATCGTGAATTCCTGGCTCGATTCGGTGGGTTTTGCTGGCTTGCTCAGCTTTTGTGGTGTGAGACGGTGGGTTCTGACGCGTATTTATCCGGTCAGCCACGAGGAGCTTGTGCAAGGCCGCCGATCACTCACTGTCATCAAAGATGGAGAACACAGAATCCCATTACCATTAACTAACGCTATACCATCTAGATTACCGTTACAGCTCCTTACGTTTTGTGTGAATAGGATATGCCCATGGAATGCGGCCTTGTATGCGGTCCTCGCCGAAGACGTAGTCCAACACCCTACTTTGCTTCATTCGCGGAGCCACAACATACTTCATCAAGAGCCACTGGAAAGCGTAAAGCGGATAAATGAATCTGCCCACAAACCAGTAGATCGGCGTAGCCCAGGCGTGGCTGCGAGTCGCGGCAGCCGAGACGCCAAAGTCGAACGCAGTTGGCTCTTTCCGCGAAGATTGGTATTCCTGGAAGATTTGTTGGAGTTCGTCGAACCCAATATCGGGACCTGCACTTGACTTTGTCGCGTTATGTAGTAGGTTGCAAAGTAACGCGACGTCTTGAATGCCGTTTGTAAATCCCAGACCTGCATTCGGTGTGAACTTGTGACATGCGTCGCCGGCAAGCACGATGCGCCCCAAGCTCCAATGATCCAGTACTCCTTCGTCCAGATTTGACATGCCTGCGGTCGAGCTGTCGTAGATGTCCTTGACCTTCAGATCGTCGTTGACAGGCCAATCCGCGAAGCTAGCAGCAAACTCGTCCATCTCCTCCTTTGTATATCGTCTCGGCTCCTGGGTCGGTTCTGGCAGCTTTTCGTAGAGCAACAACCAAGCGCGTTCACGGCCGGTAATCCACATGAGCGATCGGTCTTTCCCTTGTGTGTTGTTCCCCAGACCAGCTGCGCATGGCCGCGGGATGTTGGACCATAGACAACGGTAGTGGGCGGAGAAGGGCGGTTCCGGGTTACGGCAGGCTGAGAAGCGGTCTTCTGCTGATAGTTTGTGCATAATCTTGCGCGTTTGGCTGTGTACTCCGTCGGCTCCGAGGACCATAGATCCGGTGAACGTCGTGCCGTTGGCGCAGGTGACTACGACGTCGGTTTCGGTTGTCGCGATGTCGACTACTTTCTGGCCGACATAGTATTTCTTTCTTGCTTCGTCGGGAAGGCCTTCTAAGAGAGCTTGTACGAGTTCGGCGCGATGGAAGGCGATTGGCTCGAGACCGAAGCTGTGCTGAGTGAGTGGATGATCAAAGATGGTTGGACCATTGGGCAGAACTTACTTCTCTTTGACGATCTGGACGGACGTGCCGTCTGCGAACTTCTTGCCATCCTTAGTGAAGGACTTGTTGTTCAACACTCTTTGACCGATTGAAAGTAGTTTGTCAAGTAAACCGAGCTGTTGCATTATTCGCATGGCATGTGCTCCGAGGATGAGACTGGCGCCGACATCGACAATGACATCATCTCTGCGTTCCAGGACGACAAAGTCGATGTTGGCCAGGTGTAACGCATGGGCAGCTGTTAGCCCAGTAGGCCCGCCGCCAATCACAATGACTTTGAAGGGTTGGTTTACCATACTGTGGACTGAGGATGTGAAGTGGTAAACATTCTCCACCCCACAAGCTTTGAGATGCTATATATCTGTACACGCGACATTGGGATCACACTGAGCGCCTGTGGGTCGTGCAATTGCCGATGAAGCCTCGCCATGTAGCACATCGTAGGTAGATCTCGGGAACCGAAGTACACCCGATTGTGTGGATAACGTCAAGATGCTCGGCCGAGGAGGGTGAGCAGCAGTCACAAAGGACTCACATCTTCGTCAGGGATGTGATTTTGAGGCCCAGAGATTCTGTTGCGGAAATCGTGTAATACTAATAGAACTCTTTAAAGGGCGCGCGTGAGCCAAAGACGCGTGCGATCGGGTGCTTAGTGACGCTGTGTATTGCGAAACTTCATGGTCGCATGCGGGTGGCAACAGAAACGCCAAAAAGACCGACGCGCATGATGTCGATGCTCAGGGCATGAGTTCTGGACGTTTACTGTATATAGTGAGAGAAGGAAGGAACTGTCGCGTAAGCATGTGAAGGTGTAAGTCAGGCCGCTGCGACCCGGTGACGACCCATCTTTTGCATGCTTTGAGATCGTGAGTGTGAAGTAGACACTGCGTCCAGGTTTGCATGAGGCGAAAGGGCACAAAAGTGTTGTTCAACGTTCTTTCTATGTGATCGTGCTGATGTGCACACCGATAGAAAGATCGGAGACCCGCTGCCGATGCCTGGCGCCACCAATAGCGTGCCAAGCTTCGATCGTCATCTCAACCTTGTCGGGATCTCAATCTCCGCACCGCCGTCCTTCTACGCATCCCCAGAACAACAGCGCCAACTCCTCATTCGAGCAAAGGATCCTGAAAGACCCAGAGGTTACGTTGACGTTGGAATACCTACTTCGCATGTTTCCAGCTTCATGTAGGCAGCAGACCCGTTCGGCCTTTTCCTTTCAGATTCCCTCCTTTATCCACTTCGTCGCCAACTCAAGACATACCCTAGCATCAAGCCAGGGTGCGGTCGCAAGTTCCCTCTGAAAGGATCGAAGGGCCCATTCCGCTATGTCAAACCAGAATTTCAGGTTCGATACGCGAAGTACCGCAGCGCCGTTTGCGTCCTGGTAAAACTCTGCAATCTGCATATCATCGAGTGCCCTGTTGTGCGCGATAGTTGCTACCGAACGTAGATCCTCTCCGCCTATCACCAAGCTTAGAAACAAGCCCTGCGCCATGACGTCTATCCACAAGTTATATGTGTCCAAGGGCGGGACGAAGTAGCCGATGTTGACTTGAGGATGCTGCCGGCAGTATTCGGCCAGCTCCAACATGACACTTTTGGGTTCAAGCGATTGGCTGAGCCCCGAAATCTTTGTATAAGTGCTTGTCCAGAGGCTAATGTCACGGAAACATCCCCGTTTATTCGCTGCGCAGTTCCGGATGAAAGTCAGGAAAAGTCGTCCAGGTCCGGGTATATAACTACAGTGGGTAACGAAGTGCACTCGATTAACTTGGAGCTCCAGCCCCGCGGTGTCCTTGTACAACTGGCGACAGGTCAATTTCAGCTGGTTGAGGTGGTCTTTGCAATCTGAGCGGGAGACTCCGTAGGGGATGAAGCGTGGGATGTTGTGGCCGTCAAATCCGTCGTCGCTAGAGGACCTCACACCGCTGTCGAACTTCAAACCGTCGTCGTCGTTGGTCTGAAGTGCGTACTCGTATATGCGGTTGCGCAACTCGCCAGGCAGTCGGAGCAGAGGGGATGTGCTGTTGGCGATGGTAGGATCTGCTAGTTCACACTGGGGCGCGTCGTTGGGCGGAATTGGGGGCATCTTCGAGCTTTACGACCTGTCAGCAACTGCAAAATAGAAACGGGGTCGATGAGTGACTGACCTGGGTGTGGTCTTGGAGCTTGATGAGACCGTGGTGCGCTTCTCGCGGTACCAGCGACGCAGACGATGACGAAGACCTCCCTTCATGTCGGCGGAGGGAACGATGCACTGGAGCTGAATACCTGGTGCGCGCGGACGTTGTTCTTTGGGCAAAATCTCTGCGCGGGCTGAGGAGCGAAGATTCTCGCCGTATCGGATCTTTCTCACTTTCACTTTGTGCACGGCCCACGTCGTCCAGCCCGCCTAGAGTGCTATCGGTGTCACAGTCTTCCTCGCGGCCACCGCCAGTACTGCATCCGACGACTCACTGCAGCCCCGTACCGAAAACTTCGCTCGCTGCGACTGACCATCGCACCTGGTGCTGCCAGCTATGCAGGCCGCCCAGCACGCGCCCGCGCACATGCTTTCGATTGCGGAGTATTTGAACACAGGTACATCCACTGGCCGTACTAGGACCGCTTATCGAGCACCATGCGAGTGCTCCATCTGCCAGACCCAGTATCGCAACTTCGCCTGTCAGTCCATTGACGAGTACGCCTGCGTCCGAGGGCGTAAAGACGAGGACGCGCAAGCCCTGCTCAGTTCGTACGTCAAGCAAATGGTGGAAGACTAAAACTTCATCCGGGCTACACTGCAGCGACACGGCGATGTACTACTGGATTGGTGGCGAACACGACGTCCCAGCGGTAGAAAGGCCTTCCTTGACCAGGTAGCACCACAGCTGCCGAAGACGAAAGACACACAGGCGACCTATCAGGGCAAGCGGCATACTCCGGAATACGAGGACTTCTCCAACCCCCAGAAGTTGTGGGTGCTTAAACAAGCTGATGGAAAGAGTAACCGCCATGCATTCTTACTACCCTACCTCACCGTACCAACACTCGCGAAGGAGTCGTTCACGCTACTCGCTCTCTTGCATACACGGGCCAATGCGCGACTCGAAGACTGGGCCGCTTTTGACAATGACCAGTTGACTGTCAACTGGGACTGTCCTTTGCTCGATGTTGAGTTCAATCCAGGGTGCGTTATGCTCTATGGACCAAACTATGGGCAGCTCAAGAAGTGGAACAAAGAATCAGTACACAGGGGCGATTACCTCGGCTTTCCACGTGCACAGATACTCTTAGAAGCACAGGCGACACTGATGGCGACACTGAGACGCATCTTGGAGAAAGCCGTCGAGCGCATTCCTCAAAGCCCATCCAACAACCTTGATCCGTTCGTCGATTTCATATCCGCAGGTCGTCTGACCAGCCAGACTAGCACCGCATGGTCTAGCTACGTTCAGCAACCGTCTTCAGACCCACCAAGACTCAACTTTCGCGCCCAGATTTCCGACGTGCAAGCTCGTATCCAGGACATTGGAGATCAGCTTTGGCTCCTCCAGACGGAACCAGTTTATCTTCGCCGGTATCTACGCGTAATCGGCCAGACGTCCGCTACCCACGCGTTCAAGAGCTCCGATTGGCCTACTAAGCTGCTCCTCCTGGAGATCAAGACTCTGTTGGAAGCATACTGGTTCTGGCAAGGCGTCCTTATCGAGCTAGAGCATGCGAACGGCATCTACGATCGCTTTCGGGATGCCATTGGACAAGGTTCTGCGCTACCGACCCAGGTAGAAAGTGCGCTCGGAGCGCTAGAAGCCTTGATGGGACAAGGCATCGATTGGCGTGCAAAGCAGCTCCAATGTCTCTTCATGGATCGCCCCGTCTTCTCCGGAATGTACGATGAAGTAAACGACGAAGCCACCAAGTCGCGCATCACTGAACTCAAGGAAGTATCCGGCAGGCCCGAGCCAGCTACCGAATACAAAACCCATCGTCTTTGGTGGTGCCTGGGCAATCTACTCGGCAGGTACGATATGACAGGCCGCTTGCCGTACCCACTACTCTTTGGAGTCCTCGATGATCACCTCGGGGCTGCTGGAGCAAGCGAACGCGAGAAGATGGATGAGGTACTGTACGAGCGGTTCTCAGATTTCGCCACTATGCTGAAGCTCTTCGAGGCACTTCGCTTGCATCGCCCTACCTATGCGAGGCGTGACTCGGAAGACTATAAGAGCACGGAAGATCGCCTCGGATGGAGACGTATGCGTCTAGCAAACCGCACCCATTCCTCTCCTCGTAGCGTGCTGCGTACTCTGCAAACTCTTCAGAACACTAAGCCTCCAGCGGGAGGTAAAGGCGTGAAGTGGCTTCAAGTGTTCGATGCCGATCATGCCGCGCTACAAGCATTCTGGCGATCATTGCTCGTTGACTACCGAGGATGGCATACGCGATGTAAGTTTAGTACTGAAGATGTCACCTACTACCTACAGGCCCTGCAATTCTGGGAGAGCGAAGACTATCGCAAGCAGCTTGAACTCAAACGTCAATCTGTCCTCTCCGCTATCGAAAAGCGCATCGATGTTGGCGATGACATCGCCTTCCTTCCTCTGCCTATCTCAGCGCCAGTCGTCTCTTCGTCGATAACCCACGAGACCAAACAAAAGATCAAGACACGGGGAGCTCAGCCCGTTGGCGAGCTACGCGAAGCAAAGAATCACACCGCTACGAATGATTTGCTCATGCGAATCGAGGTACCGAAGCGTGCGCTCTCCATGTTCCGCAGCATGTTTCCCGACACTTTACAAGAGCGCTCTGCTGAGATCGCCTTGGACTCGTTTGTGCTCAGTATGACCGACGCTGGCTTCTCTTCTCGCAACGGCGGTGGTTCGATCGTTATCTTCGAGGAGAACGCTGGCCCTGGTAAGATCATCTTCCATCGCCCGCATCCGTCGTCGAAGATCGATCCCATCATGTTTCAGGGTATGGGCCGTGGTATGAACAAGCACTTTGGTTGGAACAGGGAGACGTTCGCTGTGGCTGCCAAGGTCGGCAAGGCTGGATGATAGGTGCGTCGGATTGAGGGAGACCGGGTTTGAGGAGTATGGCTTTGCAAGTAGGATGGACATGGATATCGGTTGTGCTGGATTTGGAAGTTTTTAAGTCTTCCTGGATAGCCATCTGGCCGCTTCCCCGCTTCCACACACTCATTCGCGCTGATAGACGCCTCTACAGCATACTGAATCCCCTACATGCGCCTAGGCAATCATGTATCTTCGACGTATCATGACCTCTTGAGGCATTCGTCTACTCGTAATTTTACAAACGTCGCTCGAAATGACTGCGCATACCTCCCAGGCTACAACGTTACAGAGACCAAGTCATCATTTCTTGTACTCCCTGTTTTGGAGCTGCAGTCTTTCAGAAAGCAAGAGGAGAGCAGAACACATGACCGAGAACTCGATATATTTTGGGAAAAGGAAGGAGCGCACATGTACTGTTGCAATCTCTTTTTAGGTATCAGGAAGGCGACGTGTGATCAACAAGAGAGAAGTAAAAGATGTTGAGCTTTATATAGACGTCCAGGCGCGCCAAAGTCAAGCTTTGACTCTTCTCCTCTCTTCTCATAAACTCGGGTTTCGACACTTTTGGAGAGGGAACAATTGACGCCGCCGAACAACGGTATCCATTTGTATTCGCGCGGATTTTGGAGAGGAGGAAGCACCGCACTCATCAAATTCTCTGCTATCGATTTCGGGAACAGAGGGTGTCTGATAAAGTGGATGGGGATTTCGGCGGAGCAGTCTACATGGACTGGCGGCTAGACATCTTTGGAGTGTGCCGAGGGATCGAGATATAGGGAAGAAGATCCGGAGAAGAGCGATCATTCCAATGTTCAGATGGTCTTTTTGAAAAGAGGCAGGGAGAAGCCCACATACGAGCTTGCAGTCACAATTTTTGGAGAAAGGAGTAGTGGAGTGTAATGAAGAAGAGGAAGTACGGCGAAGAAGGTGTGTTTTATACCGCAACGACGCGCTAACACGGAAATGGCACAGCGGCCAAGGCGCCAGCAGACACCATGCATTCGTGCTCGGGAGTTTTGGACGGTCGCTCGACGCCAAAGTCATGAGCACGATATCGTAATCTTTCGAGAGAACGCCCACATGCCTGTTTTCGATTGGGGCTTTCGAGCCGCTGAAGCTGTTGCGCGCCGAAGAAGGCGGCAGAGTGCAGTCATGTTTTCGATCCTGTGAGCATTGCGCGGCACATGCGAAGGTTCTTCCGTTCTTTTCAGTGCATATACCAGAAGACGACGCTTACGAATATGTCGCTCTGGATGGAGAAGCGGCGAACATCGTTTCTGTCGCCGGTATTTTGGAATGCGGAAGACTGGACGAGGCACCGACCATGCACTGAAATCCCATGGTTTTTGGAACAAGCACCGCGGGCTCGATGAAGAGAGGAAGAAAGGAGTCGGAAGGCAGTTGATATACGCCATATACCGGACTTCAAAATGGGTCCAGGCAGATACATGGGTTGCAAAACGATACAACAGCCCGGAAACATGGTGTTGTAGGCGGTAGGCTTCGGTGAACCCGTCACTCAGACGGCTCATGCGACTAGCCTCAGCGCTTTTGAAGTGCTGTTTCCAATAGGTGAAATGACG
>Ga0265798_10011276_pt1 | contig 10903 bp, 13 predicted proteins | sample P3T30metagenome_FD_192430 | JGI IMG/M metagenome (GOLD analysis project Ga0265798, IMG submission 192430) | Plant litter microbial communities from East Loma Ridge, Irvine, California - P3 T30 | ecosystem: Environmental > Terrestrial > Plant litter > Unclassified | place: USA: California... | reverse complement strand
CCATCGCGCTCCTGGCGCGCGATGGTGGTGGCCAGGATCGTGATCAGCTCATCCGAGCCATTGCCGAGCAAGACATCGTAGCCGGCCGGGATGCCGAGCTTGGCGCAGATGGCGTCCTTCAGCGTGCGGTACGACGGCACCGGATAGCGGTTCAGCGCGGCGTCGGCCAGGCGCGCACCGAGTTCGGTGCGCAGGTCGTCCGGCAGCTGGTACGGGTTTTCCATCGCGTCGAGCTTGACGTAGCCACTTGAATCTGGCACGTGGTAGCTGCCCACGGCGCGCACGTCGGCGCGGATGGTGTTCTCGATCAGTTTCGCGATGTCGGTCATGAGGTTTCTTCTATGGAGAGAGTGGCCGTGGCGGCCTTGGCCGCCTTGCGCTTCTTGGCCCCGGTCAGCGGGACGTCGGGCGCGGCCAGGCGCTCGTGGATGATGGCGCAATAATCGGGATTGAGTTCGAAGCCGGTGTACTGGCGGCCCAGGCGCTTGGCGGCAATGGCCGTGGTGCCGCTGCCCATGAACGGGTCGAGCACGATCCCGCCCGGCGGGCACGAGGCCTTGACCATGCGCTCGATGATCTCGAGGGGTTTTTGCGTCGGGTGGTCGGCGCGCTCGGGGTGTTCACGGTGCAGGCGCGACACGCTCCAGACATCCTTCGGGTTATAGCCCACTTCGAGCCACTTGGCGCCGATGAAGATCGAGCGCGAGCGCGCCTTTTTTGTCGCGGCGTCATACGGGATGCGCACCGCGTCGAGGTCGAAATAATAGTCCTTGCGATTGGCAAAGAAGCCGATGGTGTCGTGCACCGACGAGAAGCTGCGCACGCTGCCGCCCATCGACGGCACCCGGCGGTCCCAGATGATCTCGTTCATCATCGTCATGCGCTTTTTCAGCATCACGAAGATCTCGGGGGTGAAGCGCCACGTGAGAAAGATATACAGGCTGCCGTTGGGTTTGAGCTTCGGCACCGCAGCATCGATCCACTGCTCGGTCCAGGCCAGGTAGGCCTCGACGCTTTGCTGGTCCGAGGCGTTGCCGTAGTCCTTGCCCAGGTTGTACGGTGGGTCGGTCAGGATCAGGTCGATGGACCCGTCCGGGATGCGCGCCAGGCCAGGCAGCGCATCCTCGCAGAATACCTGGTTGACCCAGTCGCTCATGATGCCTGCGGTGGCACTGGGTTCAGTCTCAGTTCAGCACTGCGCGCGTGCGCCTGCAACCCTTCGCCGTAGGCCAGCGTGGCCGCGACCTTGCCCAGCGTTTGCGCACCCGCTTCGCTGACCTGGATGATCGACGAGCGCTTCTGGAAATCGTACACGCCCAGCGGCGACGAGAAGCGCGCCGTGCGCGAGGTCGGCAGCACGTGGTTCGGGCCGCAGCAATAGTCGCCCAATGACTCGGACGAGTAGCGGCCCAGGAACATCGCACCGGCGTGGCGGATCTGGTCGGCCCACTGTTGCGGGTTCTCGGCCGAGATTTCGAGGTGCTCGGCCGCGATGCTGCTGGCGATCTCGCACGCCTCTTCCATGCTGCGCACCTTGATCAGGGCGCCACGGTCGGACAGCGACGTGGTGATGGTCGCCGCGCGCGGCATGGTCGGCAGCAGCTTGTGGATGCTCGCTTCAACCTGTGCGATGTAGTCGGCGTCAGGGCACAGCAAAATCGCCTGCGCCAGTTCATCGTGCTCGGCCTGCGAAAACAGGTCCATCGCGATCCAGTCCGGATCGGTGGTGCCATCGCACAGCACCAGGATTTCGGATGGTCCGGCGATCATGTCGATGCCCACGGTGCCGAACACGCGGCGCTTGGCGGCGGCGACATACGCATTGCCGGGACCGACGATCTTGTCGACCGCCTGGATGGTCTCGGTGCCATACGCCAGCGCGCCAACCGCCTGCGCGCCGCCGATGGTGATCACGCGCGTGACGCCCGCGATTGCAGCAGCAGCCAGCACCATCTGGTTTTTTACGCCGTCGGGTGTCGGCACGACCATGATGATTTCTTTTACGCCGGCCACGTGGGCCGGGATCGCGTTCATCAGCACCGACGACGGATAGGCGGCCTTGCCGCCCGGGACATAGATGCCGACGCGGTCCAGCGGCGTCACGCGCTGGCCCAGCACCGTGCCGTCAGGCTCGGTGAAGGTAAAGCCGGTGGACGATTCCTTCTGGCGCTCGTGGTACACGCGCACGCGGTCGGCCGCCACTTGCAGCGCAGCGCGCTGGTCGTCGGGCAGCGCGGCCAATGCCGCTTCGAGTTCAGCCTGGCCAATGTCGAACTGCGCCATGCTGGTGGCGCCGCCGTTCGGGATGCGGTCGAACCGGTTGGTGTACTCGAGCACGGCGGCGTCGCCGCGCGCCTTTACATCGCGCAGGATGCCGGCGACGGCCAGTTCGATGGCGTCGTCGGTCTCGGCCTCAAAGGCCAGCAGCGCGCTCAGGGTCTTGCTGAACTCGGGCGCGGTCGAATCGAGCTTGCGGATTTGTACTGCCATTGCGTTCTAGCCTTTAGCGTTGGATGCGCGTTCGAACGCGTCCAGGATCGGTTGCAGGCGCTCGCGCTTGAGCTTGAGCGCAGCCTGGTTGACCACCAGGCGCGAGGAAATGTCCATGATCTTTTCGACTTCGACCAGGTTGTTGGCGCGCAGCGTGCCGCCAGTGGAGACCACGTCGACGATGGCGTCGGACAGGCCCACCAGCGGGGCCAGCTCCATCGAGCCATACAATTTGATCAGGTCGACGTGCACGCCCTTGCGTGCAAAGTGCTCGCGCGCCGTGTTGACGAACTTGGTCGCCACGCGCAACCGCGCGCCCTGGCGCACGGCATTTTCGTAATCGAAGCCGGCGTTGACGGCCACCGACATGCGGCATTCGGCGATGCGCAGGTCGATCGGCTGGTACAGCCCTTCGCCGCCATGCTCGAGCAGCACGTCCTTGCCGGCCACGCCGAAATCGGCCGCGCCATATTGCACATAGGTCGGCACGTCGGATGCGCGCACGATCAGCACGCGCACGCCCGGGTCATTGGTCGGCAGGATCAGCTTGCGCGACGTCTCGGGGTTTTCCAGCACCTCGATCCCGGCCGCCGACAAGAGCGGCAGGGTGTCTTCGAAGATGCGGCCCTTGGACAGCGCCAGGATCAGCTGGGTCTCGCCCGTGTTGCTGGTAAAAGTCATTGTGGATCTAAGGCTGTTCAGTGAGTTAGCTCGAGAATACGTCGTTCCCGCGCAGGCGGGAACCCAAGTTTGTTCGCGTCCCGATTACTTGATGCGGACAATATCGGCGCCAACCGCCGACAGCTTCACTTCCATGCGGTCGTAGCCGCGATCGAGGTGGTAGATGCGGTCGATCAGCGTGGTGCCTTCGGCGGCCATGCCGGCGATCACGAGCGAGGCCGAGGCCCGCAGGTCGGTCGCCATCACCGGAGCGCCGATCAGGCGGGGCACGCCGTCGATGAACGCGGTGTTGCCATCGGTCGTGATCTGCGCGCCCAGGCGGTTCATCTCTTGCACGTGCATGAAGCGGTTCTCGAAAATCGTCTCGGTCACGCGCGAGGCGCCGCCGGCGATGGTGTTGACCGCCATGAACTGCGCCTGCATATCGGTCGGGAAGCCCGGATACTCGGTCGTGCGGAACGTCACCGGCTGCGGGCGGCCATCCATCTTCGCGCGGATGGTGTCCGTGCCGACCTCGAGCTGTAATCCTACTTCACGCAGTTTATCGAGCGCGACGTCAAAGATATCGGTGCGGGTATTGGTCAGCAGGATATCGCCGCCGGTGGCCGCAACGGCGCAGAGAAAAGTAGCCGCTTCGATGCGGTCCGAGATCACGGCATGGCTGGCGCCATGCAGTTCGGGCACGCCCTGGATCACCAGGCGGTCGGTGCCGATGCCGTCGATCTTGGCGCCCATGGCCACCAGCAGATTGGCCAGGTCGGTCACTTCGGGTTCGCGCGCGGCGTTTTCCAGCACCGTCTCGCCGTCGGCCAGCGTGGCGGCCATCAGGAGGTTCTCGGTGCCGGTCACGGTGATCATGTCGGTGCGGATGCGCGCGCCCTTGAGCTTCGTGGCTTTCGCGTGGATGTAGCCGCCTTCGATCGTGATCTCGGCGCCCATCGCGCGCAGGCCCTGGATGTGCTGGTCGACCGGGCGCGAACCGATGGCGCAGCCGCCCGGCAGCGAGACCTTGGCTTCGCCGAAGCGCGCCAGCAGGGGGCCCAGCACCAGGATCGAGGCGCGCATGGTTTTCACCAGTTCGTATGGCGCGACCAGGTTGTCGATCGCGCCGCCGTTCATGGTGACTTTTTCATCATCCAGATCGATTTTCAGGCCCGTGGTTTCCAGCAGCTTGAGCATCGTGCGCACGTCATGCAGGCGCGGCACGTTGGACAGGTGCAGGTCACCGGCCGTGAGCAGGCCCGCGCACAGGATGGGCAGCGCCGCATTCTTGGCGCCGGAAATCGCGATGTCACCTTGCAGGCGTTTGCCGCCGACGATCTGGAGCTTGTCCATGATTAGCCTTTGAATTCTTCAGGGGTCAGGGTTTTCATCGACAGCGCGTGGATTTCCTCGCGCATGCGGTCGCCCAGCGCGGCGTACACGATCTGGTGGCGCTGGATCGAGCGCTTGCCGACGAACGCCGGCGAGACGATCACCGCCTCGAAGTGCTGGCCGTCGCCATTGACGGTCAGGTGGGTGCATTCAAGGCCGGCGCTGAGATAGCCGTGTATCAGTTCGGGTGTGGTGGCCACGATAACTCCAAAAATTTTTAGTGGCGCAGCTTGTAGCCGCGCTTGAGCAGGTTGATCGCCATGGCCGTCAGCACCGCGAAGAACACGGACACGATGGCCAGGCTGGTCCACGGCGACACGTCGGACTGGCCGAAGAACCCGTAACGGAACCCGTCAATCATATAAAAGAACGGGTTGAAATGCGAGACGGCCAGCCAGAATGGCGGCAGTTTTTGTACCGAATAGAACACCCCGGCCAGGAACGTGGCCGGCATGATCAGGAAGTTCTGGAACGCGGCCAGCTGGTCGAATTTTTCGGCCCAGATGCCGGCGATGACGCCCATCGTGCCGAGAATGGCGGCGCCCAGGATCGCGAACACGACGATCCACACGGGCGCCACGAACGTCAGGTGCGCGAACCAGGCGGTAATCGCAAACACGCCGGCGCCGACCGCGATCCCGCGCAGCACCGCCGCACCGACATACGCCGCCAGGATCTCGGCATGCGACAGGGGCGCCAGCAGGATGAAGACCAGGTTGCCGCTGATCTTGGACTGGATCAGCGACGAGGACGAATTGGCAAACGCATTTTGCAGCACGCTCATCATCACGAGGCCAGGAATCAGGAACGACGTGTAGGCCACGCCTTCGAGCATCTCGACCCGGCCATCGAGCACATGGCCGAAGATGACGAGGTACAGCATGGCCGTGACGACCGGCGCGGCGACGGTTTGCGTGGCCACCTTCCAGAAGCGCAGCGACTCTTTGTAGAACAGGGTACGGAACCCGATGGAGAACAGATTCATTGCTTACCCTCTTCCATGATCTGGATGAAGATGTCTTCCAGGTCGGCCTGCTGCAGCTGCATCTCGTCGATCACGGCGCCGGCTTCGCGCAGGCGCGCCAGGATCGGTTCGACGTCGGCGTAGTCGTTCACGCGCAGTGTGTATTTGTTGTTGCCGTTAGTGGGTTCGTCGTGCGACACGAGCGGACGCAGTTCAGCCGGCAGCGTGCCGGACTTCAGATGCACGACCAGCTGCGAGCCCGAGACGCGGCGCAGCAGGGTGCTCATCGTGTCGAGCGCCACCACATTGCCCTGCTTGAGCATCGCCACGCGCTGGCACATGGCCTGCGCTTCTTCGAGGTAGTGGGTGGTGAGCACCACCGTGTGGCCGCCTTCGCGGTTCAGGCGCGCGATGAACTTCCACAGCGTCTGGCGCAGTTCGACGTCGACGCCGGCGGTCGGTTCATCCAGCACGATGACGGGCGGACGGTGCACGAGGGCCTGCGCCACCAGCACGCGCCGCTTCATGCCGCCCGACAGCGCGCGCATGTTCACGTCGGCCTTGTCGGTCAGGTCGAGGTTGTGCATCACTTCGTCGATCCAGCCATCGTTGTTGCGGATGTCGAAGTAGCCCGACTGCAGGCGCAGCGTTTCGCGCACCGTGAAGAACGGGTCGAACACCAGCTCTTGCGGCACGACGCCCAGGCGCTTGCGTGCTTCGCGAAAATCGGTGACCACGTCGTGGCCATGGATTTTCACGCTGCCGGCGTCGGGACGGATCAGGCCTGCGATGGTGGAAATGAGGGTGGTCTTGCCGGCGCCGTTCGGGCCCAGCAGGCCAAAGAACTCGCCTTCTTCGATGGAGAGCGAGACGCCCTTGAGCGCCTTGAAGCCCTTGTAGCTCTTCTCGACACGGTCAATCTGGATAGCAGTCATGCGAAATGGGAGGCGCGGCGCGCGGTAGTCAAAACAAAACGGAGGCCGGCGGGAGAACGCACCAGGACCGTGCAGGAAAACAGTCCATTATAGGTGAAATCGCCACGTCAAGCGGCCCAGGCAGAGAAACCCGGCAGGGGCATTGATGGAGAAGCAGGATAAAAAAACGGGCAGCCGAAGCTGCCCGTATTCATGCTGGTGCGACCAGCGTATCGACCCCGTACAGGGACGCCAGCTTGCGCACATTATCCGGCACGTTGATGAACGTGAGACGGTGCCCGGCACCCTGCGCGCGGCGCTGCCAGGCCAGCAGCAATGCCACGCCCGACGAATCGGCCGACTGCACGCCGGCCAGGTCGAACACGGTTTCACCTAGGCTGATCGCCGTCTGGCCCTGCGCCAGCGCCTCACGGGCGCTGTCGAAGGTCATGGCGTCGATCGTCAGCATGGGATTTGCCTCAGCCATTACTTGCTCGGCGCTGCCAGTGGCTTGGACGCCAGTTGCGCATTGCGATCGGCCAGGCGCTTGATCAGGCCATCGACACCGCTCTTGCTGATCTCGCTGTTGAAGGTGCTCTTGTAGGTCTCGACCAGCCAGGCGCCCAGGATGTTCACGTCATAGATCTTCCAGCCGTTGCTGCCCTTGGCCAGGCGATAGTTCAGGGTGATCGGCTCGCCACGCGAGACGTTCACTTGCGAGCGCACTTCGACGTCGGTGTCAGTGGCGGCGCCGCGCATCGGCTTGAACTCGACGGTCTCGTTCTTGATGGTCGACAGCGCACCGGAGTACGTGTAGACCAGCAGGTTGCGGAACTCGGTGGTCAGGCGTTTTTGCTGATCCGGCGTGGCGGTGCGCCAGTGGCGGCCGGCCGCTTGCTGCGTCATTTTTTCGGCATCGACGTACGGCAGGATCTTGGTATTGACCAGACCCATGATCTTGCTGCGGTCGCCCGACTGGATATCTTTGTCGCCCTTGACGCTGTCGATCACTTCGGCGCTGATGCGCTTGACCAGCACGTCCGGCGCTTCGGCGCTGGCGGCAGGCTGGGCGATCACGCTCGTGGAAAAGGCGGCGGTAACGGCGGCGGCGGCGATCAGGTGCATGAATGGTTTCATCGTATTCCTTTCAACTTACTTCGTTTCGGAAGGTGCTGGCGCGTCGACTTCGTCAGCCTGGCGCGGCACATTGCCGTCATAGACCTGGCTCTGGCGGCGCTGCAGGTAGCCGTCGCGCAGGAACTCGTAGCGGTCCAGTGCGGCGTCTTCCATCAGGCCCGAAGCGTCGAGCAGCGAGGCGCGCTTGTCGATGATGCGCACACCGGTGCCGACATTGCGCCAGTTGACCGGCGTTTTGTAGGTCCAGATGTCGCCTGCGAAATCGGCTGGCAGCGCTGCGGTGTCACGCACCGTAGATGGGCCCAGCAACGGCAAGATCAAGTACGGGCCGCTCGGCACGCCCCATTTGCCAAGGGTCTGGCCGAAATCTTCGTTGTGCTTTGGCATGCCGGCTTCGGACGCGATGTCCAGCAGGCCGAAGATACCGAAGGTCGAATTGACGGCCACGCGGCCGAAATCGGTTGCGCCGGCTTCACCCTTGCCTTGCAGCAGGTTGTTGATCGAGCTCCAGGCATCCGACAAGTTGCCAAAGAAATTGTTCACGCCCGTCTGGGCAAAGCCCGGCACGACGTTCTTGTAGACGGTGGCGGTTGGCTTCAACACCGTGCGGTCGACGGCATCGTTGAACGAGTAGACGGCGCGGTTATAACCTTCCAGCGGATCTTGCGGGTTGTTCGCGGTGGTGGCGCAACCAGTCAGGACCAGGACAGCAGCGGCGGCAGTGCAGAGACGCAAGTGCGAAAGCGTATTGGTGTAGTTCATTGACTACCTTCCTTTCCATCAGCAGCCTTGCTGTAGATAAATTGATTAATTAAGTCTTCCAGGACCGTCGCCGACTGGGTGCGAACGATGCGATCGCCCTCGGCCAGATTATTCGTGTCGCCACCGGCTTCGATGCCGATGTACTGCTCGCCCAGCAAACCAGCGGTCAAGATCTTCAACGAACTATCTTTTGGGAATTTATAGTCAGTATCCAGATCGAGGCGCACAGATGCTTGGAAGCTCTTGTCGTCGAAAGCGATTTCGCCCACGCGACCGACCACCACACCGGCGCTCTTGACTGGCGCCTGGGGCTTGAGGCCACCAATATTGTCAAAACGGCCACTGACGGAATACGTCTGACCGAACGACATGGACTTCATATTGCCGGCCTGGAAAGCCAGGAACAGCAGTGCAGCCAAGCCCAGCAGCACGAACAGGCCAACCCAGACGTCGATAGTTTTGCGATGCATTTTATTACCCTAAAACCGTGTTAGTTATTTATTAAACATCAGGGCGGTCATGACGAAATTCAGCCCCCAGACCAGCAGCGATGCGATCACGACAGTGCGCGTGGTAGCGCGCGACACATCTTCCGGCGTCGGCTGGGCCTGGTAACCCTGGAACAGGGCGGTAAAGGTCACTGCGATGCCAAAGATAAAGCTTTTAATCACACCGTTCAGTACGTCAGCGCGCACATCGACGCCAGATTGCATCTGCGCCCAGAAAGAACCTTCATCCACGCCGATCAATTTCACGCCGACGAGGTAGCCGCCCATCACGCCGACAGCCGAAAACACGGTCGCCAGCACCGGCATGGCGATCACGCCAGCCCAGAAACGCGGCGCCAGCACCCGTTGGACCGGATTGATCGCCATCATTTCCATGGCCGACAATTGTTCGCCCGCTTTCATGAGGCCGATCTGCGCCGTCAGCGAGGTGCCCGCGCGGCCGGCGAACAGCAGCGCGGTGACGACCGGACCGAGTTCGCGCACGAGCGACAGTGCGACGACCTGGCCCAGCATCTGCTCGGCGCCGTACTGGTTCAGCGTGTAGTAGCCCTGCAGGCCCAGCACCATGCCGACGAACAGGCCGGATACGGCGATGATCACCAGCGAATAGTTACCGATGAAATGAATCTGCTCGGAAATCAAACCCGGGCGGCGGAACGCCCCCGGCGACACGCGCAGGATGCTGAAGAACGAGCGGATGGCAAAGCCCAGGCCGGCCAGGCCTTCGCGCACGGTGCAACCGAAGTAACCGAGGAAACGGGCGATCATGTGCGCGCTCCCAGGCCCAGGTCTTCGGCCAGCGTCTTGCCGGGATAATGGAACGGCACCGGGCCGTCCGGCTCGGCATTGACGAACTGGCGCACATACGGATCGGTCGACACGCGCAGTTCAGTCGGTGTGCCTTCCGCAACGATCTTGCCGGCAGACATGAAGTAGACGTAGTCGGCGATCGCGAAGCACTCTTTCACGTCGTGCGAGACGAGGATCGAGGTCGAGCCGAGGGCGTCGTTCAGGTTGCGGATCAGATTTGCGGTCACACCCATCGAGATCGGGTCGAGGCCGGCGAACGGCTCGTCGTACATGATCAGTTCGGGGTCGAGCGCAACGGCGCGCGCCACGGCCACGCGGCGCGCCATGCCGCCCGAGATCTCGGCGGGCTTCAGGCGGTGCGCATTGCGCAGGCCGACGGCGTTGAGCTTCATGAGCACGAGGTCGCGGATGAGTTCTTCGGGCAGGTCGGTGTGCTCGCGCAGCGGAAACGCCACGTTATCGAACACCGACAGGTCGGTGAACAGCGCGCCAAACTGGAACAGCATGCCCATCCGACGGCGCAGGCGGTATAGCCCCTGCGTGTCCAGACTGTGCACGACTTCGCCGCCAATGCGGACTTCGCCGCGCTGGGGGCGGATCTGGCCACCGATCAAGCGCAATACCGTCGTCTTGCCGCAACCGGAACCGCCCATGACAGCAATAAGCTTGCCACGTGGGAAGTCCATGCGCAGATTCGACAGAATGGAACGCTCACCGTAAGCAAAATGCAGATCGCGGATTTCGACTAGGTTCGACACAGCATCATTTGAGATTAAGTAATCCGGTATTGTAGTGCAGAAAGCTATTTACCCGCTTGGGGGACCCGATTTTACCCACAGCAGGCGACGTACTATTACAACACTAATAACTTCTTGGTCAGCTATTTAACGTTGTAAGCATTTGTTTTCATTGAATTATGCATATATAACAATATTGCAATTCATTGTGTTGAATCAATAAGAGTCAAAAGAATTGCATAAAACGCATGACCGGAGCGCGACATCAAATGACGGCGCGCAAAGCCATTTTGCAATGCAGCATCAGTTTGGGATAGCTTTGCGAATTAGCAAGTGACAGTCTATAAATAGATTGTCGTTAATTTGTCGCCGGGCTGTCTGTGAGCCGGCGACATTGGCGGTCGCGTTGCACGACCGCCATTGAAGCCAGGTCTTAACGGGGCAGGACCGACGATCCCATCAGGAACTCGTCGACCGCGCGCGCGCACTGACGGCCTTCGCGAATCGCCCACACCACCAGCGACT
>Ga0265798_10011275_pt1 | contig 10904 bp, 8 predicted proteins | sample P3T30metagenome_FD_192430 | JGI IMG/M metagenome (GOLD analysis project Ga0265798, IMG submission 192430) | Plant litter microbial communities from East Loma Ridge, Irvine, California - P3 T30 | ecosystem: Environmental > Terrestrial > Plant litter > Unclassified | place: USA: California... | reverse complement strand
AGCGTTGTAGATTGTGTAGTCGGGGTGGAAGTGCTCGAGCTGCTTGCGGCTAGGCCTGATGAGCATGTTGCGCATGAAGAGAGCATGGTAGGCGCGAGCGCAGACAACGCGAACGTTGATGCGGTAGCGCTCGTCCCAGCCGGCGAAACCATCGATAACGTAGATGCGGTTACGGGTGTTGAGGTAGTCGACAGCACGCTCACGGTTGATGCGCCAGACCTGTTGGGAGAGGATTGTCAGAACATGTAACTTCAAAAAGCACGTGAGAGTTGAAGTGATCTCAGCCCGGCCAAGAGCCGTTGCCGAGAACGCCCGATACCACAAGGCCCGATCGACTGGACTGGACTGGACTGGAGATTGCGGGGTTGGCGTTTCGGCTCGGCTGCTAGCATGTGACGTATGCAGGTTGCCCCGCGCATGTCCACGCGATGCAAAGCATTGGATTGGTCGCCGCAGTAGTTTGCATGGTCGTTTGTATCCTTGTAGTGCATGCCGTCGTGACGACGTAGGAAGGAATTGTATCATGTGCCAAACTCACCTCAGGAGACATGGGCTTGTTGACTGGGCCCCACCAGATGTTGTCCTTGGAGCTGTCCTCCTCTACGACACGCTTGTCTGAGGGCGAACGGCCAGTCTTAGCGCCAGAGTAAGCCGAAAGGGCACCCGAGGATGTGATGGCGGAACCGGTCTCGTAAACAAGGGCATCTTCGTAAAGAGCCGGGACGGAAGGGTTGGCGATCTGGTTGCGATGTTAGCTTGTGCGAGTGGATGAAGTACAGAGGTACTCTCGAGGATCGCCGTATGGCTGGATTGATGTCTTACAATGGCGACGCGGTCGTAGTCGATGTGTGCCTTGGTGTGAAGCTCCTCCTCGATCTCAGTGTGCTCGGCTTGGGGCCTGGGAGGGTGATGTTAGTCGTTGAACAATGGTCGGCGACATGTGGAAGAACATACTCGACACCCTTGGGGTGGAGGGCGGTCTTGTTTACGCTTTGGGAAACCATTGTAGCGACGTTGTGTAGGGAAGTGGAATGGAAGTTGCTCCTCTGTTGCTTTGCGATTTGGTCTGTGAGGAAAACACTTGAAGAGTCTGGGTCTGGTGGAGGGGGGGTGTAAGCTCTCATGGGAGCGGCAGGGCGAGTATTAATACCACTCTTCGGCAGCGACATTTTGTCTCCAAGTCTCGGAACAGACTCGTGAAGGGTCGATGTGATGCTGATAGCCCCACAATGTCTTGATTCCGGGGGCCCAGAGTGGCACTCTGGTTTGGGTAGCGGGACTGTGATTGGTGGTCTGGACGTAAAGTCGGGAGAGAACGGAGGCTGGGCGAGGCGAGTAGGCGTCGGGTACGGTCGGGATGAACGAGCTCTTGAAGAATGGATACCGGGAGAGGCAGTCGGGCTAAGAGATTCACGAGCAGTATGTTTGATGAGAGGATTACGGACGACGGTTTCGAGTCGCAGTAATAAATTGGCAGAGGACACGCAATAATAACGCCTGGCGGTATGATCGCTGGTGCGGGGCAATGGAAGTCTGCTCAGGCTCAGACTACTTAGTGGTGCCGCCCTCCAAGGCATGACCGCGGCCGTCGTCTTTCCATTCGAGCGCCAGAGGGGGGAAGTGCAATCAATTAGTTCACATGGACGTCACTGTTGATGATCGTGAAAGAGGCGGATGAGGTACGGTAGTCAGTAGTAGTGCGCCGTGGTGTTGCTGAGGGTGATCGGGCTGGAGGATATGGAAAAACAAACCATGACACAATTTGGCATGCATGATATGAGGTAAGAGCTGATCGGTCGTCATTTCCTGTCTTGATCTGTGATGTTACTTGTAGGTGGTACCAGTTGACATGCGCAGACGACTGCTATTATTGGTAGTAGCTCAGTACAATGCGAGATTAAGTCATGAGCGGCATTTATCTACTGTACCTATAGAACATACTTTTCCTCACAAAGTGAACGGTATACCGCCCAACTCCTGATCAAATCGCTATAGCAGTGCAAGTAAACAACGCATGGCACTACTACTTCCTAAAAAGCTCTCCTCTCCACAAACAAATGTCTGGGCGCGGAGAAGTCGAGTCTGGAGTCGTAGATCCTCGGCATCGGCATGACCATCACCAATCGACTCTTTTCCAAAGCCACTTACCTTGACCCGCAGCAGCCAGCACAGACAAAGTCGGATACCAACGGCCTACCTCCGACACGGGCGATTCTGATTTTGCAAAACAACTCAGTCATGAGGATTTCCTTCTGTCAGAATAACTCCCTCGGAAGCTTGCTAGCACGCAGGCTAGACCATGTCCGATTTTCGAGAAGGAGATTGTAGGTACGCGCCGCAGTACCCGCGACTTTGACAAGGTTCCCCGTGGAATAGCCTCTTCCACGGGAGAGAGAGGAAGATACCATCCCACAACAATGCTGGATAGGAGAAAAGACGAAAAGCATGCCTCGAAGCGATATGCTCCGACGAAAGCGCGTCAAAGTTCCCCAGCTCTCGACTCGAGCCAAGCCGCTCCGCGTGGAGTGGATATTTTTGCACGAACGATTAGGTACAGTACAGCACGAATACGTGGACACCCGAGAATAGCAGGATGGCGGAGTCCCTTGGTCGTTCGCCCTACGGAGCACACGGAGCAAACCGCTACCTGAAGACTTGTGGTCCAGAACATGTGAACTACCTTCCGTCTGTCGACCGGTCGACTTCGGGTTAATCATCTTCCCTCTATCTCGGACTGTCTTCACTTTTGCATGTGATTGCTTTCAATTAATCTTATAGAACGGTACCTATCTCTCTCTTTCTGTCTCCAATCTTGCTCTCATCCTATTGAGGTATGTCCGTCGGGGAGTCCTCAAGAGCGAGGCACTTAGATGTCCATACATCGCGGTTCACGGAGTAAATCTTATGGTGCTGTCTGCATATTGTGTGTGTAACTACGCTTCGACTAGCATGAGACATCGTTTCATCGTGTGGTTCGCTAAAGATGAGCATGAGGAGTGAGGGAGTACACGTACATTCGATTGGTGGATGCTAGCCATCTCAAACATTCATCTATTCCCTCGACTCACACTCCTACATTTACTGTCAACATCATTGCCTCTACGAGTAGCTGTAACACTTAGCGAGCTTGCTTGCACGTCAACTGATTGTTGTTATACTTTCGTTCCAACAAGCTGTGTGCGATGTCACTACCCCAACCCTAACCCTATTTTAAGAAAACAAGAGAAAAAACAAATGCACTACACATCGTCCAAATTGAAAGCTAACTACATGACGATTTTGCTGGACAGGAAACACGAGAAAGGGGATACCGAAGTATTAGCGAAGAGACTAGGAAGACACCATATAGGCAATGGTAGACGACGTTACACAAATATCAGATGCGATATACACCTCAGAGCAGCCAACTGAGACCAAGTTCCCTTCGATGTGTGATTCGTCAGAGAACATGACCATAATATGTGGTATGCAACGGATGAGAACCAAAAACAAACACAAGAACCTCACCATGGACAAGAAAGGCGAGTCAAGCCGAGACAAGTCAAGTAAAGTGAAGAACAAAATTGCGAGCGAATGCTCTTTCCATTCAATCAAACTTGCCCAAAGGCAAACGTCAAATCTATAAAACCGTCCCTCCTCCTAGGAGGAAACCAATAAAAGAAAACTTATCATCTAAAAATAAGTGGGTATCATCACATCTAATGCCATCAGTTGAAAAGTTCCAAAGCCGTTTCCGTCATGAATTTTGGTCCCACACGCTATGCTTTTGTTGTAAAAGACACATGCTCTTCATCCTCTTCTGTTGTTGTTGTTGTTGTTGTATTGCTTCATTAAAAGTTCGTTTCATCACATCTCCTCTACTTGCGGAGGTACTGGACCAACTCGCCAAGCTTGGAGCGGGTCTCGTCGCTGATCTGGTCCTCGGGAGGGCCCATGACGGCCTCGAGGACGGGCAGGAGCTGGCCGGTGAGGCCCTGGATGGTGGACTCCTGAGCCTGGAACATGGCGACGATCATGTCGAAGACAGGCTCATTCTCGCGGAAGTCGTTCCTGAGGGGGAGGAGCTCAACGAGACGCGGCAGGACCTGGGGCAGCGGGACAGCCTCGGGGTGAGCCTTGATCATGCGCGCGAGACAGCCGGCGGCGTTATCGACCAGGCGGGCGCGCGAGTCATCCGAGGACTTTGCGTTGTTGGCGTCAAGGACGGGCTCAAGGATCTGCAAGATCGGGCCGTAGTTCGAGACAATGTCCTTGTCGGTGCTGTTGGAGCACAGGAGACCGGTGCCGAAGGCGGCGTTGGACTTGGTCTCAGGGTCCTCGTCCTGCAGGCGCTTGGCGAAGATAGTCATCATGCGCTTGGTGTGAGGAGTGCAACCACCCTTCATGGCCTCGATGCAGTCGGCCATGGTGCCGACGGCAGCGGATCGCTCGAAACGCTCCTGGGAAGAAGCGTACTTGAGGATGAGAGATTCGAACATCTTCCAAAGCTCACCGAACTGGTCGCCAAGAGAGACAGCAAGGCCGGCGATGACCTCCATGGCGGTCTCGATGACAAGCCAGTCGTACTCGGCAGTTTCGTCAGAGGGGACCTCGAGATCCTCAAAGTCATCGTCATCCCTCTGGCAAGGGTGCTGCTTCTCGAGGATGAGGCAGAGGTGGGCAGCGATCTTCTCAAGAGGAGTAGAGCTGGAGCTGCCGCTGGAAGCAAGGATGGCAGGGCCGCAAAGCTTGAGGGTGGCAGCAACGTTGCGGTTGATTTCGGTGACAACGCCCCTGGATTACTGTTAGCTTGTGTGCTTTCACGGTGTATTCTCGTTCAACGGGGAATAAAAGTCGCGTAATATCAGAAACAGCCTCTAAGGTTTCGTAGCATGTGCCGTAGCATATAAGTGAGCTGAGCTCGTATAGTGCTCTCATCTTGAAAACAACATCACAGTAAAGGGAATATGTGAGAACATACCTGTCAATCTCTTCCTCCCACTTGGCAAGGGTGCCGGTCATGACAACACTGCCAAGTTTCTCGAGGTCGTCAGTAGGCTTGACCTTGAGCGGGAGGCCGGCCTGCCACTTCTGCATGCCAGCGTCCTCAGCCAGGCCGAAGAGGCAGGCATAGGCGCGCCAGCTGGAGCCGATGGCGGACTTGCGCACACCCTCGAAGGGGTGCTCGAGAAGCGGGAGAACGGTCTCGATGGTCTTCTGCATGTACGGAAGGAATTTGCTCTTGGTGTGAGTGAGCACGTCGCCAATGACCTCGACTGCGATCTCCTTCTCCATGGCGACAGCAGTGACGGCACCGAGGTCGTCCCAGTCGTCATCGTCGTCGTCATCATCGCCGTTCATGAGGTCCTCGATGAGGGACTCATCAATTTCGTCGTCTTCGTTGGAACCGCCGGCACCCGCAACCTTGATCTTGCGGCCAGCGATGGTGACTTCCTGACCGACAAGGTCAGAGGCCTCAGCACCAAGCTGGACCTCGGAGTCGGTCTCCTCCTGCTCGAGGCACTCGATGAGGGACGATGCTACACCCTCAAGGAAGGGAGCAAAGTCCTCCTCGTAGACACGAGCAAGGGTGGACCAAAGGATGAAGCTGGTCTCCTTCAGGCGTTGGTTATCAAGGTGGAGGCCCTCAACACTGGACTGCATGAGAGGCTCAACAAAGCGTTGGAAGTCCTCAGCACCAACGGCGCTGGCGACCTTTCCGAGGGAGTCGACCACCATGCTACGGAGCTCGAGCTCATCCTCAGAGTCCTTGATGCCAATGTACTGGCCAAGGGTCTGCATGGTCTTCTCGAAGTAAGGCTTGAATGCAGCCTCGGAAGCAGAGGCGATGGAACCGACGGCAGAGGCGGCAGCCATCTGGACCTTGTGGTCGTCGTGACCGAACAAGGTGCTGAAACGGGGAACCAGCTGGTCAACGTACTGAGCGGCGTCGGCCTGGTCCAGACCCTCGATGAGAGAGTCAACGGCCATGCAACTGGCCTTTAGGATGTTGACGTTCTCCTCGTGCTCGTCAGAGTCGGGTTGAGTGGTCTGCATGCCCTGGACGGCAAGGTCGAAGTTCTTGATGAGAGCCGGGAGCAGACGGGCGTGCTCCTTGCCCATGTCGTCGGCAAGGTCGTCCGCAAGACGGGACACACCGTTGAGAGCGGCGCTCCTGACACGGACAGACTGGTCCTCGAGCAAGTGAAGGACAAGAGGGAGGATCTCGTTGAGCTGGGTGGCAATGAAGTCGGGTGCACCCTCAACGCACATGCCCAGGGCCAAGATACCCGCACGCCTGTAGTCGGGGTTGGAGTTCTGGACGTAGGGACCGAGAGCCTGGAGAAGAGGCACGGCAACCTGGCTGGGAGGCAGAGACTCGGACATGATGTCGAGGAGACCAAGGGCGCTGCGGGCGGGCGAGATGTCGTCGTCGTCAGGGCTGAGGTCACCGAGCTCAGTAGCGAGCTGCAAGCAGAGGTTGACCATCTGCTCGCCAACCTTCAAGCTCTGAACCTTGAGCTTGCGGTAGCGGACAGACTGCATGAGGAAAGCGAGGGCCTGGCTACGGAAGTCCTCGTCGGCATCCTTATTGGCGGAAATCTGCATAAAGAACTGGAGGAGATCGCCGAAGTGGGCGGCAAGGAAGGCAGACTCGTAGGAGAGGAGACGGTTGAAGACGTCAAAGGCCTGCATGGCGTGTTCCTCGTCGTTGTCCTGGATAGCCTGTTGGAGGACCTTGACCATGCTGGGGATGGTGTTCTGGAAGCTCTTCAAGCTCTCGATGTCCTCATCGGTGTCGAGGACCATGACGAGCTCGGAGAGGGCCAGCATGGTGTTGGTGCGAACCTCGACGGACTCGGGGTCCTGGATGGTCTTGTTGAACAGCTGAAGCATCTGCGACATGTTCTCCTGGAAGGTATCGGGAGAGGCCTCGAGCAGGGTGTAGATGATGTAGACACCGACCTCACGGTGCCTTGCAATGTTGCTGGTAGCAGCCTGCTGGAGCATGCCGGGCAGCTCACCCCATTGTCCATCCTCGAGATCAAACTTGGCAATAGCCGCAACGACGCGAGCCTTGCTGTGTCTTGCGAGCTGCTGCTCCTCGTTGGTGGTGCTCTGGAGGAGAGAGTCACGGAGCGGCTGCTTCTGGTCCTCGGGGACGGCGGCCCAGTGCTTGGCGACCAGCTTGCGGGCCTCGATGGAAGCCAACTGACGCAGGACAGGGTCCTGGTGGGATGTGAGGATGTGGATGAGGGCAGTCAGGGATTGGGGGGAGGTGTAGTAGGTCTTGTTAAGCTGGCCGGTGGCAGCCTTGACCTTTTGCGTGTCGGGCTGCAGAAGCGCCTGCAGCAGCGAAACGAATTCCTGTTCATCCATGATTGCGGTGGGATGAAGCAGTAAAACAGAGGGGTATCACAGAAAGGAGAGTCGTAAGGGAGAAGGAGTGTGAGGAACCTGGGCGACCAGTTGAAATAGTAGTCCCGACTCGGGCTGCCATGAGGAAAAAAATGAACGCGGCAGTTGATTGGATGGGCCGAGCGCGACTGCAGGGTCTGCGAGAAAGTGGCATGTTTGTGGAGACGACTGAATTGTTGCTGCAAATGAGCGCCTGCGCCGAGCCACGGGCCACGATATCCCCGACCTACGTCAATGTTTTTGCACTGGCTGATTCATGTTGAACTTCTTCATTGGACGGTGTATGTTTACTGTATGACGGCATGGGAGGTTGTACTTTTTTCCATGTTGAATTGGTGAGTGCAGTGGGCAAGACTGTTCTTGCAGTCATGTCAAGGAACGTGCAATCGTAAGACTACTAATAGGTACCTGTTCTAATTAACAAGAAAATAAAAGCAACCGAATAAATAAGTAGAGGTATCGTCAAAGTACAGCAGATGCAGGCGGTCAAGCATATGGTATCTCGAAGGTCTCATGCCGAAGGATGATGAAGGGAAAATAAAGTCATGAAGGGGACGGAAAACAAAGAACTAAGCGGCGCAAAGTCCGTCTTTTCCAACGCCTCGCTAACAGCGGAAATCGCTGCGATTTTGTCAAATAACATCGGGAGGGACCCAATGTGGGACCTCTCGTGGGACAAGCCACTTTGGGACATAGTGCTTTTATGTGTTTTCGAAAGGGGATATCAGGCTAGCGACGATCACCACGTCTGGTTTTTGCGGCGACTCATGTCTCGTAACAAACTGCTGGGGGTGAGTGCTTGTTTTCTCAGGCTGAAGTCCATTTCGTCGTCACCATCGAGCATTAGGTCGTCGAATTCAGCCTGTGGAAGATCAAATTGGTCTTCTGACATGTCCATGACAGTCGTAGGCTTGCTCATAGCTGCATCCGGCAATTGCAGCAATCCGTTTGGTGTCATTGGTCCTGCGTGTGGTGCGGTCCTCAGATTCTGACCTGTTTTCCCCTGAAAGCTCAGTGGCGACGAGGACCAGGCCGTCGAAGTCATTGATGGCGAACTGGCCGCATACAAGGACGGCGCGCTGCTCCATGTGGCAGGCGTGGCGGCAACAAATGGATCCGCAATCGCCCTGACAAAGTCGGCAGTCTCGGCGGCACTGGCAAACTTGAATTCGATGTACCCAAGGCGGTCGACGAGCTCGCGCGGCGCGTAAACGGAGTTGGCCATGTTCGTGCTAACGGATCGGATACTGGCGTTGCTAGGGAAGCTTGCAGCCATGTTTGCAGTCGAGCTGGTGGCTGCGCGACGCATGAACCTCAGACTAGATCGCAAGCCCGAGCTCTTCTCACCGATGGTACTGCTGCTGTCGTTGCTCATACCACCACGCTCCTTGGCGAACTCCAAGCGCACTGTTGTAGAGCGGGAAGGGTTGTCGGGCGGGTTGAACCATTTGAGTGGGAACTCGTAGTTCTTGGTACCGGAGCCAAAAACAGCAGGGAACGATATTGAGCGGTCAACACTTCCAGTTGGAGGGCCCCAGACCTTGACACACTCGTTGTGTGCATCCGCGCCTCGCGGAGTTTTGTGGGAGATCGAGCTGATGTGAAATTCGTGAACGAGCTCCCTCGCGCGAATATCGGTTTGGAAGACCTGGTAGTCTTCTTGGTTCAGGAAAGTGTAGCGTGGTTTGCAAGCGACGACTCGATCAACGGGGTATTTGGTGCTCAGGTCTTGCAATTCGAGGAAGGTCAGCGTGAGAGGCTTGTTCATCATCCGAGGCATGGTATAAGGGAAGCAACGCCTTGTCGACTGCGCGAGTCTATGCTCCACAGAAACAGAGCCTTTCTCAGTGCGCCAGTATATGCAACGCCTGTAAACCACGTAGCTGTGAGCGATGAACGAAGTACCCTCAATCTTGATCTTCACGCGACATGAACGTTCGGTACGCGGCTCCGATAGCGAGTCGGGTGGTCTTGAGATTTGCGAAGTGCTCTGAACAATGTTCTGCCACCATTCCTGTGAGAGCGAGGAAGCGAAGCTTGCGACAGGAATCGATGCCAGGTGATGAGAGGGCAAGCCGATCAGCGTACACACCGATGCCAAGCAGCCCTCGAATTCACTGTCAAGAATGTCGGGTGTGGGTAGGTGAGAAGTCGTGGACTGCTCAGCCTCTTGGGGGACAGATGAGTTAGGACGGTTCTGGGCGACGCTGGTACCTCCCTGTTCCAGAGGGGTTGACCCACGAGCGCCAGCATCGCTGTGCATGCGGATATAGGTAGAGCCAATGGTGGACAGCTTTCTGAGCAACTGCTCGACATGAGTAGATTGTTCATGGGACAGACCAGAGGCTGTGACGGATCTGTGGAGCTCTGACATGGTGGAGTGGGAGTCGAGGTGAAAGGACTTTTGCAGCAACTGGGTAATGTCGAAGGTGAGCAGAGCGACACGGTTGTGAAGGACGCGCTCCTGCAGTCTGGGAAGACTGGCCTCGAAGGCAGTGAGGGCCGATTGGAGCAGGCCGGCGAGGCTCGCATGGCCGCCGCTCTGGACACCCCGGTCGACGATGCGACGCTGCTTCTCAGCAAAATGGCGTGCTTCGTCTAAGACTCCCCGAAAGACGACTGAGGCGGAGTATTCCTGTCCGGTCCAGGCATTGATCGGCTCCTGAAGCCTTATGGCTTGCTCGACGCGTTCGAGCTCATCGCGAAAAGCGGCGAATTGGGGCGAAGCATTGCCATACTCACTGGCAAAAGCACGATAAGCCTGGGCGCACTTTGTGGCAGATTTATAGAGCTCGTAGACACCAAAGCCGGTGGCCATGTCGTCAGTCGGATGGGCGATAAGCCTGATAATCAGCACAGAGCCGTTAGAGTTTAAAGATTGATGGCGGGAGAGAAAGCGAGAGAGCGACAGCGGTCTTAGAGTCAAGGCGCAGCGGGCCCAGCGCCAGGACGAGCTTGACTGATGGTTAGCATATTGATGTTGGAGGGGCGATATGATGTGAGTGTGTGTTTGGAGGTGTTTGTGTGGGAGGGGTTGTAAGATCAAAGTGCAGGTGATGTGCATGCGGGCAGTACAGAACTGTAGTCAGGGCAGAAGCGGGAGGCTTGGTGAAGGACGAACTCGGATAATGTGGCTTTCGTCTCAGCCGGGTGAGCCGACGAGAGGCTGCTGCTCGGGTAATAATGATACCTGGACAATGGATGATATGATGTTTATGGTGAGAGGCGTTTGGAAGCGCGGCAGAGGGCTTGGGAGAGGCTTGAGAGATGTGAAGGCTTTCTCCTTCGACGCAGGCGGAAGGCGCAAATCGGGCAAAACGGGGCTAGGTAAGCGATGTGATGGGATGAGAGCTGCCGACTTCACCCACCCACAATCATCACATGCATGCCTGGACTCGGAGACGAGGCGCCTCCACTACTACCGCTTTCCTGCTTTCCTGCTGAGACGAGGCTGGGTACGGGAGGGGGCAAGGACAGATTTACAACCATAAATGGCTTGGTTGGAG
>Ga0265798_10011274_pt1 | contig 10904 bp, 10 predicted proteins | sample P3T30metagenome_FD_192430 | JGI IMG/M metagenome (GOLD analysis project Ga0265798, IMG submission 192430) | Plant litter microbial communities from East Loma Ridge, Irvine, California - P3 T30 | ecosystem: Environmental > Terrestrial > Plant litter > Unclassified | place: USA: California... | reverse complement strand
GTGGCGGCCCACAGCGACGGCGTCGGCTTCGGCAGCACCTTCACGCTCACCTTGCCGTGCGTGACCGGGGGCTGCGACGGCGACGATGCGCCGCCGGGCGAGGGCGCTACCCTGCGCGCCACCCTGCAGCGCAAGCTGCGGGTGCTGATCGTGGACGACAACAGCGACGCCGCCGACAGCCTGGCCACCCTGCTGCAGGTGCAGGGCCACGCCACTTCGGTCGAGTACGACGCCCAATCGGCCCTGCGCCGCGCGCGCGCCGAGCGGCCCGACGTGATGCTGATCGATATCGGCCTGCCGGACATCGACGGCTACCAGCTGGCCTCGATGCTGCGCGCGCTGCCCGACATGGCGGCCACGGTGCCGGTGGCGGTGACCGGCTATGGCCAGGCCAAGGACCGCGAACAGGCGCTGCAGGCCGGCTTTGCCCACCACCTGGTCAAGCCGGTCGACATGACGGCGCTGGTGCGCATCCTGGAGTCGAGCGCTGCGCAGGCCGCGCTGGCCGAAGCGGCCGCGCCGCGCCCAGCCTCCGCACCGGAAGTGTTCGCGTAGGGTGGACGGCTCCGCCGTCCACGCGGTGATGGTTGGCGGCCCGTTCATCCGGCGCGAAAGCGGAGCCCGGTGATGGTTGGCGGCCCGTTCATCCGGCACGCAATCGGAGCCGATGGTTGAATGCCATCGCCCACCGACCACCGAAGACAAGAGTATGATCATCCTTCCATCAATGAAAGGATGAGCATGTCCGACTTCGTCTTCACCGCTCCCGCCACGCCATCGGTGGCCGTCAGCGGTTCGAGCAGCCGCTTCCCGGTGCGCCGCGTGTTCTGCGTCGGCCGCAACTACGCCTCGCATGCGCGCGAAATGGGAAGCGACCCGAACCGCGAGCCGCCGTTCTTCTTCACCAAGCCGGCCGATGCCGTGGTGCCGGCCAGTGGCGCGGTGCCATACCCGCCATCGACCGACGACCTGCACCACGAGATCGAACTGGTGGTGGCGCTGGGCGCCGGCGGCGCCAATATCGATCCGGCCCAGGCGCTCGACCTGGTATGGGGCTATGGCGTGGGCCTGGACCTGACCCGGCGCGACCTGCAGGCGGCGGCCAAGGACACCGGCCGTCCATGGGACATGGCCAAGGGCTTCGATGCCTCGGCGCCATGCAGCGCCCTGCATCCGGTGAGCGAAGTGGGCCATCCGGCCGAGGGCCGCATCTGGCTCGAGGTCAACGGCGCCCTGCGCCAGGAAGGCAACCTCAATGAACTGATCTGGCCGATCGCCGACGTGATCGCCTATCTGTCGCGCTTCGTGACCCTGGCGCCGGGCGACCTGATTTACTCCGGCACCCCGTCCGGCGTGGCGGCCTTGAAGCCGGGCGACCGCGTGCGCGCCGGCGTCGATGGCGTCGACACCTTCGAGCTCGAGATCGGCGCGCGCTGATCGTTCAGCGCCCCATCAAGCCGTCCATCTGCGCCAGCAGGGACTGGCGCGCGGCATCGAGCTGCGCGCCATTGGTCTTGCTCGACAGCGCGGCGCGTTCCTTGCGGCCCAGGAAATAGGCGACCCGCTCGGCGTTGGCGCCGGACGGGTGGGGCAGGCCGTGCAGGATGCGCCCGGCCTTCACGATTCCCTGGCCGGCCAGCCAATCCAGCCCCTCGCTCACGCTCGAGCCCATCGGGATGTACAGCGCATCGGGCAACGCCGCCGCCTCACGCGCGAACCAGCGCAAGGTTTCTTCCCTGAGAAAAGCGTGGCGCGGCATGGCCGGCGTGCCGCTGTAGTTTTTACCGTCCACGAACACCGGATGCCGCAGGATGGCGCCGATGTGCACCAGATCGGCATCGCGGTCGAACAAGGTGGCGCAACTGGCGATGCCGAGCCAGCGCTGCACGCCGATCGCATCCAATAACGCCACGAAATTGGGCCGGATCGTGCCGCTGAAGGCGCCGGCCTGGCGCGCCGCGCGTAATAGGGTAGCGGGGTCGGCGCCGAGCGCCATCTGGCGCTGTGCTTCGCGCATCGCATTCTTCCATTGCACGAAGCCGGGCGAAATGCCGACCACCACCACGCGCGCGCCCAGGTTCACCGATTCGAATGGAATGTAATGACTGCTGTAGCGGCCCTCACGTGCCAAGAGAAACTGTTCTGGAATATCGCGTGAGGTAGCGATAGTGTCCAGGTCCAGGCGGTGGATCGCATCGGCGTAGCGGTCGAAAATAATTTCCATGAAGCAAGTTGTGCGAATGAGACGAGCTGGACATTGTGCCAGTCTTTCGGGAGGGGGCAGCTTGCGCACCATGCGCTACGCTGGGCAGATCGCGTACAAGGAGTTCCCATCATGGCACCATACCGCTTCCTCGCCGCCGCCATCGCCTGCGGCGTCCTCGCACCAGGCGCGCAGGCCGCGGAGCCTGCGCTGCCGGCGCAGTTCAAGACCGCCAGCGTCCAGACCGCGGACGGCGCCACCATTCACGTGCGCACCGGCGGCAAGGGCCCGGCGGTGGTGCTGATCCACGGCTTCGGCGACACCGGCGATATGTGGGGCCCGCTCGCCGCCCAGCTGGCGCGGCAACATACCGTCATCGTGCCCGACCTGCGCGGCATGGGCCGGTCCTCGAAAGCGCCGGCCGGCTACGACAAGAAGTCGCAGGCCGCTGATATCCGCGCCGTGGTCGAGAAATTCGGCCAGGACCGGGCCGACGTGGTGGGCCACGATATCGGGACCATGGTGGCCTATGCCTATGCGGTGCGCTACCCGGACAAGGTGACCCGGCTGGTGGTGATGGACGCCCCGGTTCCCGGCGTGGCGCCGTGGGACCAGATCGTGCTCGATCCGCGCCTGTGGCATTTCAATTTCGGCGGCAAGGAGGCCGAGCGCCTGGTCGAAGGCCGTGAGCGCATCTTCCTGGACCGGGTCTGGAACCAGTTCGCCGCCGATCCGGCGAAGGTGGACGAGGCAACCCGCGCCTATTACGCGCGGCTGTATGCGCAGCCGGGCGCGATGCGGGCTTCGTTCGCGCAGTTCAATACCATCGCCAGCCATGACGTGGCCGACAACCGCAGCGCGTCCAACGTCAAGCTCACCATGCCGGTACTGGCGATTGGCGGCGAAAAATCGTTCGGCGCGATGATGGCCACTGTCATGCGCAATGCCGCCGTCAATGTGCGCGAGGCCGTGGTGCCGGATGCCGGTCACTGGATGATGGAAGAAAATCCGGACGCCACAGTGAAACTGATCGACGAGTTCCTGACACCGGGAGTTGCCTCCAGATAAGGTGAAGCACGCTCGGTCGTATAGCGGTAAATCCTGCTCAATGCATTGAGCTGCATCAGTGCGCCTGAACTGATACGTTAGCGATAACGACGCACTTTGCGCCAGATCGAGCGGGGGTGAGGATGACACGGGTCGCATTGATCGCCGTACACGGCATGGGAGAAACGTTGCCCGACTATGCCGACGGCTTGATGGCCGCGCTGCGCAGCCGCCTCGGCCCGCTGGCGGGGCAGGCCGTGATGCGCTCGGTCTATTACCAGGGCATTCTGCACGACAACCAGCGCCAGGTCTGGGACCGCACTGCCGCCGGCGGCAAGGTGCGCTACGAATCCCTGCGCAAATTCGTGCTGTACGGCCTGGGCGACGCCGCCGGGCTGGAAAACCGCAAGGAGATTCCCGGCTCGGTCTACGAACTGGCCCAGGGAGAGATTGCCAGCGCCCTGCTGTCGGCGCACGCAGCGCGGCCCGATATGCCGGTGGTGTTCGTGGCCCAGTCGCTGGGCGGGCAGGTGCTGTCGAGCTATCTGTACGATGCCCAGAAGGCGACCGCCGGACGTGCGGTCGGCGCCGGCATCTGGCGCAATATCGATGCCTGGGCCGGCAAGGCGCTGGGGCGCGACCTGACCGCCAGCGAGCGCGTGTTCCTGGGCGGCGGCACCTGCGCCGGCCTGGTTACCACCGGCTGCAATATCCCGATCTTCGTCGCCGCGCATAAAGAGATGCACATCATCCCGATCGCGCCGCCCACTTCGCTGTTCAAGTGGATCAACTTCTACGATCCGGACGACGTGCTCGGCTGGCCGCTGCAACCGCTGTCGAACGGCTACCGGGCCCTGGTCGAGGACCGCGCGATCAATGCCAGCGGCGGCGTGGCGAGCCTGCTGGCGCGCAGCTGGAATCCCTTGTCGCATAACAGCTATTGGGAAGACGCCGCGGTGCTCGACGCGATCGCCGCCATGCTGCGCCGGTTGACGGCTTGAGCGGCGTGGCCGTTGTCAAACCCATTCCAGCGGCCTTGCCGCGTTCACGCCGCGCGTTCGAGCGTGAACAGGGGGCGGATGTCGCCTGCCAGCGTGCCGCGCGCGTTCTTGATCGCCGGCTGGCGGTAGCGCTCGAGCGCCTTCCTGCGTTCTTCATTCAATAGACCCAGCTGGTCGAGCACCGCATACACGGCCGGGTGCAGGGCGCGGCTATTACCGTCGGCAATCTTGATCGCGATGCCGATCCCGGCCGAGCGCACCCCGATCGCCTGCACCGCATCGGCGCCGATCTTGGCCACCCAGTCGCCGCCACTGGCCGTCATCCAGTGCAGGTCGGTGCGCTCCTGGCCCGAGACCATGTCGGGCCGCGCCGTCATGGCCTCGCCCAGGATGCCCATCGCGCCGCCCAGCTGCGGGTCGCCGCTGCCATGCGCCAGGCGCGCATACAGGTGCGCCAGCGACGCCAGCGGCATCGCGTAGTTCGGCGCCGAGCATCCGTCGATCCCGGTCGGCATGGCGTGTTCCGGCAGGCCGACAGCGTCGGCCAGCGTGGCGCGAATCGCCTGCTGCAGCGGATGGCCACGCTCGACATAGCCGGCGCTCGGCACGTCGTGCAGGCGGCACCAGGCCAGGAAGCCGCTGTGCTTGCCCGAACAGTTGTGGTGCAGCGGCGACCAGGAAGCGTCTGGCGGCGGCTTTTCGCCGGTGAACTCGTAATGCAGCGGCGCCGCGCAGCCACATTCGAGGTGGCCGGGCTCGAGCCCGATCTTGTCCAGGATCGCGCCGACGCCATTGAGATGCATGGTTTCGCCCGAATGGCTGGCGCACAACAGCGCGACTTCGGCCTGCGTAAGGCCGAAGCGCGCCGGGCCGTCGGCCAGGATGAAGGGCAGGGCCTGGAACGGCTTCAGGGCCGAGCGGGTGAAGGTTGGATAGTGTGGGTCGCCGGCCGACCATAACAGCTTGCCGCGAGTATCGACCACGGCCACCGAACCCCAGTGGACGTTCTCGATCACGTTGTCGGAATCCGGGTAGCCGCGGGTGGTTGCGACGAGGGGAATCGCTTGCATAGGATGGTCTCGCTGGTTATCGATGACGCTACTGTACGACATCTGCAGCTCATGCAGACACACTGTTGAAATAAGGGTTTCCTTGAATTGGCGTCGATTGTCGAACGCGCTCGAGCAGGCATGCAGACGGCGTGCAGACATGCGATCCGGACACGCATATGCACCTCCCGTCCACCTCACGTTTTCAACACTTCGTCGCGTGTTTTGGCGCTTCATCCCAAAGCCGCTTGAATGCTCGCCACGGCTCGCTAGACTGTATTCATCGCCAGACAAAACAGTAAGCCCGGCGACCCGGAAACACGTGGACCGCGCGGCGTCTTCACAAGCGATCAAACGCTTGCCGCACAGGGCCTTCCCTCGCACCCGACCTGAAAGGAACATCATCATGCGCATCAAACACATCGCCCTGTTCGCCGCCGCCGCCACTCTCTCGCTGTCCAGTTTCGCCGAACAGCAGGGCGCCGCCGATCCAGTGGTGCAAGTCCGTAGTTCGCTTCAACAAGTGCCGATGCCGGCCTTCCTGTTCGACCGCGTGCAGGGCGACTATGCGCTCGAGGATGGCCGCGTCCTGCAGGTGAGCAGCAAGCGTGAGCCAGGCAAGCGCACGCTGTACGCCGACCTGGGCCAGGGCAAGGTCGAACTGATCCACGTTGGGAAAAAGCGCTACGTCGCGGTCGGCCAGGACCTGAGCCTGCGCTTCCAGGGCGACAAGATTCCAGACACCGTGTTCGTGCGCGACGGCGGCAACCGGGTCGTGGCCGCCGCGGCCCAGCGTTGATCGACAGTTCGTTTCTTGAACCCGACAGGAACCACACCATGCGCATCAAGCACATCGCCCTGTTCGCCGCCGTGGCCGCCGTCGCGCTGCCCGGCTTCGCCGGAGGACAAGTCGACCCCGGCAGCGCGGTCCAGATCCGCGCTGCCCAGCCGATCAAGGCCTACGTCGATCCGGCCATGGCCAAGCGCCTGCCGGGCGTCTACCGGCTCGACAACGGCGGCACGCTGCGGGTCAGCCAGAAAAGCCGCAAGCTGTATGCCGACATGGGCGACGGCCCGGTCGAGATCGTCCACATCGGCAACGACCGTTTTGAAGCGGTCGGCAAGAACCTGGGCTTACGATTCGAAGGCGGTCCGTTTCCGTATGCGGTGACAGCCTCGATCGGGCCAGAGCAGCAGGTGGCGTCGGCTGAGCGTTGATCCGGATTGCCGGACTCGCGGCCGGCGCTCGTTTGTGCAATATGCTGTGCTAGACTGCGTGCGCTTTAGACATCCTGGAGACCGGCACGCATGTACAAGAAAGCCCTGATTGCCAGCCTGCTGCTGGCATCGACCGCCGCGTTCGTCGCGGCGCCCGCCGTCGCGGCAAGCGCGGCCAGCGCGCCGAGCGACACCGCCGTCAGCGCCGCCAAATACGCGGTCGCGACCTACCGCAACGACGTGGTCGATACGCTGGCCAAGCTCGTGACCTTCAACACCGTCGTCGATCCGCGCTACCCGTCCGACAAGAACCCGGTCCACATCGCCTTCAAGGCCGCCCTTAAGGAAGAAGCCGAGCGCCTCGGCCTCGATTACGCCGACCATGGCTGGACAGTGATCGTCGGTCTCGGCAAGGGCAGCGAGCGGGTCGGCATCGTGACGCACGGCGACGTGCAACCGGTCGATCCGAGCAAATGGAAGAAGTCGCCGTTTGTGCTGGACCGCAGCAGCGAGCCGGGCAAGCTGATCGCGCGCGGCGCCGAGGACGACAAGGGCCCGATCGCCACCGCCTTGTACGCGATGAAGACCATCCGCGACCGCCAGATCCCGCTCAATAAGCGCATCGAGCTGTACGTGTACATGGGCGAGGAATCGGACTGGGGTCCGCTGACCGAATTCCTCAAGACCCACGTGCCGCCGCAAATGAGCATCACGCTCGACGCCGAATATCCGGTGGTGACGGCGGAGAAGGGCGGCGGCACCGTGGCGGTGACGATACCGAGATCTGGCGCCGTGGTTCCCGCGGCCGGTGAAGCGTACATCGCCGAATTCAAGGGCGGTTCGTTCAACACGCAGATTCCCGAAGATGCCGAGGCGCTGGTCGTCAACGCATCGCCAGCGATCGAACAGCAGGTGCGCGCGCGCGGCGCCGAGCACGAAGGCATGCAGTACAGCTTCGAGCGCCAGGGCGCGAACCTGAAGGTCGTGGCCAAAGGCATGTCGGCCCATTCGTCCAAGCCGCAGGAAGGCGTGAACGCGGTCAGCATGCTGGCCGATGCGCTGGCGGTGCAGGCCTGGCCGAACACCGTCGCCGGCGGCGTGGTGAACTACCTGAATGACCTGGTCGGCACCGGCTACCACGGCGAGAAGTTCGGCCAGATCGCCTACCGCGACAGCTTCATGGGGCCGATGACTTTCAAGCCGACCGTGATCCGCCAGCTCGACGACGGCATCGAAGTGGCGATCAATGTACGCCGGCCGCGTGGCAAGACGACCGAGCAGCTGACGGCCGAGATCCAGGCCGCGCTGGCAGACTGGCAGGCGCGCCGGCTGCCGCTGGCCAACATCAAGGTAGGCGTGCGCGAGCCGTGGATTCTCGAGAACGCGCCCCAGGTGCCGGTGTTGCTGTCGACCTTCGCCTATTTCACGGGCATGAAAGACGCGAAGCCGGTCGCGATCGGCGGCGGCACCAATTCGCGCCTGTTCCCGAACACGGTCAGCTTCGGCCCGTCGATGCCGGGCAAAAAGTACACCGGGCATTCGGAACACGAGTTCATCACCACCAAGCAGTTGCTGCTCAACCTGCAGATGTACACGGCGGCGCTGGTCGACCTCGCCAAATAAGCCTTGCACTTAGCCGTGATCGGTTGGCGGCCTAGCCGCCAACCCACGTCAACGGCAGCGGTCCGCGGTCAACGGCCAGCAGCCAGCAGCAAGATCATCCGTATAGTTGAAACCCTGCTCTAACCTCTGTCGAGCAACTAGGTGTTTTGCTTGCCAAAACGTGTAAATATTTCTAATCATGCTGTAGGCGTGCGCCTACAATGGTCGCAAGAGTCGGTGCCTGCTCAGGCGCTCCCCCTTGTGAATCCACGTCTTAGGCCGAGGGCTGTCTCGCCCCTGTGACAGGGCAGTATTGATACCCGGAAAATGAGCAAGTTCTGGGCGGAAAGTGTGGCGAAAACAGCATGATAGGATCGGCATTTAGAGTCGCGAGCGCGCCGATGCGTAGTCATCCGGCGTGCGCGTTCGCGCCCGACGTGACCGAACCTGAACTGTTGCCATGCATAGCAAAGAACTCAAGAAACCGGACGGACGCAACCTCACCCTGTACAGCAACAGGCTGATCCCTGACGGCATTGTCGCGCCGAGTCCGTTCGCCGAGCCGCAGCATGCGAATCCGCACCTGCGCTGGCATCCGCTGCGCGGCGAGTGGGTGACGTACGCCGCGTTCCGCCAGAACCGTACCTACCAGCCACCGCCGCAATACAATCCGCTGGCGCCGACCGTCGACCCGGAACACCCGACCGAGATGCCGGCCGGCGACTACGAGATCGCCGTGTTCGACAACCGCTTCCCGTCGCTGGCGCTGGAGTCGCACGATCCGCCTATAGTGACGGTGCCGACCGCGCCGGCCAACGGCCAGTGCGAAGTCGTGGTGTTCACGCAAGACCCGAATGCGGCGCTGGCGAACCTGCCGCTGTCGCGCATCGAGCTGCTGCTGCAAGTCTGGGGCGACCGTACCGCGCGCATCGGCCGCGAGCCGGCGATTCAGTATGTGCTGCCGTTCGAGAACCGCGGCGCCGAGGTCGGCGTGACCCTGCACCATCCTCACGGCCAGATCTACTCCTATCCCTTCGTGCCGGCGGTGCCGGCGCACATGCTGGCGCAGGAGCGCGAATACTATCTGCAGCGTGGATCGAGCCTGCTGTGCGATATGGCGCGCGACGAAGCCGCCGACGGCCGCCGCGTGCTGTACCAGGACGACTACGCGATCGCCTTCGTGCCGGCCTGCGCGCGCTATCCGTACGAGGTGTGGGTGATGCCGACCGGTCCGTGCAAGGATTTCGCCGCGCTCACGCCGCCCCAGCGCGAAAGCCTGGCGCGCGCGCTCAAGACCGTGCTGCTCAAGTACGAGACCTTGTGGAACCGGCCTTTCCCTTACCTGATGGCCTGGTACCAGGCGCCCACCGATGGCGCCGGGCACCCGGAAACCCAGTTGCATGCCCAGTTCTATCCGCCTTACCGCACGCGCGACCGCCTCAAGTACCTGGCCGGCACCGAGCTGGCGGCCGGCATGTTCGCGATGGATGTGCTGCCCGAAACCACGGCCTATGAGTTGCAGCAGGTCGAGGTCAGCCTGGAGGACGGCGCATGACGGGACTGGATATGCGGGCCACGGAAGTGGCCGATAAACTGGCGTTGCTGCGCGCCACCCTGGCCCAGGAAGGGGCCGGCGCGGTGCGCCTGCGCGGCACCGACTGGTTTGCCTGGATCACGGCGGGGGGCTCGAGCGCGGTGCTGCTGACCACCGACGTCGGTATCGCCGAGGTGCTCGTCACGGCGGATGACGCCTGCGTGCTGACCGACGAGATCGAGGGCGAGCGCCTGCGCGCCGAGGAAGTCCCGGGCGGCTTCACCTTCCATATCGAGCCGTGGGCCGAGCCGGAACTGCGCCAGCGCTTTGTCGCGGGCGCGGCCCAGGGCCGCGCGGTGCTGTCGGATCGGCCGAGCGGCGACGAGCGGCCCTTGCCGCTGGCGCTGCGCCAACGCAAGCTGGTGCTGGGCGACGCCGAGCAGGCGCGCTATCGCCTGCTGGGCCGCGAGGCGGCCGAGGCGATGACCGAGGTGCTGCACCGCGCCCGTCCCGACTGGACCGAGCAGCAGCTGGCCGGGGCCGGCGCCGACGCCCTGTGGCGGCGCGGCATCCATCCCGCCCTGGTGCTGGCGGCCGGCGCGCGGCGCCTGCCGCTGTACCGTCACGCGACGCCGTCGCACGAACCGATCGGCGAGCGCGCCATGCTGGTGTTCTGCGCGCGCCGCCATGGGCTGTATGCGAACCTGACGCGCTTCGTCAGCTTTGGCGGCGTCGGCTCGGCGCCGGAAGCGCAGCGCGCGCTGATGGATGTCGAAGCCACCGGCCTGGCCGCGGTGGAACCCGGCAAATCGCTGTCGAGCGTGTACCACGCACTGGCCCAGGCCTACCACCACGCCGATGTCGAGGGCGCGATCCGCGAGCACCACCAGGGCGGCATCACCGGCTACCTGGCGCGCGAAATCGTGGCCACCGCCAGCACCGCGACCGAGTTGGAGCAAGGCATGGCGTTCGCCTTCAACCCGAGCTACGGCGGCATGAAGATCGAAGACACCTTTTTGCTCGGCCCGCAGGGGCTCGAGAACCTGACGTGCGACCCCGGCTGGCCGGCGCTCGACGTCCATGGCCGCAAGCGGCCGCTCTGGCTGGAGACCCAAGCATGACCGTGAGCACCGATACTTTCTTTGGCGGCGCCCCCGAAGTAAACGCCTCGGCCCCGGGCCGGGTCAACCTGTTGGGCGAGCATACCGACTATAACGACGGCTTCATGCTGCCGGTGGCTACGCCCCAGC
>Ga0265798_10011273_pt1 | contig 10904 bp, 8 predicted proteins | sample P3T30metagenome_FD_192430 | JGI IMG/M metagenome (GOLD analysis project Ga0265798, IMG submission 192430) | Plant litter microbial communities from East Loma Ridge, Irvine, California - P3 T30 | ecosystem: Environmental > Terrestrial > Plant litter > Unclassified | place: USA: California... | reverse complement strand
GGCGCGTCTTCCGGCGAAGTGCCCGAATAACGCGAGATCACGTGCAGCTGCGAGACCGGGACGTACAGCTTGGTCTCCTTCGCGTACTCCAGGTGCAGGAACTCGGTTTCGCCTTCGCCGAGGTCCATGCTCATCAGCCCCATGTAGCGGCCGATGCCGTGGTTGATGTGCACCACCGGGTCGCCGATCTTCAGCTCCGACAGGTCGCGCACCATCGACTCGACCTGGCTGGTCGCTTCCTGCTTCTTCTTGCCGGCGCGCCGGCCCGATCCCGCATACAGCTCGGTCTCGGTGATGAAGACCAGGTTGCCGGCAGTATCTTCGCTCAGCTCGAAGCCGGCCTGCAGCGGCGCCACGCCCAGCCCCAGCTTGGCGCTGCTGGCGCGAAAAGCCTCGAAGCCTTCTACGGGCGCCAGTTCGAGGCCGTATTCGTGGAAGTACTGCTGTAGCGTCTCGCGGCGGCCGGCCGAATCGGCGGCGATCATCACGCGGGTATCGGTGCGCAGCAGGTACGCGCGCAGATTCGTGAGCGGATCATCGAGTCGGCGGTTGACCGAGACGTCGGGCAGCGGCGCGGACAGTTCGGACGCCGGCAGCGCCGGGTCGCGCGCGATGGTCCAGCGCCCGTGCGGCTTGGCGCAGGTAAAGAACTGCTCGGCGCCCAGGAACAATTCGCGCGGTTCGAGGATCGGGCGTTCGCGGTCGCTTTTCAGGAATTTGTAGCGCGATTCGGTATCGACCCAGAAGCGCTGGATCGCCGCATCGATGTCGCCCACCATCGCCAGCATCGCGCCTTCCGGCAGATAGTCGAACAGGTTCGCGGTCTCTTCGAAAAACAGCGGCAGGTAGTACTCGATGCCGGCCGCGGCGATGCCGTTGCCGATGTCGCGGTAGATCGGCGAGCGCGAAGGATCGCCTTCGAAGCGCTCACGCCAGCGGCCGCGGAAGGCGGTGCGCGCAGCTTCGTCCATCGGGAATTCGCGGCCCGGCAGCAGGCGCACTTCGCGCACCGGGTACAGCGAGCGCTGGGTGTCGGCATCGAACGTACGGATGGTCTCGATCTCGTCGCCGAACAGGTCGAGGCGGTAGGGCAGGGCGGAACCCATCGGGAACAGGTCGATCAGGCCGCCGCGCACCGAGTATTCGCCCGGCGACATCACCTGCGACACGTGGGTGTAGCCGGCCAGCGTCAGCTGGGCCTTGAGCCTGGCTTCGTCCAGGCGTTCGCCCTGGCGGAAGAAGAAGGTGTAGGCTGCCAAAAACGACGGCGGGGCCAGGCGCACCAGCGCGGTGGTGGCCGGCACGACGAGCACGTCGCACTGGCCGTTGCGGATCTCGTGCAGGGTCGCCAGCCGTTCCGACACCAGGTCCTGGTGCGGCGAGAAGGCGTCGTAGGGCAGGGTTTCCCAGTCCGGCAGCAAGTGGCAGGACAATTTGCCGTCGGCGAACCAGGGAATCTCGTCGAGCAGGCGCTGGCCGTCGCTGGCATTCGCCACGATGACGGTCAACATCTGCTTGTTGGCTTTCAGGCTGAGTGCGGCGAGGGCGAGCGCGTAGGCATCGCTCGAACCGTGCAGCGCTGGCAGGGCAAAACGGGTTCCTGGCTTGGGAAGATTTTTCTTGAGATCGAAGGGCATCGAGTGCGCAGTGACGTTCGCAACAGTGGCTGACCATTATAGACGAACGGACCATTCAACGCCGGGCAGGACGCGCGCCGTGGCCGGACCAGATTCGAGGATGAGCATGAGGAGTGCACAGAGGCATTTTTCCGATCCGCGCGCGGTCGCGCACTACCTGGACGGGCCGCCGAAATTGGTGCCGGGGTTCAGCGATTTGCATCGCATGGCGCAGGTGCTGCTGGCCGAGCGCGCGCCGTTCGACGCGCGCGTGCTGGTGCTGGGGGCGGGCGGCGGGCAGGAACTGCAGGCCTTTGCAGAAGCCCAGCCGGGGTGGATTTTCGACGGGGTCGATCCGTCGGCCAAGATGCTGGAACTGGCGCTGGATACGGTGGGCGAGCATGCGTCGCGGGTGGCGCTGCACCAGGCTTATGTGGACGCGGCGCCGGACGGGCCCTTCGATGCGGCGGCGTGCCTGCTGACGATGCACTTCATGCCGGCCTGCGAACGGCGGCATGCGTTGCGGGAGATCCGCCGCCGGCTGTATCGCGGCGCGCCCTTCGTGGTGGCGCACATGAGTTTTGGCCAGGACGAGGACGAGCGGGCGTTGTGGCTGGCGCGTGACGAGGCGTATGCGGTGGCGTCGGGGGCCGGGCTGGAAGAAGCACGGCATCGGCGCGAGGTGATCGAGCGGGTGATGCCGGTGCTGGCGCCGGAGCAGGATGAGGCGCTGCTGCGCGAAGCAGGATTCCGGGACGTCAGCCTGTTCTACGCCGCCAGTGTATTCCGTGGCTGGATTGGATACGCGTAGAGCGGACGTCCGCCCTACGATTCGCCGAGTTTGTCGAAGATGCGGCGCTCGTCGGGCGGTAGAGCATCGATCGCCGCCAAGGCCTCTTCGACGCCGGCTTCGCTGAGCACCTGCAAGGTCGCCAGCCGATCTCCGACCCGCAGCGCCTGCGCCAGCGTCAGGCCCTCTGCCTGCAGGATCGCAGAACTAACCGGCGCCGGCAATTCCCACTGCTGCGCGATGCGCGCCGACAGGACGCGGGCGTGGCCGCGCAAGGCATGGACGAATTCATCGGACTGCGGCAGCCGGCCGGCGGCATCGACCTGGTCGATCAGGCGCAGCGCCACCACCAGGCCGACGTTCTGCATCAGGCCCGCGAGGCAGGCTTCGAAGGCGTCCGCCCCCAGGCCTGGCGCGGCCAGGCTGGCGGCGAGCGCGGATTTCTCGGCGTGTTTCCAGAGCTGGGGCGCGGCCTGGCGCGCCAGGCGGCCGGTCTGGGCGCTGATCACGGGGCGGAAGGCGACCCGCGCCAGCAGCATGCGCAGGCCGTTCTGACCGAGCAGCATCACGGCGCCCTCGATGGTGCGCACCGGCGCCGTCGGCCGATACCAGGGACTGTTCACTTCGCGGATCACCTCGGCCACCAGGGTCACGTCCTGCGCCACCTGGCGCGCCAGCTCAGTACTTGAGGTGCCTTCCTCGCGCAGGCTGCGCAGCAGCTGCGGGACCACGGCCGGCACCCGCGGCACCAGTTCGGCCGCGTCATCGGGCTGGCGCGCCAGCTTCGCCAGTTCGTCGAGGATCAGCGCATCCTTCGTTTCGCCGACATGCGCGACCGGGCCGGATAGCCAGCGGTGGAAGGCCAGGTCGAGGTCGAACGTGGCCGGCGCGTGCGCCGGCGCGGCCGGCTGGGCGGCCGGGATGGGAGCGGCGGGGGTGGCGTCGGCGGCGGGTGTGGCGCCGCCGAACCAGCGGGCGAACCAATTTTTCATGATGAGTGGGAGAACATGCAGGCAGCATGATTCTACCCGAGCGGCGCCCGCCGCGTCGCCGGTTCGCCGCTCAGCGGCCGGCGCCCGAGGTCGACGAATTCGTGGTGGTCGAATTGGTGGCCGGCGGCGTGGTAGTGGTCGAGGAGCCGGTGGTGCTGTTGCCGGTCGCGGCGTCGCTGTTGGTGGTGCCGGTATTGGTGCCGCTGGCGCCCGAGCCGCTGGTGGTGCCGGTGGCGCCGGTGCTGCCCGAGCTCATCGAACTATCGGTTCCGGTCGTGCTGCAGGCAGCCAGCGACAAGGCCAGCAGCAGGACGCCATAGGATGTGGTCTTCATTTTGATTCTCCTCGTGTGGATGGGTTCATCCATCATGCGAGGCCGCCAATTCCCGTGAAATAGGATCACCGCCTCATTCGGCGTAGGATGAGGCGTACATACTGCGCGGCGACTCAGGCGGGCAGCGCTTCCTCGTGGCTGGCCAGCCAGGCCAGCAGCTCGGTTGACGGCAGCGGGCGGCTGAACAGATAGCCTTGACCCTTGGCGCAATGTAGCGCGCGCACCACATCGGCCTGCGATTCGGTCTCGATGCCCTCGGCAACGGTGCGCATGCCGAGGCTTTGCGCGACCTTGACGGTGGCTTCGATCAGCACCCGGTGGTGGGCGCTGGTGTCCGACTGGCTCACGAACGAGCGGTCGATCTTGACGGTATCGACCGGCAGCAGGTGCAGGCTCGACAGCGACGAGTAGCCGGTGCCGAAGTCGTCCAGGGCCAGCTGGATGCCGAGCGCCTTGAGTTCGTGCAGGCGCGCCTGGATGTCCTGGTCCTGGGCCGCCAGGCTTTCCGTCACTTCGAGTTGCAGCGCCTCGGGCGGCATGCCGGTGTCCTGCAGGATGCGGCGCACGCTGTCGATCCAGCCGGGCTGGCCGAGCTGGGCGCGCGACAGGTTGACCGCCATCAGGCGCGGCGCATTCGGGCCAAGCCGCGCGCGCCAGTCCATGAAGTCGCGGCAGGAGCGCTCCAGTACGAAATCGCCGACTGCGCCGATCAGGCCGCACTCCTCGGCAACCGTGATGAAGTCGATCGGCGGCACGATCCCGCGCACCGGATGGCGCCAGCGCACCAGCGCCTCGACCCCGGCGGAATGGTCGGTGCTGCCGTCGGGGTTCAGGCCAACCACCGGCTGGTAGACCACGAACAGCTGCTCTTCGATGATGGCCTGGCGCAGCTCGGCCTCGATGCCGGCGCGGCGCGCGGCGCGTTCGCGCATCGCGATCTCGAATATCTGCTGGCGCGATCCGCCGGCGCGTTTGGCTTCCAGCATGGCGATGCCGGCGTCGCGCAGCACTTCGTCGGCATCCAGCGGGCTGTCCGGACCCCAGGCCAGGCCCAGGCTGGCGCCGCACACGACTTCCTGGCCCTGCAGGCGGTAGGGACGCGCCAGCGCATCCAGCAAGCGCATGGCGACGCGCTCGGCGTCCTCGCGCTTGCGGATCCCGTCGAGCACCACCACGAATTCGTCGCCGCCGACGCGCGCGGCCAGTTGGCCGGCGCCGGCCAGCGCATCGATGCGGTCGTTCGGCGGGCGCAGCGCGCCGCGGATGCGTTCACCCATCTGCACCAGCAGTTCGTCGCCGGCGGCCTGGCCGAGGGTGTCGTTGATGCGGCGGAAGCGGTCGCAGTTCATGAACAGCACCGCGAAGTCGCCTTCCAGCGAGACGCTGGCAGTGCTGCGCGCCACCAGGTGCTGCAGCTGCTCGCGCACCGCCTCGCGGTTCGGCATGCGGGTCAGGGCGTCGGTGCGGGCGGCGCTGCGCAGGCGGCGCGACAGCACTTCCTGTTCGCGCATGACTTCGTGGGTGGCGTCCGTCACCACCGCCATCAGGCGCTCGCTGTCGAGCTTCATCAGGCTGATCGACAGCACGTGCGGACTGCCCGGCGCCGTCATCGACGGCGGCAGCATCGCGCGCAGGCCTTCGCAGATCACGCCCGAGGGTTCGGTGAAGTTGCGGGCCATCGGTTCCAGGTCGGGCGCGATCGGCGCCAGCACCGCGAACAGGTTGTCCAGCCCCGTCTCGCGCGCGACCGGCATCAGGAGGTTCGAGGCCATCGGGTTGAGCATGTCGATGGCGCCGTCGCGGCCGGCCTGGGCCAGCCCGATCGGAGCGCGGTACAGGAACTGCATCAGTGCTTCATAGGCGTCGTTCGGATCAGGCAGCATCGCGTCCTCCTTGGTCGGCAGCCGTAGGCGTGGCGGCCAGTTCGGCGCGCCAGCGTTCGACCCGGTTGCGGCCGGCGCGCTTGGCGGCGTACAGCGCCAGGTCGGCGCGCTTGAGCAGCAGGTCGATGCCGCCTTCGCCATCGAGCACGCAGGCCACGCCGGCGCTGACGGTGTACTGGATGCGCGCGCCTTCGAACTGCACCACGCTGGAGGCGACCAGGGCGCGCAGGCGCTCGGCCACCACCGCCGCGCGCGGCAGGTCGGTGGATGGGAGCAGCACGGCGAATTCCTCGCCGCCGATGCGCGCCACCACGTCGACCTCGCGGAAGGTTTCGGCCAGGATCCCGGCCAGGTGCTGCAGCACCGCGTCGCCGCCCGGATGGCCGTGGCGGTCGTTGATGGTCTTGAAGTGATCGGCGTCGAAGGCGATGACGGCGGTCGGGCGCGGATTGGCGCGGCTGCGCACCAGTTCCTGCTCGGCGGACTCGAAGAAGGCGCGGCGGTTAGCCAGGCCCGTCAGGTGGTCCCCAAACGCTTCGCGGCGGCGCCGCTCGATCGCTTCGCGCTTGTCGGTGATGTCGCGCAGGATCAGGCAGTAGGCCGGACCTTCGGCTTCGCCGCCGTCGACGGGGTCGCGGTCCGGCAGCGGCGCGATCATCGCGCTGCCCCAGAAGGCGCTGCCATCGGCGCGCACCCGCTTGCCCTCGTCCATGCTCCAGCCATCCTTGTCGGCGTCGCGCAGGCGGTCGTGCAGGTGTTCGGGCGTCATCGCGTCCGGCGGGTAGAAGATGGAATAGGGCTGGCCAACCGCATCCTCGCCAAAGCCGGTGACGCGCTGGATACTCGGGTTCCATTCGGTGACGGCGCCGCGCGCATCCAGGCCCACCAGCGCGTAGTCGGTGATGCCGGTCAGGATGGCGTTCAGCCAGGCGTCGTTCTGGCGCAGCTGGCGCTCGCGCCGCACCTGCGTGGTGACGTCGTCGATGACCGCCATCAGGCGTGTCGCGTCGAGCTTGAGCAGGGTGACCGACAGGATCTGCGGCAGCTTCTTGCCGGAGGTGGTGCCTGAACCGCCGGCGTTCAGGTGCACGTGCAGGCCATCGCAGATCTTGCCCGAGGGCCGCTCGAACTGGTGGCACAGGTAGCGCAGGTCGGGCGCCACGCTGTCGAGGGCGTCGAACAGGTTGTCCAGGCCGCCGTCGCGCGACAGCGGCATCAGGAGCTGGGCCGAGATCGGGTTCATCATGACGATGGCGCCGTCGATGTCGGCCTGGACCAGGCCCACCGGGGCCAGGTAGAGGAACTGGATCAGCGCCTCGTGCTCGGCGCGCAGTTGCGCGTCGGCGGCCTGGACGTCCTGCTGGAAACTCACCTGTTCAGCCACGATGGTCTCAGCGCGCCTGGCGCTGCACCAGCACGTAGCGGTTGCCGCTCGCCGGGCTGGCCAGCAGGCGCAGCGCGACCTTGACCGGGCGCATGCGCAGGGTCAGCACGTAGTCGATGGTGTCGTCCAGCTGGCTGCCTTCGTCCTGGGCATCCTCGAAACGCTGGGCGACCATGAAGTTGTTCAGGCAGGGCGCCACGTTGGTGAACAGCGGCTGGCCGATCACGCGCTGCGGCGACAGGCCGGCGGCCTGCGATTCGAAGGCGTTGTAGCGCTGGACGTTGCTGTCGGCGTCGAAACCAATCACGCCAAAGTCGAGCTGGTCGAGTTGTTCCGGGCTGGATTGGTCAAGTTGCGCCGCCAGGTCGGCGGACGAGAACGACAGGGTTGCGGTCATGGAGCACTCCGATTTAACTATTAGAAACTTAATTGATTTAAGGAAATTGATGGTGGCAGGTGTGGTGTTGCTTGTCAATTGTGCGAACACATCTTTTGACAGTTAACGTTGTCAATTCGTCTTTTCGGTGGCGATTCTGACATCGATTGACAGGTCAGGGCTGCGTCAAGCACCATTTGTTCTTTGAGTTTTTGTTTTCCGATCATGAACCACCCAAGCTCAGCCACGCGCTGGTGGACACATCGCCCGACCCTGGGCCGCGTCGTCTCCGACCTGCTGGCCGGCGAACTGGCGCTGATGCGCCCCGGTCTGGCGCGCCGGCCCTTGCCGTGGGCGCCTGACACCGACCTGGCGACCGACATCGGCGCCGATTCGCTCGAGTTGCTGGGCATGGCGACCGCCATGGAGCAGGTGCTGGCGATCGGCTGTATCGGCGAAGACCGGGTGCTGGCCAACCCGCGCCTGGACGCCTGGGTCGACGCGGTGGCCGCCGGGCTGGAGTCGAGCGGGGAGCGCATGGTATTCCGCACCTCGGGCAGTTCCGGCGCGCCCAAGGATTGCCCGCATGCGCTGCCTGACCTGGAACGGGAAGCGGCGACGCTGGCCGGGCTGTTCTCCGGCACCCGGCGCATCGTCGGTCTGGTGGCTTCGCACCATATCTACGGCTTCCTGTTCACGGTGCTGTTGCCGCGCGCGCTGGGCCTGCTGCCTGCGCAGGTGTGCGACCTGCGCGGCGCCTCGCCGGGGGCAGTGGCGCGCCAGCTGCGGCCGGGCGACCTGGTGGTGGGCTTTCCGGATTTCTGGCGCACCTTCGCGCCGGTGGCGGTCAGCTTGCCGAGTGAAGTCACGGGCGTGACGTCGACCGCGCCGTGCCCGGACGAGGTGGCAGGCGCCGTCCTCGAAGCCGGCCTGGCGCGCCTGGTGCAGGTATATGGCAGCAGCGAGACCGCCGGCGTCGGCTGGCGCGACGGTCCCGAGCAGGAATACCAGCTGTTTCCCTACTGGGAGCGCGGCGAGACCGTCGCTGACGGCGTGCAGACGCTGCTGCGCCGCGGCGTGGATGGGCATGTCGCGTCGTTCACGCTGCAGGACCGGCTGGCGTGGTCGGCGCCGGATCGTTTCCGCCCCGCCGGCCGGGTCGACCAGGCGGTGCAGGTGGGCGGCATCAACGTGTTCCCGGGCTATGTGGCCGACGTGCTGCGCATGCACCCGGGCGTGCAGGACGCGAGCGTGCGCCTGATGCGGGTGGACGAAGGGCGGCGCCTGAAAGCCTTCGTGGTGCCGCGTGCGGACGCGCCCGCCGATGCCGACCGCTTGCGCTCGGAACTGACGGCGTGGATCGGCGAGCGCCTGTCGGCGCCGGAGCGGCCGACCGCCTATTCCTTCGGCGCCGCGCTGCCGCGCCAGGGCAGCGGCAAGCTGACCGACTGGATTATCGACGCGTGGGAGTAAGCCGCATCAGCGGTCGATGATCATCTCGAAGCCGCCGAAGAACATCCGCTTGCCATCGAAGGGCAGGCCGTCGGGCGACATCATCGGCGCCAGGCGCGGGTCTTTCATGACCTTGTCGTTCACCTCGTCGCGCTTCTCGCGCGATTCGTAGACGATCCAGGCGAATACCACGGTTTCGTCCTCGCGCAGGTTGACGCTCTGCGGGAAGGAGGTCAAGGTGCCGGGCTTGACGTCGTCGGCGATGCATTCGCGGTATTCCAGCGCGCCATGTTCGCGCCAGACGGTGGCGGACAGGTTCGCCAGTTCCTTATAGCGTTCCAGGTTGGCTTTGGGAAGGGGTAGGACGAAACCATCGACGTATGCCATGCTCATCTCCTCGATATGTTGGTGGACGCGCAGCGCCAATGACAGACACCAGGAGCGCTGCCGGGTTCACGCAAGCGAAACGAAGTTTGCACGAACCCGGATCAGCATAGCATCAGAACAGCGGGCTGGCCTGTGGCGGTGTGGGCGTCGGTGTGGGGGGTGGCGGCGGCGGTGGCGGCGGGATTTCCTCGCCCGTGACGGGATCCACTTCCGGCGCCGGCGTTGCCAGGGCGGCCGGATCGATGTCGATGAAACGCAGTTCCGGCCGCTCCACATTCTCCTCGAATACCCAGTCGTCGTTCTCGCGCACCACGCCGTCCGGTTCGATCGACGCCTCCGCAACCGGCACCTTGGCCAGCGCCACCCGCATGTAGTCGATCCAGATCGGCAGGGCGAGCGTGGCGCCGAATTCGCGGCCGCCCAGCGAGCGCGGTTCGTCGTAGCCCATCCAGGCCACCGCCACCACCTTGCCGCCATAGCCCGCGAACCAGCCGTCGATGGCGTCGCTGGTGGTGCCGGTCTTGCCGGCGATATCAAGGCGGCCGAGCTGCTTCACCGAAGCGGCGCCGGTGCCGTAGCGGGTGACGTCGCGCAGCATGCTGTCGGTGACCCAGGCGGTGCGCGGGTCGAGCACGCGCTCGGCATCCTGGCGCGGCGCCGGCGGCTTGTTGTCCACCAGGACCGTGCCGTCGCCGTCGACGATGCGGGAGATCAGATAAGGCTTGACGCGGTAGCCGCCGTTGGCGAATACCGCGTAGGCGCCAGCCATCTGCAGCGGGGTGACCGCGCCGGTGCCGAGCGCCATGGTCAGGTTCTTCGGATGACGCGCCAGGTCGTAGCCGAAGCGGCCCAGGTAATCGTGGGTGTAGTCGACGCCGAGCGCGCGGATCAGGCGCACGGTGGTGACGTTCTTCGAATGCGCCAGCGAATAGCGCATTGTGATCGGGCCATCGAACACGCCGTCGTCGTTCTGCGGCGACCAGGTGGCGCCGGCGTTCTCGCCCGGCATGTCGAGCGGCGCGTCGAGGATCTGGGTGCCCGGCGAATACCCCTTGTCGAGCCCCGCGGCATAGACAAACGGCTTGATCGCGGAACCCGGCTGGCGCCAGGCTTGCGTCACGTGGTTGAACTTCTGCAGGTTGTAGTCGAAGCCGCCGACCAGGGCGTGATAGGCGCCGGTCTCGGCGTCCAGCGCGACGAAGGCCGCGGCCACCTGCGGCACCTGGGTCAGGCCCCAGTCCCTGCCTTTGCCATCCTTGTCTTTGCCGCGCTGCGCGATGCGCACCACGGCGCCCGGAGTGATGCGTACGCTCTCCTTTGCGTTCGCCGCCAGGCCGCGCGCGGCAAATTTCAGGCCCGCGCCGTCGATGGTGACTTCGTCGCCGTTCAGCGTTTCGACCACCACGCGCTGGGGCGAGGCACTCAGGACCACGGCCTGCACCAGGCCTTCACTGTTGGGACGTTTCTGCAGCGCCTCGATGATGGCTTCCTCGCGTTCAACCGCATCCTGCGGCAGCTCGATGCGCGCCTCGGGCCCCCGGTAGCCGTGGCGCTGGTCGTAATCCATCACGTTGCGCCGCACCGAGTCGTAGGCCGCATCCTGCTCGGCCTTCAGGATGGTGGTGGTGACCACAATCCCGCGTTCGTAGGCTTCCTCGCCGAACTGGGTGAAGACGGCCTGGCGCGCGAG
>Ga0265798_10011272_pt1 | contig 10905 bp, 8 predicted proteins | sample P3T30metagenome_FD_192430 | JGI IMG/M metagenome (GOLD analysis project Ga0265798, IMG submission 192430) | Plant litter microbial communities from East Loma Ridge, Irvine, California - P3 T30 | ecosystem: Environmental > Terrestrial > Plant litter > Unclassified | place: USA: California... | reverse complement strand
GCCGTCGGGGCTGCGCAGGTCGGGCAGCGCGTGGAAGGCGCGGTACAGGTAGCTGGAGCCGTCAACGAGAAGCAGGGTATTGTCCATGTAGGGTCGCAAAAAGCAAAAGTGGGGCCATGCCGGGCATGGCGAATCGTCGTCATTATCGCAGAATGGGGGAATGCTCCCTATATGAGGCCGCTTCGCACTTTTCACACGCTTTTTACTGGCAGGCAGCGTCGTTTGTTACAATGAACTAAACGACAAAGGTGACCATCATGCCACGCATTACCTCCCGCCTGCCCCTCTTTGCTGTGCTTCTGGCCGCGCAGCTCGGATCTGCGTCGGCCCAGCAGTCGACACCGCCGTCGACCCAGGCACCGCCACCGCCCAAGCTCGAGCGCGTGGAACCGGGTAGCGACACCCCTGCCACCAACATCCCTTCGCGCACCCGCACCCAGATCAAGGAAACGCGCGACGGCGGCCAGGTGACCGAGGTCGAAGTCAACAGCAGCGGCAGCCACTACTACATGAAACCGAACACGCCGCCGGGCAATGCCGTGCCGGGCAGCGCCACCGGCAACTCGATCCGCGCGCCGCAATGGAAGGTGGGCGAATTCGACCTGTCGGGCAAGCGCAAGGCCGCGGCCGACACCAACGCCCCGGCTGCAGCGGATGTGCCGCCGCCCCCGGCGCTGCCGCCCGGCACTCCCGACAAGAAATAAGACGAACAAGACCGGCCGCCCGATACAGGCGCGGCCACAACAGCTACCAGAACATTCCTGAACGATGGCAGTTTTCACCTCGGTCACACTGGGCGACCTGAGCCAGTGGATCAAGCAGTTTCCCCTCGGTAAAGCGCTGGCGCTCAAAGGCATCGCCAGTGGTATCGAAAACAGCAACTTTTTTCTCACCACCGAGCGCGGCGAATTCGTCCTGACGATTTTCGAGAACCTCGATTTCGAGCAACTGCCCTTCTATGTCCAGCTGATGCGCCACCTGGCCGAGCGCGAGGTGCCGGTGCCGGCGCCGGTGCCGACCATGGAAGGCGAACTGGTGGTGGCGCTGCACGGCAAGCCGGCCATCATCGTCAGCAAGCTCGACGGCAGTTCGCAAATGGATCCGCAGCCCGTGCATTGCGCCGAAGTCGGCACCATGCTGGCGAAAATGCACCTGGCGGGCCGGGATTTTCCGCTGCACCAGCCGAATCTGCGCGGGCTGGACTGGTGGATCGAGACCGTGCCCAGGGTCCTGCCCTTCCTCGATGCGGACAAGGCCGCGCTGCTGGCATCGGAACTCGCCTTCCAGCGCGACTTCGCCGCCGGCCCGGTCCACGCCCAGCTGGCACAGGGGCCGGTGCACGCCGACCTGTTCCGCAACAACGTGATGTTCGTCGGCGAGCGCCTGAGCGGTTGCTTCGACTTCTATTTTGCCGGCTGGGACAGCTGGCTGTTCGACATCGCCGTCACCGTCAACGACTGGTGCATCGATCTGGACAGCGGCCGTCTCGACCAGGACCGCGTGCTCGCGCTGACCCGCGCCTACCACGCGGCCCGTCCGTTCACCGAGGCGGAAAGCAAGGCCTGGCAACCCATGCTGCGCGCCGCCGCCTTGCGCTTCTGGCTGTCGCGCCTGTACGATTTCTACTGCCCGCGCGAAGCCGAGATGCTGACGCCGCACGATCCCACCCACTTCGAACGCGTGCTGCGCGAGCGCATCGCGGTTCCCGCGCCTGGTATCCAAGCATGAACAACCTGCCCGCCCGCACCGGCTGGGATTGGCTGAAACAGGGCACCAGCCTGTTCCGCAAGCAGCCGGCCGCCCTCACCACCATCCTGTTCGCCAGCATCGTGTGCAGCATCGGCCTGTCGATCCTGCCCATCGTCGGCACCGTGCTGAGCCCCCTGTTGATCCCCTCGTTCTCGATGGCCTTCATGCAGGCCTGCCTGATGATCGAAAACGGCGACCGGGTCACGCCCGGCGTGCTGCTGACGGGCTTCCGCCGGCCGGCGCTGGGCGCGCTGTGCAAGGTGGGCACGATCTACCTGGTCGTCGGCCTGCTCGAGATGCTGGTCGTGGTCATGATGCTGGGGCCGGAATTCTTCGAGAAGGTCGCCGAGCGCCAGGCCAATCCGAACGATGCCGCCGCCATGCTGTCGACGGAAATCGGCGTCTTCATGCTGATCGCGCTGATCAACCTGGTCATGCTGGTGACGCTCTACTATGCGGCGCCGCTCACCTACTGGAAGCACATGAAGACCGGCAAGGCGGTGTTCTACAGCTTCTTCGCGGTGGTGCGCTCGGCGCGCGTGTTCCTGGTGCTGCTGCTGGCCTGGTTCGCCGCCTTCTTCGTGCTGGCCTCGCTCATGAGCATCGTGTTCGGCCCGGGTACGCTCGGGCGCATCCTGCTGACCTGGCTGGTGTTCCTGTTCATGCTGCTGCTGCAGTGCTCGATGTACGCGGGTTACCGGACCATTTTCGGCAAGCCCAACGACAAGGCCCCGGCGGCGGCATAAGACGTGGGCACGCAATTCAGGCCAATGGCCTGAATTGCCTCACGTTACAACTCACCTCGCTACTTTTTCCAGCTTGGCCACCGACAGGTCAAGCATCTTCATCCCGGCCCCGCCGAAGTTGATCAGCGCGCGCGGACTGCCTGCCCCACCTTCGATGTTGACGATCACGCCCTCGCCGAAGCGCGCGTGCGACACCTGCTCGCCGATGCGCCAGCCGATGCCATTGTCGCTCTTCGATTTTTGCGTGATCTGTTTGGCGATCTGGTTGTCGCTGCCGCCTTCGCGGAAGTTGGCGTCGTCCCAGGCGGTCGTCGACTTGCGGCCGGCAAACCAGTTGGTCTGCACGCGCGGCGACAGCCACTTCAGCGCCTCTTCCGGCAACTCGTCGAAGAAGCGCGACTTCATGTTGAAGCGGGTCTGGCCGTGCAGCATGCGCTGCTGGGTAAAGCTCATGTACAGGCGCCGGCGCGCACGCGTGATCGCCACGTACATCAGGCGTCGTTCCTCGTCCACGCCGTCCAGCTCGCGCGAGCTGCTCTCGTGCGGGAACAGGCCTTCTTCGAGGCCGGTGATGAACACTGCGTCGAATTCCAGGCCCTTGGCCGAGTGCACTGTCATCAGCTGCATGGCGTCCTGCCCGGCCTGGGCCTGGGCGTCGCCCGCTTCCAGCGAGGCGTGGGCCAGGAAGGCCGACAGCGGCGACATCACGGTCGCCAGCGGCGCGTCGGCGTCCAGCACTTCGATGCCGTCGACGTTGACGATGGCCTGGCCGCTGCTGGCCTGCGCCTGCGGGCCGAGGTGGGCCGGCGTGTGCGTGCCGAAGCCCTCTTCCTGCACGAAGTGGGTGGCGGCACTGACCATCTGCTCCAGGTTCTCGATGCGCTCGGCGCCCTCTTTTTCCTTCTCGTAGTAGGCCAGCAGCGTGCTGCGCTCGATGACCACCTTCACCATCTCCGGCAGCGGCAGCTGCTGGGTCTCGAAGCGCGCGCTCTCGATCAGCTTGACGAAATTGGCCAGCGCGCTGCCGGCCTTGCCGGTCATGTGGGGCACCGCCGCGTACAGCGACACGCCATAGCTGTCGGCCGCCATCTGCAGCTGCTCGATCGAGCGCGCGCCGATGCCGCGGGTCGGGAAGTTCACCACGCGCATGAAGGCCGAATCGTTGTGCGGGTTGTCCATCAGCTGCAGGTAGGCGATCGCATGCTTGACCTCGGCGCGCTGGAAGTAGCGCAGGCCGCCGTACACGGTGTACGGCAGGCCGGCCGCGAACAGCGCGTGCTCGATCACGCGGCTCTGCGCGTTCGAGCGGTACAGGATCGCGATCTCGCTGCGCGGCATGCCTTCGGCCATGAGGCTCTTGGCTTCCTCGATGATCCACTGCGCCTCTTCCAGGTCGGAGGAGGCTTCGTAGATCCGGACCGGCTCGCCCTGCCCTGCATCGGTGCGCAAATTCTTGCCCAGGCGCTGCTTGTTGTTGGCGATCAGGAAGTTGGCGGTATCGAGGATGTGGCCGTGCGAGCGGTAGTTCTGCTCCAGCTTGATCAGGTTCCTGACCTCGAAATCGCGCTCGAAGGCCTGCATGTTGCCGACGTTGGCGCCGCGGCAGGCGTAGATGCTCTGGTCGTCGTCGCCCACTGCGAAGATCGCGCCGCCGGCCGGCTCGTTGTGCCCGGCCAGCAGCTTCAGCAGGTTGTACTGCAGATCGTTGGTGTCCTGGAACTCGTCGACCAGGATGTGGCGGAAGCGCATCTGGTAATGCTGGCGCAGCGGATGATTGCGTTGCAGCAGCTCGTAGGCGCGCAGCAGCAGCTCGGCGAAGTCGACCACGCCCTCGCGCTGGCATTGCTGGTCGTAGGCGTCGTAGAGCTCGACCATGCGCTTCTGCACGTGGTCGTAGGCCTCGCAGTCGGCGGCGCGGCGGCCGTTGTCCTTGGCATTGTTGATGAAGTACATCAGGTCCTTGGCCGGGTACTTCTCGTCATCGACATTCAGCGCCTTCAGCATGCGCTTGATCATCGACAGCTGGTCCTGCGAATCCAGGATCTGGAAGGTCTGCGGCAGCGCGGCGTCGCGGTGGTGGGTCCGCAACAGGCGGTTGCACAGGCCGTGGAAGGTGCCGATCCACATGCCGCGCGTGTTAATCGGCAACATCGACGACAGACGCGTCAGCATTTCCTTCGCCGCCTTGTTCGTGAATGTCACCGCCATGATGCCGGCCGGCGACACCTGGCTGGTCTGGATCAGCCAGGCGATCCGGGTGGTCAGCACGCGGGTCTTGCCGGACCCGGCACCGGCCAGGATCAGGGCGCTCTGGGCGGGCAAGGTGACGGCGGCGAGCTGTTCGGGATTCAGATTGTCGAGGAGATTCATGCGGGCATTATAAACGGCGGGACGGACCGAAGGCGGGTATCGGGCGCAAATTTACTGGCTATATATACAGTATCACAACAGTTGCCTCAAGGCTCGCGAGCGCCATGCAAACCGTACTTATCGTAAGTTGAACGCAGATGTGTTCTCAAGGCGGTCCGATCACCCCAGCGGCAGCGCTGCGGGGTACGGGCCGGATTTTCTGTATCGCAAGCAACCCTACTTGTACTAAGGAGGCAATAATGCTGAATCGAGTCGTTACTGTGGCCGCACTTGCGGTTGGCGGCATGATGCTGTCGAAAAAAATGAAGAATCGCGCTTCGGGCATGGATTCGGCAGTCGTCGAAACCATCGAGATCAACGTGCCGGTCCGCACCGCCTACAACCAGTGGACCCAGTTCGAAGACTTCCCGCAGTTCATGGCCAGCGTGAAGGAAATCCGCCAGCTGGACGACAAGCACCTGCACTGGAAGGCCAACGTGGCCGGTGAAGACAAGGAGTGGGACGTCGAGATCACCGAACAGATCCCGGACAAGCGCATCGCCTGGCAAAGCACGACCGGCGTGCCGAACGGCGGTGTGGCGACCTTCCACAAGATTTCGGATAGCACCTGCCGCGTCACCGTCCAGATGGACTACCAGCCGGAAGGCGCGCTGGAGCAGCTGGGCGATGCCTTCGGCGCCGTGCGCATGGAACTGCGCGGCAACCTGCAGAAGTTCAAGGAAATGCTGGAATCGCGCGGCAAGGAAACCGGCGGCTGGCGCGGCAGCATTGCGCAGCACTGATCCTTACCGGCTCGTACAAGCGCCGCCTCCGGGCGGCGTTTTTTTGTCCAATTTTTCCGCGCCCAAACGGATCGGGGCCTCTGCCTTGCCAGGAGTAGCATGGCATTCCTTTTCAGGAGGAACCATCATGGACAATGCCGACGATCCGATCGCGGCCCTGATGCGCGACCACGACATGGTGCGCAAGCTGGCCGACAAATACCTCAACAGCAGCGACATGGAAGTCAAGAAACAGGCGGCCACCCAGCTGCTGCAAGCCATCCACACCCACTCGCGGCTGGAGGAATCGATCTTCTATCCGAACGTGCGCTGCCTGGACGACAACCTGGTGCGCCACTTCGAGCAGGACCATCTGAAGGTCGACGATCTGCTCGCCACGCTGCAAGGCATGGAACCGGACGAACCGCGCGCCGAGCAGATGATGCGCGACCTGCTCAATTCACTGCTGCCCCATATCGAGGAGGAAGAGAACAGCCTGTTCCCGCGGCTGCGGCAGTCGAACGTCGACATGTCCGACATCGGGCTGCAGATGCAGTCGTTTGAAGCCAACCTGATCCATATGCAGGCGCAGGCCAGCGATCAGGGTTCGCGGCGGCGTTAAAGACACGCCTGTAAACGTCGGCCCCGCGCATAGAAACCGTCGCCCCCGCGCAGGCGGGGGTCCAAGTTTGCATGCGCTAACGTATCGCGTCTAACTTGGGTCCCCGCCTTCGCGGGGACGACGATGAAAGGCGCGGGAACGACGATGAAAGGCGCGGGGACGACGATGTGGTTTACCAGACGCGGCAGCGCTTCTCCTTCACCATCGGCTGCCCCGGCTTGCACTGGAAAGCCTGCTGGAACTGCGGCATGTTCACCACCAGGCCGTTCACGCGGTAGCGGCCTGGCGAGTGCGGGTCGGTCAGGGCTTTCACGCGCAGGTTTTCCGGGCGGTCGTTTTCGCAGGCCCATTGCGCGTTACCGACGAAGAAGCGCTGTTCCGGTGTCAATCCGTCGCGCAGGGGCTGTGCCTGCTGCGGCATGCTTGCCATTTCTTCCTTCCACGCCATCCAGCCCAGGATCAGTCCGCCCAGGTCGGCGATGTCCTCGCCCAGGGTCAGCTTGCTGTTGATCTTGATGTCGTCCACCACCGTGTACTGCGCATACTGGTCGACGATGCACTGGGCGCGCTCTTCGTATTCCTTGGCGTCCTTCTTGGTCCACCAGTCCTTGAGGTTGCCCTTGGCGTCGAACTGGCGGCCTTCGTCGTCGAAGGCGTGGGTCAGTTCGTGGCCGATGGTGCCGCCGGTGTTGCCGTAGTTCGGCGCGTCATCCATCTTCGGATCGAACAGGGGCGGCTGCAGCACGCCGGCCGGGAAGTTGATGTCGTTCATCTGCGGGTTGAAATAGGCGTTCACCGTCGGCGGCGTCATGCCCCATTCGCCGCGGTCGAGCGGCTTGCCGATCTTGGCCAGGTCGCGGCGCGTCTCGAAGGTGTTGCCGCGCTGGACGTTGCCGGCGAAGTCGCCCGGTTTCACGTCATACGAGCTGTAGTCGCGCCACTTGTCCGGATAGCCGATCTTGTTGACGATCGCGGCCAGCTTTTCCTGGGCGCGCTTCTTGGTCTCCGGGCTCATCCAGTCGAGCGACTCGATGTCCTTCTTCATCGCCTCTTCGACCTGGCGGGTCATGTGCAGCGACTTTTCCTTCAGCGCCGGCGAGAACGCGCGGCTGACGAATTCCTGGCCCAGCGCTTCGCCCAGCTGGCGGTCGACCAGGCCCACGCAGCGCTTCCAGCGCGGCTGCTGTTGCTGCACGCCGCGCAGGGTCTTGCTGAAGAAATCGAAGTGCTCCTGGTCGAAGTTCGAGGCCAGCGCCGGCGACATGTTGCGTGCAACATGCCAGCGCAGGTAGGTGCGGGTCGCGTCGATGCTCGATGTCTTCCACATCTTCGCCAGCGCCTTGAAGAAGGCCGGCTCGGTGACGTTGAAGGTGGTCTGCTTGGCCTGGCCGATCTCGCCCAGGTAGGTGTTCCAGTTGAAGCCCGGGGTCAGCGCCTGCAGGCCCTTGGCGTCGACCTTGTGGAACAGCTTATAGGGATCGCGCTTGTCGACGCGCGACAGCGATGCCCTGGCCAGCTCGGTCTCCATCGCCATCACGCGCTCGGCCTGGCGCTGCGCCTGTTCCGGGGAATCGCCGAGCAGCTTGAAGGTGTTGGCGATGTGGGCCACATACTTGGCGCGCACGTCCTTCGATTTATCGTCGGTCTTGAGGTAGGAGTCGCGGTCCGGCAGACCCAGGCCGCCGGCGGTGACGAAGGCGATCACGCGGGTCGAATCGCCGAAGTCCTGGCTGGAGCCGAAGCCGAAGAACAGGCCCTGGTCGGCCAGCGCCAGGTGCAGCTGCGCCAGCACGCGCGGCAGGTCCTTGTTCGAGCGCAGGCTCGCGATCTGGTCGAAGAAGGGTTTCAGGGGCGCCGCGCCACGCGTCTCGATCGTGCGCTCGTCCATGCAGGCGCCGAAGTAGTCGCCGATCTTCTGCTGGTTGGCGTTGCGGCCCTCCTGGCGCCTGGACAGGTCTTCGAGGATGCCCCACAGGAAGCGCTGGTTGTCCTGGGCCAGCTTGCCGTACACCGACCAGCGCGCCTGGTCGGCGGGGATCGGGTTGTTCTTCATCCAGCCGCCGCAGGCGTACTGGTAGAAGTCGACGCAGGGGTCGGCGCTGCGGTCCATCGCGCTCGGATCCAGGCCCGGCGTGTAGGGGAACTCGGTGGCCGGACGCTCCGCCCTGGCGGTGGGCGCCGCCGATGCGGCCGCAGTGGCTGAGGTGGCTGCCGGGGCAGTCTGGGCATGCGCCAGCGCAGCGGCGCCGGCAAGGGACAGAAGGACAGCTAAGCGGGCTGGGCGCATAAGTCGGGCTTTATAAAAGATTAACCCGCTTATGCTGCCACACGGATGCCCGCGCGGCAATCCTTACGCCCGCTCAGCCACCGCGTTCAGCCCTGCCCCGGTGCCTGCTGCGCCAGGCCGCGTGCCATCGCATCGCGGATGATGCCGCGCATGGCCTTGTCGGCGGTCTTGCTCTCGCGGTCCATCTGCTTGCCGAGCACGTCCATTTTCTTGCCCAGCTCGTCCATCGGCTTGCCGGCCTCGTTCATGCGCTTGCCGACTTCGTCCATGTTGGCCTGGGCGCGGCGCTGACCTTCGCTCTCGTGGGCCGCGCGCATTTGCCCGCCCAGTTCGTTCATCTGCCGGCCGAGCTTATTCATCTGATCGTTCAGGCGGTCGCGTTCGGCGTCGCTGCCGGCCCTGCCGATCTGCTGGCCCAGGCTGGACATCTGGCGTCCCAGTTCGTTCATCTTGCGTTCGATCTCGTGCACGCGGGCCTCGTCGGGGCGCATCCCGGTGGCCGCCTGCTCCATCTGCTTGCCCAGCGATTCCATGACCTTGCCGTGCTTGTCCATCTCCTTGCCGTAGCCCTCCATCTGCTTGCCCAGCTCGTTGACCGGGGCCCAGGCCGCATGCGCTTTGGCCAGGGTGTCCGGATCCTGCACGATCCAGGACTTGCCGCCGTCGCGGAACCACAGGAATTCGCCCTTGATGCTGCGCTTGAGGCGCTTGATGGACGACCAGTCGGCGCTGTTGCCCGTCATGTTGAAGCCTTCTTCGCCCTCGCCCACCAGCGCGTAGGAATCGCCGCGCTCTTCACGCAGCGTGATACTTACCGGGGACTTGGTCTGTGCCGCGGCTGGTGCTGCGGCGGGGCTGGCTGCGGTGCCGGCGTGGGCATGGATCGCGGCCGTCAGGGCCAGGGCGAGTGCCGGCAGGGCGAGTTTCCAGTTGAGAGGTTCCGATTGCGGGCGAACCAGGCGTTTGATGCGAGACATGAGCTTTCCTCCTTCTCCGATCGCCCCAAGGGCGGGTTGCTGCGATGAGAGCTGGAACAAATCCAGCTCGGATAATGCAAGCGCGAGACGCCGCGGTTCGCCCAATGCGCTTGCAGCCAAATCGTCGGCGATCAGTTCCCGCTCGACCCGGATGCGGTGCGACAGCCACCACACCGCAGGGTGATAGAACAGCAGGATCTCGATCGCGCTCTGTACCAGGTTCACCAGATAATCGTGGCGCCGCACATGCGCCAGTTCGTGCGCCAGCAAAGCTTCGAGCAACTGCGGCGCCATGCCGGTTGCCAGCGAGGCCGGCACCAGCACCAGCGGGCGCCAGCAGCCGGCCGTGACCGGGCTGGCGAGATCGTCCACCAGTCCCAGCACCACCTTGCGGCCGATGCCCAGACGCGCCGCCAGGCGGTCCAGCACGGCCTGCCAGGACGGGTCCAGCCGGTATGCCCCCGGCCGGCTGCGGCGCCGCACCCAGGCCAGGCCCAGCAGCAGGCGCAGGGCCATCAGCGCGGCGCCCGCCGACCAGCACAGGATCACCAGCGGCAGGCGCGGCGCCAGCAGTTCGCGCCAGCCCGCCAGGCTCCACAGCGCCGGCATCGCTGCGGCTTCGCCAGACACCTGCGCGGCCGTGGATGGCAGCGCCTGCAGCAGCGTGGGCGGCAGCATCAGCGCAGCGTCGCCGCCGCCCTGCCCCATCACGCGCACCAGCAAGCCGCCCACCGGCAGCGCCGCGCACGACAGCAGCGCGATACAGGCGACCAGGTAACGCCACTGCGGCGACGCCCTGCCCATCAGTCCCAGCAGCACGGCGGCGATACAGCCGGCCAGCGCGCCCTGCCAGACGAAGTCCAGCAGCGCCCAGGCCAGGCCGGACATCCAGGCTGCAGTGTTCATGCGGTTTCCTTTCGACGAATGCAGATTAAGCCAGCTAGAAAATTTTGTCTAGAACTTTTTTTCTAGATTAGGGCGAACAAGCGATGAAGGCAGGATAGGGACAAGCGAAGATGGGAGCCAGCGTTCTGCGACAGGCTGCAGGAAAAGCGGCGTGGAATGAAAAACGCCGGCGTTTCGCCGGCGAACTTGGGCCCCCGCCTGCGCGGGGGGCGACGTTTCATGGTTGCCTCAGTAGACCACGACGGAACGGATCGACTCGCCCTTCTTCATCAACTCGAAGCCTTCGTTGATCTGGTCCAGGCGCAGGTGGTGCGTGATCAGATCGTCGATGTTGATCTTGTTTTCCATATACCAGTCGACGATGCGCGGCACGTCGGTGCGGCCGCGTGCGCCGCCGAAGGCCGAGCCTTTCCACTCGCGGCCGGTGACCAGCTGGAACGGACGGGTCGAAATTTCCGCGCCCGCTTCGGCCACGCCGATGATGATC
>Ga0265798_10011270_pt1 | contig 10908 bp, 11 predicted proteins | sample P3T30metagenome_FD_192430 | JGI IMG/M metagenome (GOLD analysis project Ga0265798, IMG submission 192430) | Plant litter microbial communities from East Loma Ridge, Irvine, California - P3 T30 | ecosystem: Environmental > Terrestrial > Plant litter > Unclassified | place: USA: California... | reverse complement strand
AGGAAGTGGTGAATGAGTGTTTTTGGCGTTTGCGGGCGTTGATCACTTGGGCGATGAGCATTGAGCATTGAGGATGGGGTAAAATGTGTATAGTAATTTCTTCGAGAGCGTAATGTCGTTTTCAGCTGTTCATTTGCGTGCTGCCAATTTGATCTTGCACTCCATGGTGATTCATTGCTGATACCGTGAGAACTGACTGGATTGATCCTGCATATTTCACTTCGTAGTGACATTCTTGTATTCACAGCCGCTCGCTCATCTAGGTGCCATTGTCATTCCCATGCGCTCCGCTAATACCGCGAGAACTGGATTCATTGTGCGTACTCCGTGACGAGGTTCTTGGATTCACATGCGCTCATCTGTGTGCTATGATTCTCTGCTTGCGCTCCAACACTTTCGGGTCCAGCAGTGCTGATGGTGTGAGAAGGGGATTGTATGTAGTCGCTGTGGTGTGCTATTAACCTCTGGTATGATCAGTCGAAGAGCATACGGTATTTACCTTTGCTCTTCTTCTGTTCGAGGCTGAAATCCAGATCGCCTCGAGACGTTGACGCTTGGCTGGAAGAACTTCTCGTTATCGGAGTGGTAGCAGATTTGAGTGGGCGCTTCTGGAGCAGCATCTTGACGCCTTGAATAGATTGTTTCTTGCCAGGATGTCGGTGTTGTTGCATAGAGTTCATGCACGGCTTGCCCCGCGCGTTCCTCAAATGGCAGCTGCGCGGGGTCGTGCCCGCAACGGCCCGCACGTCCTACATTTCTTATCGAGGAAACGATGGGTTTATTGACGGAGATAAGTAGTGCTAAGTTTTCCTTCCTTGCTTAATTTCTGTGCGTCACTCACACGAAATCTGTTTGTGTCATGATTCGTGCTTGGCTACCTGAATGTGCTGGCTCTGTTCTTGAGCTTGTTGTAGTGGAGGGTATTTTTTGCGTACGTATCTTGAAAACGACGTTGAGGGTTCTGGAGATGCTAACATAATTACTCCCAGCTTTTCGCGCTCTGCATTTACCGCATTTACTTCCACGAACTGTCCAGATACCCCGGTCCAGTCAGTTACAAGATCAGCGGCTGGCCGTTGCTATGGCAAGCGTTCAAAGGCGACCGCCACATATGGCATCTCAAAGACCATGAAAAATACGGCATGTTCGAGTGACTGACCTGAGCTTGTTCACGTATCTGACAACGTAGCAAAGGACCCATTGTCCGTATCGCACCTAATACACTCTCCTTCAACACCGTCTCAGCCCTCAGCACAATATATGGCTCCCGCTCCGCCAACGTCAAGAAAGGCGAATGGTATAAGACGTTTGACATCGCCGCCGGGACGTATAGTAGCTTCACTGAGACGGATCGCGAGATGCACGCTGTGAGGCGGCGATGGGTCAGCCCTGTGTTCTCGACCGAGTCGTTGAAAGCCGGCGAGGCGAATGTAATTGATATTGTCGAACGCTTCTGTGAGACGATCAAGCCGGAAGATGGAGGTTGGGGCAAAATGTGGAATGCGAGCATTATGAGCACGTATCTTGGTTTCGACATCATGGGGGCGATGGTGTTTGGTGCAGATTTTGCGACGGTTCAAGAAGAGGGGAATAGGGCTTTGGCGGAGTCGGTGCTGCCGGCGAGTATGCTGATGTACTGGGTAAGAAACGCCTGGAAGAAAGAGATGAGTTGGCACTGACCTCGTAGGTGTCGTATCTACCTCTGGCTTTCCTCGTCCGCCCATTGTTACGGACAAGCTTTTTCGAGTGGATTGGCGGAAAGTCGGTGGCGGATAATAACCGTCTCATCGACTACTCACACAAAGAATCACAAAAGCGCGTCTCGGAGCTGAAGGAGAAAAAGCTGGCTGGTAGTAGACGAATCGACCTCCTGTCCCATCTCGTGTTTGCGGAAGACAAGAAGACAGGCCTCCGCCCTTCTCTCGCAGACCTCGGAACAGAAGGTCTAAACATGATCATGGCAGGCGCAGATCCATACAGCAGCGTGCTAGCCGGCGCATTCTTCTACCTCACCCACAACCCTTCCGCACTAGCAAAAGTGACCGAAGAAGTGCGGTAAGTGGATCCTCATCACACAAGCCACGACTATGTACTCACATCCATCTAGCACGACATTCTCCTCCCCATTGGAAATCGCCAACGGCTCAGCCTTAAACTCATGCACATATCTCTACGCCTGCATCGAAGAAACACTCCGCCGCACCGCGCCCGTACCGTCCCACCTACCCCGTATTGTCCTCGAAGGCGGCATGAGAATCGACGGCCAGTACATCTACGCCTCCACCGTCGTCGGCGTGCCCATGTACGTTATCCACCACAACCCCGAGTACTTTTCCGAGCCATTTACATTCAGTCCAGAGCGCTGGCTTGACTTACCCAGCGACTCACCCGCACGTAAAGCGTTCAACCCGTTCAGCATTGGAACGAGACAGTGTAGTGGTATGAAGTTGGCGTATATGCAATTGAAGCTTACGCTTGCGCATGTGCTGTGGCGGTTCGACGTGAGGCTTGCGGAAAAGGAGACGGGGAGGGGCGGTGGTGGGAAGGGGATGGGGACGGGCCGCGAGAGGGAGGATGAGTTTCAGTTGTGGGATGCGTTGGGGTTTGGGCGGGATGGGCCGATGGTGGAGGTAAGGGTCAGGGAGGGGTGGAGTGAGGCGAGTACACCTTGAGTGTGTGCAGTGGTCTCTTGGGTGTTTAAGAAGGCGGGGCTCGAGGATGTTGAACCCGGACTACGAGTGTGGACTGAACATGGACGAGGACGAGGCGTTGTCAGATGTTTTTAGGTGGTGACTGCAAAGCTGTATTATTCATGCAATTGCAAGGAGCATACGAAGCATGCAATGACTCCTGTTGAGCCATCAGGACAGCTCGCAGGTCGAAGAGGCAGTAAGCTCAAAATAATTGTCAAGAGCAAATCTGTACTACATTCATGCTTGTTTGCCACTGCTTTTCCTCTTGCTTCATTATCGCTAGTGTTTGGTAACAGGCGGCAGTTTTAGAGGTGCGGGGAGCGTAGCCGGACTTGAAGAAAAAGTCTGCATATCCGCATGCAGCCCCGCCAACCGTCCTCGCTTTTTTCATCGCGTGCCTTGGAAGCCCGGGCCCAATATCTCAATTCTGTCAATATGTATTTTGGTTAATTGGACGACATAGAATATCAATCATGGACAGATGGCCGAGTATGTCACACTATACCCTTCATCCTCAACTCAATTGCTAACCTCCTTCAGGCGGTTAAGGCGCTAGCTTCAGGTGCTAGTACAGCAATGTGCGTGGGTGTAAGTGTTTCTCGTCCCCTGTTCGAGCACTTGTTCTAACATTGTTCTAGTCGAGTCCCACTCTGTTCAACATTCTTTTGCCCTCGCAGAGCGATGCAGTCTTTTTTTGGCTTACCATGTGGGTGCGGGGCAACACGCGAGAGCGGGGTCGAGCTTGAGTCTAGTCGCAATTGCACTTCAGACCCCAGTCCAATAAGTTGCCGCTGCCGTGTCTAATTCCTGCTTTATTTTTAACGAAATGTCATGGAACGCGGCTGAGCTCTTGTTTACCCAGGCCATCTTGTAGATGCAGCCGCTATCCGACACCACGATGCCAATGCCTCCGCCGTAAGAGCCGTCGTCTGTTGTCACATATTTTTATCTTTTAGACTATCGCTTTCATCGTCAATCTCGCGATTCTAGACGGGCAAAGTGTTTGTGGTTCTTCGCTTTTTACAATGGGCTTTCCACCTTTCCGGCAGTTGCTACACACAATCGCCGTCGTCTTCGCCATCGCAGAGGGAGTAAAGTCAGTCTACGAAGCTGAAGGCCAACATGTACTTGACAATGTACAACATCCTGGGCCGGTCCTATCGCCTGATAGTCCCTCCCATTTACCGTCGCAGGCTTTGAAGACGGAGACGCCGTCTTTCACCGGAAGAACGAAAAGCTTCCCTGAAGACCACCCCTTGTGCGACCTGCATTCCGCCCTGGCCACAATGCAAGATCAGTACTTTGATATTGGACTCGCCAAATGGGGAACCAGCATCGATTGGACGGCAGCGGTGATGAACACGCACATGGTGGGCATATTGTCGTCTATGTCGCTTTCACTGAACAGTGCCCCATCTGCAACGAATGACTACGTCAACAACGAGATTTCAAGGTACTTCGCTCAAAACACGGCCTTCTTCTACGGCGAAAATGCCTTCGAGATCCGCATGCAAGCTTACGACGACATACTCTGGGTCGTCCTGGAATGGCTGGATAGCATCAAATTCATCGAAGCGCATTCTACTGAGCACTACGCTGAAGCTGGCAGCAAGAACAGCGACTGGCATGGGAAACAATTCATTCCGGCATTTGCACACCGCGCACGCGTCTTTTACGAGCTTGCCGAGCAAGGATGGGACTGGCGGCTGTGCGGCGGAGGCATGACCTGGAATCCTCGTCTGCTACCTTACAAGAACGCGATCACGAATCAGCTTTTCATATCGGCCAGCATCAACATTTACCTCCATTTTCCAGGCGACAACAACAACAGTCCGTTCATTCCAGCAGACTCCGATGCCGGAGACCGCGATGAGCGATCGAAGAACACAGAAGACCGCTACAATCTTGTCTATCGTGAGAATGCTATCAACGGATACGATTGGCTGAAAGGTAGCGGGATGCTCAACGATCAAGGGCTCTACGCGGACGGCTTTCACATCCACGGGTATCCAAGAAACAAGAGCGCGACTACCTGCGATTCCCGGAACGAAATGGTGTACACATACAATCAAGGCGTGATTCTGAGTGGCCTTCGAGGGCTGTGGGAAGCCACTGGCGACGAGACATACTTGGAAGATGGCTACGATCTAGTTGAGAACGTCATCAAAGCAACAGGCTGGAACCTTTCGCGCCAACGCGAGGCCGATGATAGGCACAAGAAGTGGCACAGTCTCGGTAGCGCTGGTATCCTCACTGAACTCTGTGACCCTAGTGCCTCATGCAACCAAGACGGCCAGGCCTTCAAGGGCATCTTCTTCCACCACCTCACTGCCTTCTGCGAGCGCCTCCCGCTGAGCGCGGTCAAGCCCGGAAAGACACATGGTGCGCCAACCCCGTTGGCAAATCGACATAAGGGCCATTGCGACAGCTATACCTCTTGGGTCGTCCACAACGCGCAAGCCGCACTGAAAACTCGCGATCACGACGGACAATTCGGATCGTGGTGGGGATCAGCCGCACATAAGTCCACCAGAGGCGAAAACGCTCTGATAGTACAGCTTCCTGCTGACGCGCACGATTATCGCAACTTTCCACGTCTGTTGCCTTCCTCCATGCACCCTGAAACACGTTCGTTCGACCTCCCGTCTGCGTTCAAAGAGAAGATGACGCATGAAAGCTGGGCATATCCAACTGCAGGACCAGTTCCTTCCGGCGATCTGAATGATCGCGGTAGAGGTCGTACACTAGAGACGCAGGGCAGTGGTGTGGCCGTCGTGCGGGCCATGAGTGAGTTCTTGAGACGGAGAGAGCAGAATGTGTGAGGTGTTGAGGAACGGTAATAACGTCGCGAAGATATACAGGCTTGCTGGTGAGCAATAGAATATTGAACTTCAAAACATTGCACTTTATCTGCAAAGATTGTTGCACCACCGCACTAAAGATTTCTCGAGAGACTCCGCGACCTGCGCACCCCGTCGCCATCCAATTCATGTGTTAGATCTAGGCCTGGAACAGTTGGAGCAGATATTTCATGGTTTGGCTCCACGCTTTGTAGCTCAACCCTTTCTCGCTCCATAACCTGCACTGTCGATTTGTCTTCAAGTTCAGCTCGCTCTTTCTCCATGGCCTCCACCCTCGGCTTGTCTTCTCCGTGTAATTCCAATTTGTTGAATTGTTCTTGGGTCACGGGCGTTTTGTTGAAGAAAAGCCATTGTTTCTTCCAGCACAATAGCAAGCCGGCGACCAAGAGTACGAGAAGAGCAGCACCGACTCCAATCCCTGCATAAGCGGCGGTTGACAGACTGGCAGATGGCTTGTCAGCGATGGTCCCCGGGCCAGAGCCAGTGGCATTGGAGATGGTCATGATCCGCCCAGTCCCTCCCGACTCCCAAGCTTGACTTAGTGAGAAGTTTGCGCGCTCATAGTCCACGACAAGATATGCCTCTTGCAGAAAGGCGCGCCCCAAGACGTACTGCATAGGATTCGTAGCCCTCCTCAGCGGGAAGTAATAAGTAGCGTTGCTCACGAGTGGTGGGAAGAGTTGCAGGTTGAATACTGCGAATGACATCGTGATCATCTTACCCTCGTCCTCGCTTCGAGCTGCTAATGTGAATTGCACTGTGGCGTTTTGCTGTAGCATCTTAACACGTGCTTGCTCGCTGATGGTGTATAGCTGGGACGCATCATCCCAGGTAAGGTCAAATGTCTTTTCGAACATTGCGCACGCGTCCAGTGGGAGCCAGATCTGGGGGAGCACGGAGTCGACGCGAAAATAGTGTGCGGCGGCTGCTGTGCTTGAAGAGGGCCATTTTATCATTCCGGCTTGAACACTTTGGTCGGGTTTTATAGAGATGGACTTTACCAACACGAGCAGAGTGTTGTTATTCCTGTTGGGCATATCAATGCTTATCGTCGTAGATGGGTCGAATCGAGACGTGTCGTAACCGCCGAAGATTAGACTACCGACGGACTGTCCTGCGGTAGAGATAAGTTCGGTGTGTCTTAGAGTGCAGGCAGTAACTCACTACTTGCACAGCCAGCTGTGTAGCTGAAACTGTTACTTGGAGCCGACCCAGCCTCAAGCAAAGCCGACAAAAGCGTAGGCCGAATCTCTGCTGAGAATCCCACACGTCCGACGGACAAGCCGAAGATACCCAGGAACAGATTGATCGAGGGTACCTGTGCAATGTACTGTCTTGCGACGCCCAAATCTCGACCAGGATTGAACCCCATGAACACCTCGTCGCTGCCCCATTCTGCACTTTTCGCGTCTGGGAATATAGGGTCGAACGTCACGCTCAAGGGCAAATCATAGAATCCTGCAGGTGTATATGACGGGTTTTGAGGGTTGAAGATTATGCGATCCCGACAAGCATTGCTGGAGTTCTTATTGCAGGCCGCTGAGTTGGTCGGTAGCATGACCATAGGACTTGATGTGCCAGGAATACCTCGAAACTCTTGGACTGGTCGCCCAACGCCTAGGTTGAATGTAGACCAGGGTCCATCTACTCCATCCCTGGGGCGCATTAGCTCTTCTCTGCATGTGCGACGTGATTGTGCTCATACCATTGGTTGCTGGGCGGAACGATGATTGGCTGAACCTGAGCACAACATATGCCGATGAAGCCCACGATGAATACGTGGGTCAAAAAGGGGCCCGTCATGATGTTGCAAACAGTCCTGAAAAGCAGAGCTGAAGAAACTCGGAGGTGCATCAGGCTGAGAAGTTGCGCAACCCCGCCTGGTTCTTCTGGCCCCATGCATATGCTGCGCCCGACCGTGTCATTAGCGAATGATTCCATGCGGGCGTAAAGTGAGTCGCCACCGGGGTGTAATGCAACCCACCTGCATGTGCCGTCTTTCTCACACTCTCTTGCCGTCCGGAAGCATTGAGTACGATGCTACGGTCCTTTATGCATCGGATTCGATTTGGCGATCTCGGGTACGCGCAATAATTGACATCAAAGTAAGCCGGAAGCTTGCGAAGACTGGCTTACACCAGAGCGGCGGCTGGGATCTGTTTTGAGTCCGCGTCACGCTGGGTTACGATTGGCCAGAGTGGGAACAACTATGGTGATAGATGAGATACCATCTCTTACATGTTACGGTGAAAGAATAATGATCATGCAGAGTTACCGCACAAGGGTACAGCTGCAATTCTGATTCAACGTATGCAGTGTTAGTATTGTATGTAGATAAATTGGATGGGAAGCAGTCTTAGCTGTGGCTGGATAGCTTCGCATATCAAATTTGCACCCACCGTACGTTGTAGGAAGAATCGCTGCATGCCATATGACGGAGGGAATATTCTTGCTAGTCAGTATCTCCCTCATTTGTGTCACAGCATTCTCCGTCACGATTGTTCGGAGCACGAACAAGATCGACGATCGCGAATCTATTGTCAACGGGCAAGACCTACAAGCCGTAGTATGCTGAAGATGCTGGAAAGCGGATTCTTTTCTATCACATATTGCTCCCTCACGAAAACGAATTTCCTCCTCTCGAACATGGGAGGAAAGCTCTTCGGTAAGTACATGCGAGAATCGGAGTATTCCAGCAGCATGTCAATCCGCATCTCCTTCATTCCCTTCAGTCTCACCACGTCAGCGAATTATCGTGCGATAGAGCCCATATAGTATCGCCGTACCTTGTATCCAAGCGCTGGATGCTACCGAGCAAGATTTTCAAGCCGCATCTTCCTAAATCGTCATCTCAGTCGCTCATACTATCCCAAGTACTCGCGCTCAGCTTTGACACAGACCGGTTGCGCAAAGGCGGCGCGCATGCTCTTCAGCAAGATTAGGCGAGCATCAGAGTACTCCAGAAGTAGTGCATCCCACTCCTCCGCGCTTCCCTTCAGCCGCGCAGGATTGGCGAAGTACTGCGCGAGAAAGTCTAGATAGAACTGCCTCAGCTTCGAACCAGTCGCAGTGTTGTTCCACACATATCGAGCATCATGTGTGGTGATTGGGGTCGAAAGACGTGATCCAGGGTTGTGTTGCTCATGCGGGCGGCTCATGGCAGTGTTCCTGAAGGCGGTACTCAGAAGTTTATCGCTCAGGACGTGGCACATTGCATGAGGGCTCATCGTACTCGTGTCGTTTGGGGTAAATGTCTTGGATAGCGGCATCGTGTAATCTCCATAGTACATCCACTCCACGAAGAGGGCGAAGGTCGCCGGGTCGTCGTAGGGGAGCCTGATTCGATTCTCCTCCTTCTCTTTGAAGTCGCGCGTACAAGCAGCCTGTAGGAAGTCTGAGTGGTACGAGATCAAGGCCTTTGGTAGGTACCAAGAATTTTTGCACTCGCAGCTCTCCGGGGTAGTACTGAGACATGTGCATGCTTGCGAGCCTACGTGGGCTCGGATAGCGGCCCCGCGAAGTCTGAAGTCATTAGTAGGGTCTTACAATGGAATCATATCCACTCACAGGTCAAGGCGGGTTCGAGGTCCGTTGCTGCTCCAGGTCGCCGATTGAGATCTTGAGGTCAAGGGTGTTGAGGTGGGCCATCCAAATGGCAGCTTTGCGACGACTCTCCCCATTCCTGACTGATAGTCTAAAAGTCTAAGCTCCTCGTGGCTGAAGTTTGAATACGCAGGCTGGCAAGAGACTGATTGGTATTGCTGTTTTAGCATTGCCAGTCGGGCCGTCTCGCTCGCTGAAGAGGGTCACAGGTACAAGGAAGGTGCCTCGATTTGGAATGCCCGCCATGCTGATGTACTGAACTCGGTTGCCAGCGCTGATATTCTTGTTGCGCGCAATATGGTCAGTTCGGTGGATAGGCTGTGGGGCGTGTAAGTGCTGGGCGCTGCGACAAGATAAGGCAGGCGGAAGGTGGAGCTAGTCGCGCTTGTGCCCAAAGGGGTTAGGGCTGCATTTGCGGGCAAGACTTTGGTGCAAACAAGTGCTTTAATCACGCAATTATTGGTAGTGTTTGCTCATTAAATTTGACCAAAGACAAGCTGGTCTCAGCGGTGAACGATGTCATTTGCGTGGTTTCGTACAAGACTATTCAATGTTTCCGCACCTGGTCCACGGAAGCGTCAACTCAGAAACCATTCGCGTTCGGAGCGAGCGATTCCAGGCTGAGCATTACGTCGTAACATTAGCGGTGGCGATATTTAGAGTTACCAACGGCTTTCGCGAGTAGTGTAGGAGAAACTAGAGATGCGATAGTAGCGAACACGTGAGGACCGTATAAGTTATCGTCAGCCTCGCTGCCGGCGATTGTGACGTTTGTACGCGTAGCACCTGCTGCTCTTGCAGCGTCATCACGCTTCTTCTTTGCCCACTCTGGCATCAGCTCAGGATGGGCAGCCCAGCAATCCTTGTTGGGGCCTCCGTGCTCTTTCTTGCAGTAATTGCAATAGCCTACAGGGCGCTTGCCCTTGTTCCGTGCGGTCGGAGCTGGTAGTGCAGCTGTAGTAGCAGTCTTAGGAGTGTTGTGGTTGCCACGGCCATTGAGGCGGAAGAGGACACGTGTCTCCTCGGCCTGTTTCGAGATGGTGATGAAGGACTTAACTGGGTCCTCCTTCGTGTGGCGAATGTGATCTTCGAGTGACGCGATCAGCGTGTCGATAGTCCATGTGTGGTTTTGCCGGAGATCGTTGTTACGCGCCTCCACCCACTGGGGCAGCACGCGATCGAGGCCATGGAGAAAGTGGATGATGGTGAGCACCGCGACACCGCCATCAGCGGTGGCGCCAGTGGCCGAGGGCTTGGCCCATCCAATGGTGATGCCCTGCGTGGTAAGGTCGTTAAGAGCTTCTCGAAACTTGCCAATGTAGTTACGAACAGTAGGGCAGTCTTCTGCTCGCAGGTCGATAAGAGCCTTCCAGGCTTTTGCTGCAGAAGCAAAGTCCCCATCGTTGTTGAGGTCCTTGAGAGTCACGTACATGGCGCTCGCCGAGGTACAGGTACGTACTTGCGTAATGAGGGATTTTTCGATTGACGAGAGTATGGTGTTCTGGAGACGAGCGTCGCGGGCGACCCATAGGTTGTAGGCAGCCTCGTCGTCCTTGCGCAGTCGGCGGGCGACATCATTGAGGTCGCGCAGCGCGGTGTTGTACTCACCCACGCGGCGCATCTCCGCAGCGATGACTGAAGGTAGCGCGTCGGAGGCGTAGCTGGGGCGGATGAGGGGAGTAGTGCTGTACTTGGTGTCGAGCGTGTCAAAAGGCGGACAGGCGCCGCCGTCAAGGACGCGAAAGGCGCCC